>Ga0315273_10001841_pt1 | contig 24569 bp, 10 predicted proteins | sample YL17G02_0_MG_FD_205753 | JGI IMG/M metagenome (GOLD analysis project Ga0315273, IMG submission 205753) | Sediment microbial communities from Yellowstone Lake, YNP, Wyoming, USA - YL17G02_0 | ecosystem: Environmental > Aquatic > Freshwater > Lake > Sediment | place: USA: Wyoming | collected... | reverse complement strand
CGCCGAGCGCGTGCGCGCCCGCACCGAGTTCGTCTACCCACTCCCCGCCTGCTTCCCGGACGAACAGGCGGCGCCTCTGCTGTGCGCCGGGACCATCGGCCTGCGGGCGCTGCGGCTGGCCGGCGCGCTCGACGGCGGCACGCTCGGGATCTTCGGCTTCGGCGCTTCGGCCCACGTGGCGATTCAGGTCGCTCGTCACCGGGGCTGCGAGGTGCTCGTGCTCACCCGGGCGGCGCGCCACCGCGAGCACGCCCTCGCCCTCGGCGCGGCGTGGGCCGGCCCGCCGGAGGAGGCGCCGCCGGCCGCCCTCGACCACGCCGTCATCTTCTCGCCGGCGGGCGACCAGGTCCCCGTCGCGCTCTCGCTCCTGGCTCCGGGCGGCACGGTGGCGTGCGCGGGCGTCACCATGAGCGACATTCCGGGGTTTCCGTACAACACGATCTATCGCGAACGAACCCTCCGCTCCGTGGCCAACGCTACCCGCCGCGACGCCCTCGAGCTGCTCGCCCTCGCGGAGGAAATCCCGATCCGGACCACGGTCGAGACGATGCCGCTGTCGGCGGCCAACGAGGCGTTGCTCCGCGTTAAGCAGTCCCGCGTGATCGGCGCGCTCGTCCTCGTCCCCGGGACGTGATGGCGAGGTCGCCGGGCGTGGCCGCGATCGACGAAAGGTGGCCCCGCTCCGCCTCAGCGCCTGGCGCCGGGCGCGACGTTCACGGTGAAGCCGGCGGCCGTCCACGTCTCCGGCTTCTCGGCGTCCTCGGCGATCTCGGCGAGGACCTCGTGCACTTCCGCGAACTGAGCCGCCCAGGAGAGGTCGGCCAGCCGGTCGCCGACGACCAGCGTGTCAGCGCCGTTGGGGTTGGCGGTCTCGCCGCAGACCAGCACGACCGGCTCCTCCACCTCCCCGGCACCGCTCCACAGGACGTGCGGGACGAACGAGGGCGGTGAGAACGTCCACAGGTACTCGTCGAGGATCGAGGCGCGCTGGGCGTCGGTGAAGTAGACGACGACCCGCTTGCCGGCGAGGTAGAGCGTCTCAACGACGCGGCAGAGGTCGAGCGCCTTCTTGGTGCCGCCAATGCGGTGGAAGGTGACGGTGCTCATGGCGCTCCTCGGTGGGCCGGCGGAGGAGGCCCGACAGCCAGGGCCTCCTGCACCGCGCTCTCACCGTTCTACTCCAACGGCTTCAAGGTCATCGGGTCACGCAGCGGTACCCGGTTGAGCTTGCCGAACATGTCGAGCTTGAGATCCGGGTAGTCGGGGTGACCCTTGAGGATCTCGTCCACGTTGCCGACCACCAGCACGATGAGCTTCTCCGGCGCCAGGTGAGCGGTTGCAGCCGCCTTGACGTCGGCCGCCGTCACCGCCCGCATCCTGTCCCGATAGGTCGTCCAGTAGTCGTGCGGCCGCCCTACCAGGTCGTCGAGCGCGAAGCGGTTCACCGTCCGCACCTTGGTCTCGAACGTCCGCGGGAACGTCTCGACGAACGAGCTCTTGCTGGTGTCGAGCTCCTTGGCCGCCACGTCATCGCTGCGGATCTTCTTGACGAGGTCGAGCGTCAGCTTGGCGGCCCGCACGCAGGTCGACGACTTGCTCTGGAAGTAGGCGCGGAACTCGCCGGGGTAGAGGTCGCCGATCTCGTAGCTCGAGTAGGCGCCGTAGGCAAGCCCTTCGTCTGAGCGAATGCGTAGCATCATCCACGCCGTGAACCCGCCGCCGCCGAGGATGTCGTTGGCCACGTTCATCGCGTGCTCGTCCGCGACCGGGCGGCGGGCGCCCGGATGCCCGATCGAGACCCGCCCCTGGTTCACGTCGGCCTTGTTGACGAGGTAGACGCCCGGCGCGGCGCCGGCGCCCGGCTGCGGCACCGGCGGCACCGCCTGCCCCTTCTCTTTCCAGGCGCCCAGCGTCTTGTCGAGCCTGGCGAGCATCTCGGTGCGCCGGAAGTCGCCGGAGACCGCGACCACGATGTTGACCGGAGCTGCAATGCGGTGATGGAAGGCGACGAGGTCGTCGCGCGTGATGCCGTCGACCGTGGCCCTGGTCGCGAGATGGTTGAGCCAGTAGTCGTCACCGTAGACGAGGCGGTTCCACTCCCTCTCCTCGATGTCGGCGGCGTCGTCGTTGCGGCGCTTCATGTCGGAGAGCATGTCCTCCTTGGCCTTGGCCAGCCGTGCCTCGTCGAAGCGCGGCGAGCGCAGCACGTCCATGAGCAGCTCCAGCCCGCGGTCGACGTCCTTGGCGAGCAGGTTGAGGCTCACGCTGCCGGTCACGTCTCCGACCGAGGTGGCAAGCTGCGCGGCGAGGAAGTCGAGCTCCTCGTCGAGCTGCTTGGGGTCGAGCGCGCCGGCGCCGCCCGTGCGCCATACGGTGGCGGTCAGACCGGCCACCCCCTCCTTGCCTGCCGGCTCGAGATAGCGCCCGCCGCGGAAGAACACCTGGACGCTGACCAACGGCAGGAGGCGATCCTCGGCGATGTAGACGGTGATCCCGTTCGCCAGGGTCGCGTGAAGCGCCTTGGCGTCAGGGACCGTGTAGGTCAGGGAGGGGTAGCTGAGCTGCTCGGGGCGTGCCTTGATCTCCTGAGCGGAGGCGGCACCCCCGGCGAGGAGAGCGCCACCGAGAGCGATGTGAAGAATGCGGCCTTGCATGTCACTTCCCTCCCTGCGCCGGCTTGGCCTGCGCAGCCGGCTGTCCGGCGAGCGCCTCGAGGCGCGCTTGAGCCTTCTTCATGATGTAGTCGAGGGCCGGCTTCATCGCCGGCGGCATTTGGCCCGCCATCTGCTGGAACTGCGCCAGCATCTCCTGCAGCTCGCTCGCCTCGGTGACGTGCTCGATCTGTGCGATCTGCTGCTTGACCATGCCCCGCATCTGCGCGGGCAAAGCCGCCAGCTCCGGATCGTCGGGCGCGCCGCCGGCCTTGCGCAGGTACGTGGCAACGTTGCTGTTCTCCTTGGCAAAGTACTTCCTGGCGACGTCCTGGATGTCGGCCGCGGTGACTGCCTGTAGCCTGGCCGACGACTCGTTGAGGAACTTCCAGTCGCCGTCGGAATCGTAGAGCATGAGCTGGAGCGCGAGGAAGAAGTTCGACTGCAGGCGGCGGAACGAGTTGGCGAGCTCCTGGTTCTTGACCTTCTGCAGCTCGCGCTCGCCGACCGGCTCCGCCTTCAGCTTGTCGACCTCGGCGAGGAGAGCGGCCTCGACCTCTTCTGGCCGCCGCCCGTCCTTGACCTCGGCGCCGACCTCGAAGTAACCCTCGTACTTCATCCACCTGCACATCGCGTACGGCTCGCCGACCGCCACATGCTGCTCCTCGACCAGCCGGTAAAGCCGGCCGGTGCGCTTGTTGAGCAGATCGGCGAGGAGCTGGAGTGCGAAGTAGTCCTTGTGGTTGAACGGCACCGCGTGGTACCGGATGTTGACCTCGGGGTTGGTCTCGGCCTCGGCGACGAAGCGCTTCTCGGCGAGCTGCGGGATCTCGGCCGTGAGCATCTCGGGCGGCGGCAGGGCGCCGCGCGGGACGCGCTCGAGGTAGCGATGCGCCAGCGCGAGTGCGGCGGCGGGATCGATGTCGCCGACCAGCACCGCGGTGAGGTTGTTTGGCGCGTAGTAGGTGCCGAAGTACGCCTCGGCCTGAGCGCGGGTGATCGACTCGACGTCGGAGGGCCAGCCGAGCACCGGGTGCGAGTACGGCGACGACTGCCAGAACATCGACTCAAACTCCTCCTCGAACTTACCCGTGGGAGTCGATTCGACGGAGAGGCGCCTCTCCTCGCGCACCACGTCACGCTCGGAGTAGAACTCGCGGAACACCGGGTTGAGCAGCCGGTCGGACTCCATCCAGAACCACAGCTCGAGCTTGTTGCGCGGCACGGTGATGAAGTAGAACGTCTGATCCTCGCTGGTGCCGGCGTTGAGCCCCGAGCCTCCCGCCTGGGTGTAGATCTGATCGAGCTCGTCTTTGACGATGACGTCCTTCTCGGCGGCGTAGAGCTTCTCGATCTCGCCCTTGAGCTCCTTGAGGCGCGGCGTGATGTTGTCGGTGTCGTAGATGTTGCCCGCGATCTCGCCGCGGCGCAGCTTGTCGCGGAGGGCCGTGTACTCCTTCTCCATCTCGGCGCGGACCGCGTCCTGCTGCTTGAGGATTTCCGCGTCCTTTGCCATGTCCGACGTCCCGATCGTCTTCGTGCCCTTGAACATCATGTGCTCGAAGAGGTGCGAGATGCCGGTGATCCCCTGCGGCTCGTTGACCGAGCCGACCTTGGCCACCCATCCGCACGTCACCGTCGGCGCGTCGTGACGCTCAACCATCAGCAGCTTCATGCCGTTGGCCAACGTCTCCTCGCGCACCTGCACCTGTTGCGCCAGTGCCGACCCGCCGAACACAACGGCAAGGGTCAGGATCATTACGACCGTTCGCTGCATGGAAGGCTCCTTTCGGCCATGGCTCATCTCGATATGCCCAGTCGTGCGTGCCGCACGGCCAGCCATGAACTATAGCCGTGGGGGTAGGTACGAGCAAACCCGGCGTCGGGTTGCCGGCGGGTGGTCCGGACTGCTCTTGACATGGCGTCTCAGGAGGTTCAACCTCGCCGATGCGGCCCTCAACTGAAGCTGCACTGCGAGGTGGACGGTGAGAAGACTGCTCGGCGTCGTCATTCCCGTTTTTCTTGGACTCCTCGGCACCGGTGTCGCCGTCACGGGAGCCGCGGCCGGCAACCTTTTCGTCCACCCGACGAGCAGCGGCTCCTTCTGCACTCAACTGTCGCCGTGCGCGCTCGGCACCGCGTTGTCGCAGGCGCAGGACGGAGACTTCATCTTCGCGACAGCGGGCACCTATACCGGGTCCGGCGACTCGGTGGTGACGATCACCAAGAGCATCCAGATCCTGGCCGGCTGGGACGGCTCGCCGAGCGGGGTGCCGGCGCGGAACCGGACGACGTTCGTCAGCGTCATCGACGGCGAGAATGCCAGGCGCGGCGTCACCATCGACGGCGGCCTCACGGTCAAGCTCGACGGCTTCACCATCGTCAACGGAGACGCCAGCGGGCTCGTCGCCGACTGCTCCGGGACCAGCGGACCGGCGGGCGGCTGCGGTGGGGGCATCTTCGTCTACCTGGCAACGGCGACAATCTCCAACTGCATCATCAGGAACAACATCGCCAGGACCGCAAGCGCCCCGCCGTCGACCACCGGCTACGGCGGCGGAATCTACGCCGCGGCGTCGGGCGGTCTCGACATCAGGAACAACACGATCGAGGACAACGTGGGCGGCGCGGCCGGTCAGGCAGCCGGCGGCGGCATCTACCTCATGGACTGCGCCGGGACCTCGCGGGTCGCAGGCAACGTGCTGAGCGGCAACATGGCGAACTCGGAACAGTTCAGCGCCTGGGGCGGCGGCATCGCGGTCACTCTCGGCGGCGTCACGGTCGAGGGCAATGTCATCGAGTCGAACCGCGCCAACGCGTCCGACGGCACGTACGGTGGCGGGGTCTTCGTGTGGTACGGCTCGCACGCCATCGGCGGCAACACGATCCGCGGCAACTTCGGTGCCCACGCCGTCTACCTCGGGTACTTCGGCGGCACCTTCGCCGCCAACGACGTCCTCGCGAACCACGCCGGGACAGCGGTCCACCTCGCCAACGGCACCAGTGTGGGTCCGGCACTGCTGGTGAACAACCTCATCGAAGGCACCGACGTGGACGCGGTGTCCGCGAACGGCTCGGGCACCGACCCGCTCGTCGTCACGCTGAAGCACAACACCATCGTCGGCAACGGCTTGACCACCGGCATCTTCGTGGACGCCAACAGCAGCGTCACCCTGGCCAACAACATCCTCTTCCAGCATTGGACGTCGATCAACGCCCTGCCCGGCGCCGTGGTTACCGGCGACCACTCGCTGTTCTGGGGGAACTCCTCCGACCCCGTTCGCGGGGCCAACCCGATCGACGGCAACCCGAATTTCCACAACGTGCTCGCGCATGACTACTACCTGCGGCCGGGCTCTGCCGCCATCGACACGGGCGGCGACGCCGGGGTCGACGTCGACCTCGAGGGCCACCCGCGGCCGCTCGGCAGCGCGCCGGACGTCGGCGCGTACGAGGCGCCGCCGAGCGCCTTCGACTTCGGGACGCCGACCTCGCCGCTGGCGCCCGGCTACACGCGCGTCTCACCGGCGTCGGTCTACGCATCGGCGGCAGGCTTCGGCTGGGTGCAAGGGACGATAGGCGCGCGAGATCGCGTCGTCGGGTCGGCACTCACCCGCGATCTCGCATTCATGCGGCAGGGCAGTTTCGAGGTCGCCGCCGCCAACGGCCTCTACGACGTCACGGTCACTCTCGGCGACGCCGCCGGCCCGCACGACCAGATGGGCATCTTCCTCGAGGGAGGTCAGGTCGACACCGTCACCACCGGCAAGAACCAGTTCCTCACCCGTACCTACCGAGTTACCGTCTGGGACGGGTTCCTGACGCTCAAGCTGCAGGACCTCGGCGGCGCCGACCCGAACGCCGTCATCAACGCCCTCGTGATCAGGCCATCCGATACCAGGAAGCTCGACTTCGGGACCTCGGGCTCGCCGGTAGCGCCTGCGTTCACGCGCGTGACCAACGCTACCGCCTACGTACCGGCGCTCGGCTTCGGGTGGCAGTCGGGCACAGTCGGGTCGCGCGACCGCGGGCCCGCCGCCGGCGACCTTGCCCGCGACCTCAACGTGACTACCGCCGCGACGTTCGCGGTCGATCTCCCCGCAAACGACTACGTTGTGCGGGTACTGTCCGGCGACGCCGAGCGGGCGCACGACCTCATGCAGTTCCGCTTCGAGGTTCCCGAGCTCGGCTTCGACGTGTCGACTGCGAGCGGCCAGATCAAATGGGGCGTCGCGGACGTCACGGTCAGCGACGGGCAGTTGAACGTCTCGCTCTCCGACGGCGGCGGTGGCGACCCCAACGTGGTGATCAACGCCCTGGACATCGAGCCGCGGCCCGCCCTGCTCTTCGACTTCGGCGCCGCCGGCTCCCCCGTCGCGCTCGGATATCGGCAGATCACGCCGGCGGAGGTCTATTCCGCCGCGGCCGGCTGGGGCTGGCTCGAGGGCACCGTGGAGGCGCGCAACCGCGCCTCCGGCAGCGACCTTACCCGCGACTTCAACTTCTCGCACGACGCCACCTTCGCGATCGACCTCCCGCGCCGCAACTGCGAGGTCGCGATCACGATGGGCGACGCCACGACGCGCCACGAGCTGATGGGCGTGTATCTGGAGGGTGAGCTCGTCGACACCGTGACCACGCTCGCAAACCAGTTCGTGACGAGGACGTACATCGTGGCCGTCACCGATGGCCAGCTCAGCCTCCAGCTCAAGGACCTCGGCGGTGGCGACCCCAACGCCGTGATCAACGCGCTCGCGATCCGCTGACACCGGGCGGTTCGACCCAGTCCCGTTTCGTCGGCGGAAGAAGTCATGTTATTGTCATTCTCATCAAGAACCTGGGAGGTTCTCCGTGAGAACGACGGCACGTGCGACGCTGAAGCTAGTCGCCGCCGGGGCGATCGCTTGGGCGCAGCCTGCCCTGGCCGTGGACCTGTTCGTCAAGCCGGCCGCCAGCGGCACGGCGTGCACGCAGTCCTCACCGTGCTCGCTGGCGACCGCAGTGGCGATCGCAGTAGAGGCGGACACGCTCTATCTCGCCGCCGGTACCTACACCGGCACTGGTGCCGAGGTCGTCGCCTTGGACAAGAACCTCTCGCTGCTCGGCGGCTGGAACGGCTCCCCCTCCGGCGCGGTGGCACGCGATCCGGTCGCGTACGAAAGCATCCTCGATGGCGAGAGCGTCCGCCGCGTCGTCAAGATCACCGGCGGCGCGCCGACCCTGGATGGCCTGACGATCACGCGCGGCAATGCCTCCGGCCAGGCGCAGGGTTGTGGCGCTTCAACCGTGAGCCCCGACGGATGCGGTGGCGGCATCTTCATCAACGGCGCCGGCGTGACCCTCCGCGGGAGCCTGATCACCGACAACGTCGCAACCTCGAACGCCGCCAACCCGACCGCCGGCGGCTACGGAGGCGGTCTTTACGGCTTTCTCGTCCGTGCGTGCACGATCGAAAACTCGACCTTCCGCGGCAACGTTGCGAGCACGGCGGGACCTGGTATCGGCGGTGCCCTGGAGATGGCGGACGCCCAGGAGCCCCTCACGGTGAACGGCAACCGCTTCACCGCCAACCGGGGAACGACGGCGGAGGGCACGAGCGGTTACGGCGGAGCGGTCTCCTTCCACAACTGCCTGCACACCCCGGTCGAGGTCGCCTTCAACTCCTTTTCCGGCAACGTCGCACGAGCCACGCCGTACGACTCGGACACGAACTCGGACGGCAACGCCGTCTATGCGTACGGCTCGGCGCCCACGTTGCGCGGCAACACGATCCGCAGCGATGCCTACGGCTTCGCCGTCGCGCTGATCCTCAGTGAGGCGGTGGTGACGGGAAACACCGTGATCTCCGGCCTGGACAGCTCGTCCCTCTACTTCTACTACGGGCTCGGTTCGAAGGAAGTGGTCATCAACAACGTCCTGGTCGGCGGGTCGTACGCCACCCTGCGAGCGCATGCTCCGGGAGGCAGCCCGATGACGCTGGACGTACTGCACAACACCATCGTGAACAGCGCGACCGCGACGGGCATCCTCATCGGCGAGAACGCCACGGCGAGCTTGAGAAACAACATCGTGGCCGGTCATGCCACGGCGATCCGAGTTGAAGACACGGGCAGCGTGGCCGCCGACCACACGCTGTTCTGGAACAACTCCGACGACGGTATCCGCGGCGCCGACTCGATCGACGGCGATCCGGTGTTTGTGAACGCGGCGGCCGGGGACTTCCACATCCAGGCGGGCTCGGCGGCGTACAACGCTGGTGTCCAGGCCTACCGGCCGTGCACGTTCCCGATCTGTCCGGTCACCAACGACATCGACAGCGACCCGCGGCCGGGGCTCGGCGGCACCGACGTCGGCGCCGACGAGCTGGCGCCGCGGGCGTTCGACTTCGGTACGCCCGCATCGCCGGTCGCCGCTGGCTTCACCCGGGTCACACACTCCACGACGTTCTCGTCCGGCCTCGGGTTTGGCTGGAACTACGGCACCATCGGCTCGCGCGACCGCGGCACCGGTGACGACAGGCAGCGCGACTTCTGCTTCACCCACACCGGGACCTTCGCCGTCACCATCCCGAACGGCCGCTACCGCGTGACGCTGACGATGGGCGACGCCACCGCCGGCCACGGGCAGATGGCGGTGTTCCTCGAGAATCAGAAGGTCGCCACCGTCAACACCGCGGGCAACGAGTTCAAGGAGCTCACCTTCGAGACGGCGGTCACGGACGGAGAGCTGACGGTGTGGCTCAACGACGAGGGCGGCTCGGATCCCAACGTCGTGATCAACGCGCTGGTGATCGAGAAGGCTATGCCGGTACTGGTGGACCTCGGCACCGCGACCTCGCCGCTGGCCGCCGGGTACACCCGCGGCACGCACGCCTCCGCCTACTCGCCGGCGGCCGGCTTCGGCTGGTTGGGCGGCATCGTCCAGTCGCGCGACCGCGGCACCGCCGACTCGCTCCGCCGCGATCTCGTCTTCGCCCCGCGCGCCCTGCTCGGGCTGTTCCTCGCCAACGGCATCTACGATGTGACGCTCACACTCGGCGACGCGGCCGGTACCCACGACCAGATGGGCGTTTCCGTCCAGGGGACCGAACCCGAGTCGGTCACGGCAGCCAAGAACCAGTTCGTCACCCTCCGGCGGCACCGCGTCTGCGTCGCCGACAACCGGCTCGACATCCTCCTCGACGACCTCGGCGGCGCCGACGCCAACGTCGTCGTCAACGCAATCGAGGTGCGGCGGCCGCCACTCCTCTTCTTCGACTTCGGCACGCCGACCTCGCCGGTGGCGCCCGGCTACGTGCAGGTCACCCACCTGACGAGGTACGCCGACGGGCGAGGCTACGGCTGGACGAGCGGCACGGTGCAGAGCCGCGACCGGGTCGTGGCCTCGGACCTGCTACGCGACCTGGCCTTCTCGCCGAACGCGGAGTTCGCCGTCGACGTGGTCAGCGGCACCTACCAGGTGACGATCACCCTCGGTGACGCCACCGGCCGGCACGACCTGATGGGGGTGTTCCTCGAGGGCGAGTTGGTCAACACCGTGACGACCGGGACCGGCGGGCTGGCCACCGCGACGTACTCGGTGCTCGTGAAGGACGGGAGGCTCGATGTTGGGCTCGTGGACCAGGGCGGCACCGATCCCAACGTCGCGATCGTCGCGCTCGAGGTCCGCTAGCCGGAAGCATGCGGCATTCCCGGCGCCGGCACCTTGACAGCCGGCCCGTGCGGCCGCAAATTGGTTGCAAGAGAGTACAGCGACCTGAGAAAGGTGAGGTCCCTCATGACCGCAATCTCCCACGTCCGCGTCGTTTCCGTAGCCGTTGCCGTCGTGGCCCTGCTGGCGGCGGCCGGTACGAGTGCCACCGATCTCTTCGTGAAGCCTGCCGGGAGTGGCACGGCCTGCGTCCGGTCCGCGCCGTGCACCTTGCCGACGGCACTGGCAGCGTCTATCGCCGGCGACACGATCTACCTCGGCACCGGGAGCTACACAGGAACCGGGAACGAGGTCGTGCTCCTCGACAGGACCGTGAACCTGCTCGGAGGCTGGGACGGCGCCGCCTCGGGGCCGATCAAGCGTGACCACGTCGTCTTCACCTCGTCGCTCAACGGCCAGAACGCCCGGCGGGTCATCACGATCCTGGGTGAAGGCACCGCGCCGACGATCGACGGCCTGTCGATCACCGGCGGCAATGCCACCGGACTGACCGACCATTGCGGCTTCCACGGGTCAGCCTACGGTTGCGGCGGCGGGATCCTCGTCCACGACGCCAGCCCGACGATCAGCGGCTGCAACATCAGCGGCAACACCGCCGTCACGGCGGCGGCGGACCCGAACCAGCAGGCGGCCGGCGGCGCGATCTCGGTGGTGCGTGCCAACGGGACGGTGATCCGCGATAACACGATCTCCAACAACAAGGCGAGCACGGCCGGCCAGGGGTTCGGGGGGGCCATCGCCGTCGAGCAGACGGACGGCTGCCTCGTGGAGGGCAACCGCATCATCGGCAACACCGGCACGACGATCGTCCAGGTCGGCCAGGGCGGCGGCATTGCATTCGACGGCGGTACCGTCGGGGCGATTTCCATCGTCGGCAATCTAGTGCGCGACAACGCCGCGACGGCATCCGGCAGCTACGCGTCCGGCAACGCTCTCTTCTCCTGGTACGGCTTGCTCAGCGTCGAGCGCAACCTGTTCGCCGCCTCCGCCAGCAGCGAGGTCGTCAACCTCCTCTACTCGCCCGGGTCCTTCATCGGGAATCGGGTCGAAGCCACAGGGCAGTGCAGTCGATCGCTCACCCTCTACGCGATCGGAGGGCAGGGCATCCTCGTCGCCAACAACGTGATCGTCGGCGGGAGCTCCGCCACCGTCAACGCTGCGGGCAACGAGAGCTACCCGCTCACGGCAAACCTCAGGCACAACACCATCGTCGGCAACGGCGCGGCGACCGGGGTGCTCGTCGACAACCTCGCCACCGTGACGATGGTGAACGACATCGTCGCCGGACACGGCACCGGCCTGGCGGTGACCGGCAGCGGCGTGCTGGAGGCGGACCACACACTGTTCTGGAGCAACGACGACGACGGCGTCCGTGGCACCGACCCGGTCGACGGTGACCCGAGGTTCGTCAACCGGGCGTTCGGTGACTTCCACGTCTTCGACGGATCGGCTGCCCAGGGGCAGGGCCCCGACGCCGGGATTGCAAGGGATATCGACGGGGACGCCCGGCCCGGGCTAGGCGGGTTCGACATCGGCGCCGACGAGGTCGCCCCGGCCTGGTTCGACTTCGGCACGCCGATCTCGCCGGTGGCCTCCGGGTACGCTCAGGTCACGCCCGCGACGACCTACTCCCCGGGGCGCGGCTTCGGCTGGACGTCGGGGTCGATCGCAGCACGTGACCGCCTCCAGCCCGATTTCCTCAAGCGCGACTTCTGCTTCACCCCGCTCGGCACGTTCGTGGTCGACGTCCCCAACGGCCGCTACCGGGTGACGGCGACCACCGGCGACCCGTCCGCGGGACACAGCCAGATGGGGTTCTTCCTGGAAGGCCAGCAGGTCGCCACCGTCTCCACGCTGGCCAACGAGTTCAAGACGCTGACCTATAACGTCTCCGTGACCGACGGCCAGCTCACGCTGCTGCTCGACGACCTCGGCGGCAGCGACCCCAACGTCGTGATCAACGGGCTCATCGTCCTGAGGATGCCCGGCATCGGGCTCGACCTCGGCACCGCCGGCTCGCCGGTGCTGGGCGGCTACACTCGGGTCACCCCGGCGTCGCTCTACACGCCGGAGGCGGGCGCCGGCTGGCTCGGCGGGACCGTCCAGGCGCGCGACCGCGGGGTCGGCTCGGCGCTGCTCCGCGACTTCAACTTCGTGCAAATGGCGTACTTCGCGATGTTCCTCGAAGACAACGTCTACGACCTGTCGCTGACGTTCGGCGACGCCACCGGCGCGCACGACAACATGGCGGTGGCGCTGCAGGCGCAGGGCGTCGGGTCGCTCAGCACGGCCGCCAACCAGTTCGTCACCCGGACGTACCCCGCCACCGTCGCCAACAACCTCCTCAGGATCTACCTGGTGGACGGCGGCGGGAAGGACCCCAACCTGGTGCTCAACGCGATCGAGCTCAGGCCACGCTCGCATCCCAACTTCGACTTCGGCACGGCGACCTCCCCGGTCGCGGAAGGCTATCTCCAGATCACGCCGGCGACCACGTACGAATCGTGGCGCGGGTACGGTTTGACGGCCGGCACCCTCTCCGCCCGAGACCGGGGGACGACGGATCCCCGTACTCGCGACTTCGTTTTCGGCACCCAGGCCGAATTCGCTGTCGACATGCTCGACGGCTTCTACGACGTCGACGTCACGATCGGCGATGCCGCGGCGGCGCACGACGCCATGGCCGTGACGATCGAGGGCAACCTGGTGGACACGCTCTCGTCGGCGGCGGGTGAGGTGCTGTACCGCAGCTACCGCGTCCGGGTGACCGGAGGGCAGCTCAACCTGGCGCTCGCCGACCTCGGCGGCCGCGACGCCAACGTGGTGATCAACGCCCTCGGGATCCGATAGGCGACCAGGGGGCTCCCTTCACCCGTGCGCGATCACGTCCCGCCATGCCCCGCACGGTCTTGACAGGCGTGCGGGACGGCAGCACAGTGGTCTCAGGGCAGAAGGGCCTTCCGAGAACAGCGAGGTGCGTGATGGCCGGAACCCCCCACGTTCGGTTCGTCGCAGCGCTCCTTTTCGCAGCTCTACCGTTCGGCCCTGCCGTCGGGACCGCACTGGCCGTCGATCTTTTCGTCAAACCGTCGGGAACCGGGACGACCTGCGTGCAGGCGGCGCCGTGCACCCTGGCAACGGCCCTGGCGACTGCTACGAACAACGACACGATATACGTCGGCGCCGGCACCTACACCGGGACCGGGACCGAGGTCGTGCTCCTCGACAAGACGGTCAATCTCCTCGGTGGCTGGGACGGCGCCGCGAGCGGGCCGATAGTGCGCGACCACGTGGTCAACACGTCAACCCTCGACGGCGAGAACGCCAGACGGGTCATCACGGTCATCGGCGCCGGCACTGCGCCTGTCATCGACGGGTTCTCGATCATCCGCGGCAACGCCAGCGGCCTGACGGCACACTGCAACACCATCGGCGCTGACAACGGCTGCGGCGGCGGGATCCTCGTTTACAGCGCGGGACCCACCATCAGCGACAACCACATCTCCGGCAACGTCGCGACAACCGCGGAGCTCGTACCGGGCTCACCCGGCGAGGGTGGCGGCATCGCGGTCGCCTACGGGCACGATCTCGTCATCCGGGGCAACACGATCTCGGGAAATACCGCGAGCACGGCCAACCAGGGGTTCGGCGGCGGCATCGGCGTCGAGTACTGCTACAGGTGCCGTATCGAGGGCAACCGGATCATCGGCAACGTCGCAACCACGGTGGCCGGCTCCAGTTGGGGCGGCGGCATCGGGCTGCAGGGAGACGGCTCGACCGTCACGGTGACGGGGAACCTGGTCAAGGGCAATAGCGCCTCGGCCGGCGCGGGGGCGATGGGCAACGCTCTCTTCATCTGGTACCCGACCGTGGACGCATCGGAAAACCTCTTCGCTGCCGACCACGCCGGCGACACCGTCTACCTCGGCCGGTGGCGGGGCACGTTCGCTCGCAACCGCGTCGAGGCGACGGCGGCCGGCACGATCGCGGTTGGCCTTTGGTACCAGCACAACGAGGAGACCGCCGTCACGAACAACGTCCTGGCAGGAGGGACGACCGCCACGGTGTACGCGAAGGGCTCCGCTCAGGACCCGGTGGTCGCGGCGCTCAAACACAACACCATCGTCGGCAACGGCGCCGCGACCGGGGTGCTCGCGGACGACTTCGCCACCGTGACGATGGTCGACAACATCGTCGCCGGCCATGCCATCGGGCTGTCCTCCGTCGGCAGCGGCTCCATCGCCGCAGACCACACGCTGTTCTGGAACAACGACGCCGACGGGATCCGCGGTACCGACCCGGTCGACGGCGACCCGAAGTTCGTCAACCGCGCGTTCGGCGATCTCCACATCCAGGACGGCTCGGTCGCCCAGGGGCACGGCACGGACGCCGGCGTCGCCACCGACCTGGACGGTGACACGCGCCCGGGGCTGGGCGGGTTCGACATCGGCGCCGACGAGCTGGCTCCGGCGAGGTTCGACTTCGGAACACCCACTTCGCCCGTCGCGACGAGCTATACCCGCGTGTCCCACGCCACGGCGTACACGGCAGAGCGGGGCTTCGGCTGGGTGTCGGGGACAATCGGCTCGCGCGATCGAGTCTCCCCGAGCGAGCTTCTTCGCGACTTCTGCTTCACCCCGCTCGGCACGTTCGCGGTCGACACCCCGAACGGACGGTACCGGGTGACGGTGACCACCGGCGACCTGACCGCGGGGCACAGTCAGATGGGGATCTTCCTCGAGGGACGGCAGGTCGCCAGCGTCAGCACGCAGGCCAACGAGTTCAAGACGCTGACGTTCGACATCTCCGTCACAGACGGCCAGCTCACGCTCCTGCTCGACGACCTCGGCGGCAGCGACCCGAACGTGGTGATCGACGCCCTCGTGGTCGAGAGGATGCCGGCGGTCAGGCTCGACCTCGGCACCGCCGGCTCGCCGGTTGCGGGCGGGTACACGCGCGTCACGCCGGCGGCGCTCTACTCCCCGGAGGCCGGCAGCGGGTGGTTCGGCGGGATCGTCCAGGCGCGCGACCGCGGTGTCGGCTCGGCGCTGCTGCGCGACTTCAACTTTCTGCAAAGGGCGTACTTCGGGATGTACCTCCAGGACGGCCTTTACGACCTGTCGCTGACGTTCGGCGACGCCACCGGTGCGCACGACAACATGTCGGTCGCCCTGCAGGCGCAGAGCTTGGGCTCGCTCACCAGCACGGCTGCCAACCAGTTCATCACCCGGACGTACCAGGCGTGCGTCGTCAACAACTTCCTCAGGATCGACCTGGTCGACGCCGGCGGCAAGGACCCCAACGTCGTCGTCGACGCCATCGAGTTGACACCGCGCGCGCTTCCCCGTTTCGACTTCGGGACGCCGACATCGCCGGTCGCCGAGGGGTACGTCCAGGTGACGCCGGCGACCGCCTACGCGGCGTGGCGCTCCTTCGGCTGGCTGTCGGGAACACTCTCGAGTCGCGACCGTGGCGCCGGCAGCGACCCCGAGCGCGACTTCGTCTTTACCAAGAGCGCCGAGTTCGCCGTCGACGTGCTCGACGGAGTCTACGACGTGAGCATTACGATGGGAGACTCCACCGGGTCCCACGACCTCATGGCGATCACGTTGGAGGGCGCGCTCGTCGACACCGTCTCCACGCACGTCCCCCTGTTTACCACCCGCACGTACCGGGTGCGGGTGACCGGCGGCCAGCTCAACCTCGCCCTCGCCGATCAGGGCGGCACCGACCCCAACGTGGTGATCAACGCGCTCGAGATCCGTTAGCGGCGCCTGATCGCGCCACGTGCCCCCGACGGCAGATGGGCTCGAAGTTCGTATCCCGTTACGTATTGTGTTTCTCGTGTACGCGGCGCATATTGGTATCGGGACAGGACACCCAGACGCGCTTTCGCCGCCGGGTCCGACAGGTCGCAGCGCCCGGCGGCACGACGACCGGCCCACGCCGGCGTTGGAGGTCGGAGCTATGGCCACCGGGAACGTCTTTCGCGTAGCCGGGCTCGCCCTCGCGGCGACCGTTCTCACTACCGATCTGCTCGCCGCCGGCGGCGGCAAGCCGTCGCAGACACTGTCGGCCGACGTTCTCTCCGTGCCGCGCGATCGGCTCGTCGTGCGCGGGGTGACGCCGGGCGAGGCCGAGCTGCTGTTCAGCCGGGCGCTCGCCGCGGTGTACTTCGCCGGAACCGGCGAGGTGCGCCTCCTGACACCCGCCGAACCAGCCCAGGATCGCGACCCGGCCATGCGCCATCCCTTCGGAACTGCAGCCGCCAGCCTGCTTGCGATCGCCGAGCGAACCGGCAAGGTCACGCTCCCCGATTTCCTTGCCGACGTCGAGGCGGCTTTGGCGAGCGACCCCGGCCGACTCGGGCCGTACCTCCTGATGCAGCCGGTGTCGCTGGAGGCGCCCGAGGGCATCCACGCCATGGAGGCCGCCGCTGCGCCGCCCGCGCGGGCAAAGGCCGTGGTTCTGTCGGAAGGGTTCGAAGGCGACCCGTGGACGCGCTGGCAGCGCACCAACAACACCTCGGGCAGCTACGACTGGGCGACGACGACGTGCGACACGCACTCCGGGGCGCAGTCCGCCGACGGGGTGCGTGGCGGCACTGCAGGCACCGCTCTCGCCTGTGCGGCAAACTACCCGAACTCGGTGCAGAACTGGATCGTCGACACCCAGTGCGAGGCGTTCCAATTCGCCGGCCTGGCGTGGCTGGACGGGTACGGCACCGTCAGCTCCGAGCAGGGCTACGACCAGCTCGCGGTCCTGTTCAACCAGAGCGGCGGCACGTTCCAGGGAACCGCGTTCTCGGGGACCTACGCCGGCTGGTGGCACGTCATCTTCAACCTCAAGCAGTTCTCGCTGATCGGCGATCTCACGCAGAAGGCATGCAACACCCTCGCCTTCGTCTTCTCCTCCGACTCGGTTATCGCCCAGGGGTGGGGCGCGCGCATCGACGACATCACGATAACAACCGAGGCCGACCCGTCCGTGGGGTGCACGGTCGCCGCCGCCCCGGCCAGCGGCGCCGCCCCACTCGACGTGTCGCTCTCGGCAACAGTGTCGGGAGCCTCGGGCGGCGCCCAGTACGACTGGGACTTCGGCGACGGCAGCTCGTCGACGTCCGCCAACCCGACCCACCGCTACCTGGTGCGCGGGACGTACAACCCGTTCTTTCAGGTCATCGACGGGACGACGGTCTGCTCGGCGGCGGCCTCGGTCACCGTGAACGGCTCGGGGATCACGCCGAGCCCAGGCGTGTTCGAAGGCACCACGTCGCAGGGGAAGAAGTTCGCGTTCACGGTCGGCGCCGACGGCCACATCTCGCCCTACACCTACGGCTACGCGTGCTCGAGCACCACCGGCGAGAGCACGGTCACGACCACGGGCTGCACCTACAACGACGGCGGCTTCTCGTGTGGCAGCACGTCGTGCCAATCGTACGTGACGAACGCCAAGATCCGCGGCACCTTCGACTCCCCGACCACCGCGGTCGGCTTCCTCTCGGTCACCACCGGCTCGAACCCGGCCATTGGCTCGAGCTGCTGCACCCTGTCGAACGTCACGTGGAGCGCCGCCCGGACCGGCGCCGCGACGTGCACGGTGATGTGCTCCGCCACGGTGCCGTTCTCCGGTCAGACGGGGACCCCAGTCTCCTTCCAGGCCACCGCGACGCCCTCCAACTGCACCGGGGCGCCCTCCTACTCCTGGACCTTCGGCGACGGCGGCAGCAGCGCCGAGCAGAATCCGTCGCGCACCTACGCAGTCGCCGGCAGCTACGCCTGGACGCTCGCCGTCACCGTCGACGGCCAGACGTGTACCCGCAACGGCACCATCACGATCGGCGGCGGGCAGGCGTGCACGGTCTCGTGTGACGCGACGGTTCCCGGGACCGCCACGGCAGGGTCGGCTGTGGCCTTCCAGGGCAGCGCGACGCCCTCCAACTGCACGGGCGCCCCGTCCTACTTCTGGACCTTCGGCGACGGCGGCACCAGCACCCAGCAGAACCCGTCCCACGCCTACACCCCCGCCGGCAGCTACGGCTGGACTCTCAACGTGGCAGTCGATGCACAGACGTGCGCACGGACCGGCACTATCGCTGTCTCCACAGCCGCCGGCCCGACCGTCTACATGGTGCCGTCGGTGGCTCACCTGCCGGGCGCCGGCGGCACGCAGTGGCGCACCGACGTCGCGGTCGTCGGCAACCCGAGCGCCACCGCTCACCTTTCGCTGACGTACTACTCCGACACGCAGACGCTGGGCACCGGCTACGACCTCGCGCCCAACGCGACCGTCGAGTGGCGCGACATCCTCGTCGGCCGCTTCGGCATGGCGAGCGGCGTGTCGAGCTCCGGAGTGCTCCACGTCTCGTCGGACCAGCCGGTGGTTATCTCCTCGCGCACCTACAACCAGACCGCCACCGGGACGTTCGGCCAGTACTACCCCGCCTGCACCGCCGGCGACGCGCTGAGCTACGGTCAGGTCGGAACCCTGGCGCAGCTCAAGAAGAACGGCTCCTTCCGCACCAACATCGGCATCCTCAACGTTGGCGCGGCGTCATGCTCTGTGACGGTGAGGCTGTTCAGGAGTGACGGCGTCCAGGTCGGCAGCAGCAAGACGCTGACCGCCGCCGGCGGCCGCTGGGTGCAGCAGTACGACATCTTCGCCAACGTCGGCGCCGGCAGCAACGACATCGCCTACGCCACCGTCGCGGTCCAGACCTCCGGAGGGAAGGTCTGGGCCTACGCCTCGGTGGTCGACATCGCCACCGGCGACCCGACGACTATACCGGTGCTCTTGCGATAAACCAGGCGCGGGCCGGATGGTTGTGCCCGTGCCTGCTGCGAGGAGGGTTCCAGATCATGAGGCGACGGTCCTCTTCCATCAGAGACGCTCTGGCCGTCTGTGTCGTTTCCGTATGTCTCTCCGGCGCGGCCGTCCCGGCGGCTGCCGAGTGCACGCTGGGCTGCACCGCGAGCGCCTCCACGTTCGCAGACACCGGGGAGACCGTGTACTTTTCGGGCGGCGCGACGCCGAGTGGCTGCGCGGGCGTCCCCTCGTTCGACTGGGACTTCGGCGACGGCTCGCCGCACTCGACGCAGGAGGACCCCACTCACGCCTACGTTGCCGGCGGCACGTTCACGTGGACACTGGTGGTGACCGTCGACGGCAAGAGCTGCACCAAGTCCGGGACGATCTCCGTGTGTGGCCTGGGCTGCGCTGCGGTGGTCCCGGCGACCAGCCGCGCCGGCGCGCCGGTGCCATTCCTGGGCAGCGCCATGGCGACGGGTTGCCTGTCGTTCGACCGCTACGACTGGGACTTCGGCGACGGCTCGGCGCACGCGACCTGGTCGTCGCCCACCCACGTCTATGCCTCGCCGGGCACCTACCCGTGGACCCTGACCGTGGAGAACTTCACGCAGTCGTGCACCCGGACCGGCGCGATCACCATCGCGGAGGCGGTGGCGTGCAACGACTGCGAGGTCACCGTTCCGGCCACCGGAGAGGTCAACGTCCCCGTCCAGGTGTCGTCGCGGACGCTGCCCGACGACTGCTCCGGCAGCGTGTCCTACGGCTTCGACTTCGGCGACGGCTTCGTGGCCTACTGGGGCACCGGCGGGCACTCGTACTGCCTCCCGGGGACTTACAACTGGACCGCCACCGTCACAATCGGCGGCACGCCGTGCGTGCGAACCGGCACGATCGTGATCGGCCCGCCGACGACGCTCGAATGCTCCGCCAACTTCACGCCGTCCGGCGCCTGCCCTCTCGAGGCCAGCTACTGGGGCGGCGCCGGTGACTGTGGCACCAGCGCCAGCTACGAGTGGGACTTTGGCGACGGCACGGGTGCGACAACGAAGGACGGCAAGCACGTCTACGCGAGCCAGGGCACGTATCCGTGGTCGATGACGGCGACGCTGCTCGGCGTGCCATGCACCGTCAGCGGCTCCGTCACCGTCAACGCGCCGGCCGCGATCACCGCCACGGTCGACGTCGCGCCGCGCTGGGGCGCGCCTCCGCTACTGGTCGCGTTCCAGGGCGGGGCGGAGCCGGCAAGCTGCATTACCTCGGCGACGTGGCACTGGGACTTCGGCGACGGCGCGAGCGCGGACGCGATGGACCCGACGCACACATACGCCGCTCCGGGGTTCTACACGTGGACGCTCACGGTCTCGGCCGAGGGGCGCACGGCGACCCGCAGAGGGCCGATCATCGTCAGTGCCGTGCCGCCGTCGTACACCTGGGCGCCACAGCTCTCGCGCCGCGATGATCTCATCGGGGATGTCGATTTCGCCTCTGATCTGGTCGGGTGGACAGCCGGAAAGAACGGCATCCACTCGACCGGCGACGGCGGGCGCTCGTGGGGCAACTCCTCCCTTCACAGCTCCTGCTACGCCGTCCACTTCCTCGACGCGAGCACCGGCTTCTTCACGGCCTATTGTGGCTTTGCCTGGACCGCCAACGGAGGCGCCACCTGGAACGAGGGCTTCTGGTACAGCGACTGTTGGGGCTTCAGCTTTACCGACATCTTCGCTACCTCGCCCACCCAAGTCTGGCAATCCGACTCGACCGGCGACCTCTGGCGCTGGACGTACACCCCGGGAAGCGGCTATTTCGGAAAAAACTGGACGCGGGACATGTTCTCTTCGACCGGAGCAAGCCACCTGCAGGCGATCTACTTCACCGACGCCGACAACGGCTGGGGCGTCGGGAACAACGGGCGGATCATCCGGATCGCGAACGCCTCCGGCGCGACGCCTGCGTTCTCCACCCAAGGAAGCGGCACGACGGCCAACCTCCGCAACCTCGTCATGCTCTCGCCGTCACAGGGCTGGGTGGTCGGAGACAACGGCACCATCCTCTTCACGGTCAACGGCGGGGCGCCGTGGATTCCCCGCGCCAGCGGAACGACACTCAACCTGCGCGGCGTCGACTTCCGCGACGCCGGGACAGGCTGGATCGTCGGCGAGGCTGGGCTCGTCCTGGCGACCTCGGACGGCGGCGCCACCTGGTCGCCGGAGATCACGACGAGCGACAAGGACCTCCGCGCCGCCTCCGCCCCGGCGGGAACCCGGGTGTTCGCCGGGGGAGCTGATGGTTCGCTGCTGAAGCGCCTGCCCGTTGTGTGCCCGCAGATCGGCCTGATGCCCGAAACGCTGCCGCCGGCCAGCACCGGCGACTCCTACTCGCAGCAGCTCACGCCCACCGGCGGGAGCGCCCCGTACACGACCGGGCTCACCGCCGGGGACCTGCCCGAGTGGCTGCAGCTATCGACGACAGGGATGCTGTCGGGCAGCCTGCGCTACGCCGGCAGGTCCGCGTTCACAGTCCGGGCGGTCGACGCCGGTTTCTGCAGCGGCGACCGTGCCTACGAGCTCACGGTGAGCTGCGCGCTGACGTGCAGCGCCGGGGCGTACCAGGACACCGTCGGCTCGCCGCCGCTGACCGGCACCTTCTACTCGAGCGCCAGTAACTCCTGCGGCGCTCCCTCCTACCTCTGGACGTTCGGCGATGGCGCGACCTCGACGGAGGCCGACCCCGCGCACACCTACGCCGACGGCGGAACATACCCGTGGACGTTGACTGTCACTGCCGGCGATCAGACGTGTTATCGCAGCGGTGAGGTCTACATCCGGAGAACCTGCAGCGTGAGCTGCTCGGCGACCGTGCCCGACTCCTCCCAGCCCTGGGCCTCCGTGCCCTTCCAAGGCACTGCGACCGCCACCGTGGAGTGCTGGGAGGGGGCCACGTGCGATTGGGACTTCGGCGACGGCACCCCGCACTCGTCCGCACTATCGCCGGAGCACGCGTACGCAAGCGCGGGAAGCTTCACGTGGACGCTGACGGCCTCGGCGGGGGGCAAGCTTTGTACCGAGAGCGGCACCATCGGTGTGCGCTTCGGCGCACACCGCCGGCTCAAGCGGGGCTCACCCCCGGGGACCTGATCGCCACGCCCGAATCGTGGCGGGCGCTCGGCCCGAATTCGCCGCCCGCCACCTGAAACGGAGACGGAGCATGACCTCGCGGCGGTGGTCTCGCGGCGGCCAGGGACATCGCCGCGGGCTCCGCCCACTCTCTCGCGGTGACGACCGACGGCGCGGTTTGGGTCTGGGGCGGCGCCTCGTACGGGCCGATCGGCATCCCCGGCGGCGGGGGCGCCCTTACGCCAACCCTGGTGCCTGGCCTCGGCGACGTCGTCGGCGTCGCCGCCGGCGCGGGCTACAGCGTGGCCGTGACCGCGACCGGCCAGGTGTGGGCGTGGGGCGACAACTCGGCCGGGCAGATCGGCGACGGCACCAACGAGACCCGATCGACGCCAGTCATGGTCCCGGAGCTGAGCGACATCGTCGCCGCCGCCTCCGAGGGCTACGCCACCCACACTCTCGCCCTGGCCGGCGACGGCACCGTGTGGTCATGGGGCAGCAACAGTAACGGCCAGCTCGGCGACGGCACCACCGACGCTCGCGTTACACCGTTTCACGTCCCGGGATTGAGTGGAATCGTCGCGATCTCTGTCGCCGGCGGCCAGGGCTCGTCGTTCGCTCTCGCCGACAACGGGACGCTGTGGGCCTGGGGGGCAAACAACAGGGGCCAGCTCGGCGACGGCTCGACCACGAGAAGGTTGACTCCGGCGCCGGTGCAAGGCCTCGCCGACGTGAGCACGGTGTCGACTGGCGACCTCCACGCCGTCGTTGCGACAGCCGACGGCAGGGCATGGGCCTGGGGGCACAACTATGCGGGCCAGCTCGGCCTCGGGGACTTCGCTGATCGCTGGACTCCGACGCTGATTCCAAGCCTCTCGGGTGTGTTTCAGGTGTTCGCCGGCGGCGACACTACCGCCGTCCTCGCCGCCTGCGAGCTCGGCTGCTCCGCGGACGTCCCGCTGACTGGCCAGCCGACGGTGGTGGTCCCCTTCTCCGCCTCGACCACCACGACCTCCGGCTGCATCGCCGACCCGACGTTCGACTGGGACTTCGGCGACGGCTCGCCGCACTCGGCCGCGCAGAACCCGACCCACGCCTATGCCGTCGAAGGTACCTTCCACTGGGTCCTCACCGTCACACTCCATGACCAATCTTGCGCCAGGGAAGGCGATATCACGATCACCTTCCCGTGCACGGTCTCGTGCTCGGCGACGGCGCCGACATTCGTCCAGGCCGGCACTGGGGCCGCCTTCACTAGCACCGCTACCTTGAGCCACTGCGCCGGCGCGGCCAGCTACGACTGGGACTTCGGCGACGGCTCGGTGCACTCTCCCGAGCAGAATCCCAGCCACACCTACGCCGCGCCCGGCGCCTACACCTGGACGCTGACGGCCGCTGCGAACGGCGCCTCCTGCACCCGATCTGGCCAGATCATAGTGCTCGGTCCTGCTTGTACCGGCGCGTACAGCCTCATCATCCCCGCCGCCGCGCACTCCAACAACGCCTGGGAGTCCGACGTGGACCTCTACAACGTCGGTACGGTGCCAGCGTCCGTGGACATCGCCCTGCTCAAGCCCGGCCTGGCCAACCTGTCGCCCAGCGCGCTGAACGTCGCCGTGCTGCCCGGCCAGACACTGCGCATCCCCGACATCCTCGGCGCCCTCCTGCCCGCCGCCAACGCCGCCCTCGGCGTCCGCTTCTGCTCCGGCTCCGCGCTGGTGAACTCCCGCTTCTACAACATCGGCACCGCCAAGACCGGCACGTTCGGCGCGATCGTGCCGGCGCTGCCGCCGAGCGCGGCGATCACCCCGACCACCCGCGGGTTGTTCCATCACCTTACCTACTCGCCCGTCCCCAAGGCCGGCTACCGCGTCAACCTCGGCTTCGCCAACGCCTCGCCGTTCTCCGTCTCGGTGACGGTCAGGCTGTACGGCGATGCCGGCGAGCTGCTCGGCACCAAGACGCTCTCGGTCCGCGCCTACGAGCAGTCGCGCCTCGACAAGATCCACCAGACGCTCGGCACGGGTCCTGTGACGCACGGCGCTGCGACCGTGGAGGTCAACACCCCCAACGCCTTGCTCCACGCCTACGCCCTGCTGATCGACAACCTCTCCGGCGACCCGGCGTTCATGGGCGCGGATCTGGCGCCGAGGGGCGGCACGTAGCGAGGCAGGAGCGGGCCGCTACGGCACGCACACGGGGATGGTCGTTGGGTCGCCGGTGGCGTTGTCGACCACCGAGGCGTAGGCCCACGTCTTCCCGCCGGACGTCTGCACCTCCACCGTCG
>Ga0315273_10001840_pt1 | contig 24570 bp, 16 predicted proteins | sample YL17G02_0_MG_FD_205753 | JGI IMG/M metagenome (GOLD analysis project Ga0315273, IMG submission 205753) | Sediment microbial communities from Yellowstone Lake, YNP, Wyoming, USA - YL17G02_0 | ecosystem: Environmental > Aquatic > Freshwater > Lake > Sediment | place: USA: Wyoming | collected... | reverse complement strand
TACTTCTCTTCAAGGTGGCAGGTGGAAACCGGTTCATATCTTCTGCTTGCTGGTGCTATAATCTTCATTTTATGCCAGAGACTTATTTCAGACGATGAAAAATTGAAACCGGTACTTCCCGGAGTAAAATCTGAGTCTTCTTTGCAACAAAAAAGAATCAGAAAATATCTCTTAACAGCAGTTTCTGTTATTTCCTTAACAGCAATAATAGCTTCTTTTATTCTGCGTACTGACCTTCCTGATCCATCAGGACAATCAGGAACCTCCTCAAAAAAAGAAGAGAAAGGTAAGCAAACTGCCCCAAAACCTGATAAAACTAATTTCCCATTTTTTCGTGGCCAGGATAGTCGCGCGATAGCAGGAGGATCAGGTTATCCCACTGAATGGGACGGTGTTACAGGAAAGAATATAGACTGGAAAATTCAGATCCCTAAGGCAGGAAAGAGTTCTCCGGTTATATGGGAGGATAAAATTTTTGTTACCGGAGCTGAAGGGATGGAGTGTGAAGTTTATTGCATTAATAAGAAAACGGGTGATGTCCTGTGGACCGGGTCTGCTTTCAATATTCCGGGAGAACCGACAGAATTGCCAAAAATAGACCAGGAAGCAGGCCTTGCAGTGTCAACTGTTGCAACAAATGGTAAAGAGGTATGTGCAGTTTTTGCAAACGGCAACATTATTTGCTTCGACATGAATGGGAATAAGAAATGGGCTAAAAACATCGGAGTTCCTGAAAGCAACTATGGATATTCATCTTCACTTATAATTTATGAGAACCTGCTGCTTGTTCAATATGACAGTAATAGAAAGGTATCGTTGATAGGACTTGATTTAGAGACAGGTGATCAGAAGTGGGAAACTCTACGGCAGGGACGTGCTGTCTGGTCTTCCCCTGTGCTGGCATATTTCGGGGGAAAACCACAACTGATTGTCAACGGAAATCCGTTGGTCAGCAGTTATGATCCATCAACAGGCAAGGAGTTATGGGCAGTCGAATGCATGAGTGGTGATGTTGCACCATCAGTGGCAGTAAACAGCACAATGGCTTATGCAGTAACTGATTACGCAAAACTTGCTGCGATTAAACCAGGTACCGGAGCCTTAATAATCTGGGAAGACAACACTTATACGCCCGATGTTTCCAGTCCGGTCGCTACCGACGAGTTCTTATTCATTTCCACAGGAAATGGTGATGTAGCCTGTTATAATTCAGAGAAGGGTGATACTTTGTGGACGCATTACTTTATGGACCAGTTTTATGCTTCACCCATCATTGCAGATAATATGGTTTATCTTCTTGACAGAAGCGGTGTTATGCATATTGTACGAGCCAAATCAGAATTTCAGCTTGTATCAGAAGCATCTTTGGGGGAAAGAGCCGATTGTACACCTGCTTTTTCTGATAAGAAAATTTATTTAAGAGGAAAGAAATACCTTTATCGCATTTCGAAGAATTGAAAGACGCAGAAGCTAAAATATTGACCAATGGGTGCGATTGCCAGCAGATTGCTGTTGAAGATATTACTTCAGTGATTGATGAGGTAGTTGCTCTGACAGGAAGAGAGTCGGAAAAGGTTATCATGATCCTTCAGGAGGTACAGAAAAGACTGAATTATCTCCCTTCCGAAGCGCTTAAGCATATCTGTAGGGTAACGGAGATCACTCCGGAGCAGATATCGGGAGTCTCTACATTTTATTCCCAGTTTCGTCATATTCCTGTCGGTAAACACATAATAAAAATTTGTGCTGGAACCGCGTGCCATGTGAGAGGAGCGCCTTTGATTTCAGATGCCTTTAAAAGGGTGCTTAAAATTGATGATACAAATAATTCTTCGCCAGACAATCTGTTTTCGATCGAAGAGGTAGCTTGTCTTGGTTGTTGTACATTGGCTCCTGTTGTTCAGATTGATGGTAAAACCTATGGTCATGTGAAACCCACCCAAGCAGAGAAGATCATACGGGATTTTCTGAATTCCGGAGGTAAAAGCCCTGACCAGCATGATACAAAAAATAACGAAGATTTTGATGCGGAAATCAGAATCGGTTTAGGGTCGTGTTGTGTCGCAGGCGGAAGCAAGGAGATTTTGTCTGAAATAGTTGATGTAAAGAAAAAGTATGATCTTAACATAAAGTTGAAACCAGTTGGTTGTGTGGGAGTTTGTAACCAGACACCTTTACTGGAGATCGTTACCAAAGAAAATGTCACTTCAAGATACACAAATGTAAGTAAACATCAGGTTGAGGAGATACTACTTAAACATATAAGTCCCACAACCATAAACAAAAGAATAAAGCATAATGTTTACGACCTCGTTGATACTTTTCTTTCTGATGATAAGCTGACCAGCCAGGTTAATATTCCGGGAGAGTTGAGAGAAAAATATCTTAATAACTTTCTGAATTACCAGGTGCATCTTGCTACAAAAAATAGTGGAACACTTTCTCCGGATTCTTATGATGAATACTGTATGTCAGGTGGATTTAAAGCACTGAATCAATGTCTTAAACTCCTGAACCAGAATTCTATAATTGATATTATAATTGAGAGTGGATTAAGAGGAAGAGGTGGTGCAGGTTTTCCGACTGGCAAAAAGTGGAAGATTTCCATGCAGGCAAATGGTGATTCAAAGTATGTGGTATGCAATGGAGATGAAGGGGATCCAGGCGCATTTATGGACAGGATGTTGCTTGAATCATTTCCTTACAGGGTTATCGAGGGCATGATCATTGCAGGCTTTGCAACCGGTTCTAACGATGGTATTTTCTATATACGGGCGGAGTACCCGCTTGCCGTTGCAAGGATCAGAAATGCCATTAAACAGTGCTATGAAAAAGGTATTCTGGGAGACAGTGTTTCCGGTACCGGATTTTCATTTAATATAGAAATTTTTGAAGGTGCCGGGGCTTTTGTCTGTGGTGAGGAAACAGCCTTAATATCTTCACTTGAAGGTAAACGCGGTACTCCGCATCTAAGGCCTCCTTATCCTGCGGTAAAAGGTTTCAGAGGCCAGCCCACACTTGTTAATAATGTGGAAACTCTTGCTTTAGTTGCATGGATTATTACCAATGGAGCTGAATCTTTCAGATCGATTGGTACTGAAGAGAGCAAAGGGACCAAAGTGTTTGCACTAGCCGGAAAAATATCAAAAGGTGGTCTGATTGAAGTCCCTATGGGTATAACAATTAGGGAGATTGTTGAAAAAATTGGTGATGGTGTAGATGAGGGCAGATTGTTTAAAGCTGTTCAGATTGGCGGACCATCAGGTGGATGTATTCCTGCAAGTGAGGCTGATATACCTGTTGATTATGAGGAGCTTATAAAAATGGGCGCGATGATGGGATCGGGAGGAATGGTGGTGCTCGACGATACAGACTGTATGGTTGATATGGCAAAATATTTTCTAACATTCACTCATAAACAGTCATGTGGAAAATGCACCTTTTGCAGGGTTGGCACTAAACATATGCTGAACATAATTACCAGATTGAGTGAAGGCAAAGCTAGCCTTGCTGATATCAATGATCTTGAAAATCTTTCTAATTCAGTGAAGGACGGCAGTTTATGTGGACTTGGAAAAACCTCTCCGAACCCTGTTCTCACAGGCCTGAGATATTTCAGGGAAGAGTATGAAGCTCATACCCGGGGATTTTGTCCTGCTAAAAAATGCAGGTACCTTATCAAATATGTTGTTACAGATGATTGCACAGGCTGTACCAAATGCTCACAGGAATGTCCGGTAATAGCTATTCCATTCAACCCTTATGAGAAGCATGAAATTAATCAGCTTATGTGCACTAAATGTGATAATTGCAGAATTGTATGTCCTGAAAAGGCAATTGAAATAGTAAATATTAATGGTTAAAATAAAGATCAATAATATTGATTTTGAAGCTCCGGAAGGATTAACCATTCTGGATGTAGCCAGAAGTGCTGGATTCAATATACCTACTCTTTGCCATAACGATGGGTTGCCTCATTATTCATCTTGCATGATATGTATGGTAAAGGACAACAGGACAAATAGTTTTGTGCCTTCATGTTCAGCTTTGGTTCAGGATAGAATGGACATTGATATTTCCGGAGAAGAGGTTATTTTGCTTAGACGAAAAGCCATTGAACTCCTATTATCTGAACACCGGGCAGAATGTGAAGCCCCATGTAAAGTTGTTTGTCCTGCCGGTTACAATATCCCTCTTATGAACAGGCTTATTGCTGCAAGGAATTATGAGGATGCATTAAAGCTTTCATTTTCAGAGCTTGATAAACCCGAAATCATGTGCACCAAGTGCCCGGGATATTGCGAGAATGCATGCCGCAGAAAGAAAGTTGATATACCTGTTTCAATCCGGAATTTGCAATTGTTTATTTCACATAGTATTAAACACGATAAGCCGGTGCAACGCGTTGCTAATCAACATCATAATAATGAAATAGTCATAGAGACCGAACTTAAGAAAAGGAATTTATCAAAACGATTCACTTCTCGGATTGGCCGGCTGGAAGAAACCGAATTACAGGAATGGCTAAAAGAATGCAGTGGTAAAGGAATCCGTTTCAGGGAAATTTCTGATTTTTATTCTGCTACGGGTGAGGCAGAAAGTTGTATGCATTGCGATTGCCGGGCTGCTGACGATTGCAGGTTAAGAGACCTTGCTGAAGATTTTTCAATAAAAGATCCGAGAGGTAAACTTGTTAATTCTCCTATAACAAAAAAGATTAATCATAATACAGGCCTGATTTTTGAAAATGCAAAATGTATAAAATGCGGACTTTGCGTAAGGCTTTGTGAAGATTTAAACAATGAACCTGCATTGTGCTTTATTAACAGAGGATTTGTTAGTATAATATCAGAACCACTTACTGAAGAATTCGATAATATATTAAAAACAAAAAGTAAAGAGGTAATTGAAATATGTCCAACAGGTGCATTAAGTCAAATCAAGTAATTCATATTTAATGAGATATTTTTTATTCATCGTACTTCTTTTGATATTCGTTTCATGCGCACAAGCTCAGTCAGCTGAAGATGAATGGCCTGTATTCAGGGGAAAAGCTGATCTTTCTGGAATATCTGAATTTGAACTTCCTTCATCTCCGGGTCTTTTGTGGAGCATATCAACAGGCGTCAGAACAAAATCATCACCGGTTATCAGTGAAGGAACTGTTTTTTTTGGAAACGATAAGGGAACCCTGATTGCAGTCAGTACAGATGGAAAGATTAAATGGAGGTATGAAGCTGGCAGCGCGATTGATGCCGCTCCGATGGTTTTCAGAAAAAAAGTAATTATTGGCTCAGCAGACGGTGTACTTAGAGCAATTGACAAGATTACAGGCAAGTTACTCTGGTCATATACTACTGATAACCAGATTGCAGGATCGGCTAATGTATGGATGACAGGAAATAAAGCCGGGATCGTTGTTGGAAGTTATGACTATTATCTTCATTGTGTTGATCCTGAAACAGGGAAATCTCTCTGGAAAGTTGAAACTGAGAATTATGTCAACGGCACACCTGCTATTTTAAACGGAAAGATTGTATTCGGTGGGTGCGATGGCATGATAAGGGTTGTCGACCCGCTGAAGGGAAAACAAAAGGATACTATTAATATCGGAGTATATATCGCCGCCTCACCTGCCCTTTCACACGATCTGGCTTATTTCGGAGATTATGACGGTAACATCTATTGTTTAGATTTAAACTCCGGAAAAATGGCCTGGAAAATCCCCGCTGGTGAAGAATCCGGTGCTATTTTGGCTATTCCTGCAATAGGGAATAATTCTATTGTTGTTGGAAGTGAAGATAAATACCTTTATTGTTATAGTGCTACAGATGGAAAGTTAATTTGGAAATTCAGAACCAATGGTCGTATAACAGGCTCTGCGGTAATCACATCCACAAAAGTTCTCTTTACCGGAATGGATGGGAATATTTATATTCTCAGATTGGCAGATGGGAAAAAACTTTGGAGCTTTAATGGAGGGACGCCTGTAAGCAGCTCTCCTGCTGTCACAAAAGGGAAGTTTTATGTCCTTACTGAAAATGGCCGTTTGCTTTCATTCGCTGAAAAAACAGCTTTTAAAAAATGAAAAATATATAACTCTGTGAACCAAAATCACACTCAGCCGTTACACAGAGAGTCAGTAGAGGTCCACAGAGAAAAAAATATAAAATAAAATGAAAATTGTATATCTGATAACAGGTTCCGGGGGATCATTTTATTGCGGTAATTGTTATCGGGATATGATTTACCTAAGAGCAATCCGCAAGGTTCCAGGTATTAATGCTTCTGCGATACCATTATATCTTCCTCCGGATGAGACCAATATTGAAACCGGTCTTGACAAAAATGTTTTCTTTGGTGCTATATCGATGTATCTGAGGGAGAAAGTTCCATTCTTCAGGAATATGCCTGCATTCTTAGATAAATTATTTGACTCTGCTCCTATGCTGAAAATGGCGTCACGCCGGGCTGGAACAACGCGTACCGAAGGACTTGAAGATATGACTTTGAACATGATAAGAGGGGAAAATGCTTTTCCTGAAAAAGAGTTAAATCGGCTTGTAAAGTATCTTATTAAGGATGGTAAACCAGATATCATCCATTTATCAAATGCTCTCATCATCGGTCTGGCCCGTAAACTTAAAAAAAGATTGGATGTAAATATCGTTTGTTCGCTTCTGAATGAGGATGACTGGATTGATGAAATGGCTGAGCCTTATCAGTCAAAAGCCTGGAAATTAATTTCGCAGGAAGCAGTTAATGTAGATACCTTCATAACACCAAGCAATTATTATAAAGAGCTGTTTATATCGAAAACCGGGGTTTCTGGTAAAAACTTCCATGTTATCCCACTTGGAATAGATCCTGGAAACTTAGCTCTTCTTCAAAAAAGAAATAATTACCCTGCAATAGGTTATTTCTGCAGGATCAATTCTCAGAATGGATTTGACAAACTGGTGGATGCATTTATTGAACTCAAAGCTGGAAACAGCTTACCCGGACTTACCCTCCATGTATCAGGTGGCTATACAGGCGATGATAAATCGTTTATTGCGGAGCAGATTAAGAAAATTAACACTGCCGGATTAAAAAGCTTTATCAGAATATATCCGGAATTTCAGGGTAACAGTAAAGAGGAGTTTTTCAGTAATATCGATATAATGAGTGTCCCTGTCAGAAAATATGATGGTTACGGACTGTATATACTTGAAGCCAATGCTGCCGGAATCCCGGTTGTTCAACCTGCAACAGGTGCATTTCCTGAAATCATTGAAAAGACTATGGGAGGAATAACATATTCACCAGATTCTGTTACGGAATTATCAGCCAGCCTTTTGAAATTATTTAAAGATGATAACTTACGTGAGCAGCTTTCTAAAAATGGAAGAGAACAAGTACATCAAGTACTTTCATTGGATAGAATGTCTGCCGGATTATCAAAAGTTTATGATTCATTATTAATACCATAGCCCAAATCGCTTGAAGATCAATTAATTTGTATTCAATTCTCCAGATAGACATAAACATAGAAATTATGCTGGCAATAAAAAATATATCAAAATCATTCACGCAGAGAGGTTTAGTTCTTGATAAACTATGTCTTGAGGTAAATGAAGGTAATACAATTGCAATAATGGGGCCATCGGGTTCAGGCAAAACAACTTTGATGAATATTATCGGTCTTCTCGATAAACCAGATAGCGGGGAGATCACTTTCAGGGGAGCATCAATTGCAAATTTTACTGACGACGAATCGGCAGTTTACAGAAACAGGAATATCGGTTTTGTTTTCCAGGATCACTTGTTATTGCAGCATTTGACTGTATCAGAGAATATATTTCTTCCCTTATTAGCTGCAAAATACTCTCGTGATGAACTTACTGTGAAAGAGCAACATGTGATTGATCTAATGAAAAAGTCCGGAATTTCTGATCTGGCAGATAAATATCCTTTCCGAATATCAGGTGGAGAGGCACAGCGTGTTGCTCTGGTGAGAGCACTGGTCAATAATCCTTCAATTCTGCTTGCCGATGAACCAACAGGTTCACTGGACTCAAAGAATGCAGACATTCTGGGGGAACTACTTCTTGAAATGAACAGAGAATTTGGCATTATATTAATACTTGCCACTCATTCGGCTGATCTGGCAAAAAAAATGTCACGGATATTACGGTTTGAGGAAGGTAAATTAATTGTCTGATCATAAGAGAAAAACTGATAATGGCACCAGGTATACTCCAGATAGTATTTCGATCAATAAAATTTTATAAAAAGCCGGTCCTGTACCAGGTTCTGATTATTGCATTACTGGCAGCTGTAATAACCGGTTCGCTTTTGACAGGAAGATCAGTAAGGACAAGTCTGAAAAAATCAGCCTCTGAACGTCTTGGAAACACAAGTATTATGATCAGTTCAGGCGTCAGGTACTTTGACACATCACTTGTTGGAAGAATTAATGAGAGCACTAAAATAAATAGTACCGGGATACTTGAAATAAGCGGATATTGTCAGAGTCTGAATTCTCAAAAAGGTGCATTCAATACTCATATATATGCTGTAAATCGTGACTTTTTCACGTTCCATGGAAACGATACGGTAAGTATCAACCCTGGTGAAGTTGCTGTTAACAGAAAGCTTGCTAATCATCTTGGTGTGAAGCCAGGTGACGAATTAATCATCCGCTTCAATGAGATTAGTGAGATTCCTGCTGATGCACCTTTTGCTCCGGCAAAAGAAACAGGAAAGTCTATTGTGCTGAAGGTCGGACATATTCTTGAACCAATTAACAACGGAAATTTCTCCCTGTCAATCAACCAGATAGTGCCAATGAATATCTTTATGAATCTGTCTGATCTGGCAGATATTAGCGGCAAAGCTGGAAAAATAAACAGAATACTTGTGGGAAACAATAATGATTTTTCATCAAATGACATTTATAATAGTCTGAAGCATGTTTTAAAACCCTCCGATATCGGACTCAGTCTTAGGATTATTAAGAAAACCGGCCAAATGGAACTGATATCAGACAGAGTTTTTATTGACGAAACAATCATCAAAGAAATTGAAAGGATTCTTCCCTCTTCTGCTCCTGTTATTACATACCTTGGAAACAGATTCCAGGCAGGTATTAAATCGACTCCATATTCATTTGTATCCGCGTTGCCTTCATCGATATACCCTGAAATTGTTCATGGCGATGGTATAATAATTAACAGATGGCTGGCTGATGATCTGATTGTCAGCGAGGGAGATACACTTGAAATGTTTTGGTATTCCCCTGATTCGCTTAATAAACTTATTGAAAGCAGGAATAATTTTGTAATTAAGCGGATAGTTGATATGCAAGGCATCTGGTCAGATTCGCTTCTTATGCCTGATTTTCCGGGTATATCCGGAAGTCAATCATGTTCTGACTGGGATACAGGAGTCCCGATTAAGATGGATGATATTCGCCGTAATGATGAGAATTACTGGAATAGATTCAGGGGTACGCCCAAAGCTTTTATAAATTATGATAAGGGGAAAGAGATGTGGGCTAATAATTTCGGGCCTGCAACAGCTATCCGTTTTCCCGTAGGAGTATCAGAAAAGGAGATTGAATACAAGCTGAGCGGATTTCTTGACCCTTATATAACAGGTTTCAGTGTTACTGATTTATCAGGTGAATCTGTTAAAGCTGCAAATGAGAGTGTCGATTTCAGCACTCTTTTCCTGAGCCTTGGTTTTTTTCTCATTTTAGCTTCAGTAGTTTTATTATCCCTTTCGGTTTCATCATATTTTGATTCAAAAAGGGGTCAGATAAATACATTATTTGCTCTGGGTTTTAAGAACAGATTGATTGAGCAACTATTATTTCTCGAATCGGGATTAATAGCCTTAATCGGATGCCTTATCGGTACATTTGCCGGCTATTTAGTTAATTTACTAATTACCAGAGCTCTGAATACTGTCTGGAATGGTGCTGTACAATCCGATACGCTTGAAGCTTTCTTCAATTATATGCCTCTGTTGATAGGATTCTTAACAACAATCCTGATAGTAATGGTCTTTCTGATTATGAAAACAAAACGCTACCTTAAAAGTTTGAATCGAAAGGAAAAAGAGATTTATGTGAACATTTCACCTCGTCGAAACTTTATATTTTTATTGACTTCCTCTATTATTGCAATTACATTATTTGCGCTTTCTGTTTTTTTAAAAGATCTGGAATTATCTCTATGTTTTGCTTCCGGAACAGTTCTGTTAATCACCCTGATTCTATTCTGGAGGCAATTTTTTATTGGCCGGATAGTCCGGCATCCTGATAGCAGGAAAATAAGAAAAGACTTATCTCGTCTTTTCTACTCTTCTTATCCTTCACATGCAGTTACTCCTATCCTGTTTATAGCTGCCGGCATTTTTACAGTTTTCATAACCGGGGCTAACAGATTGTATTTTAATGAAAACCATTTAAAACGATCCGGTGGAACCGGTGGATATCTGATGTGGTGCGAAAACACTATCCCAGTAACAGAAGATCTGAATTCAATATCAGGAAGGAAGACGTTAGGCCTTGACAACGAACAACTTAAGAAGATGAGTTTTGTTCATGTTAAAAGATCTTCTGGTGATGATGCAAGTTGTCTTAACCTTAACCATGTAACAGCTCCTCCCCTTTTAGGAATTGATCCAAATGATTTTATTAAAAGAGGTTCGTTTTCCTTTTCTAAAGTACTATCTGGTAAGAATGTTGAAAATCACTGGCAGTTTTTAAATATGACCTCAGAAACTAATACTATCTATGGAATTGCAGATCAAACCATTCTTCAATGGGGTTTGAAGATTAAACCAGGTGATACCCTAATTCTCAGAGCTGAGAATGGTCAACCTTTGAAGATTATTATTGCTGCAGGACTAAAATCATCTGTTTTTCAGGGATATGTGCTGATAGGAATGGGAAATTTTATTAAGTATTATCCTTCTGTCTCCGGGAGTTCCGTTTTACTTGTTGATGGTGATCCTGATCTGACTGGTTTTTACAAAAGCACTTTAAATGAAAGGCTTGAGAATTATGGTATAAATGTTGAGCGGACAACTGACCGTCTTGCATCATTTAATGAAGTTACAAATACATATCTTTCTGTCTTTGGTGTATTTGGCGCTTTAGGTATGATAACCGGTATTGCAGGTCTTGGATTTGTTCTTTTAAGGAACTATAATCACCGAAAACATGAATTTGCACTATTGATGGCAACCGGCTTTACAGTAAAAAAAATCAGAAGAATGATTCTTTCAGAACAGATATTGATACTTTTTGCGGGAGTTACTTCAGGTGTTATTTCTGCTCTCGTTGCAACACTGCCATCAGTTACAAACAGCGCAGACTTACCATGGCTCTTTCTGATCCTGATGGTATCAGCGATAATAGTCACTGGTTTAGCTGCCTTGGTTTATTCTATCAGAGCCGTTACAAACGATTCGTTGACTGCAAGTCTGAAAAAAGAATAAAGCAAAATATTATTTTTTTCCTGCTGCAACAAGATATTTCTGAGTTCTGAAAATGATCATCCCATCAGTAATTGCAGGTGCTGTCAGACAGGTATCATTCAAAGGGATTTCTGCAAGAAGTTTGAAACTATCTCCATCCTGAATAATATATACCGTACCCTCTTCATCAACAATATAGATTTTGCCGTCCGATGCTACCGGAGATGCAATGAAGCTTTTTGTTTTTCCCAGCTTGGTGTTATAAATCTCCTTACCGGTAAGCGGATCGAGGCAAATTAAAGCTCCATTCCAATTGACATTATATAGATGATTATTGTAAAGAAGCAAAGTATGCATATATGATCCTCCACGTTGCAGACTCCATTTTACATAATCATTTGAGGTTTCATTGTCTTTCAGTGTTATATTGCCAACCGCATTAGTTCTGATGGCAAGTATGGGTGAACTTGGTCCATGGGCACTGTTAAAATATATCATATCGTTTCCAACTATAGGAGTTGGAATCTGTATATCCCCGCCTCCCGACATTTTCCATACCTCTTTTCCTGTTTCGAAATCATATCCGCCACGATGCTTAAAACCGTTTAATGCAACATAGATCTTACCAGCATTTGTATAAATAGCAGGAGTGCACCATCCGGGGTATTCATCTCTTTGGGTTTTCCATAGCTCTTTTCCTGTTTTGACATCATAAGCAGCTACAAAAGAGTTTTCAAGTACATCGCATTGGATAATCAGTACACCATTATAAATGATCGGTGAACTGGCAAATTCCCATTCTGCTGTTTTTACCATAAAGAAAACAGATTTTAGTAATCCAAAGTTCTTTTGCCACTGCAGATTGCCTTTCATATCATAACAAAAGAGCCCCTCCGAACCGAAAAATGCAACAACGTAATTACCATCGGTGGCAACAGATGTGTTGGCATGAGTGGATTTAGGGTGACGTTTCATCTTAGGAATTCCCTTATAAGATGTCCTCTCCCAGATCATTTTGCCTGTGTACTTATCAATGCAATATACCTTCCATTCATGGACCGATGAGTCATTAACAGGTGAAATGTCGCCGTAGATGCCGGGTTTAAATCCCTCATTATCAGATGCACTGATAGCGGTTGTGATAAACAAATTATTGTCCCAGATTACAGGACTGGAAAGACCTAGTCCGGGTAGTTCCTTCTTCCATCTGATGTTAATCATCTTTTTCAGGTCAAATGATTCCGGTAGATTTGCTTTATCCAGAACACCTGAAGCCATATATCCACGGAATCCGGGCCATTGTCTTTCAGGATCGGATTGGCTCCAGGAGATAAGGAGAAACATTTCAGAGACAAAAAATAATAAGACGAGGAGTAGCTTTTTCATTATTTCAAATAGATTTGATTTTTAAAATTTTAAATTATAACTAATTGCGACTATGTGGATATCTGAAATATGAGGTAAAAAATCACGTTCAAAAATGTATTCAGCTTCAACCGCATGCTTCTTAGCGATCTTGTACTCAAAACCTAAAGTAAACCTGTTCTTGTCAATCAAACGTTCAGAATTCTCAAACAGAACAAAGAATGATTCAATACTTAAATACGGGTTAACTGGGAATTCAGGAATTTTATATAAAGCTTTTAGTTTTATCCTGCCATGATAATCGGGTATTTTATCTGCTTCGTTTTCATAAAATGTTTTAGTCTGGACCTGAAACATGAATCGGGCTGAAAAAGAAAAATTTTCTAGGGGAAGAGTTCCCTTGACATCTGCAAACCATTTGTGTCGAATATGATACTCAGAATCATCTTCAAGATTTTCGGTAATTCTGTATGAACCGGCTGTTGAGAGATATTTATTAAATTTATATGAAACTCCCCCCTCTAAAAATGCCTCTTCTATTTTAGAGGCATTATCGAACGTACGAATATTTGCTAATGCATTTAACTCCAGTTTTTTACTTAAAGAATGATCGACATTAAATCCATACCAGATACCAAAGTCATCACTTTGGCTATAAACTAATTGAGAAAATAAAATAATTATAATACAAAAATATAATTGTCTAACTTTCATCACAATCTTGTTTATGTTCCACCAGATTTGTATGGATGTCAATCTTGTCTGATGTCTCAAAAAAGATCTTAAGGCGACAAGTGTCCCTCAAAAAATCAATTTCACCTATTTCAACGCGGCTTATCTTACTGATTCCAGTCCTAAGTTGAAGATCTTCTAATAGTTCGCCATAATGTTCAGGTTTAATCAGGTTAATCTTCTCGTATATTATATTCTTAAATGATTCATGCTTCAGAAGCCATCTTTTTTCTAATCCGTATGTAATAAATATGATAGCAATGTTTGTAAAAAAGATTTCTAGAATACTTATTGTCTTACCGCTGAGTGCATTTATAACCGAGATGCCTATAATTAAGAACAGATATGTCATCTCTTTAATAGGCATAGAGTTGGTCCTGTAGCGGATTATTCCGAATATTGCGAAGAGTCCGAGCGCGAAACCAATCTGTAGCATGACATTCGCAAGAAGGAAACATAATAAAAAAACAATGGTCGAAATAAGAATGTATGTAAACAGGTAATCTTTTCTTTTTGAAGTTGAGAAGTACAACCACCTGACAAGGATCAGAATAACAATCAGGTTCAAAGAAAAACGTCCTATTAACTCCAGCAGTTTTGAAAAATCAACTATTTCAATTCCGGCTATTTTTGTACTATCAATTGCTATAAGATTTAATGTATTCATTTTCAATTTTGTTTAATAATAATAATTTTGGTTTTATCATGTTTTTTCGTAGCATATCATTTAATATTGCATTTCCTATACAATATTTGCTAAATCCGGTCGGATAAATATTCGACTGCTTAAGAAGGTTCTTAATATGTGAATCTGATGAATGTCTTTCTCTTTTCAATTCAACAATAGTAAGATAAGACATTTCAGTATGTGCCCCGACTTTTGGTTCCGTGAATGAGATGTTATAGTCTATTGTAATTCGTTCTTTCGATTCTAATCCTATCAAAGTTGCACGGGTAAACCGATTAATAAGAACAGGTTTCACAATTAAAGAACTTACAGGCATATGTTCCGTTATAAAACTAATTGCTTTGTCATCGAAAGAACCGGATAGATTGTTTAGAATGCGATATTTGATAGTTCTTCTTTTATTGGTCTTCTTTTTTACTTCAAGAAATGAATCACCTGTTGATTCGTATATTCTATACCTGATTTTATGTCTTCCAAGTTCTCCTCTTACATGTTGATTATAAAACAGATAATCAGGTGTATCCATGTATGTTGTATGATACGGGAAAACTCTCAGATTACCGATTTCCAGAACTTTGTATTTTCCTTCCAGATGATCAATCAGATCACTGAGTTTCCTAACCGAAAACAGATATTTTGTGTCGAACCTGCTCATAAGCTTTAAGCACCCGATTTCTTCTAACCCGATTGGGTTAAGAGAGCTTAATGCTTTTATAATTTCGCCACTATGCATATTTCATTAAAATCAATTCATTAAAAATATTAGGTGTCATTGGTTAATATCTCATTGACAACAAAACATTTTTAAGTAGGTACAGAGCAGTTATTAAGGTTAGTCGTTAGTTCTCTCAAAAGTAGCATTTTGCCATTTAAATGTTCCTGTCCCATTTGGATGTCTTGAATAAGATAATTCAAGAGTCTGAGCCGGATAAACAATTTCATCAATTACAGTACCATCAGGGTTCGACAATACTACCACTTCTCCATCTGCTGAAAGTTTGAAATTGGCGTGCAATCCGGTCTGTATAGTGTCATTATCAGCCCAAATGATGAGGTATCCGTTTCCTGCAATAGATGTAGCCGGAGGAATTTGCCATTTTAAAAGATTGCTTTTATTGTCTGTCAGATAATACCCGGAAATATCCATGGTTGCTGCTGACAAATTAAACAACTCGATCCAGTCATCATATTCGCCATTCTGATCTGCAACTACAGATGAGTTTAAGGACATGAGCTCATTAACCACAATATCTCCTACTGTTGGATCTTTGGTCTTTTCACATGAATACTGGATGATAAGAATAATAAGGCAGAGGAATAAAATTTTCTTTTTTATCATCATCTAAAGAATGAGAGTACCCATAAAACTATTTTTTTGGTGCAGTTGTTTGACGCAAATATAATATATGATTTTCTAAATACCTAATTTCCCCTTCCCCTTATTTTCTTTTATATTACTAAATACCAACACATTACTAAATCACATCTTTCACTTCTGGACATACCCCTGCCTACAGGCAGGCAGGTATTGCCTGACATCAACCATTTTGCATTGTTTTTTTCTGTCTTCAGTTCTGCCGGATGGTTACAAATTGTTAAATCACATCCTTAATAGTTACAATTTTTTGAACCAATCGCACCCATGATGTTCATTAGCTTAAAATTATAATTTAATTTTAAGTAACTTTGACGCTATATTTATTCAGCATAATAGATTAAATAATGCGTTATCTGCTGCTAAACCTTGTTTTTCTGTTCCTTTCATTTCAATTATTTTCCCAGGTCCTCATCAATGAATTTTCATCTTCGAATCTCAGCGGAATCACTGATGAGGATGGTGATCGCAACGACTGGATTGAATTGTACAATCATTCTGCTTCGGAGATCAACCTGGATGGGTATCATCTTTCAGACGACGCATCTTATCTTAAAAAATGGACATTTCCGGCCATACCATTAAAATCCTATTCCTATCTGCTTATTTTTGCTTCGGATAAAAACCGGATAACCCTTCCAATAAACTTTCAAACTATAATTCCCAGAAGTGCAGATTGGAAATATCTAGTTCCTACATCTGAGATTGGCAATTCCTGGTTGAATACCGGTTTTGATGCATCCTTCTGGAACACCGGAGCCAGCGGTTTTGGATATGGAGATAATGATGATACAACGATTTTGAATAATATAGTAAGTGTTTTTATCAGGAAAGAGTTTATAATAACCAATCTTCAGAATATTGAAGAGTTTGTTCTGAGTATTGATTACGATGATGGATTTGTAGCATATATTAACGGTCATGAAATCGCTAGAAGTAATCTTGGTGAAGCAGGCTCTGCAGTAGCCTTTAACCAGCTTACCGGAAATTCTGCAAGGGAGGCAACAATGTACCAGGGCGGATTCCCTGAAAATTTTACAATAACTGATCCCGGCACTTTCCTGGTTGAGGGTAATAATGTACTTGCAATACAGGGTCATAATAGTGATCCTGGTTCTTCCGATTTCAGCCTTATTCCTATGTTAAGTCTTGGGCTCAGAGGGGCTGGTTATTTAGACTCATTTCCAGATTATATACAACTTAAGGGCAGAAAATTACATACAAATTTTAAAATCAGTGCTGAAGGGGAAACCCTCATACTTTCCAGGCCTGATTCTTCAATCTTAGATTCTGTCTCTGCAATCCCGCTTCTGGCAGATATTTCCTTTGGCCGGAAGCCCGATGGTAAAGATTCCTGGTTTTATTTTGCTTCTCCTACGCCCGGCACTGCAAATACTTCTAATGGATACAGCACGCTTACCAGTGATTACATAAAATTTTCCATTAAGGGAGGTTATTTTCCCGGGGGATTGGAACTTCTGCTTTCATCAAGTGACCCGTCGGATTCAATATTTTTTACTCTGGATGGCTCTGAGCCATCTTTAAATGACTCGCTCTATACAGGCCCTATTGTTATTTCAAAGAATAGTGTAGTTAGAGCAAGGTCGCTGAATTCTCAAAAACTTCCCGGTATAATTTCTACAAACACGTATATTACCAGGCAACATACCATTCCGGTTGTATGCCTTAGTACGGCGCCTGAAAACCTTTGGGATTCCTTAACTGGCATTTACGTTAAAGGTCCGAATGCATCAGCTGATTTTCCATATTTTGGAGCTAATTTCTGGCAAGACTGGGAAAGAAAAGCTCACATGGAATTGTATGATATTGATGGGAATAAGCAAATTGACCAGGACATAGGTATAAAGATCTTTGGGTCCTGGTCCCGTGGCAATGATCAGAAATCAATCGCTTTATTTGCCCGACGGGAATATGGCAAAGGCTCATTCGATTATCAGTTTTTTAAGGATAAACCCATTAAAAAATTTGAATCTGTTGTTCTCAGAAATGCAGGAAATGACTGGGATCAGGCTATGATGCGGGATGGATTAACCTCCAGCCTCATAGAGGACATGGATATTGACCGAATGGCTTTTCAGCCATCAATTGTTTACCTTAATGGTGAATACTGGGGAATCCTAAACATACGCGAAAAAGTAAATACCAATTTCCTTGCTGAAAACCATTTTGTAAATCCCGATAATGTTAATCTTTTGGAATTTGACGGATCTATCGTTGAAGGATCCAATTCATCTTACCTTCAGATTGTCAGCTTCCTGAATTCGCACACCCTTGAGACCGAACAGAATTACCTTCAGATCAGCAAAAAAATGGATATTAACAATTATATTCAGTATCAGCTTACTGAGATATATATCAACAACAAAGACTGGCCCGGCAACAATATCAAATTCTGGAACACCAATGATCCCGGTAGTCTATGGAGATGGATCATTTTTGACACCGACTTCGGATTTTCAATATGGGAAGATAACGCATACATCTTTAACACCCTTGAGTATGCGCTGGATCCGGCTGGTCCTGATTGGCCCAATCCTCCATGGTCAACATTGCTTTTCAGGAAGATGATGTCGAACCCCGGATTCAGAAATGAATTTGTGAACCAATACGCCGACAGGTTAAATACTAATTTCGCCGATGCAAAGGTTAATGCTACTATTGATTCCCTGAAACAAATATTTCTGCCAGAAATTAGCGATCATTTAATCCGCTGGGGAATGGACTATAATAACTGGCAGAATAATTACACAGTTATTAAGAATTATGCAAAGTTCCGGCCTGCTTATGCCCGGATGCAAATGAAATCAGTACTTGGGCTGGGTGAACAACTGATCATAAAGGTTGAGGTCGATGCACCAGGAACCGGAAGAGTTAAGGTGAATTCTGTTATTCCAGACCTCTATCCCTTTACTGGTGTTTATTTTAAAGGCCTGCCCATTAAACTTACTGCCATTCCGGCTCCGGGATATAAGTTTTTAAGATGGGAGTTGGTTAGCCTGATATCAAATTCAATAACAATAGATTATAACATGGCAGCAGCGGGCACATTCAAAGCTGTTTTTGTACTCGCCGGAAGCGCTGATATTAACATAGTGATCAATGAGATCAATTATAATTCCTCCCCCGAAAAGGATACAAAAGACTGGGTTGAACTTTATAATGTGGGAAATACTTCAGTAAATCTTAAAAACTGGATTATCAGCGATAAAGGTTCTGAGTTTGGTTATACCTTTCCTTCCGACATTATTCTTTCTCCAGGCATGTATTATGTTGTGTGCCGGGAGATGGAGGCATTCAGGCTGGTCTGGCCTGAGATAGTAAATACCACAGGTGATATGAATTTTGGTCTGAGCAGTACAGGTGATGATGTTAATCTTTTCGACTCTGAAGGAAATCTGATTGACTTTGTAAATTATACCCCTAATCTACCCTGGCCAACCGATGCAAATGGAACCGGAGCCTCAATCGAACTGGTGAACCCGCTGACAGACAATAATAAAGGGAGTAATTGGAAGTCCAGTTCCGATGGTGGTACACCTGGCAAATTGAATTTACGGACTCTACCGCCTGAAGGCACAAATGAATTTCCCCCAACCGGATGCAGCCTGAGTTGTTTCCCTAATCCATTTCAAGATTATACCACCTTGAGAATTGAAGCGCCGGTTTTCGGGAAGTATAAAATTGAAGTATATGACCTCGCAGGAAGACTTCTGAATATTCTGGCAGATCAGATTGTTGAATCCGGAGCATACTATATATATTGGGATGGCAGAGATTTCAACAACGGCATGCTGCCTGGAGGAGTCTACATCATCAGGATGTCAGGTGAAAAACAGGATTGTAATATTAAAGTGATTATAATAAAATAATTAATATAAACTTACCATTCACTTTTTTATTCCAATCGAGGTTATTCCATTTTTTTAAAATGCAATTGGCAGGTATCAATCAGGCAAAGATTTCGAAAATCCAGTTATTGGGAAATGTCACAAGTCCTTTTTGCAATTTTATCTCTTACATTCGTTAAGTCCCAGGGTAAGAGAAGGTTTTGAACCTGAAATAACAAGAGCTGCCCCAAGAGCTGATGCATTGGCAATTTCAGAAGTATAGACCAATTTTGACGGATAGGCCTCTGTAATTTGATTCAGAAATAGTTCGTTTTTTGAAAAACCTCCTGTTATGTAAATATTTGCAGTCTCATCATTGGCAGGAAGGACCAGATTAATTGCTTCAACAGTAAGGTCACATAATTCATTCATTAACTGATGGTAAGCTTCTTCAAGGGTACCAAACTCATACAGGTCAATATAATCCTTTAATTCCCGAGAATCTGGTCCGGTTTTAAAGAATATTTTTTTCTCTTTGAATTTAGTCTTTAGGAACGTGGATAATTGCCTGTCAGCTTTGACTTTTTTATAATAGTTTTCTGACTTATTAAAATGGATTGTTAACTGTTTCACAGCTGTTTCGTGAAGATGGCCAAGAAATAATCTGGACGATTTTACTGGTTGTCTTGCAATGCTCAGATAGCAGAGACAATCTTTGTCTAGTTGTTCAGCAGTTAATTTTTCTGTATTGAATGGATTCATGTTAATACACCATGTTCCTGTCGATAATAGCAAGAACTTACCCTTACTACATGAAAAATATGGAGCCAGGGAGGATGAACTATCATGAATCCCAATGCCAATCTGCAATTTTTTCCCATCAATAACAACCTCATTCAGAGTTTCTATTGGGACAGGCTGCGGCAAGTTCAATCCCTGAACTTCAATCCATGGATGGTAACTCATGTTGTCGAAATCCCATAATGCAGTATGGCATCCGATAGAAGTATGTTCTGAAAAGATCTTACCGGTTACTGTATATGAGAGATACTGAGGAAAGTGAAGGATGTATTTTATATTTACAAATACTTCGGGTTTAACTGACTTTAACCAAAGTGGTTGTATTCCGGAATTGAGCATCCCAAGTGCAGGAGAAGCTGTTCTCCTGCAAAACTCATCCCTGCCACCATGTCTTTTATAAAGGTTTTCCGGTATTTTTTCATCTATTGGTTTCAGATAATTATAGACAGGGGTTAGTCTTTTTCCATTCGCATCGAGATAGACAAGGGTAGCGCCATAGGTCGTAAAATTAATCGCCTTCAGATCATATTTGTCTGAATGTACTAGTCTGATTATTGATTCTTTTATCCAACGTTCAATAAGCTCAATATCATCGCATTCGAATCCATCATCATCCTTAATTTCAGGAAATTTCTGTTCCGTCTCCGAAACCACCTTAAGGCCATCATTAAACAAAATCAATTTTTTATTGGTCTTGCCGATATCAAATATGGCGATAACTATCTCTTTCATCAATTATCAGATTCTCAATAAATATTGCAAAGCCTAATTAATCTATGCGGGTCTACTACTAGATTTCTATCTTTTAAGAAGCACTTCTTTTTCGTACTTAGTAATCTCATCAATATAATCCTGTCCTACTGGAACTTTGCTTTTAAGACAATAGTAATCATAAACAGCTCCGAAAGGCTTTGTTTTAAGTAACTCAAGGAATGCAAGTCTTTCAAAGTTTTTACCCTGCTCTTCAAATTTAACAAGTGTATTAAATGGTTCCAGCAACGCATACATAAATGCCATCTGAGCAGAGCGTGTACCAATAACATAGGCTCCAATACGGTTAAGGCTTGCATCGAAGAAATCGAGACCTACATTTACTCTGTTAAGAGCCTTTGTACGTACAATTTCCTGTGTAATGAGCAACAACTCTTCGTTAAAAGTAAGCACATGATCGCTGTCCCAGCGAACACCACGGGTAAGATGTAATAAAATCTCATCAACAAAATGGAGGATAGACGAGATTTTATCACCCACCTGTTCAGTCGGATGGAAATGGCCATTGTCGAGGGTAATCATTGTATTATTTTTTATTGCATACCCCACGTAGAAATCATGAGATCCAACCACCATCGCCTCAGATCCTATGCCGAAAAGCTTGCTTTCAACTGAATCTTTAAGATACTTTTTAGGATATTTTACAGCGAATATTTCATCCAATGATTTTTTCAGCCGTTTACGAAGGGTATTCCTGTCAACAGGGGTATCCTTCATACCGTCAGGTATCCATATATTATGTACTGTTGGTGTACCAAGTTGTTTTCCCATTTCAGCACCGATAGCCCTGCATCGTTTTGTATGCTCAACCCAGAATTTTCTGATTTTTTCATTTTTACTTGAAAGGGTAAAACCATCATCAGCATAGGGGTGTGAAAAACACGTACAGTTAAAGTCAAGTCCAATTCCTCTTTTCTTGGCCCAGTTGATCCATCCTTTGAAATGCTTTACCTCGATCTGATCGCGATCAACCAGTTTGCCTCCAAACTCACCATAAATAGCATGAAGATTTAACCTTTGTTTTCCGGGAAGAAGCGACATCACTTTGTCTAGATCTGCTCTCATTTGTTCGATAGTTTTCGCTTTACCCGGAAAGTTACCAGTGGCCTGAATACCACCACCACCTAATACAGCTCCTGCTTTTTCAAAACCACCTACATCATCGGTCTGCCAGCAATGCAAACTGATAGTTATAGTTTCCATTTCAGCAAGTACTTTGTCAGTATCAACTCCTAATGCAGCGTATTGTTCTTTTGCCAGCTCATATGACTTTTCAATAAGTTTCTTTTTCATGATAATAATAATTTATATATTCAATTCTGACTTTTTATTATTTAGTTTTGTTTTTACAATTTTTTTATACCAGGCCTGCCCTCACGATATATCGCTCAGGCTCTCCGAGTAGGGGATTGGTACTGAGTTACTTTTGCCTTTTTACCCCACGCTTCGCTCTGGGTCTTCGCTTCGCTTCGACTTTTATCTTTTATCTTCATGAACTCACCCTCTGGCCCCCTCTCTGCTCCGCAAAGAGGGGGAAACTCTCGTTCTCACTAATTACTTTTAATTTTTTACTTCTTCAACCCTCTTCAACTTTTGTCTTTTGTCTTATTCCATATAAAAAACCTGTTCCAATGGGATAGTAACAGGGGAGTTATCAGGATTTGATTCCATAATATCAGCCATATATTTCCACCACTTCTTAACAATTTCGTTGTTCCCGAGCTCCTGCGAAGAACTATCCCCGTATTGTTCCTGATAGGCAAACAAAATATTTGTCTCTTCATCCAAAAAAATGGAATAATTACCAATTCCTTCATTTTTCAACAATCTGACCAGTTCAGGCCATATTTCGTCGTGACGTTTTCTGTATTCCTCTTTAAAACCAGGAAACATCTTCATCTTAAAAGCAAATCTTTTTGTCTTCATATTTTTTAACCTAATTTAACAACAAATGTTGAAAGTATAAGAATTAAAATCCCGATGATCAGTACAATAATGGTTTTTTTCTTCACTCCTTTCCATTCCTCAAGGAAGATACCCCAGATATTGCTTATTGCAATGTTCAGCGCCATCAGGATGCTCCAGCCAAAAACGGCCATCCCTTCGGGAAGTTTACTGGAGCCCATTCCGAAGAAATGAAACTGCAGGAACCACAAGAACCCGGCCAGGAATGTAAAAAACAGATTATTTAACAGAACACTGCCTGAAACTGAAAAATAATCTCTGTATGTCTTATTTTTAATATTCAGATAACCACAATAGATCAGATTTGTCATAAACCCACCCAGAAGGATGAATATCAGAGATGTATTTTTTTGGAACAGTGGATTAGTTCCGTGAGCAAGAGCGACATTTTCAATTGGTTTAGCCGATTCAAATCCAAAATTGAAACAGGCGCTCATCACTCCTGCAAAGATTGCAATAAAAATTCCTTTTTTTAGTGCAAACTCTTTTACAGCAGCCTTCTTCTCTTCTTCAGTCATCTCTTTACTTTTAAGAGATCCGGCAAAACCGATTATTGCAATGCCAACAACAGTAATTGATACACCAGCAACGGTTAATATTCCTGCGGTGGAAGAAAAGAGGTTTTCACCGGCTATTACTGGTGGTATCAATGTGCCAAAAGCTGCGCAGAGACCAAGTGCAATACTTTGCCCGAGCGCAACACCAAGATAACGTATACTTAATCCGAATGTCAATCCTCCAAAGCCCCACAAAGCTCCAAAAAACATAGCCATTAATTTGGCTGAAGATGGTGCTTCATTAATAATTGGGAAAAGCTCTCCCTTAGGAACAAAGATAAATGCGAACAAAATTGGAGCAATCAGCCAGGCAGCTACACCCTGGCTTAACCAATACGATTCCCATGCCCATGATTTGACTTTTTTGAATGGTACATAAAAGCTTGCGGCGCCGATACTTCCCAATGCTATTAATAAGATACCTGTAAATGGATTCACTTAAAACTTTTTGAATTAGACTGAACCGCAATTTATAAACTTTCAGGAATGAAATTGATTTTTGAGATGTTTTTTTATTCAGACAATTTTTTATAAACTTGATGATTAATTTCAAATATCCTTAAATTATGAAATCATTCAAACTAACGCTTGTTTTTCTTTGTCTCTTTGGAGGAGCTTATTCTCAGGATTTGTCAGTAAAAGAACTGACCTGTGAACATAAGAAAAATCCTATTGGCATTGATATTACTCACCCAAGGTTCTCCTGGAAAATTATTGGAACGGGAAATAGCATTATGCAAACTGCCTATTTAATCCGGGTTGCAACAGACAGTAAATTCTCATCGGGCAAAATAGTATGGCAATCCGGAAAGAATGAATCAGATGAATCGGTTCTGCTGTTATATAAAGGAACTGATTTAAAATCAGGACAAAGATATTTCTGGCAGGTGAAAATATGGGACAATAAGGGAAGAGAATCAAAATGGAGCGAAGTTGCCTTCTGGGAAATGGGTTTACTCTCGACATCTGATTGGAAAGCAACATGGATTGAAATGGAGG
>Ga0315273_10001838_pt1 | contig 24572 bp, 19 predicted proteins | sample YL17G02_0_MG_FD_205753 | JGI IMG/M metagenome (GOLD analysis project Ga0315273, IMG submission 205753) | Sediment microbial communities from Yellowstone Lake, YNP, Wyoming, USA - YL17G02_0 | ecosystem: Environmental > Aquatic > Freshwater > Lake > Sediment | place: USA: Wyoming | collected... | reverse complement strand
TCTCCATGTTTGCGCGGTCGAGCGCCCTGAAAACCACGATCTCATCCAGCCGATTCAGGAACTCAGGGTTGAATGATTTTTTGAGGTTTTCCAGAAGCTTGCCCTTCATGGTCTTGTAGGCAGAATCCGTCCCCTCGAGCCCGAAGCCGAGCCCCCGACCACCCTTGGCCTCCATGGTTCCCACATTCGAGGTCATGATCAGGACCGTATTGCGGAAATCCACCCGCCGCCCGTAGTTGTCCGTCAAGGCGCCGTCATCCATCACCTGGAGCATAATGTTGAACACGTCGGAATGGGCCTTCTCGATTTCATCGAAGAGGATCACGGAGTACGGCTTGCGGCGGACCTTCTCCGTGAGCTGGCCGCCTTCGTCGTAGCCCACGTACCCCGGGGGCGCTCCGATGAGCCGCGACACCGAGAACTTCTCCATGTACTCCGACATATCGAGACGGATCAGCGCTTCTTCGGATTCGAAAAGAACCTGCGAAAGAGCCCGGGCGAGCTCCGTCTTCCCCACACCCGTAGGGCCGAGAAAGATGAAGCTCCCGATGGGACGTCTCGGGTCCCGCAGGCCCGCTCGGTTCCGCCGTACCGCTTTCGCGAGCGCTTGGACGGCTTCCTCCTGCCCGACGACTCTCTTGCGGAGCGCTTCCTCGAGCTTCAGGAGCTTCTCCGTCTCCTCCTGCTCCACCTCGGAGACAGGGATTCCCGTCATCGCGGCGACGACGCGCGCGATGTCCACGGCGGTGACAATCGTTTCCTTCACCTGCTTGGTCTCGGTCCACGTCTTGCGCATGTCCTGGAGCCTTTTCCTCAGCTCCTTTTCCTTGTCCCTGAAGCTCGCCGCTTTTTCGAATTCCTGAGCCTGTATCGCCGACTCCTTCTCGCGGCAGAGCTCCTCTATCTGCGTTTCGAGATCCTGGAGCTCGCTGGGGGCGGTGACCACACTGAGCCTCGCCCTCGAACCGGCCTCGTCGATAAGATCGATGGCTTTGTCGGGAAGAAAGCGATCGTGTATGTACCTCTGCGAGAAGTAAACGGACGCGCGAACCGCGTCGTCTCCGATCTTCACGCGGTGGTGCGCCTCGTACTTGTCGCGAAGTCCGAATATGATCTTGATCGTTTCCTCTTCGGTCGGCGGGTTGATGAGAATCGGCTGGAAGCGCCGTTCCAGCGCCCCGTCCTTCTCGATGTGCTTGCGGAACTCGTCGAGAGTCGTCGCGCCGATGCACTGCAGCTCGCCCCGCGACAACGCCGGCTTGAGCATGTTCGACGCGTCGATCGCCCCTTCGGCGCCTCCCGCTCCGACGATGGTGTGGACCTCGTCTATGAAGATGATCACGTCTTCGGCGTCGCCGATTTCCTTGATGATCGATTTGAGACGTTCCTCGAACTGACCGCGGTACTTCGTCCCCGCGACGACCGAGGCCAGATCGAGCGTGCAGATCCGTTTGTCTTTGAGTATCTCGGGGACCTTGTTCTCAACGATCTGCTGCGCGAGCCCCTCGGCGATTGCCGTTTTTCCGACGCCCGGCTCTCCGATGAGGATCGGGTTATTCTTCTTCCTGCGGCTCAAGACCTGTATCACGCGCTCGATCTCCTTCTCGCGACCGATGATCGGATCGAGCTTGTTTTCGCGGGCTAGCTGTGTGAGGTCCCGGCCGAACTGATCGAGGTTCTGTGTTTCGCTCTTCTCCTTTTTCGTCTTTCTCGCCTTCATGGTCGCCGATGGACCAAGAAGGCGCAGCACTTCTTCCCTCACCCGTTTGCGATCCACGCTGAGCTCCGCCAGCACCTGTGCGGCCACGCCTTCTCCCTCGCGTATGAGGCCCAGGAGGAGGTGCTCGGTTCCCACGTAATTGTGACCGAGAAGGCGGGCTTCCTCGATCGCGAGCTCGAGCACTCTCTTGGCCCGCGGAGTAAACGGAATCTCGCCGACGATGAGCGACGGGCCGCTGCCCTTGACCATGCTTTCCACGGCTTGTTGAATCTGTTCGAAATCGAGTTCGAGCTTGCTCAGCACCTTCGCCGCGATACCCTCACCCTCGCGGACGATGCCCAGGAGAAGATGCTCGGTACCGATGTAGTCGTGCTGGAGACGATTCGCCTCTTCCCGCGCGAAGTAGATCACACGTCTGACCCGATCGGTAAAGCGGTCGTGCATCAACGATCATCCTCCTGCTTGCCCATCACTTCGGAAAGGGTCTTGCTTATGTGGGCGGCGCGCGCGTCGTCCCGCTCGTGCGGCTCCATCGACCGCCCTTCGAGCGTTTGGAGATGCGCGGGTTGTATATAGACCAATAGCTCGTTGAGCGTCTTCATCGGCACGTCTTTGATCAACCCCACCCCCACTCCCAGCCTCACGGCCGAGATCAGGCTCAACGCCTCTTTGGAACTGACGCTTCGGGAGTAGCGGAGCAACCCGTAGGCCCGCCACACCTTATCTTCAAGCAAGCTTCGTGCCTTGCGAAAGAGCATATCCCGGGCGCGGCGCTCGAACCGGATGAGCCGGACCACCATCTCCCTCAAATTACTGATGATCGCGCTCTCCGACGTTCCAAGGGCAGCGCTGTTGGACAGCTGGAAAAAGTTACCCATGACCTCGGTCCCTTCCCCGTAGAGCCCGCGGATCGAGTGGTGGAGCTGACGGAGGCTGTCGAGAAGCTTGTTGATCTCCTTGGTGTGCACCAGGCCCGGCAGATGAATGAGAACCGACGCCCGCAAGCCCGTACCCAGGTTCGTCGGGCAGGCGGTGAGATATCCGAACCGCTCGCTGTAGGCGAACTCGATCTGGCCGGAGAGCTCGCTGTCCAGCCGGTCAGCGAGCTCGTGCGCCCTGGCGAGCTCGAGCCCGGATGAGAAGGCCTGCATGCGGAGGTGGTCCTCTTCGTTGATCATCAGGCAGATCTCTTCGGTGGGGTTCACCACCAGGCCGCGGTTCGACGAGTTGAACAAGAACTCACGGCTTACCAAGTGCCTCTCAGCCAGAAACTGTCTGTCGAGCGTCGACACGCTTCCCATGTCGAAATACTCGCTGCCGCCGAAAAGGGCCGTGCTCGCTGCCGCCGAACGAGTGTGCCCCAGTATCGCGGAGAGCTCTTCAGTGGGAGCGTTGTGAGTGAACCGCCGCTTGTCGATGTTCCGCGCGATGCGGATGCGGCTCGACAGGATGATCTCGTTTTCCTGACCCGAGCCGTCGAGCCACTTCGCCGGTTTGTGGACCAGATCCCTCACCTGCATGTCACGCGTCCTCCACCCTGCTCTCGAGTTCCTTGATCCGGTCGCGGAGTCTGGCCGCTTCCTCGAACTCCTCCTTCTCCACCACCCGAACGAGTTCTTCCTTGAGATCCATGAGCTCCCTGCGAATAAGGGCTTTGGGGCCCACCTGCCTCGGGCTCTTTCCCTGGTGCTGGGTGCTCCCATGGAGCTGCCTGACGAGGACGACGAGCTGCGCCTCGAACGCACGATAGCACTCGGAACAACCGAACCGCCCCATCTTCTTGAAATCCGAATACGTGTAGCCGCAATGAGAGCAGCGGACCTTGCCGATCTTGTCCGACTGGCCTTCCACCGTCGAATCCCACACCCCCGCGACGAGATCGCCGAGCCCGTAGCTCCCCGCGCTCTTCACGTCGAGTCCCTTCTCCTCGGCGCACTCCACGCAGAGATCCAGCGTCACCATGTTGTGGTTGACCACTTCGGTGTAGTGGATCTTCGCCGCCCGCTTACCACATGATTCACACATCAACGGCATCGCGCGTTCCTGCCTCTGTTTCCAGCCTGTACTAGCAAGTTCCGCACCGTCTCGCAGCGGCGCGGCGGGGCCGGCGCGTGGGGTTTCGCCATCGCTCACTCGGCCGTCTCGCGGAGCTTACCGTCCTCCAGAACCACAACGCGGTTGGCAAAGCGGGAGAAATCCCGTTTGTGTGTCACCACCACGAACGTCTTCCCCTCCTGCCTAGAGAGCTCGCCCATGAGCTGGTGGAGCTCTTCGCTCGAGACGTCGTCGAGGTTCCCCGTCGGCTCGTCCGCCAGTATCACCTCGGGGCGGTTCGTCAGCGCCCGGGCCACCGCCACGCGCTGCTGCTCACCGCCGGAGAGCTCGCCCGGTTTGTGGTAGATCCGATCCTTCAACCCGACACGTTCGAGCAGGGCCATCGCCCGTTCGTGCGACTCGCCCCAGGACGCCCCGCCGATGAGGCCCGGCATCATGACGTTTTCCAGGGCGGTGAATTCCGGGAGGAGGAAATGGAACTGGAACACAAACCCGAGCACACGGTTACGAAGATCGTTGAGCTCCTTTTGGGTCAGGGCGTCGATCACCCTGCCGTTGATCTTCATCGACCCGCCATCGGGTCTGTCCAGCGAGCCCAGAATCTGGAGCAGCGTGCTCTTACCGACACCCGAGGCCCCTACGATCGAGAGGATCTCCCCCTGCTTCACCTTCAGGTCGAGACCCTTGAGCACCTCGATCTTTCCCTTGGTTCCCTCGAAACTCTTTGTCAGACCGATCGCTTCGAGGACGTAGGTCTCACCCATGAATCTAATCTCCCTCTGGCAAAAACTCAAGCCTCACGGAACCCGCGACGCCCTCGCATCGCGGGGCGGATGCGCACGTTCGGCGGCCGGTGGTCTCATTCGTTGCGGATCGCCTCGACGGGAAGGAGCTTGCTCGCTTCCCAGCTCGGATAAACCGTTGCCAGAAAACATATAAGAACGGCGCTCCCGCATACCGCAGCGAGGTCCTGCCATTGCACGAGAACGGGAAGGGTCTTGATGAAGTAGACGTCGCCGGGCAGATCGAGCTTGATCCGGTCGAGGATGACGCACGTGACGTACCCGGTGATGAGTCCGCCGAGCGTACCCAGCACGCCGATGACGGTGCCCTCGAGCATGAAGATCGACATCACACCGTACGAGGGCGCCCCCATCGCTTTGAGAATCCCGATTTCTTTTCGCTTCTCCATGATCACCATCGTGAGCATGCCCACGAGGTTGAAAGCAGCGACGAGTATGATGAGCGTGAGCATAAGGAACATCAGAATCTTCTCGATCTTCATGTAGCTGAAAAGATTCTGATTCATGTTGATCCAGTTGTTCGTCCCGTAGTGCTGGAGCGGCAGAATCTCCTGTATCGCCTCGTCCACCTGCTGGGCCTTGTAGATATCATCGAGCTTGATGCTGTAACCGCGAGTCGCCGTTTCGAAGTCGAAGAGTCCATCGGCGTCCTTGATGTCCATGTAGACAAACCGCGAGTCGAACTCGTACATCCCGCTGTTGAAGAAACCGAGAACGCGGCACTTCCTCACCACGGGCTCCACGTCCGCCACCCGGATCGTGGACGGAGCGGTGACGAGCCCGATTTCCTCGCCGAGCCCCACGTGGAGATCGAGCGCGAGGTCGAGGCCGAGGACGACTCCAGAGTGAGGTTCCTTGTCCTCGAAGAAGCTTGTATCGAAGGAATCGATGGGAGGCTTTATGCTGTCGATCACGCTCGATACCAGCGCCTCCTTCGCCAGGTCGATCCCCTTGACCACGACGCCGGAAATCCTCGTCCTGCGCCCGGGGACAACCTCGTAGGCGAGAAGCGCTTCCGACCGGACGAACGGAGCGATCGCCTTGACGTGAGGCTCGGCGAGCAAATCATCCACGAGCGTATCCGCGTGCGCCCACGCTTCCGGGTGCCGCATGTACACGATGACGTTCGTGTTGAATGCCACAATCCGCTGGCGAAGCTCGGTCTCGAAACCGTTGATGACGGAAAGGACGATGACCAAGGTCATCACCCCCACGAAGACTCCGCCGACGGCGATCGTCGTGATGCGGGACACCAAGGCCGAGCGCCGCTTGGTTGCGAGGTACCTCTTGGCAATGAATAACGGGTAGTTCATCTGTGCGGCCCTACTCAGGCCTCATCTGGGGGAAGAACAGAACGTCGCGTATCGACCGTGTGTCCGTGAATATCATCGTCAGGCGATCCACCCCGATCCCCAGCCCCGCGGCCGGCGGCATTCCGTACTCGAGCGCGCGCAGGTAATCCTCGTCCAAGACGTGCGCCTCGTCGTCGCCTCTCGTCTTCATCAAGGCCTGCTCCTCGAAGCGGGCTCTCTGTTCCAGGGGGTCGTTCAACTCGGAGAAGGCGTTACCCACCTCGAATCCGCCGATGAAAGGCTCGAATCGCTCGACGAGCCCCTCGATCGACCGGTGGTCTTTCGCCAGCGGAGAGAGAGCTTTGGGATAATCGTACACGAACGTCGGCTGGACGAGCGTGGGCTCGACCGCTTCGCCGAAGATGAGATCGAGCCCTTTGGCGGGGGACGTCACTTTGGCCAGATCGATCTTCAGTTTCGAGGCGGCGTCGAGAATGTCTTTCTCGTTCATCCCTCGAAAATCCCGCCCAGTGGCTTTTTCCAGAGCCTCGAAAAACCGGACACGATTCCATGGCCGGTTGAAATCGATCTCCTCCCCACCGTACACGAGCTTACCGTCCTTCGCAAGCTCCCCGGCGACGACGCGCATCATGTCCTCGACCATGACCATGTAGTCCATGTAGTCCTCGTACGCCGAATAGCACTCCATCATCGTGAACTCGGGGTTGTGAGACCGGTCGATCCCCTCGTTTCGGAAATCCTTGGAGAACTCGAACACTCTTTCGAGACCGCCGACGAGAAGCCGCTTCAGGTAAAGCTCGTCGGCGATTCTCAGGTACAGGTCGATGTCGAGCGCGTTGTGATGTGTGAGAAACGGCCTCGCCGCGGCGCCGCCGTAGATCGACTGGAGGATCGGAGTCTCCACCTCGAGGTATCCTCGCCCGATGAGGTACTGCCTCAGCAGGCCGATGAGCCGCGACCGTTTGAAAAAGACCTCGCGCACCTGAGGATTTACGATGAGATCGACGTAGCGCTGCCGGTACCTGATCTCTTTGTCCTGCAGCCCGTGCCACTTCTCGGGGAGAGGTCTCAAGGCCTTCGCGAGGACGCGGAGATCGGCGACCCTCACGGTGAGCTCGTTCGTCTTAGTCCGGAAGACCGTCCCCGTGACTCCGAGAATGTCCCCGACTTCGAGGAGCTTCAGAGTGCGGTAGGCCTCGTCTCCGACGACGTCCTGCCTGACGTAGAACTGCATGCGGCCCGTTCTGTCCTCGACGTGGCCGAAAGTCGTCTTGCCGTGCTCGCGAAGCGCCATCATCCGCCCGGCGAGAGCCACGGCGGTTTCAGACTCCGTGAGCTCCTTCTCCGCCGCGATGACCTCATTCACGCGGTGGCTCACTGCGAAACCGTACGGGTAGGGCTGCACCCCCGCGGCGCGAAGGGCGTTGAGCTTCTCGATGCGGAGCGCCCTGAGCTTCTCGAACCCCTCGACCCGGGCTCCCTGCGAATCTTCCATGTCACTCCTCTTGGATGGATCGTCCGTTTCCACGCGAGTTGGAGGGGTGCGACGAGCCCTGCGCTCCGCTTCCCTCGGCTTCCCGCCTTCGGCGGGCGATCCTCGGTCGCTCCCGCGAAGGGCTCGTCGCACCCCTCCAACTCGCGTGTTCCTGCTCGTTTCGTCGACCGGTGGCCGATCAAGACTAGATTCCCGTTTTTCCCGTTGTCAAGCCCTAGTTGCGGCTCGAGTACTTGTGGAGATAGGCCTCGACGAAATCGTCGATGTCGCCGTCGAGAACTCTCTGCACGTCGGAGATCTGATACGTGGTCCGGTGATCTTTCACCAGCGTGTAGGGATGGATCACGTACGAACGGATCTGGCTCCCCCACGCGATCTCCTTCTGGGTCTCCATCATTTTCGAGAGCTTCTCGCGTTCCTCTTCGAGCTTGCGGGCGTAGAGCCGCGCCCGAAGGATCTTCATCGCGTTGTCCTTGTTCCGGTGCTGGGATCTCTCGCTCTGGCACTGCACGACGAGACCCGTGGGCAAATGGGTGATGCGAACGGCGCTGTCCGTCTTGTTCACGTGCTGCCCGCCCGCCCCGCTCGCGCGGTACGTGTCCACCCTCAAATCCTCGGTCTTGATCTCCACTTCGACGTCGCTCTCGATCTCGGGGTAGATAAACACCGAGGCGAATGACGTGTGCCGGCGGTGCGCCGAATCGTAGGGGGACAAGCGAACGAGGCGGTGAACGCCGCTTTCGGACTTGAGAGTCCCGTACGCGTTCGTTCCCTTGATTTCCACGGAAACGCTCTTTATCCCGGCTTCCTCGCCTGGCAGAAGATCGAGGACGCGAGCGTCGAACCCCTTGCGCTCGCAGTACCGTTTGTACATGCGCAGAAGCATGGCCGCCCAGTCCATCGATTCCGTGCCCCCCGCACCTGGATGAATGGAGAGAATCACGTCGCGCTTGTCATCGGGTCCTGAGAAGAGGAGCGAAAGCTCCATCGCATCGAGGTCTTTCGCGATCGAATCCAGATCGGACGACAATTCGTCGAAGACCGACGGGTCGTTGGTTTCCTCGGCGAGATCGACGAGTTCACCGCACTCATCGATCAACGCGGAGACTCGATCGATCGGCTCGATCGCCGATTTGATCGAGCTCACCTCGCGAAGCGTCTCTTCGGAGCGTTTCTTGTCCTGCCAAAATTCCTGATTGGCCATCGCCTCTTCCAACTGGCCAAAGCGGAGCTTGAGCGCCTCGATGTCAAAGAAACTCCTTGAGTTTGTCCTTCTTCTCCCCGAGCGTCTTCAGCTTCTCTCTCAATTCGTCCTGCTGCGCCACCTCATGACCTCCTTGTAGGTCTTCTACTCTACACACGCTTCGCCAGCACACTCAGTCGTTCTGTTCGCTCGAATCCTCCGCGAGGAGCGCGTCAACAACTCGATCCACCTCGGCGAGGACGTGTGCGAGAGGCTTCGTCGTGTCCAGTACAACATCCGCCGACGCGTAAGAGCGCTCGAGATCACGCTGGCTCTCCAGGCGGGCGTCGATCTCCGGCCTCGTCGCCCAGCCTTTCGCGAGGAGCCGCTTCACCTGTTCGTCACGTGAGACGCGGAGCGCGATCACGAGATCGATATCGAAGGGAATGCTCACCTCCAGAAGGAGCGCGGCGTCCACGATGGCGAGTGCGACACCGGAAGCCTCGCATTCCTCGAGCTTCAGCCGGCAGACTTCCATCACCGCGGGGTGAACGATGGCATTGAGCGCGTCGAGGTCCTTGCGGTCGCCGAAAACAATCTTCCCCAATTTCACACGGTCGATGAGACCGCCGGTCATAACGCCGTCGCCGAACCGCTCCCTTATCGCGCGAATGACACCTTCGTCTTCGAGAAGGACTTCGTGAGCGACGCGATCGGCGTCGATATGAACCGCTCCTCTCTCCACGAGGTGCGCGGCGATCGTCGATTTTCCCGTTCCCGATCCGCCGGCGAGCCCGATGACCTTCATCCCGCCATCAGCTCCTCGCTAAGTGTGCGCCTCGAGCCAGGTGCTTCCAACATCCATATCCGCTTTGAGAGGGACGTCGAGACGAATGGCGTTTTCCATCCCCTCGCGAACGATGACTCTGACCTCGTCGAGCTCCTCCGAAGGAACGTCGAAGAGAAGCTCGTCGTGGACCTGCATGATCATGCGGGCGCGGAGCCTCCGCTTTTCCAGATCTCGATCGATGCGCACCATGGCCGCTTTGATGATGTCCGCGGCCGTTCCCTGTATCGGCGTGTTCACCGCGGTACGTTCGGCGAAGGAACGCGTGCGGGGATCCGGGCTTGACATGTCGGGCAGCTGCCTCACACGGCCGAGAAGCGTCGTCACCGCCTTCTCTCTTCGCGCACGGGCGATCGTTTCGTCGATGAACCTCCGGACCCCCGGGTAGCCCTCAAAATAGTCGTCGATGAACTTCCGGGCGTCATCGACCCCGATGCCGAGCGACTGGGCGAGCCCTCTCGCTCCCATCCCGTATATGATGCCGAAATTCACCGTCTTGGCGCGCGAACGCATCTCGTCCGACACCTCCTCCGGCCGAACCCCCATGATCCGGGCGGCCGTCCGGCGGTGGACGTCGGCGTCCTCGGCGAACGCTCTCATGAGCTCGACATCGCGAGACAAATGCGCAAGGATCCTCAGCTCGATCTGCGAATAGTCGGCGTCCAGCAGGACCCAGCCGGGGTCGCGAGCGACGAACGCCCTGCGGATCTGCTTTCCCACGGGGGTCCGTATGGGGATGTTCTGCAGGTTCGGATCGGAGCTCGACAGACGTCCCGTGGACGTCACCGCCTGGTTGTACGATGTGTGCACTCTGCCCGTTCTGGGATTGACCAGCTTGGGGAGCGCGTCAACGTAGGTGCTCTTGAGCTTGATCATAGTGCGGTACTCGAGAACCAGCGCCGGGAGTGCATGCTCGCCCGCGAGGCTCTTGAGCACGTCAACATCGGTCGAGTAACCCGTCTTTGTTTTTGACGACGGTTTCAACCCCAGCTTTCTGAAAAGGATCTCCTGGAGCCGCGCCGTCGAGTTGATGTTGAACCTCTCGCCGGCCTGCTCGTACACGGACTGTTCGATGCTCGCGAGCTTCTCCGTGAGCTCTCCGGACAGACCCTTGAGAAACGCCGAGTCCAGCGTGACGCCATCCATCTCCATCTTCGTGAGGACGAGCGAGAGGGGCATCTCGACGGTTCTGAAAAGATCCTCCACCTGCGACGCGGCGAGCATCGGCTCGAAAACATTCTTGATGCGCAGCGTGAAGTCCGCGTCCTCGCACGAGTACTCCGACACCGTCTTGAGAGGGACCAGGCGGATGTCCTTCGTTCTGGCTCTGGGATCGAAGAGCGATTTGAACGGGATCATCTCGTGCCCGAAGAGCTCACGCGCGAGGTTGTCGAGCCCGTGGCTCCTCCTGGCCGGGTGTAGGCAATACGACGCGAGCATGGTATCGAACTCGATTCCTCTGAGCTCGATCCCCGCGTTTGCCAGAACCATCGCGTCGTACTTGATGTTCTGGCCGATCTTTCGTTTGGCCGGATCGCTGAGGATGGGCCCCAGCGTTTGTCTCACACGGTCGAGAGCGAGACCCGGACACGCCGCGCCTGTCGGGAATATCGTCATGTCGGAATCCACCACACTGCTCACGGGAACGTACCACGCTTCTCCCTCACGCCACGCGATCGAAATCCCCGCGAGAACCGCCTGCATGGGATCCAGACCGCTCGCCTCGACGTCGACGGCGAACTTGTCCTTTTTCGCAAGCTCAGAAGCGAACTTGGCGAGCGAGTCTTCGGTGTCCACCGCGTGGTAGCGCCGAGCGGGTTCGGGCCGTACGCCGCGCTCGACCGTCGGAATCGCGTCGAGAAATTGGGCGAACTCCAGATCCTCGAACAGCCGCCTCAGTTTTTCCGCATCGCCAGGCCTGCGGAGCAGGTCGTCGGCGGAGGCCTCGATGGGGACCGACCCGTCGAGGCGAACGAGATCCCTGGAAAGAAAAGCCTGTTCTCTGCCCTCGACGAGTTTTTTCTGCAGCGACTTGGAAGGTATCGATTCGACGCTCTCGTACACCCGTTCGAGAGAGCCGTGGTCCTTGATCAGAGCGAGCGCCGTTTTTTCCCCCACTCCCGGCACCCCCGGTACGTTGTCCGTGGGATCTCCCATGAGAGCTTGAAAATCGACGAACTGTTCGGGAGTGATCCCTGAGGTCTCGCGCAGCTTCTCGGGGCCGATCTCCTCGTCGAGGATGCCGCCTTTTCCCGGACGGATCACGTGCACGTTGTCATCGACGACCTGCAGAAGATCCTTGTCCCCCGAGACGATCCGCACTTGCATCCCTTCGCCGAGCCGTTTTGCAAGCGTCGCAATGATGTCGTCCGCCTCATACCCCGGAAGCGCGAGAACGGGTATGGACATCGCCCCGAGGACCTCGACGATGCGCGGGAGCTGCTCCGAGAGCGACCTCGGCATCTCCGGCCGATTCGCTTTGTACTCCGCGAAAAGTCCGTTTCTGAATGTCTTCTCCTCGCTGTCGAAGACGACAGCCACATGGGACGGATCGTACTTCTCCAGGAGGGAGAAAACCGTCTTCAAGAAACCAAAGACCGCGCTCGTCTCTTCGCCCTTCGAATTGACGAGCGGTCTTCTGATGAACGCATAGTACGAACGGTACGCCAGAGCGTGCCCGTCTACGAGAAATAGTGCCATGGTGATCCCGTTTGTGCCGCCGCGGGTGCTGGGACGTGCGCTGCAGGGTCGCTGAGAGCCCCGCGAGAGAAAGCTATCAGGCATAGAGCCGCTTGTCTAAGATAAACTCGAGGACGCTGTCGGGGAGAAGGGATTGGACCGACGCGCCGCGGCGGATGCGGGCCCGGATGTCCGTGGATGAGATGTCGATGACGGGCTCTTCGAACATCACAACCGACGCCTCGCCGCTTACCGGGACGCGGGGAAAGTAGCCCGTTCGCGGAAACACGACGAGTGTGGCGAGCGAGAGGATCGTTTCAGGCTCCTTCCATCTGGCCAGATCGCTGACACTGTCCGCGCCCAGTATCAAGAACAGCTCTTCCCCGAAGACCGACCTGTAGTGTTTCAACAGATCGACCGTGTACGAGAACCCAGGCCTGAATTCCTCCAGGCGCGAGAGCTCGAGCCCGCTTCTGCCGTGTATGGCGAGCGCGACCATCTCGACCCGCGTGTCGTAGGGTGTGATTTCCGCCGCGTTCTTCAGGGGCGGATCGGGAGCCGGCATGAAGAGGACTTTGTCGAGCGGGACTTTCGCGAGCGCCGTCTCCGCCATGACGAGGTGCGCGTTGTGCGGCGGATCGAACGTGCCGCCGAGGATCCCCACCCGGCTCATCCTAGCCCTTTCCGATCTCCTCGAGGAGGATCTCGGCCTCCTTCTTGACGGGGAGGTCTTCAGGGTATTGCGTCACCTGGCGGAGGAGTTCAACAGCTTCATCCTCGCGCTCGCCCCGGACGACAAGGATCCTCGCCTTGACGTACTTCGCCTGCACCCAGGACGCGTTGTTCGGGTAGTTCGCGATGATCTTGTCCAGATAGATCAGCGCAGACACATACTTTTTGCGCTCGAAGTAGAAGACCGCGTTCTTCAGCTCTTTGAGCGCCAGCTTCTCCTGGGTGAGCGCGATGTATTTGTTCGCCTCGGGCACCAACGGGCTCTGCCGGTAGACCTGGACGAACTGCTGGAACTGGGAGAGCGCGTCGAACGCCTTGGCTTGGTCCAACTCGGTTTTGGGAGACTGGCAGTAGTTGCACAGCGCTTCCTTGAAGAAACCCTCATCCACGTATTCGCTGTATCCGTAGTTGGTGACAAGCATCCGATACTCGACCGCCGCGAGCGCGTATTCCTCCTGACAGAAATAACTCTCGGCGAGCAGGTACTGGGCGTAGTCGCTACGGTCGTGCCCTCCATATCTCGCGAGGAAAGCCTTGAAGAGCTCGAGCGACTGGTAGCATTTCTTGCGTTTGAAGTACTCGTCGCCCTTCGCGAGTATCGCTTCGGGGCTGTCCGGAATGGATGGGATTCCCCCCGCGCAGCCCGCCGCCAGAGCGCAGAACAGAACGACCCAGATCGAACGCGCCGCGCGCCCTCTCCACCTGAATATTCTCCGACAGCTACGACTCATACGCTTCATACGCTTGACCGTACCTCGCACCCTAACGCAGGCCCGCGTCGTGAAACGCGTTCATTTTCGCCCGCGCCCGCTCGACCATTCGCCCCGATCCGCCCGGATTGTCTTCAACGATGGTTTTGAACACCTCGTAGGCTTTCGCGAAGTCGCCCTTCCGTTCGTAACACTCACCCAGCAGAAACCGCGCTTGCTGCACGAGGGCCGTGTCTTCCGCCCACCGAGGCATGCGGTTCACCAAGCCGGCGGAGACGTCGTAGTTTCCCCGATCGAACTCCGACCTCGCCCTGCTATAGAGGAGGTCCGACAGGCCCCACTTCGCTTGGCTGGCGAGCGGCCCTCTGGGGAATCTCGAAAGCTGTGTCTCGAGCGTCTCGATTGCTGCCGTCGAGTCGCCCCCCGTGGTCTGACACGCCGCAAGATTGAAGTAGCCTCTTTCAGCCGCGCTGGTATCCGGATACTCCCTCAGCGCGCGCGCGTAGCCGCTCGCCGCGTCCTCCCACTTCTTGTCCTCGTAGTAACTGTCGGCAACGAGATACCCCAGCGGCCCGATCTTCAGTCCGGCGTCGAGATCCACAGCTTCCCGGACGAGTTGCGTTGCTCGATGCGTCATCCCTCGGGCGATCGAATCCATCGCTCTCCCCACAAGCTCACCCGATGCGTCCGCCGCGAGCGCGCTATCAGCGGAGACAGCCTCCTCCAGGCGCTTGAACGCCTCGAGATCCCTGCCCTCCGCCAGAAGCGACAGCCCGTAATAATAGTAAACTTCGCCGCTGGCTGAGTTGTTCCGGACGGCGCGGTCGCAAAGCGCGATCGCCTCTTCATACTTGCCCTTCGCGTACTCGCGGCGAATTGCGGAGGACTCGCTTCCCCTTCTCGTGCACCCGCAGCACGCGCAGACGAGAACTCCGGCGAGCGAAAGGACGCCCCAACGAACCGCCTGTCGCCCGACGAGCCTCTCGATTCCACGTGTTCCCACCATGCGATTGTCAGTCGCTTTGGTTGGAGAAGAAAAGGTAGATGAGCCCCACTATGATTCCGGAGACGGCGACGGGCTCGACGATCTTTCCCCAGTTGCGGGATTCACGCGGCGGTTTCGTGAACTCATAGAGCCCCTCTTCGACTTCCCCGATCATTCCGTACGGGAAGCGATCGTCGTATGACTTCGACGCTTCACCCATCCACACGACCAGCCCGTCGCGCGGATCGACGAGCTTGACTTGCACCCTCACTCCGGCGCTCCTCTTGACCTTCTTGCCGCCAATGACGTGAGACCGGTAGATCTTCGGATAGCGCAAGCTGAACTCGGTCGCCTGGAATTCCAGGCGCAGACCGAAAGGTTCAGCAACAACGGGGGGGGCCACCGCGGAATCCGCAGGACCTGGAGCCGCGGGCACAGGAATGTGCGCCCGATAACCTCTCGCGGCAAGCGACTCCATCAGGATGTCCCCTATGAAATCGTATCTCTCGTCCCGCGTCGAGGGGACGAGCAACAGCTCGCGGGCCGCGCTGTCCGGCGGAAAGCTCGAAACCAGTTCGTCGGTCACCTGGGCCGTCAGCGAGCGCATGATCTCGAAGTTCGATTTGACCGCACCACCCGCGCTCGCGGAGGACGGACCGATCAGAAAAGAAACGAGCAGGCAGACGATGATTGTGCCGCGCGCCATCGTAAGCATCCTTCCTCCAGTGAAAAGAACTCCCTATACATATCCAAGCCGTCGCTTGCGGTCAAGGACTATGCGGCCGAGGCCAACTCCCCCTCGAGATCGAACACGTCCGCATCCGTGATCCGCGCGTCCGCGAACTCACCCACGGTGAGATCGCGCGCTTTGAGATAAACCTCGCCGTCTATTTCATAAGCTTGTCCGTAAAACCGGCCGGCGTATGCACAATCCCCGTGTCCATCCGTTCCTCCCTCGGTCATCCGATCGACGAGGATCCGGTGCCTCTTGCCCTTCTGCTCGGAGAGGAGACCGAACGTCACCGACCTCTGTATATCCGCGATCTCCGACGCGCGATCGGGCCCCGCTCCGTCGGCCGCTCCACCGTCCAGCGAGTACGCTGCCGTTCCCTCTTCATGCGAATAGACGAACACGCCTAGCGAGGCGAACTGCGCCGACTCGACGAACGCCTTCAACTCGTCGAAATCGCGTTCCTCTTCACCCGGGAAACCCACCATGACCTCGCTGCGCACGACGACGTCGGGGAATTCGCTCCGGATCCCGCCGAGGACCCGTTCGAGGTGCTTTCGCGTGTAGTGCCTCCCCATCCTCTCGAGGACCCGATCTGATGCGTGTTGTATCGGAACCTCGAGGTATCGACACACCGACGGGTGTTCGAACATCCTCTTCACCAGATCAATCGACAGCGAGCTCGGGTGCAGATAGAGGACCCTGATCCAGTCAACGCCCGTTCCGGCGATCGCTCCCACGAGATCCGCCAACCGCCTTCGTCCATCTGAATACGACGCGACGTCCTGAGCGAGAAGCGACACCTCCCTCACCCCGTTCGCTCTCAACGACTCCACTTCCCGCACAATCGAGTCTCTCGTCCTCGACACCATCGCGCCCCGAATTTTCGGGATGGCGCAGAACGTGCAGCGCCGGCTGCACCCCTCTGCGATCTTCACGTATCCGATGTGTTTCGGTGTGAGGCGCACGCGCCTCTCGATCCCGGCAAACCGGTCGAGGCCGTCGACGGCCGACCACTCACCGGGATCACGTCCTTCTCGAAACGACTCGACAATGGACGGAAGAAGCGAATGCCCTCCGGCAGGAAGGAAGTGATCGACACACCGAAGCGACTCCCGCCAGCCGCCCCCCCTGTGCAGCGGGAGACACCCCATAAGGACGAGCTTCTTCCGCGGAGAGTGTTCCTTGATCCGGGCAAGGCGCTCCACCTCATCCACCGTTTCGCGCCACGCCGTGTCGATAAACGAACACGCGTTCACGATCAACAGATCCGCTTCCATCGGATCATCGGTGATCGTGCACCCCGACCGCTGCAAAAGACCCAGGGAAGCCTCGGCGTCGACCGTGTTTTTGGGGCAGCCCAGACTGAGGAAGTAGGTTCTCATGAGTTGCCGCCACCGGGCGTTCGTCCCGCTAGACCGTCTCGTCGTCCGACGGGAAGGCGACCTCCGCTTCCTCGTTCACCAGCACTTCACGCGGCTTGCTGCCGTCGGGCGGTCCCACGATCCCCGCCTGTTCCAGATGATCGAGGAGCCTCGCCGCCCTTGCGTACCCGATGCGGAGCTTGCGCTGGAGAAGCGAAGTGGATCCTTGCCGGTAACGCATCACGATCTCTCTTGCGTCGTCGAAGTACTCGTCCGCGTCCTGTTCCTCTCCCCCAGCCTGTCTGTTCTCGTAGAGCTCGAGACGCGACTCCTCGAACGTGTACTGCTTCCAGTGATTCACGAGCCGCTCGAGCTCCTCCTCGGAGAGCCATGCCCCGTGGAGGCGGAGCGCCTCCGGGTGCTTGGCGTCCGAGAGCAGCATATCGCCCTTCCCAAGGAGCTTCTCCGCACCCATGCAGTCGAGAATCGTGCGCGAATCCACTTTGCTCGCCACACGGAACGCGATCCTCGTCGGAAAGTTCGCCTTGGTCTTTCCTACGATCACGTCCACCGACGGGCGCTGCGTGGCGACGATCATGTGAATGCCAACGGCCCGGGCCATGTTTGAGAGCCTCGAGAGGAGCGATTCAATATCAGCGCCTTTCGTCAACACGAGATCACCGAGCTCGTCCACGACGAGCACGATATAAGGAAGCTTGCCCCCCGGGCCCTCCGCTCCGGTCTTGCCGAGCGTTACCTTCGAGTTGTAGCTCTCAATGTTCTTCACTCCATTCTCGCGGAAGATCTCGTTTCGCCGCCCCATTTCAGCGATGAGGTACGTGAAGACTCGGACCGCATCGCGCGGATCCGTGATGACCGGGTGGAGCAGGTGGGGGATGCCGTTGTACATGCTCAGCTCGACCTGCTTGGGATCCACGAGGAGAAGCCTCACATCGGCGGGACGGTACTGAAAAAGGATGCTCGCGAGAAAACAGTTGAGCGAAACGCTCTTCCCCGAGCCGGTCGTGCCGGCCATCAACAGGTGCGGCGCGCTGCACAGATTCAGATAGAAAGGTTGCCCCGTCACTTCGACACCGAGCGCGATCATGATCCCGCTGACGCGCAGCCGGTCCGGGATTTCTTTCAAGACGTCGTGAAAATAGACGACGTCCTGGTTGGGGTTGGGAATCTCGATCCCCACGACCGAACGTCCGGGTATGGGCGCGATGAGCCTCAGGCTTCTCGCTTTCATCGCGAGCGCCAGATCGTCGGCCCGGCTCACGATCTCCCTCACCTTGACGCCGGGGGCGGGCTCGAACTCGAACGTCGTCACGAGAGGCCCCTGATTGACCGCGGTGACGCGCCCCTCGATCCCGTAGTTGGCGAGCTTGCCTTCGAGCACGGCGCTCCAGCCCTTGAGCTTCTCCGACGAAAAGCCCGATCCGCTCTCGACTCCGGTACTCAGCATCGAGAGCGCCGGGAGAACGGCGTCATCGATGGGGATGGTCTTCTCAGAAGACACCGGCTTGGGCAAAGAAGCAGGACGCTTCGCCGCAGGACGCTCGGCGGGGCGCTTCGGTTTTTCAGGCTCCTGCAAAACAGCGACGGGCTCCGCGCGGGCGATCTCCTCGCGCGGCCGGGCTCGACGAGGCGCGGGCGCTTCGGGCCGCAGTTGTTCGACAGGTTGGACGCGGCTCCGGCGCCAGGAGGACCACCGGCGAGCTCCCGATCGGCAGCCCTCGACGACGGCTCCCAGCGCACGGCCGACGAGTCCCGCCGCAAATACCAGGGTTCTCCAAACGAAACGTCCGACCATCCGCACGGAGAGCGGGTTTCGCTTCGCCCACGCGGATCCATGGCGAGCGACAAAACGGACTTCCTTGAGAAGGACGAGGAGAAGGCACGTGACGAGTATGATCGTCCCGCCGATTCGGCCGAGGAGCGCCGTGAGCGCCCCAGCCACGTCCCGGCCCACGAGACCGCTCCAGACCGCGGAATCACGCGTAAGAGGAATTCGCGTGAAGAGGGCGTTGAGAAGCACGACGATGATCGCGCTCTTGAAAACGAGCCGCCCGATCATACGGGCGCGGTCGCACGCGATTCCCACGGCGAGTGCGGCCATGCACAGCGGCATAAACCACGCGAAGAGCGTTCCCAAAAGCCCGAAAAAACTGAACGAGGCGAGCGACCCGAGCGGACCCGAGAGGTTCTCCACCCTGCGCCACGACTCCTCGCGGGCAAATGGCCAATCCCCCGGTCTCGTCGTGGCGAAAGCCACCGCGAGGAACGCGGCCAGAGCAAGCAGCGCAACAACAAGGAAATACTTGAGTTTACGGTCCATGTCAGCGTAGAACTCCGCCTACGGCCGAATGGTATCACCATTCGGGGTAGCTGCCACCTGTTTTTTGGCCGGCCAATCGAAGCCTTCGAGGAACCGCGTGCTCAGTTCAGCCCTTTCGAATCGGGGATCCCGGAGGATCGCCTCCTGGAATTCGAGCGTGGTGTGTACTCCCTCGATCACGCACTCATCGAGGGCCCGCCTCATTCGCGCTATGGCCTCGTTTCGCGTGTGACCGTGGCAAACGATTTTGGCGATCATCGAGTCATAAAAAGGAGAGACCTCATAACCTTGATAGACGTGCGAATCGACCCTGACTCCCGTGCCCCCCGGGAGATGAAAGAATGAAATGACGCCCGGCGACGGTGCGAATCCCTGCGCCGGATTCTCGGCATTCACGCGGCACTCGATCGCGTGCCCGCGAAATTCGATCTCGTCTTGCCGGAGCGACAGGCCGTTCCCGAACGCCACGGATATCTGCTCCTTGACCAGATCGCGGCTCGTTACCATCTCGGTCACCGCGTGCTCGACCTGTATCCGCGTGTTCATCTCCATGAAGAAGAACTCGCCCCCTTCGACGAGAAACTCCATGGTTCCCGCCGAATAGTACCCGATGGCCCGCGCTCCCTTGACCGCCGCCTCGAAGATGCATCGGCGGAGCTCCGGGTCGAGCCCCACGCACGGGGACTCCTCGATCAGTTTCTGGTGGCGCCGCTGGATGGAACACTCACGTTCGCCGAGATGGATGACATTGCCCAGTCGGTCGCCGATCAACTGCACTTCGATGTGTCGGGGAGTCCTGAGGTACCGTTCGAGATACACGGAAGGATCGCCGAAGCTCGCCTCCGCTTCGGCGCGCGCGATGAGCAGGTTGCTGACGAGAGCGCTCGGGGTCTCGGCGATGCGCATGCCTTTACCCCCGCCGCCGCTCGCCGCCTTGATCATCACCGGGTAGCCGATCCTCTCCGCTTCCGAAAGAGCCTCGTCTTCGGTGCCGACCGCGCCGGCGGTTCCGGGGATCACGGGCACCCCGCACTCCGCCATGAGTTTCTTGGCGAGAGATTTGTTCCCCATCTGAGCAATGGCCTTCGGGGCGGGGCCGATCCACACGAAGTTGCTCGTCTCGCACATCTCCGCGAAACCGGCGTTCTCCGCGAGGAAGCCGTAGCCGGGGTGGAGAGCATCCGCGCCGGTGACTTCGGCGGCGGCTAGGATACGGTTGAAGTTGAGGTAGCTTTCACTCGCAGGGTTCGCGCCTATGCAGATCGCCTCGTCCGCGAACTTCACGTGGAGCGCGTTGCTGTCAACCACGCTATGAACGGCAACAGTGCCGATGCCGAGCTCTTTGCATGCTCGCATGACGCGGAGCGCGATCTCCCCGCGGTTCGCGACGAGTATCTTCTTGAACATGCAGGATAAGTTAACACACGGCTTCGGGGTTGTGAACCCCGGATTTAGCCTGTTTCGACGGCGTCTTTCTCGCGCGACTCGAAACCATCCCACGTTTTGTCCGAAGTCGCCTGGATCCCTTTGAGCCTCATCACGAGCTCGTGTGGGTTGGAACTTGCGTGCAACGCCTCGTCGAACGTGACCATCCCGCTTTGATAGAGCTGCATCAACGCCTGGTCGAACCCCTGCATCTTGTGCTGGACGACTCCCTCGCGTATGAACTGCGCGATCAACGGCGTCTTTTCGGGATTGATGATGCACTCGCGTATGCTTCCCGTCGTCACCATCACCTCCACCGCTGGGACCATCCCCGCGAGGTCCGCGCGGGCGAGCAGACGCTGACAGATCACCGCTTGAATAGTGGCCGCGATGAGATACCGTATCTCCTGGTGCTGATGAGGGGGAAAGAACGTGATGACGCGGTTGACCGTCTGTGCGGCGTCAGCGGTGTGAAGCGTGGTCAGCACCAGATGCCCGGTGTCGGCTGCCTTGAGCGCAACCTCCATGGTCTCGCGGTCGCGGATCTCACCGATCAAAATGACATCGGGATCCTGGCGGAGGACGTGACGGAGCGCCTCGTGGTAGGAAACCGTATCGCTTCCCACTTCGCGCTGATTGACGATGCTCTTCTCGTCCCTGTGGAGGAACTCGATGGGATCTTCGATGGTGATGATCGACGCGTTCAGCGTCTGATTGATCATCTTGACCATCGCGGCGAGCGTGGTCGATTTGCCGCTCCCCACCGTTCCGGTCACGAGTATCAAGCCGCGGGGTCTCAAGGCGAGCTCGCTGATCACCGGCGGAAGATTGAGCTCCTCGACCGAACGGATTGTAACGGGCACATGCCGGTACACCATCGCGATCGTGTTCCGCTGGACGTAGAAGTTCGCACGGAACCGTGCAAGACCGGTCACCCCGAATGCAAAATCGATTTCCCTCGTCTTCTCGAATCTCTCACGCTGGCTGGGGGTGAGGATCTGCTTCGCCGTCTCCTCGGTGTCCTTCGGACTCGGCGCGGGGAATCCCAGTTGCTGGAGCTTCCCGTGGACTCTGACTGTGGGCGGGATGCCTGCTTTGATGTGAAGGTCCGAGGCACCCATCTGGACCATCTGCTCCAGCAGCTGCTTGATGCGCATCGATCACTCTCCCGGTAACTTACGTAGGCTCAATGACAAACAGGGCCTGCCCAAACTCGACGGGCTTCCCGTTCTCGACGAGCACCTGACGGATCGTTCCCCTGAAATCGGACCCGATCTCGTTCATGAGCTTCATGGCCTCGACGATGCAAACCGTCTGTCCAACCTCGATAGTTTGACCGACGTCCACGAACGGGTCCGCATCGGGGGCAGGCGCCCGATAGAAACTACCTACCATGGGCGAGGTGATCTCTTTCAAGTTTGATGCCAGTTTGGGGCTCGCCGCGGGGGCCGGGCGGGCAGGCTCCGCGGGGGTCTCGAGAACGTGCTGAACGATCTGCACCGTGCCTCCGGGCGCGCCGCCGGAATTCGTGTGCCCCTTGGAAATGCGGATCTTCCGCCTCCCCTCGCAGATTTCGAGCTCGGTGATCTTGCTCTCCTCGACAAGACGGATCAAATCGACGATGTCTTCCTTACGCATGGCGTTCTCCTCATGGCCTTCCCTGGTCGAAACGTCCAATCAGACGCGGGTGACGTATCTTCCCGTTCGCGTATCGACACGGATCACATCACCGGCCTCGACGAACAGCGGAACCTGGACGACAACCCCCGTTTCCAGCGTCGCAGCCTTCGAACCCCCTTGCGCCGTGTCGCCCCGGACACCCGGTTCGGCCGACGCGACGGCCAGCTCGACGAAGTTCGGAAGCTCGACGAGCAGCGGGGTCTCGCCGTCGAGAAAGATGTCCACGTCCGTGTTCTCTTTGAGATACCCCTTGACGTCCTCGATCATCGATTCCTCGATCGGGAGCTGCTCGTACGTGCTCTTGTCCATCATGTGATAGATGCCGCCGCTCGAGTACAGGTACTGGAACGGCCGTTTCTCCACACGCACTTCTTCCACTCGTTCGCCCGCCCTGTACGTGATTTCCCTCACCTGGCCCGTGACCAGGTTTTTGATCCTCGTGCGAACGAACGCCCCGCCCTTACCCGGCTTGACGTGCTGAAACTCCACGATGATCCAGTACTGGCGCTCGATGCTCAGAATCATTCCGTTGCGAAAGTCGCTGGTGTCCGCCATTCACCCGTCTCCTTTAGAAAAGGCATTGCCCCTCGGCTGCTCCGCGGGGCAGTCCGGTTCGGACCGAGATAGATGGTATGAAACCATTCAGGAATTGCGCAATGGAAATCCGGAGGGGGAAACTCCCGGCAGGATCACTTTTGGAGCTTGGTGAGCCAGCGCTTGAAATGACCGAGGTTGTCCTTTTCGTCGATCGCGGGCCGGGCCGCGGCGAGAACCGGGTGTTCCTCGACAGGTTCGGCCGCGACAGGCGAAGCTTCGGGCCGGACGCCCGAACCGGCGGCCTCCGTGAAAAGCGGACTCTCGTCATTCACTTCATCTTCGGCCTTCGAAAGGTCCTCCACGGGAGGCACCGCGTCCTCTCGCACGGCCGCTTCGGTCTCGACGTCAAGAACGACCTCTTCTCCCAGGAGATCGCGGAGTCTGGTCCGCACAACCTCGTTGTCAGGTTGCTTGCGTAGCACCTCGCGGTAGATCTTTTCGGCTTTCGCCGTGTATCCCTGTGAAGCGAAGATATCGGCGAGCGTCACCGACGCGAGCTCATCGGACGTCTCGATGTCACTGCCCGCTGGCTTCGCGTCGCCAGCGCTTGGGGGCGAGTTCGATTCGACGGGGATCTCCGGCTCCGGTTCGTACTGACAAGCGGCATCTTCCGACGGCGTCGGCGCGGCGTCGCCCAGGATTTCCTCGATCGCGTCCATGTCGTCGCCGGAGCTCGGCGCCTCGCCGGCCCGTTCGATCTGTTCCTGCTCCTCCACCAGATGGAGTATTGTCTTGATCTCTTTGTTCTCGGGATCGAGCGACAGGATCTTCTGGAGGTGGCGCTGCGCGGTGTCGAGATCGCCTTCGTCGGCTTCGATCATTCCCAGATACTTGAGCGCAACGAGATTGTCCTCGTCGAGGACGAGGACACGCTCGAACGTCGCGCGTGCGGCAGCGCGATCGCATCCGTCGTACAAACATTTCCCTTTGACCACGTGGCCGCTGGGATACGAGGGATGACGCCGGACTCCGTGTTCGCAGATCTCAAGGGCCTCTTCGATCCGCCCCATCTTGCGGCAAGCGTCGGCCAGAGGGACAAACACGTAGCTGTCGGGGGCCTGGCGGTACCTCTCGAAGAGCTCGTCCAGATCGTGGACTTCTTGTTCTTCACGTGTCTTCTTCATCGGCCTGACCCTCTGGCGGGGGACGATGCGAGTCGAGCGCCCCATCGCTGCTGCCGCCCCTTCGTGCACGGAGAGCTGTCAAAACGCCCCCACGAGCAAGCGGCACGGGCGGCGCACCCGCGCCCCTGAACAATGCCAGGCTAACTCGTTGATTCAGCGCACATTAGCCTGTTTCCCTTCTCCAGGAGCTGCGGCGCCCTGCGCGTCCGGAAATTCACTGCCAACCATGCAGTTACCGTGCCAAGTTCCGGCCATTGCATTTTGCACCGACGCAGACGTGTTTAGTCATACCTGAACGTTTCCCCCATCGCCCGCAGCTCGCGGAATAGCGGGTGCTTGGGAACCCCGGGAGCGAACGCCAGAAGATCGATCGCCCAGAGGATCTTTTCGCGCGCCTCGTACACGAAAAATGTCTCGTAGCAGCCCCCGGCGACGGAGCGCGAGTTGCTCCAGTAGCCCGACATCTCGAGCGTGGGATACACGCCGAGCCGCGCGGGGTTGTATCTGACGCGCGTCGAGTCCATGACATCGCCGTCGTAGCGCTTCCAAACGTACGCGGCCCTCGCCGCGAAGAGCGACTGGGCGTCTTCCAGCGTGGGCTCATGATCCCAATCGGTCCAGAAGATCCCGAGCAAGCGGGCCGGCGCTTCGCAGAGGAGCTCTATCCCCGGCGGCTCTGACTTCTCGCTCAGCAACCTGTAGGGTCTCGGGACTTCGATGGTGAAGCCGTAGGTGTCATGGAGCCGCCGCGTGAGCTCCTTGTTCTTGTGATCGAGCAAACCCGGCCGA
>Ga0315273_10001837_pt1 | contig 24576 bp, 20 predicted proteins | sample YL17G02_0_MG_FD_205753 | JGI IMG/M metagenome (GOLD analysis project Ga0315273, IMG submission 205753) | Sediment microbial communities from Yellowstone Lake, YNP, Wyoming, USA - YL17G02_0 | ecosystem: Environmental > Aquatic > Freshwater > Lake > Sediment | place: USA: Wyoming | collected... | reverse complement strand
ACAAGCGCCTATCAGCGCTGCATGGCGCGGCGGGCAGTCTTGCCCGCCGCGAGAAGGTGGGCGCGTACGCGCGGTGGGCAAGACTGCCCACCGCGCAACAGTCAATGTAGCGCTGTCGTACTAAGAGCGGGCGGGTCGTGAGGCCCGCCGCGCCACAACGGGCTGAGGCAGGGCGAGAGGCCCATCTCAAGTCATGTCACTGGATTGGACCATCCGGGGGGGCGTGCTGCTCGACGGCGAGTCGGGCCTCCGCCGCGGCGACCTGAAGATCCGCGACGGGCGGATCGAGCAGGTCGCGGCCCAGCTTCCGCCCGGCGCCCTGGACCTCGACGCCGGGGGCCTGACGGTCGCGCCCGGATTTATCGACATCCATTGTCACAGCGAGCTCTCGGCGTTCGTCTTCCCTCGGGCCGAGAGCAAGGTCCTGTCGGGCGTCACGACCGACGTGTCGGGCAACTGCGGGGCGAGCCCGTTCCCGATGGTGGGCGAGTTCCGCGAGCGGCGCCGGGCGGAGTTCGCGCCGTACGGCCTCAAGATCAACTGGGAATCGGCCCGCGAGTTCTACACCCGGGCCGAGGCGTCGCCGTGCAGCCTCAACCGCGCGATCCTGGCCGGCCACGGGGCCCTGCGCGCCGCGGTGGTCGGCTACGCGGGCCGTGCGGCATCGGCCGAGGAGCGCCGCCGCATGCGGAAGCTGCTGGCCGAGGCCCTCGACGAGGGGGCCTTCGGCCTGTCGTCGGGCCTGATCTACCCGCCCGGCTGCTACGCCGGCGTCGACGAGCTGGCGGACCTCTCGCGCGTGGTCGCCGGCGCGGGCGGCTTCTACTCCAGCCACATCCGCGACGAAGGCGCGGGGCTCGTCGACGCAATCGACGAGTTCCTTGCGGTGGTGCGCCAGGCGGGCGTCCGCGGCCAGGTCAGCCACCTCAAGGCCTCGGGCGCCGCCAACTGGCCGAAGATGGGCGAGGCCATCCGCCGCCTGCGGGCCGCGCGGGCCGCCGGCCTCGCCGTGACGGCCGACCGCTATCCGTACCTGGCGAGCATGACCGACCTCGATTCGCTGATGCTCCCGAACTGGGCGGTCGAGGGCGGGCGGGAGCAGGAACTCGCGCGCCTCAAGGACCCGCCGACCCGCCGGCGCCTGGCCGACGAGATCCTGGCGAAGCACCCCGAGCCGGAGTACTTCGAGCGCATCCTCATCGCCTCGGTCGAGCCCGGCGGGCCCGAGGAGGCCGTGGGCAAGAACCTCCGCCAGTGGGCCGAGGTGGCCCGGCGCGACCCGCTCGACGCGGCCTTCGACCTCATCATCGAGCACGAGACGCAGGTCAGCGCCATCGCCTTCACGATGAGCGAGGACAACCTGCGGGCCGTCCTGGCCGAGCCGTACGTCGCCATCGGGTCCGACGCCAGCCTCCGCCGCGTGCCGGAGAACCTCGACAAGGTGCCCGGGGGCCTGGCGCATCCGCGGGCCTACGGCACGTCGGCGCGGTTCCTCGGAACCTATGTGCGGGAGGCCCGACTCATGGACTGGCGCGAGGGCATCCGGCGCCTGACGAGCCTTCCGGCCGACATCGTCGGCCTGTGGGACCGCGGGCGGCTGGCGCCGGGCACGTGGGCCGACCTCGTCCTCTTCGACCGCGAGACGATTGCCGACCGCGCCACGTACGAGCGTCCGTGGGTTGCCCCGGCGGGCATCCGCCACGTCTTCGTCAACGGCGAGCGCGTCGTGTCCGACGGCCGGCACACCGGCGCCACGCCCGGGCGCGTCCTGCGGCGGGGGCGCTCATGAGGTCCCGCATCGCCCTCACCGCCAGCCTCTCGACGCTCGACGGCTGCGAGCGCGTGCACCTGCCCGTGGCCTACGTTGAGGCCGTGGCGGCGGGCGGGGGCACGCCCGTTGTCTTGCCGCCGGGCGAGGGAACTCGGGCGGAGGAACTCCTCGCCGTCGCCGACGGCCTGCTGCTCATCGGCGGCCCCGATCTCGACCCATGCCTGTGGGGCGAGCCGCGTCACGCCAAGACCTCGCTGCTCGACCCGCGCCGTCAGCGCTCGGACCTGGCGCTCGTGGCGGCGGCCGACGCGGCGGGCATGCCGGTCCTCGGCATCTGCCTGGGGAGCCAGGAAATGGCCGTGCACCGCGGCGGCCGGCTGATCCAGCACGTGCCGGACGAGGCGGGCATCACGCTGGAACATGCCGCAAGCGGCCGGCCCCGCCCCATGCACAACGTGGCGATCGAGCCCGGCACGCTCCTGGCCCGCATCCTGCGGGCCGACTCCGTGGTGGTCAACAGCACGCACCACCAAGGGGTCCGCGAGCCGGGCCGCGGCATGCGCATCGTGGCCCGCAGCCCGGACGGCGTCATCGAGGGGATCGAGGACCCGACGCCCGGCCGGTTCTTCCTCGGCGTCCAGTGGCACCCGGAAGACCTGATCGACCGGCCGCCGCACCTGGCCCTGTTCGAGGCCCTGTGCCGCGCGGCCGCGGAGCGCACTCCATGAGAAGTCACGGCGTGGTTTGCGGCGGGATGGGTGTGTGTTCATCGGTGTCATTCCGAGCGAGGTCGCTGCGGCGACCGAGTCGAGGAATCTCGCTGTGGTCGTTGCCGTTCGGAACACCGCAAGGCGAGACCCCTCGACTCGCTTCGCTCGCTCGGGGTGACAGTAAGAGGGGAGTACGCTGAGCATGAAGAGTTCAGAGCCCCACCGCGCAAACGTTGAGCTTTTCCGCGATCTGCTGATTGTCCCGCCCGACCCGCGCGGGCACGGCGAGGCGGTCTGCGACCTTGGCGCGAAGGCGTTCTCAAGCGGCGGGTACTTCCGCATGCGCGACTACTGCCGCAAGGGCTACGTTCTCGGCAGCCACTACGACTGGTCGGCCTCGCGGATCGGGCTGCTCGACGGCCGCCTCGTGACGCACTTCGGCGTGTGGGGCTACCAGATGCGGATCGGGACGGCCCGCGTCCGCGCCGGCGGCATCGGCATGGTGGCGACCGACGGCGACTGCCGCAAGCGCGGCCTGATGGCGGCCACGGCCCGGGCGTCGGTCGAGGCGATGCGCCGGCTCGGCTACGACCTCTCCATCCTTTTCGGCATCGACGACTTCTACGACCGCTTCGGCTACGTGCGGGCATGGGGCGAGACGGCCTGGACGGTGCGGCGCGAGGACCTGCCGGCCGATGGGCCGAAGGTGCGGCTCCGCAAGTTCAAGCCCGTTCATCGTGATGATATCGCCGCTATCTACAATCGCGAGAATGCCACGCAGACCGGCACGGCCGTGAGGCCCACGTATCCGCGGCACGTCTACGGCGACGCGCAGGAGGGCTACCTCTGGACCGACGCCCGCGGGCGTCCGGTCGGCTACGTCGGCGTCGGGGTCAGGCCCGGCTTCCTGGAGTGCGTCGAGGCGGGCGGCGACGTGGAGCAGGTGCTGCGGGTCCTCGCGCGGCTGGCGGCCCGCGCCGAGCGCCAGGAAATCCAGTTCAGCACGTTCTCGGACACGAGGCCGCTCATCCGCCGCGTGCGCGAGGGCAACTGCCGGGCCGAGACCCGGTACCGCCGCTGCGGCGGGGCGATGGTCGCGATGATGAACCTCATCTCGACGCTCGCGAAAATGGCGCCGGAACTCCAGCGGCGCCTCGCCGCCTCGCACCTGGCGCGGTGGCGCGGGAATCTGCTCGTGGCCAACGGGCGGCAGCAGGCGGTGCTCCGGATCGATCGCTCCCGCGTCAAGCTGGCTGAAGGCGGCAAGGCCGAGCACGCGATTCGCGGCGGCGACCGCGTTGCCCAGCTCCTCATCGGCGCCGACGACCCCGCGGCGATCATCGAGGCCGCCGGGATGAAGACCGCCGGCGAGGCGCGACGGCTCGCCGAGGTCCTGTTTCCGAACGAGCATCCGCAACTGAGCCTTCGCGACCGGTTCTGATGTGAGACGCTCCTTCAGAGCTTGCGCGGCGGGTCTCCTGACCCACCGCGCTGCAAAGCTGCACGACGTTCGCGCGGCGGTTTGTGGAATTGAGGGTGGCACGGTCACGCGCCGTTGCGTGACCGTGCATCTTGGAGGGGCGACAGCACGGCCACAGCCTGCCCGCCGCGGGGGGCAACGGCGCGTGGCCGTGCCACCCGGCGTTTGGAGTCGGCGCGCGGCGGGTCAGGAGACCCGCCGCGCTCAGATGAGTGTGTGTCACCTGGTGAGGCCCGGCCATGTCCCGTCACCTGCCCGATATGTCGGCACGCGTTCGGCGCTACGAGCCGCTGGCGCCGGCGGCTGTCGCGTTTATCGTCGGGGTCGTCCTCGGAGAGTACGTCGGCGGGGGGATGCTCGCCTGGTGCGCGGCGGCACTGGTGGCCGCAGGCGTGTGGATCGCCCTGTATCTGCGACGGGCCGACGCGCGGTGGCTCGTCGTGCCGCTGCTGGTCCTCGTGGCGGCGGCCGGTGCGGCACGGTATCGCGCGGTGATCGATCCGGCGCCCGACGACGTGGCGCGCTTCGTCGAAGGCGGGCGGCGGCTCGCCACGGTCGAGGGCGTCGTGGTTTCCTCGCCTCGCCAGACTTCGCCGCCCGACGACGTCTTCCTCCCATCGGTGCCGTACTACATTCGCAGCACCTTCACGCTCGACTGCCGCCGCGTCCTGACCGAGGGGCGGTGGCTGCCCGCGAGCGGGCGGCTGAACGTCACGGTCCGCCAGCCCCAGCCGCCCGACGCCGGGGCCGTTGCGAAGCTGGGCGACGGCGTGCAGGTGACCGGCCGCCTGGCGGGTTTCGTCCGGCCCGCCAATCCCGGCGCGTTCGACATGGCTGCATACTTGCATCGCCAGGGCGTCCGCGCGTCGCTCAGCACCGACCACTGGGAGGCGGTGCGGGTGGTCGAGCCGGCCGCCGACCGGGTCCGCTGGGCCCTCGGCGCGATGCAGCGGCTAGCCGTGGCGAGTCTCGACCGGCTGCCGACCGCGGAGGGCAAGGCCATCACGGCCGCCATGGTCTTCGGCCGGCGCGACCTCCTGGAGTTTGATTCCGGCGAGGTGCACGGGCAGGACATTGAGCGGGCCTTCCTGGTCACCGGCACGACGCACATGCTGGCGGTCTCGGGGTTCAACGTCGGCCTGCTGGCGGCGGCGGTGCTTGTTGTGCTTCGGCTGGCCGGCTTCGGACGGCGGGTCACGGCCGTGATTGTCGCCTTGGTCGTGCTGGCGTTCACGCTGATGACGGCGCTGGAGCCGCCCGTGCTGCGCGCGGCCATCCTGTTCTGGGCGCTGTGCCTGGGGTGGGCCTTGGGCCGCGAGCCTTTGGGCCTGAACTCGCTGGCGCTGGGGGTGATCTTCGTGCTTGTCGCGCGGCCGGGGGACCTCTTCACCCTGAGCTTCCAGCTATCGTTCCTAGCCGTGATGGGGATGATCTTCCTGATCGATAAGCTGGAGGACCTTTTCCTCCGCCGCCGCAAGGAGGCCGAGCAGCTTCGCCTGCCGGGCGGGCGGCTCGGGTACTTCTACCGGAAAGCCCTGCGCGGCACGCTGATGGTGTCGGTGGCGGCGACGGTGATCAACATCCCCGTCATTGCCGCGCGATTCCACCTTGTGGCGTGGATGGCGCCGCTGGCGAGCACGATCCTGTTCCCCCTGGTGTTTGCCCTGACGGTGGCGGGGATGGTGCTGGTCGGCGTCGGCTGGATCCACCCGTGGGTCTACGCGCCGCTGGCCGTGGTGACCGACGCACTGGGGAGGGCCGTGACGGCGGTGATCACGGCGCTCGCGCAAGTGCCCCACGGATACTCGTACGTGGGGGCGGTGTCGCTCGGATGGATGGTCGTGGCGTATCTGTTCCTCATGGCATTTGTCTGGCACAAGCGGCTTGGCGTTTCCGGCCGGCGCCTGGCGATCATCGGCCTGGCCGCCGGTGTTGTGTTCGTGTGGACGGGGGGCCACCGCGCGCCGGCGCACGCGCGGGCCACGTTCCTCGCGGTCGGCAGCGGCAACACGACGCTTCTGGAGCTTCCCAACGGGCGGAACGTGCTGTACGACGCCGGCTCGTCGCTCTCGCAGACGAAGGCGGGCGAATCGACGCTTGCCCCCGCGTTCTGGGACCTGGGCGTGGATCGCCTCGACGCTGTTCTCATCAGCCACCCGCACTTCGACCACTTCAAGGACGTGCTGCCGCTGGTCGAGCGGTTTGGCGTGCAGCAGGTGCTGGTGCCGCCGACGTTTCTGCGGCGGCGGCTGGCGAGTGACAAGACGCTGGTCAAGGCCCTGCTGGCCCGCGGCGTCCGCGTCGAGATTTTCGGCGCGGGCGACCGGCTGACGGGGACGGGCCTGGTGGACTTGGCCGCTGTGTGGCCGCGCGGCCAGAAGTCGCAGGCGAAGGCGATCAACGATGGGTCGCTGGCGCTGGTGGTTCGCGACGGCGCGCGGCGGCTCCTGTTGCCGGGGGACCTGGAGCCGGCGGGGATGGCGGCCTTGATGGCGGCCGAGCCCGATCTGCGCGCCGACGCGATGCTCTGGCCGCACCACGGCCACGCGCCGGAAGCGATGCGCCAATTTGCCGGTGCGACCGGCGCCAGGGTACTCGTGATCTCGGCGGGGCCGTACGCTTTAGTCGATCCGCCGGCGTGGCTGAAAGAGGACCGCGTGGTGTGCGTGAACACGGGCGAGGCCGGCGCCGTTACCGTCGAGCTTCGGCCCGAGGGGCCGCACGTCCAGACCTTCTGCGGCCCGGCCCAGGCCGACGCCGTGGCCTTGGTCGAGGACGAGGGCGACAAGGAAGGCTCGGCCGATTGATTTCCGAAGAGGCACGGCTATCCGGGGCGACACGGCAGTACTACAACGCCATATCGCGCGGCGGGTCTCCCGACCCGCCGCGCACCTGCGTTGGCTCGCCGCTGGGGGCAATTGCCGCGCGGTGGGTCAGGAGACCCACCGCGCACGAGGTTAAGTGGCGTTGTGGTGCTAAACGCGTACCGCGCTTCTGCGTGGCCGTGCAAGCAGGTGCGGCCGGGCATGCACGGCCACAGCCTGCCCGCCGCGGCGGGCAACGGCGCGTGACCGTGCCACCCGTGAATTCGGCTTCGCGGGGCGCTACGGCGTCAGGACCAGGTTATCCGCGTGCACCACCTCGTCGTACGTGCGGTCGCCCAGGACGGCGGCGAACCGGCTCGTCCGGAGTCCCTTGATCTTATCGATATCCTCGGATGAGTAGTTGGCGAGGCCCTGGGCCAGCGGCCGGCCGTCGGGGTCCACCAGGGCGATGACGTCGCCGGCGGCGAAAGTCCCCTCGACGCCCGTGATGCCCGAGGCCAGGAGGCTCTTGCGTGCCCGGACGGCCTTGGCGGCGCCGGCGTCGATGAGGATCTTGCCGCGAGGCCGGCTTGTCAGGCCGATCCATCGCCGCCGGGCGGTCATCTTCTCGGTCTTCGGGAGGAACAGCGTGCCGACCGGCTCGCCCGCCAGAAGGTCCGCCAGGACGTTGGGCCGGCGCCCGTCGGCGATGGCGGCCATCTCGCCGGCCGCGACCACCTTGGCGGCGGCCTGGAGTTTCGTCGGCATGCCGCCGGACCCCAGGGCCGACCGCGTCTCGTCGGCCGCGGCCATCACCTCGTCCATGTTGCGGACCACGTCGAAGCGGTCCTTGCGGGCCTTGTCGCGGAAGACGCCCTCGACGGTCGTCAGCAGCACCAGCAGGTCGGCCCGCAGCAGGTTCGTGACCATGGCCGCCAGGATGTCGTTCTCGCCGAAGCGGATCTCGTCGACGCTCACGGTGTCGTTCTCGTTGATGACCGGCACGGCGCCGTAGGCGTGCAGGGCGGCGATGCAGTTGCGGATGTTGAGGTACCGCCCGCGGTCCTCCATGTCGTCGCGCACCAGGAGGATCTGGGCGGCATGGCGGCCGTGGGCCTTGAGGGCGAGGTCGAACATCCTCATCAGCTTCGCCTGGCCGACCGACGCGCAGGCCTGGAGCTGCGGCAGCGCCTCGGGGCGGCCGACGAGGCCGAGGTCGCCCATGCCGGCGGCGATCGCGCCGCTCGAGACGATCGACACGCGCAGGCCGCGGCCCTCCAGCGCCATCACCTGGTCGGCGAGGCGGCCGATCTGGGCGGGGTCGAGCAGGCCCCGCTCGTCGGCGAGGACGTTCGTGCCCAGCTTGACGACAACGCTGCGGACGCGGCCCATCAGGGCCTGTCGCTCTTCGCGGCTCATGGCAGTGCCTGGACCTCCAAGACGCTCCTGACGAGCTCGATATTCCTGGCCGTGGCCCCCTGCATGCGGCGGATGGTGGCCCGGGCGGCCTCGCCCATTTGACGGCGCTTCTCGGCGTGCGTCAAGAGGTCGAGGATGGCGGTGGCCAGGCTCGCGGCATCGCGGACCTCGCGTGCGGCGCCCGCCTCGACCAGGGCAGGGGCCTCGATCGGGAAGTTGAACATGTGCGGGCCCCAGAGGAGCGGCCGGCCCAGGGCCCCCGGTTCCATCGGGTTCGAGCCGCCGAGCGGTACGAGGCTGCGGCCGACGAAGACGAGGTCCGCGCGGCCGTACCACTTTATCATCTCGCCCATCGTGTCGCCGAGGAGGACGGGCGGCGCGTCTTCTGGACCTTGCCGCTCGGCGGGCTTGGAGCGCCGCACGAGGCCGAAGCCGGCCCGGAGGATCGCCTCGGCGGCAGCGCCGAAGCTCTCGGGCCTTCGCGGCACCAGGACGAGGCGCAGGTGCGGGTGGCTCCGGCGGGCCTCGCGGTAGGCGGCCAGCAGGGTCTCTTCCTCGCCCGGCCCGGTGCTCCCGGCGACGAGAACCGTCTCATCGGGCGCGAGGCCCATCTCGCGCGCCAGGTCGTCGGCCCCCGCCACGGCGTCGGCAAAGGTGACCGTGTCGTGCTTCATCTGGCCGGTGACGTGCAGGCGCTGGGGGTCGGCGCCGAGGCTGAGGAACCGCTCGCGGTACACCTCGGCCTGGACGCCGATGGCGCGGGTGCAGTTGAAGACCGCCCGCATGAGAGGGTGGATGCGGCCGTAGCCGCGCAGCCCCTTTTCGGTGATCCGCACGTTGACGCAGGCGACGGGGATGCCCTGCCGGGCCGCCATCAGGAAAAAGTTGGGCCACCATTCCGACTCCACCTGGATGACGGCCGCCGGCCGCACCCGCTTCAGGGCCAGGGCGACGCACGGCCAGAAGTCCAGCGGGAAGTGGAAGACGGGCGTGTCGGGAAAGAGCTTGATCGCCCGCTCGCGGCCGGTCATGGTGGTGGTGGAGAGGACGATCTGGAGGTCGGGAAAGGCCTCGGCCAAGGCGGGGAGGAAGGTCCGGGCGGCCTCGACCTCGCCGACGCTGATGGCGTGGACCCACAAACGCTTAGCGGCCTCTGTGCTTGGCTCTTCTTTCTTTGTTTCTGTTTTCTTTCCCGGTTCCCTGGTCCCTGGTCCCCGTTCCCGCCGTTGTAGTCTCCTTGTCCTTCCCGGTTCCCGGTTCCCGGTTCCCGGTTCCCGCCTTTCCGGCAGTACGGGCACAAATCCCCACCGTTCCCAGCAGCGGCTGCGGTACTTCCGTCGCGTGAGCAGGAAGAAGAGGTACGCCGGCCACCCGACCAGCACCACCAGGGTGTAGAACAGGTTCAGGGCGAGGAACCACCCCAGGTTGTGAGCGAGGCGTTTCATAGGCGGCGGATGTTAACGCGCTCGGGGCGGTTTTGCGAGAGTTCTCGCCGGCCGACGGTAGTGCGTCAGAAGTTACACGGGGTGAGGCGCTCTTCTCAGAGCCGCTGCAACTGACCGATCACGGCCCCCGAGGTCGCAGATCGCGGCAATAAGCGGACCTCATGCGGCGTTTTAGTGATAAGCGGCCGCGCGCAGAGGCCCGATTTTCGTATAGACTGTAGCGGGGGCGTCTGCGAGAATAGTCGCCGCTTGCACATCACAGGGAGGTCGGAACATGCGCAACACGCTCAGACTGTGGAGGTTCGCCTTGGCTGTGAGTTGCCTGGTCCTTCTGGTTCCCGCTATTGTCCAGGCCGAAGAGACGCCCGCGGCGCCCGCGGCAACGACGACGCCGGCCACGGCAGCGCCAGCCGCTCCAACGGCGACCCCGGCCGCGGCGGAGAGCTCGGACGACATCCAGAAGCACGTTGCCGCCGGCGAGGTCAAGTTCGGCGGCAAGTGGATGCCCATCATGGACCTCTTCGAGATGTACCGCAAGACGGTCGCCGATGTCAAGGCGGTGGGTGACAAGGGGGCCGGCGGCAAGGACCGGCTGACCGAACTCAACAAGACCCTGGCCCAGATCCTTGCCGACTGGCGCAAGGAGAAGCAGCCCGTCGAGGACGAGAAGAGAGCGGCGCTCCAGAAGAAGGCACGGGCCGAGCAGATCCTCGGGACCAGTCTGCCGGCGCCGCCGAAGCACTTGCCCGTGCCCACAGGCGGCGGCGGGGGGGGTTGGGGTGGATACGCCGGCGGTAATCGCAACAATAATAACAACAACAATCAGAACGACGTCAACCGCGTCAACCAGGAGAACCAGAGGCGCCAGGAGGCCTACCAGCGCCTCCTCGCCCAGTACAACGACGGCCGCCAGCAGGCCACGGCGGCACTGGAGGAGTCCAGGGCCAAGATCGCCGAGTGCGATAAGAAACTCGAGGAGTTCGCGCTCGCACGCAAGGCCAAGGAGAAGCCGTTCCTGGAGGAGCGGGTCAAGTTGAACGAGCAACTGCGGGGGACGCCGACGGCGGCCGCGTCCAAGGTGCGCCAGACCGACGGCATGGAGGCGGCGCTGCGGGCGTCGCCGTTCCCCCTCCGCAACTCCAAGGGGATCGTCGAGTGGAGGACCGACTTCTACCTCCTCGCCGACCTCGAAGAGATGTATAAGAAGGTCAAGGGCGAGATCGACGACGCCCGGCGCGAGGCCGAGGCCAAGGCCCGCCTCGACGGCAAGGAGCTGCCGAAAGACTGGCGGCACCCGAAATACGAGGAGGCCGAGTCGCTCAACGAGGCGATCACCCACGGCAAGTCCGGCACGCCGATCGTGGCGAGGTAGCACTACAACGCCGCTTGACCTCGTGCGCAGTGGGTCTGCTGCCCCACCGCGCCGTGGTGACATGCGTGCACGGCGGGTAAGACCGGCCGTGGAACACACGCCGATGCTTTGCTTCTGCTTCGTCACTTCGTCACTTGTCACTTCTTCTTCGCCGCCCAGCGCGCCACCCACCGGATAAAGCCTTCGGCCTCGCCGCGCGACCAGACGCCGCCGGGGCAGAACCAGACCCCTTCGGGCTCCAGGGACTCCGCGGCCGCCTTGGCATCGGCCAGGTCGTCGGAGAGCAACTGGATGCCCTTGCCGGCGGCCTGGACGCGCCGGTACACGTCGATCCACCGCGCCGACGGACCGTTGCCGGCGCCGTAGACCCACTGGATCGCGCCGAGTTCGGGGATGGCCAGCAGCGCGTCCAGGTGCCGCAGCGCGCCGGGGCCGTCGAGGTGGTAGACGCTCCGCTCGAGGTACTTGAACTCGACAAGCAGTGACGGCAGGATCGTCTCGCGGAACATCCGCGGCGAGATCATGATGATGAAGTCCGCCTGGACGGTGTTGGCCTTGCCGCGGTGCAGAAACGGCGTCCAGGACGTGCAGGGCTGGCCGGTCGCGGTGATACGGTCATAGATATCCTCGTACATCATCGGGTAGAACCGGGCCGTGTAGTCGCAGGCCAGCCGCACGCCCTCCAGGTCGGCGGCCATGTCGAGGGCCATGCCGGCGGGGTCGCGCAGGGCCGCCACGAGGTCGGCGTTCGTGTGCATGTCGTACATCGAGGTGAGCCACTTGCCGCGGCCGCGCGCCAGCGAAAGGTCGGTCTTCGCGCGGAGGTTGTTCCAGTACGGGTTGTCGAGGTTGGGCGCCAGGTCGAGGATCTCACGGCACGAGGCGACGATGGGCTTGGACCAACTGGAGTCAGGCGAGAACTCCAGGTCGCAGCCGAAGACCGTGGCGGCCACCTCCGGCCCGACGCTTGGCTCGTAGCGCGGGAAGGTCTCGGCCAGGTAGACGCCGGCGGCGGTGGCGGCCTCGTGCCGCTCAATGGCGCCCTCGACGTCGAGCCATCGCTCTCGCTCCGAGGCGTAGCGGCGCGGCCGGGCGTTCGGCGAGCGCTCGGGGCACACGTTGATCGTCACCGGCGGGCGGTCGAGGATCTCGCCGTGCCACCAGGCTTCGAACCGCTTGCAGGCTTCCTCGAAGTCGGGCTTCCGCTCCAGCTCCATTCGTTGTCTCCTTTGGCGAGCACTTCGCAGAATCCTTCTTACCGCCGAGGGCGCAGAGAACGCAGAGAGAAAAAAACGTCAACGGCAACGGCAAAGAAAAACCTCACCACAGAGAGCACAGAGAGCACAGAGAACACAGAGAGAAGCAGAGTCAAAAGGAGAAGAAGAGAGACAAGGGGGAAGAAAGAGACAAGAAGAACGGACTGTGATTCTTATCTCTATCTCTTCTTTCTCTGTGCTCTCCGTGTTCTCTGTGGTGAACCTGTTTCTTCTTCTTTTTCTTCTTTTTCTTCTTCTTCGCTCTCTACGTTCTCTGCGGCCTCTGCGGTGAAGCGGGACAACAGACTGAGACTAGCGGACGGCGCCAGCGGCGTCAACGGATATGCCCCGCGGGCCGGAATCGTTTTGCCTGAATCGTTTTGGCTTGCATGGCCGAAAAGCGAGTGATAGATTGGCCGCGCCCAGGTGGTCGGTTCCGGCGAGGACGGATTGGCGGACGGGAATGCTTGACAACCTTTCGCAGATGGCCGTCGCATGGCCGTTCGGCGTCTTCCTTTTCCTGCTCGGCTTGTGCGTCGGGAGTTTCCTGAACGTCTGCATCCACCGGTTGCCGGCGGGCAAGAGCCTCGTCTGGCCGCCGTCGCACTGCACGACGTGCCTGGCGCCGATCGCGTGGTACGACAACGTTCCGGTCTTGAGCTACATCGTGCTGGTCGGGCACTGCCGGAAGTGCGGGGCGTCTTTCTCGGCCCGGTATATGATCGTGGAGCTGCTGACGGGCCTTCTGTTTGCGGGGTATTGGCTGGCGTACTTTCCGCTGGGCCTGCGCGAGGGGGTGGACCACGTGGGCGTGTACGTGGTCCACATGGTCCTGGTGGGGGCGCTCGTGGTATCGGGGGCCATCGATTTCGAGCGCAAGGAGATCTATCCGTCGGTCACGAACTTCGCCCTGGGCGTGGGGCTGATAGGGGCGGCCGTGTGGCCGCAGGTGCAGGTCATCGGCACGTTCATCAGTCCCCACGCGCTGCCGGACTGGACGGGGTATGAGCGGGCCGACGCCGTGCTGCTGGCCCTGGTGGGGGCGGCGGTCGGGGCGGGGCTGATCTTCGTGACGCGGGTCTTCGGCACGCTCGTGTTCCGCCGCGAGGCGATGGGCACCGGCGACATCTACCTGATGGCCGCCATCGGGGGCATCCTGGGCTGGCAAGCCTCGGTACTGGTGTTCCTGGTCGCCCCGTTCTTCGGGCTCGGATACGGGATCTGGCACCTCGTTCGCAAGGAGGATCACGAGGTGCCGTACGGCCCGTTCCTGGGGCTGGCGGCGGGGACGGTCATGCTGACGCAGGACTACATCTTCAACTACTTCCGGCCGGGGCTTGAGGCGATGGGGGAGGCGTTGTTCCGGCAGGGATGAGAAGAGATTCACCACAGGCCGCAGAGAACGCAGAAGGGCAGGTTGTAGCGCGGTTTGTTCGTGTTTAGGATGACACCCGCGCTAAACACGTACGGGGCTTTATACCCTGCGCAGGACCGCGCGGGGAACAAGCCCCCGCGCGACAGGCGCGACAGTGAAGTTTCTCCGTGCACTCAGCGGCCTCTGCGGTAGAATGTGGGCGTGGTTCACAAGCCCCACGCACCGCGTGGGGACAAGCCCTTGGCGGCACCATTCCCCCGGCGGTGCCGGGGGCTTGTGAACCACGCCGGAATGTGCTGTGGCTTTGCCCGACGAGCAAACGAAACTGCCCGAGGCCGAGCGAGAAGAAAGGAGTTGGCGATGCGACGGACGTGCACACTGACGGGAGGGCCGATTCGCCTGCTGGGGCGAGCGGCGCTGGTGCTGGCGATGGTTGCCGTGGCGGCGGCAGGCATCGGGTGCAACCAGGCCCAACTGGAGGAACGCAACGCGGCCCTCCAGAAACAACTGGAGCAGGAGCTGGCGAAGAGCGCCGACCTCCAGGCGCAGAACGACACCCTCAAGACCCAGAATGAGAGCCTGACGTCCGAGCTCGACAAGGCCCGCGCCAAAGGCGCCATGCCCGGCACTGGCCCGGCCGCGGCCGGCCGCAGGGTCAAGCCGGAGTTCGGCGAGGGCATCGAGACCGCCCAGTTGGCCGGCGGCGAGCTTACCATCACGCTGCCCGATATGGTCCTGTTCGATTCGGGCAAGGCCACCCTGAAGGCCGGCGCCAAGCGGCACCTCGACAAGATCGTCGCGGTGTTGAACCGGGAGTACGCCGGCGACCGGATCCGCGTCGAAGGGCACACCGACAGCCAGCCCATCGCCAAGTCGAAGAAGCTCTGGCAGGACAACTGGGACCTCGCCTGCAACCGGTCGATGGAAGTGGTGCGGTACATGACCTCGAAGGGGATCGACGCCAAGCGGGTGTATGCCGCCGGGTTCGGCCCCTACAAACCGGTGGCGACCAACGACACGGCGGCCGGCCGGGCGAAGAACCGCCGCGTGGTGATCGTCGTCTATCCTCAGCGCGGCGGAACGTAGCCGGCGCCGCCTGGAAGAGAAGGCGGGCGGCAGGCCGGCGGTGGCCAGAGCACCTCTGCGTGGCGGCCTTGCGTGGCTGCTGCGCCTTTCGTGTTCGCGGCACGTGCGACGGCCCGGAAGAGCCGAGTGTGCTTGGCGCTGTCATTCCGAGCGACGTCGCTCGGGGTGACAGTATGGCGCGGCCAAGCCGGACCCATGCGGAAGAGCCGGCGCGCCCCAGTCAAAGGATCGTGCTCGCGTGATTGTGATTGTCGATTACGGGATGGGGAACCTCCGCAGCGTTCAGAAGGCGTTTGAGCGGATCGGGCGGGCCGCCGAGGTCTCCGACAAGCCGGAGGCGGTGGCGCGGGCGGAGCGTCTGGTCGTGCCGGGCGTCGGCGCATTCGGCGACGCCATGCTGGCCCTGCGCGAGCGCCACCTGGTCAGACCGATCCGGGATTTCTGCGCCACCGGCCGGCCGTTCCTCGGCATCTGCCTGGGCCTCCAGGTGCTGTTCGAGGTGAGCGAAGAGGTGCCGGGCGTCACGGGCACTTGTGCGCCGCCCACGGGAACCCTGGAGGAAGGGCTGGCGCTGGTGCCGGGGCGCGTGGTGCGGTTCGGCCCGGAGGTGATCCGCCGGGGCCTGAAGGTGCCGCACATGGGCTGGAACGTGGTGGAGCCTGTGGGTCGGTCGCCGCTCCTGGCGGGGGTGGCGAAGGAAGGGGTTTACTTCTACTTCGCCCATTCCTATTATGCCGCCCCGCGGGACGAGAGCGTAGTAGTGGGCCGCACGGACTACAGCGGCTGGTTCGCCAGCGCCATCGGCGCGGGCAACGTCCACGCCACGCAGTTTCACCCGGAGAAGAGCCAGGAGGCGGGGCTGCGGGTCCTGGAGAATTTTGTCATGCGGACGTAGGCGAGGGCGATGGGGTGGCCATGCCACCCGGCAATCGCGCGCCGCGCCAAACACGTAAGGGTCAGGAGACCCGCCGCGCGGCATGGCGGAGTGGCGACGATAGATGCTGATTCTTCCGGCGATTGATCTGCGGGCGGGCCGGTGCGTACGGCTCCGCCAGGGGCGGTACGACCAGGAGACGGTCTTCGACGACGACCCGGTTGCGGTCGCTCGCCGGTTCGAGGCCGCCGGGGCCACGTGGCTTCACGTGGTTGACCTCGACGGCGCCCGGACGGGCGAGCCCGGGAATCTGGACACGGTCCGCCTCATCGCCAAGGCCGTCAGCATGCAGGTGGAAGTCGGCGGGGGCATCCGCACCACCCAGGCGGCCGGCGAGATCCTGGCGATGGGCGTGGCGCGGATCATCGTGGGAACGCGGGCGATCCGCGAGCCCGCGTGGCTGAAAGAGGTGGCGGACCGGTTTCCGGACAAGGTGGCGCTGGGGCTGGATTCGCGTGGCAGTAAGGTTGGGAACTCCTCTGGGTACGAGTCTGGTTCGCCGCCCACGGCAACCGCGAGCGCTTTGGCTGGGCTCCCACCGGATGCCCAGGCGGCTCCTTCTGCGCCAAGCGCCATGACGGCTGGCACTTTTACTGATGGCTGGAGAGTGAAGTCGCAGCGTAAGGTGAGTGACTTACTGCGTGAAATCCATGGACTGCCGCTGGCGGCGATTATCTATACGGACATCGCGAGGGATGGTATGATGTCTGGCCCTAACCTGGAGGCGACGGCCGAGGTGGTTCAAGCAACTTGTCTTCCGGTAATCGCTTCGGGCGGCGTGACGACGGTCCAGGATGTCGAGCGCCTGAAAGCGGCGGGCGTGGCCGGGGCGATCATCGGCCGGGCGCTCTACGAAGGTACGATTACGCTCGAAGCGGCCCTGGCGGCGGCGAGATAACGCAGGTGCGCGGCCGGTCGGGAGACCCGCCGCGCTCCAGTCAAAGTAGCGCTGTGGTATCAGCCGCCCGGCTCGCTGGGCGCGTTTATCGAACTCGAATGTTTGGAGGCGGCAATGGCAGGCGTGACAACCGAAGCGATCCGCAACATCGTCCTCATCGGCAATAGCGGCGGCGGCAAAACCCAATTGGCCGAGGCGATGCTCCACAAGGCGGGCCTCACCACCCGCCTCGGCACGCCCGAAGAGGGAAACACCGTCAGCGACTTCGAGCCCGAGGAGAAGGAACGCCAGACCAGCCTCAGCACGTCGGTCATGAACGTGGCGTGGAAGGGGCACCACATCAACCTCCTGGACACGCCCGGCTACGCCGACTTCCTCGGCTCGGCCCTGTGGACGATGGCGGCCGGCGACACGGCCGTTCTGGTCCTGAACGCGACCTCCGGCGTCGACATTCATTCCAGCCGCCTGTTCCAGGTCGCCGGCGAGCAGAAGATGGCCCGCTTTGTGGTCGTCAACCGGGCCGACGGCGAGAACGTCGATCTGGAGCGGCTCTTCCCGCAGGTTCGCGAGACGCTCGGGCCGCAGTGCCGGCTGATCACCGTTCCCATCGGCCAGGGTGCCGCGCTGAAGGGCGTGGTCGACGCCTTTGCGAGGACCGACCAGGCTGACGCCCTGATGGACGTGGCCGAGGCCCACGGCGCCCTCGTCGAGTCGATCGTCGAGGTCGACGAGGCGCTGATGGAGCGATACCTCGGCGACGAGAAGATTTCGTCCGAAGAGCTGGCGGCCGCCTTCACCAAGGCCCTCCTGGCGGGCACGGTCGTCCCGGTCTTCTTCGCGAGCGCCCGCAAGGAAATCGGCATCGAGGAGATCCTCGACAACCTCGTGCGGTACGCGCCGAACCCGCGCCAGGCGCACGTGCGCGTCGCCCGCAAGGGCACCGAGGCCGACGCGCCGGAAGTGGTCCTCGACTCGAACCCCGACGCCCCCCTGTGCGCCCAGGTCTTCAAGGTCGTGAGCGACCCGTACGTCGGCAAGGTCTCGTACGTGCGCGTGCTTGCCGGCAAGCTGCTGGCCGACTCCACGGCCCGCATCGGCGACGACCGGCGCGAGACGAAGTTCACCCAGCTTCTGCGCGTGCAGGGCAAAGACCTCCAGCCGATCCCGGTGGGCGTGGCGGGCGACATCGTCGGCGTGCCGAAGATCGACGAGCTGACGATCGGCCGCACGATCTCCTCCGGCGCCGAGCCTCTGATCGTGCCGCCCGTCGTCATGCCCGTGCCGATGTACTCGCTGGCACTCCAGCCGAAGAGCCGCGGCGACGAGCAGAAGATCTCCGAGGTCCTCGCGAAGGCGATGGACGAAGACGCCACCCTCAAGACCACCCGCGACCGCCAGACCAACGAGCTGGTGGTGAGCGGCCTCGGCGACATTCACCTCATGGTCCTCCTGGCCCGCCTGAAGCGGCGGTACCAGTTGGAGGTCGATACGAAGCCCCCGAAGATTCCGTACCGCGAGACGGTCACGAGCACGGGCGACGGGCACTACCGCCACAAGAAGCAGACGGGCGGCGCGGGGCAGTTCGGCGAGGTGTGGCTGCGGGTCGAGCCGCTGGAGCGCGGCGCCGGCGTCGAGTTCGTCGACGACACGTTCGGCGGGTCGATCCCCAAGCAGTTCCTGCCGGCCGTTGAGAAGGGCGTGCGCGAGGCCTGCGAGGAAGGCGTCATCGCGGGCTATCCGTTCCAGGACGTCCGGGCCCTGGCGACCGACGGCAAGAGCCACGCGGTGGACTCCAAGGAAGTGGCCTTCAAGATTGCCGGCCGCAACGCCTTCCGCGACGCCGTCATGAAGGCCAAGCCCGTCATCCTCGAGCCGTACGTTAACATGGCGATCACCGTGCCCGACACGTACCTGGGGTCGATCACGGGCGACCTGAACAGCCGCCGCGGCCGCATCATGGGCATGGAGGCCGGGGCGGGCGGCACGCAGACCATCAAGGTCCTGGTGCCGCTGGCCGAGGTGGCGCAGTACAACACGCAGCTTCGGAGCATCACGGGCGGGCAGGGCACCTACACGATGGAGCTCTCGCACTATGAGTCGGTGCCGAGCCACGTGCAGCAGCAGATCGTCGAGTCGTCGGTCAAGGCGAAGCACGAAGAAGAGTAACCATTTCGGATTGCGGATTGAACGGCGAACAACAACAGCAAGGGCCTTAGCGGCGAGCCGTGGGCGCCCTGGTTGTGGCCAACATGATTTGCCTCGGCCGGCGGGCTGAGGTATAATCGCGTCGCACGTCGACTTAGAAACGGCGGCAACCGATGTCTCGCGTACCCGGCCGCGAAGATCAAATTCCGTCGATTATCGATAAGATCGTCGCCACGTACGACGCGGTCTCGAAGATCAACCACCTGAGCGTGCGGTCGCTGCCGTCGCGCGAGGCCGTCCGCGAAATCCTCGAAGGCATCAAGGAAGTCCTGTACCCCGGCTACTTCGGCCGCCGGAACCTCACACGCGAGAACATCCGCTACCACATCGGCGACCGCATCTACCAGGTGTACCGGGCGCTCGGCGAGCAGGCCTACCTGAGCGTGCTGCACGAGTGCCGCCGCACGCAGTCCGAGTGCGGCTACTGCGAGGACCTGGCCGCGACGGCGGCGTTGGAGTTCCTGGGGCGCCTCCCGCGGGTCCGCGAGATGCTGGCGGGCGACGTCCAGGCGGCCTACGACGGCGACCCCGCCGCCCGCAGCCTCGACGAGATCATCTTCTCGTACCCGGGTCTGGAGGCGATCACGGTGTACCGCGTCGCCCACGAGCTCTGGGACCTCAAGGTCCCGCTCGTGCCGCGCATCATGACCGAGATTGCCCACAGTGCCACCGGCATCGACATCCATCCCGGGGCGACGATCGGGCGCAGTTTCTTCATCGATCACGGCACGGGCGTCGTGATCGGCGAAACGACGGCGATCGGCGACAACGTGCGCCTCTACCAGGGCGTGACCCTCGGGGCCCTGAGCTTCCTGAAGGACGACACGGGCCAGCTCGTCCGCGGGCAGAAGCGCCACCCCACGATCGAAGACGGCGTCATCATCTACTCCGGCGCGACGCTCCTGGGCGGCGAGACGATCGTGGGCAAGGGCAGCATCATCGGCGGCAACGTCTGGCTCACGCATTCCGTGCCCCCCAACTCGATCGTGATGACCAAGGAGCCGGGCCTGGTGGTGGCCGACAAGAAGCAGCGCCGGCCCGCCCGCGAGAAGGGCGGGCCACCGTCGGAAAAGTGACGGGTTTTTTTGCTTGCAGCGGTCTAAGCGGCGTTCTAGCATGAACTTGGGTCAATTCTCGTGTTAGGGATAGGCCATCGAGCGGAGCCATCTTCCGTCAGGGGAATCCGGCTGCCGGCATCGGCGGAGGATGTGTTTTCATGGTTATCGGACCGGGCCGTACCGTAGCGCCGCGTGCGACAATTGAGCCTCGGATTCAGGACAGGGGGCGGTTATGATGACGGGCAGCAAGACGGTTACCAAGAAGGAAATGACGGACCGCATCGCCGATGCCCTCAAGCAAAATCGGACCACCGTGAAGACCATCGTGCAGAAGTTCCTCGATGGCATCGTGGGCGAGCTCTCGAAGGGCAACCGGTGCGAGTTTCGCGATTTCGGCGTCTTTGAAATCCGGGTCCGCAAGGCGCGCATGGCCCAGAACCCGCGGACGCTCGAGCGGGTGCCCGTGCCGCTGAAGATCACGGTGAAGTTCAAGGCCGGCCGCACCACGAAGGACCGGATTCAGAAGGCCATGCCGGAGACGCCGCCGACGAAGCCTCCGCGTCAGGCCGAACCCGCTGCAACCTCCGAGGCGCCGCCGCCGAGCGCCTGACGGGCCGTCGGTTCCACGCGCACAGACTACGAAAGGCCGCACACCATGGCACAGGGCAAAGTGAAGTGGTTCGACCAGAAGAAGGGCTTCGGGTTCATCGCCGAGACCGGCGGCAAGGACGTTTTCGTCCACTACTCCGGCATCACCGGCGCGGGGTTCAAGACCCTGACCGAAGGCCAGGACGTGGAGTTCGAGATCGAGCAGAGCGATAAGGGCCCGCGGGCGGTTAACGTTCGTGCCGCGGGCGCCGCCGGTTGACCCTCGCCTCCCCCGACTCTCCGTCCTGTGGGGGTTGTCTGGCCGCCCGCGCCGTCTCCGGGCCAAGAGGTCCGGTGCGGCGGCTCGGTGCCGGCATGGAGCCCGACGTGAAAACGCGCGAGCAGGCCATCAATGAGCTGGCGCTTCAGATGTTTGAGATGTCGAAGCGCAGCTGGCTTGGGTATCAGCACGAGAAGATGAAGGGAGGCGTCGATCTCTCGGAGTCCGAGTTCCTGGCGCTCGACGCCCTCGAAGACGTGACGTCGCTGTCGGTCGGCGAACTGCGGCGGCGCGTGGGCGTCCTGCCCGCCCAGATGTCGCGCGTCATCAAGGCCCTCGAACAGCGCTACGACGAAAAACTCGTCCTCTGCGCCATCAACCCCAAGGACAAGCGCAAGATCGACGTCTCGATCGCCCCCAAGGGACGCCGGGCCGTAACCGCCTACCGCCGCGCCCGGATCATGAGGAGCATCGAGGCCCTCAGCGCGCTGAGCGACGAGGACCTCGAAGCCTTTTCGGCGATCCTCGAGAAGATCGAGACCGCCGTGACCGCCCGCCGCGGCGGCGCCGCGGGATGACGGTTGGGGGCCCGCCGTTCGAGGCCGCCGCGCCATCGTTTAGCCGCGGCCGGTACGGCCGCGATCATGATTGACCGTCGCCGTACCGGCGACGGCAAAACGTTGGCGACGGCCGTTGTTATGTAATGGAGGTATGCTGAATTGAGAGTTGCTCTCGCCGGCCTCCCGATGTCGGGCAAGACGTGCCTGTTCACCGCCCTCTCCGGCGGCTCCGTCGATTCCGCTGCCACCCCCGCCCGGGCCGACCGCCCCAACGCCGCGATGGTCCCGCTGCCCGACCCGCGTCTCGACTGGCTCGCCGCGCACTACCAGACGCCGAAGCGGACCCCCGTCCAGATGGAGTGGGTCGACCTGCCCGGCCTCACGCCCGGCCGCTCGGACCTGGCCGCCCAGAACACCGCCATCATGGAGCACCTCCGCAAGTCCGACGCCCTCGTGTACGTCGTGCGGGCCTTTGAGTCGGGCCGCGTGCCCGGCCGCGTCGATCCCAAGGCCGACCTGGCCGCGCTGCACGGCGACTTCCTCCTGTCGGACCTCGACGTCATCCTGCGGCGCATCGAGAAGGTCGAGAAGCAGATCACCAAGCCCGTGCCCGACCGCGAGGCCCTGAAGCGCGAGCTGGAGTTCCTCGGCCGCTGCCGCGCGGCCCTCGAAGGCGAGAAGCACCTCCACGAGGTCGTCCACACCGATGCCGAGCGGGCGATCCTGCGCGGCTTTGCCGCCCTGACCGAGAAGTGCGCCCTCACGGTCCTCAACGTGGGCGAGGGCGACGCCGGCAACCCCGAGGCCGTCGCCGCGAAGCACCAGGACCTGGCGGGGCCGGTCCTCGCGCTGGCCGCATCGCTGGAGGCCGAGATCGGCCAGCTCGCCCCCGACGAACGCGCGACGTTCATGCAGGAGATGGGCTTGGCGCGCCTGCACGCGCCCGACCTGGTCTGGGGCGTCTACAACGCCCTCGGCCGAATCACCTATTTCACGGCCGGCGAGAAGGAGGTGGCCGCCCGGAGCATTCCGCGCGGCACGAGCGCCGTCGTGTCGGCCGAGGAAGTACACTCCGACATCGCCCGCGGGTTCATCCGGGCCGAGATCGTCGCCTTCGACGACTTCAAGCGGGCCGGCAGCCTGAAGGAGGCCCGCGCCGACGGCCTGGCCCGGGTTGAGGGCCGCGACTACGTCGTCCAGGACGGCGACGTCATACTTTTTCATTTTAGCCGATGAGTAGAAACAATGATGCCTGAATGATGCCTGTGTGAGTTGCTGCGCTGGCAATGACGAATGACGAAATCCGAATGACGAATCAAAAGGCAAGCCCGAATGACGAACCCGGCGGAGCCGTCTTGAGAGAGCCTCGAGGTTTGGCCTCTTGCCCTTCGTCATTGCCGTTTCGTCATTCATTCGCCATTCGGGTTTCGGATTTCGTCATTGAGCCTTCGCCCGCGCAAGGGTTCGAGGGAACTTGATGGGCGTGTTTCGGAGGGGTCCGTGCGGGCCGTCATCCTCAGCATCGGCAGGGAACTCGTCAGCGGCCTGACGCTCGACCGGCATGCCCAGGCCATCTCCAGCGCCCTGACCGCGCTGGGCGTCCAGGTCCTCCGCCACCTCACGCTCGACGATGACGTCGACGCCATCGCCGAGGCGTTCCGCGCGGCCGGCGCCGACGCCGACCTCGTGGTGGCCACCGGCGGCCTCGGCCCGACGCTCGACGATTGCACCCGCGACGCCCTGGCCCGCGCGATGGGCGTGCCGCTTGAGGAAAGTGCCCCGGCCCGCGAGCACCTCTACGCGTGGGCCAAGGCGCGCGGCAGAGTGCTGAGCCAGTCCAACCTCGTCCAGACGCTGCTGCCGCGCGGCGCGGCGACGCTGCCGAACCCGGTGGGCACCGCCCTGGGGATCGAGGCCCGCCTCGGCGGCGCCCGCGTCTTCGTCATGCCGGGCGTACCGACCGAGATGCACCAGATGCTGGCCGACGAGGTCCTGCCGCGCCTCGCGTCGGCGCAGGGTGCTCGCGTCACCCGCGTCCGCACGGTCCGCACGTTCGGCCTGCCGGAGTCGCAGCTCGGCGAGCGCCTGGCGGACCTCATGGCCCCGCGGCGGCATCCGCAGGTCGGCACGGCCGTCCACGGCGGCATGATTGACGTTCACATTTACGCCACCGGCGCGCCGCAAGAGGTCGACAGGCTGCTGGAGATCGACGCGCGGGCCGTTCGCGAGCGGCTCGGACCGTCGGTGTTCGCCGAGGGCGACGAGCACATGGAGGACGCCGTGGCCGGGCTCCTGGCCGGCCGCCGCGCGACCGTGGCCGTGGCCGAGTCGTGCACGGGGGGCCTGATTGCCGCGAAGCTGGTCAACGTGCCGGGCATCTCGCGGTGGCTGCTGGAGGGCGTGGTCGCGTACTCCAACGCGTCGAAGATCCGCACGCTGGGCGTGCCGGAGGACCTGATCGGGCGTCACGGCGCCGTGAGCGAGGAAGTGGCGCGGGCCATGGCCGAGGGTATCCGCCGGCGCAGCGGCGCCGATTTCGCCCTCGGCGTCACGGGCGTTGCGGGCCCGGGGGGGGGCACGGCCGAAAAGCCCGTCGGGACGGTCTGGACGGCGTTGGCCGACGCCGCGGCGACGCCGGCCGCCCGCGAGGTCTTTACGGGCGACCGGGCCCTTGTCCGCGAGCGTGCCGCCAATTATGCTCTGAACATGCTTCGGCTCAGGCTGATGGAGCTTGGCTAGCGCGACAGCGCGATGTCGGCAGTGGCGCGGTGGGTCTCCGTATGTGTTTGGCGCTGTCATTCCGAGCGAGCGCAGCGAGTCGAGGAATCTCGCTGTGGCTGTTGCTGTTTGGATGGATGCAAGGCGAGACCCCTCGACTCGCTGCGCTCGCTCGGGGTGACAGCAAAGAAGGGCCACCCGGCCGAACCTACAGCCGATCGCGAATGAAGATTTCGCGGATCTCACGCAGCGTGTAGCGGCTCTTGAGGTCCTGGATCAGGCGGATGCGCCGGACGGACGATTCGTCGAAGAGCCGCTGGCCGCCGGGCGTCCGGGCCTTCTCGGCCAGCAGGCCGTACATGCAGTAGGTGCTGACGACCTGGCGGGAAACGCCGGCCTTCTCGGCCAGGTCGCCGATGCGGTACAAGGCGGGCGGCGCCGCAGGCGCGTCGTCAGGCATTGGCGGTCCCTCGCATAGGGGGGGATATCGGACCCCATGGCGTGAAACTTGAGGCAAACGCGGCCGGCGAGTACCCCAGGGCTACTCCGACTGGTGCGCGGCGGGGCGGGGGACCCCCCGCGCACCCCACAACGAGTTAGCGCAATCGCACCAGGCC
>Ga0315273_10001836_pt1 | contig 24578 bp, 22 predicted proteins | sample YL17G02_0_MG_FD_205753 | JGI IMG/M metagenome (GOLD analysis project Ga0315273, IMG submission 205753) | Sediment microbial communities from Yellowstone Lake, YNP, Wyoming, USA - YL17G02_0 | ecosystem: Environmental > Aquatic > Freshwater > Lake > Sediment | place: USA: Wyoming | collected... | reverse complement strand
ACCTGACGCGTGGCCGCCACGTCGAGGCCGTTGGTGGGCTCGTCGAGGACCACGTTGCGAGGGTCGTGGACCAGCGCGCGGGCCAGCGCTACCTTCACTCGCTGTCCCTGGGAGAATCCCTCGGTCCTCCGGTCGGCGATGTCCTCCATGGCGAGGGCCGCGATGAGTTCGTCGGCGCGCCGAGCCAGGATCGACCCGGAGAGGCCGTGCATCTGGCCAAAGTAGAGGATGTGCTCGCGGGCGGTGAGCCGGGCGTAGAGCCCCTGGGCGTGCGGGAAGACGCCCAGGCGGCGCTGGGCCTCTAGCCGGGCGGCGGCCAGGTCGATCCCGTCCACGAAGGCGTGGCCGGTGTCGGGCCGGAGCACCCCGTAGACGACCCGGAGCGCGGTCGTCTTCCCGGCGCCGTTCGGGCCGAGGAGCCCCGTGATCTGGGCGTCGGGGACCTCGAAGCTGACCCCCGCCAGGGCCCGGACCTCGCCGAAGGACTTGGCCACGCCGTCGAGCCGGATCAGGGCGCGCCTCCCTGCATGTCGAGGAAGATGGGGGCCGGTGTCATCCGATCCGCGCAGGAGACGTCAAGTCCGTCGGGGCTCCCTCGGTTCACGAACTCGGCCACCACTCGGGGGAGACAGCCGCGGACGAGCACCCCGTGCCCCTGTCCCGGGACGGTGACCCGGCGCGAGGCCGGGAGGGATGCGGCGGCGAGGTCGGCCCAGCGGGGCGGCGTCACCGGATCGGCGTCGCCGGAGAGCAGGAGGGCCGGGACCTCGATGCGTGGCGACTCGCGGAACGATGGGTCGAGAGGGGCGCGCGGCCACTCCGCGCAGAGAGTACGGAAGGCCTCCCGGGCGCCGTTCCCAAGGAAGGTGGAGGGGGCGCCGGGAGCCGGATCGGTGAAGAAGGGCACGTCCTCGGAGCAAAGAACCGAGAGCTGCAGCGGGCGCGACATCCCGGCCTGGATGTCGGTCACCGCCACGATCCCCTGGGCCGCGATCGGCGCGAGATCGCCGTCGCGCGCCTGGCGGAGGAGAGGCGGAAGGAGCGCGGAGGTCTCGGTCTGGTAGAGGAACGCGAGCACGACCTGCCGGACCGCGTCCCCGTCCACGGTGAGATCGACGGGTTCGCCGGTGACCGGGTGGCGCGCCCGGACCTCTTCCGGCTTCAGGTCGAGGCGGGTCAACAGATCCCGGAACTCCGGCTCGAGCCGTGGGTAGCGATCCCGGCAGGCCGCCTCCGCGGAACAGCGCTGGAAGAGCACCGCCAGTGCCCGCTCCGAGTCCCGGTCGAAGTCGGCGCCGATGATCATCTGGAACGGGGCGACCCCGTCGAGAACCAGCGTGCGGGCGCGATCCGGATGGGCCCGCGCGTAGGCCAGGGCGGCCCGGGTGCCGTAGCTGAACCCGACCAGGTTCACCTTCTCGTAGCCAAGGGCCGCACGGACCGCGTCGAGGTCGCGGACGAAGTCGGCGGTCCCGTATCTCGCCAGGTCCGCCTGCAGCGACCGGGCGCACGCTCCGGCAGTGCGTCCCGACTCGGCGGGGAGGAGCTCGGCGTCGCGGTCTGGCCGGCCGATCTTGGGACAGGCGAGGAGTCCGGACCCACCGCTGCCCCGCTGGTCCACGAGGACGATCTCCCGCTCCCGGTTGAGCCGCTCGAAGGCGGGGGCGATGCGCGGAAAGGTCTCGGTGATGGACTGGCCCGGACCGCCGGCAAGGACGAAGATGGGGTCGGGCTTCGCGGACGCGTTGCCGGCCGGGAGGACGGCGATCCGCAGCGAGATCTTCCGACCGTCTGGCCTGGTGGGATCCTCGAGAACCTCCAGGGTCCCGCATCGGGCGGGAACCCGAGCCGAGGCGATGGGATGGGACAGCTGGCAACGGACGAGCCGGATGCCCGATGCCGGGGGCGCCCCCAAGGCGGACGGGGCGCCGGCCAGGAGGACCGCGGCGAGGAGAGCAAGGTGACCGGTCATCGCGGCGCCGGCGCTCCTTCCGGTGCACCGCCGTCCGGAGTCGCTTCCCCCAGCTCGGCGGCGAGCACGGCGACGAGCGGTGAGTCGGGGGAACGGGCGCGGAGGAGGGCGAGGACGTCGCGGGCCTCCTCGGGCCGGTTGCCCCGGGCGAGGAAGCGCGCCTTCTCGACCAGCTTTGCGGCTTCCACGTCGCCCGGACGGGTCGAGACGCGGTCGGTGAGCACCCAGACGTTCGGGCCCGATCCGGCATCGACCTCCGTGAAGAGGTCCCTCGTCTTGCGGATGAAGAGGAGCGTTCCCGGGTCGAGCTTTCGCTTCGCGTTCACCGCGAGCAGGTCGGGCCTGTCGAAGGCCCAGGCGACGACGAGCAGCGTGCCCTCCTGGACGGAATCGGGGGGCGCGAGAGCGGCGCCTCGGACCCAGCCCTCGGCGCCATCCGAAGCGCGGACCCGGGCCCAATCGCCGCGGGGTTCGAGGAGTGCGACCCGCTCGCCCCGGTGCAGGGCGGCGAGAGAGTTCGGCTGAGGCGTCTTCGCGCCCTCCACCTTGACCCGCGCCTGCTCGGTCGGCTCCCGGCGCAGCGTGGAGAGGCTGGTGATGAAGCGAAGCGACGGGTCTGGGGCCGGCGTGGCGACGCCGCCGTCCGCCGGAAGGTCGAGTCGTGCCGGGCGTCCGTCTCGGGAGCACGCCGGCGCGGAAAGGAGGAGGGGCGCCAGGGCCGCCAGGGTGGCGAGGCGGATCGACTCCATCGTCAGCGCTTGCCGTGGATGAGCGTCTTCACTCCGGTCCGGAAGGTCACCTCGACCTTCCCGGGGTCCTTCACGGCCGAGACGAATCCCCGGCCGAACGAGGAGTGGTCGATGACGTCGCCGGCCGCGAAGAGGCCGGTCGAGGCGTACGTTCGCGGCTGGGTGGTGTGGGTCGCGAGCAGCTGGTCGAAGCTCAGGGTTGGACCGCCGCGCGTGGTCCGGGCGGCTGGGCGGCGGACGGTGGTGGAAGCCCCGCGAAACCGGTGCACGTTGCGGCAGGTGTTGCATTCCACCCTGGCCGGAACGGTGCCCACCATGGCGATCACCGTGTGTGCGAGGAGCAGCTGGCACCGCGTGCAGAACGCATCGACCTCACCGCCGACCTTTGCCATGTGGCGCGCAGTATAGCCTCACCGGCGATGGGGCGCAGGGCGTCGTTCGATGCTAGGGTGCCCGCATGCACGTGGTGGGCGTGGGCCGGATCCGGGCGGTCTTCGAGGACTTCGGCGCCCAGGTGCTCTTCGCCGGGGAGACCCTAGCCTGGGCGCTGCGGCCGCCGTTTCGGCCCGAACTGCTCCTGCACCAGGCGGCGGCCATCGGCGTCGGCTCCACCTTCATCGTCGCGGTCACCGGACTCTTCGCCGGGATGGTCCTCGCCCTCCAGGGCAACTACGCCATGCGCCAGTTCGGCGCGGAGGGGTACGTGGGCGGCTTCGTGGCCATCAGCCTGGTGCGCGAGCTCGGCCCGGTCTTCACCGCGCTCATGGTGACGGGCCGGTCCGGGAGCGCCATCACCACCGAGCTCGGGACCATGCGGGTCACCGAGCAGATCGATGCCATGGAGTCGATGGCGGTGAGCCCGATCCAGTACCTGGTCGTCCCGCGAGTGCTGGCCGCCACGCTCATGATGCCGCTCCTGGCCGTGGTCTTCAACGCCACGGGCTACCTGGGCGGGTACCTCATCGGCACCTACGTCTCCCTCATCCCTCCCGGCCCCTTCCTGGACCACACAAGGTCCATGGTGGACGTGCACGACATGACGCACGGCCTCACCAAGGCCCTCCTCTTCGGTACAGTGGTGTCCCTCATCGCCACCTACCGGGGCTACTCGGCCAGCGGTGGGGCGAGGGGGGTCGGCGAGGCCACCACCCGGGCCGTGGTCTGGAGCTCGGTCGCCATCCTGGTCGTGGACTATCTGTTGACCTTCATCGCCATCGGCTGACGCATGTCCATGATCCGCGTTCACGATCTGTGGAAGGCGTTCGGCGAGAAGGAGGTGCTGCGGGGCGTGACCCTGGACATTCCGGAGGGGACCACCTTCGTCGTCCTGGGGGCGTCCGGCTCCGGGAAGACGGTCCTCCTGAAGCACGTCATTGGCCTGCTCAAGCCCGACCAGGGCACGGTTCACGTGGATGGCGTGGAGATCTCGTCGCTCTCGGGTCGGGCGCTCACCGCGGCCCGGCAGGTCTTCGGCATGGTCTTCCAGGGGGCGGCCCTCTTCGACTCCATGACGGTCTTCGAGAACGTCGCCTTCCCGCTGAAGGAGAAGGAGCGGCGCATCGCCGCCGACGACCTTCGCGCCCGGGTGGTGGAGAGCCTGCGGGTGGTGGACCTGGGGGAAGACGTGCTCGAGAGCTGGCCATCCCAGCTCTCCGGCGGGATGCGCAAGCGGGTGGCGCTGGCCCGGGCGCTCGTCGCCAATCCGAAGGTCGTGCTGTACGACGAGCCCACCACCGGCCTCGATCCCATCACCACCGACTCGGTCGACTCGATGATCAACCAGGCAAAGGAGAGGCGCCGGGTGACGAGCATGGTGATCTCCCACGACATCGCCAGCGCATTCCGGGTGGCCGATCGGCTGGCGGTGCTCTACGATGGGCGGATCGCCGCCCAGGGAACGCCGGAGGAGGTCCGGCGAAGCGACAACCTGTACGTCCAGCGGTTCCTCTCCCTCTGGTTCGAGAAGCAGTGACCCGCGAACGAGATCCATGCCCCCCGCGCCCCTGACCAAGCCGACGTTCAACCGGGCCCTCGCCGTGGGGCTGCTGGTCGCGGTCGCAGGGGGGATCTTCCTGGTGGCCTTCACCTTCTTCCGCAAGGGAGGGCTGTCGGCGCGCGACAGCTACGTCATCACCGCGGTCTTCGACGACGTCACTGGCCTGTCCTGGAAGAGCCGCGTCCAGGTGGCCGGCATCCAGATCGGCGAGGTCACGGAGATCGAGCTTTCCGGGGAGAAGGCCCGGATCACCATGCGGGTGAAGAAGGACATCCCGCTTCGGGCCAACGCCTGCCTGACGAAGCGCTTCCCGTCGGCGCTCCTTCCCGACGCGCTGCTCGAGGCCAGCCTGGGCACGTCCCCCTCGCCGCTGCTCCAGGGACTTCCGGCCAAAGAGCGCGAGATCACTTGCGTGCGCGAGGCCGCCAACGTGGCCAAGCTCATGGAGTCGCTCTCCAAGATCGCGAACGACATCCAGGTGGTGTCTGCCGACCTGGCGCAGACGGTCGGCGGAACCCAGGGCAGCGTCCGGGAGATCATCGAGAACCTCAGCCACGTCACCCGGGCCGTGGACGCCCTGCTCGAAGAGAACTCCGGGCGCGTGGCCGGCATCCTGAAGAACACCGAGGCCTTCACCGGCGAGTTGCGTCAGATCGCCGAGCAGGACGCGGGTCGCTACCACGCCATCGCGAAGAACATCGACGAGGCCGCCGCCCGCCTGAACCGGGTGATGGCGTCGGTCGAGGACATCGTCGGGACGGGCCAGCCCGAGCTGAAGGAGTCGGTCCAGGGCGCCCGGCAGGCCCTGCAGAAGCTCAACAAGACCCTCGACGACGTCCAGTCGGTGACCAGCAAGGTGGCCGCCGGCCAGGGAGTGGCCGGGAAGTTGCTCGTGGACGAGCAACTCGGGGAGAAGGTCGGGGCAGCGGCGGAGAACGTCTCCGACTACGTGAACCGCATCTCGGCCTGGCAACTCTACGTGAACATCCGCTCGGAGTACCTGGTCAACTACGGGGGGACGAGGGCCTACTTCGGCGTCACGCTGATGCCCAAGCCGGACAAGTACTACATCCTCGAGCTGATGACCGACCCGCGCGGCTACAACACGGTGGTCACGGAGACGGCCACGACGACCAATCAGACGACCGGGACCTCGGTCACCACCAACACCACCCGCTCCATCAACGAGCAGAGGCTCGCCATCTCGGCCATGTTCGGCAAGCGGTGGGGAGACCTGGTGGGCCGGGTCGGGCTCATCGAGAGCTCGGGCGGCGTGGGCGTCGACTACCTGCTCTTCCAGGACGCCCTGAAGCTGTCCCTCAACGTCTACGGGTGGACGCGACCCACCGTGGACGCCTTCCCGCGCACCAAGCTCTGGTTCGACTGGCGCTTCATCCCCAACGTCTACCTCACCGGCGGGATGGAGAACCTCCTGAACGCCTACAATTACGGGTCGGGGCGCGACTACTTCATCGGCGCGGGTGTCTTCTTCAGCGATCAGGACCTGCGCGCGCTGATGGTCGGCGGAGGCGGCGCGGCCGCGGCTGGCGCGATGTCCGGCGCGGCGAAGTAGAATGCTGCGCAGCAGGGCGCTGCGACCGTCCAGTTCCTACGACTGGCCGGTGGCCTTCTTCAGCTGGGCCCACGCCGTGGCCAGGTCGAAGACGGCCTTCACCTCCTGAGCCTGGGCGTTGGAGTAGGACGTCTGGGCGTCGGAGAGCTCGATGATGGTGCCCAGCCCCGCCTGGTAGCGCCCGCCAGCCAGCTCCAGGCTCTCCTTGGCCTGGACCACGAGCGTCTTCGCCACGGCGCGGCGAGCTCGGGACTCGCCCAGGGTGGCCACGGCCTGCTCGACGTCGCTGCGGATCTGCAGCAGCAATAGATCTCGCCCGGCCTTGACCTGGGCGATGACGCCGGTCTGCGATTCGGCGCGTCCGAGCACGGCTCCGCCGTTCAGGAACGGCCAGGTGAGGGTGGCTCCGGCGGTCCAGTTGTTGACGAGCGGCGTGTCGGTCCCGTTCCAGCGGACCGTGCCCGAGGCGCCCAGGATGGGCAGCCACCCCGAGCGGAGCGAGTCGAGGGTCTCGCCGGCGGCGAGGATCTGGAGGTCCACCGACTTGAGATCCGGGCGGTTCTCCATGGCGGTCTGGAGCAGGGAGGGCACGTCGGGCTGCTCGGGCGGAGGCAGCTCGGGGAAGACCAGCGCGGCGTCGTTCACGTCCCGTCCGATGGCCTGGGTGAGCGCGATGCGGGAGAGGACCACGCCGTTCCTGGCCTGAAGGAGCGATATGCGTGAGTTCTCCAGATCGACCTCTGCCTTGGTCACGTCGAAGCGCGGCCGCTGCCCGACCTCGAAGAGTCCCTTCGCGAGGTCGAGCTTCTTCTGGTTCGAGTCGACCGTCTGCTGCGCCACGTTCACGAGTGCCTGGGTGGCGAGGACGATGTAGTAGGCCGTTCGAACGTTCAACTCGACCTGTTGCCAGGTGTTCTCCACGTCGAAGCGGGCCGAGCGCTCGACGTCACGCGCCGCCTGGTAGGCACCGAGGGTGCGGCCGAAGTCCCAGAGGGTCTGGTTGACGGTGACGCTCGAGCCGTAGAGCGGATAGAAGGTGTCGCGCGGCTGCGGGCCCGGGTTGAGCGTGGTGCCGAAGACGCTGGCGGAGGCGGAGGCGGACGGCAGGAACCCGGAGCGGGCCACGCCGATCTGTCCCTGGGCCTGCATGACCGCTCCCTGGGCCTGCGCGATCTGGGGGTTCTGCTTTGCCAGGGTCAGGGCCTGGTCGATGGTGAGGGTGTGACCCGCCGCCAGGGCGAGCGCCAGGAGGGCGGTGTTCATTCGAACCTCAGGGCGGTGATGGGGTCGAGGCGCGAGGCCTTGTGGGCCGGGTAGAGACCGAAGACAACCCCCACGAGCCCGCTGAATCCCACCGCGATGGCGATGACGTCGGGGCGGTAAAGCACCTGCCAGCCGAAGCTGGTGGCGAGTTGCCAGGCCCCGAAGACGCCCAGGGCCACGCCGATGAGCCCGCCGGTGACGGCCAGCACCAGCGCCTCGACCAGGAACTGGAGGCGGATGTCGGCCGGCTTGGCGCCCACCGCCATGCGAAGCCCGATCTCCCGGGTCCGCTCGGTGACCGAGACCAGCATGATGTTCATGATCCCGATGCCCCCGACCAGCAGGGACACGGCTGCGATGGCGGCGAGGAGCGTGGTCAGCGTCCGGGTGCCCTCCTGCTGCGCGCTCGCGACCTCGGACAGGTTGCGGATGGAGAAGTCGTCGTCGGCGCCCAGCGGCAGACGATGGCGGTCGCGCAGCAGCGCGCGGATCTGGCTCTCCGCCCTCGAGGTGGTGTCGGCGCTGGTTGCGCTCACCGTGATGTTGCCCTCGATGAAGTTCTTCAAGCTGCCCTTGACCTTCTGCTGGAAGGTGGAGACCGGCACGATCACGATGTCGTCGTAGTCCTGCCCCCACTGCGACTGTCCCTTCTTGTCGAGGACGCCGATCACCGTGAAGGGGACGTTCTTGATGCGGATGGTCTGTCCGGTGGGGTTGGAGCTGGCGCCGAAGAGCTTGTCGGACACGGTCTGGCCGAGGACGGCGACCTTGGTCCCGGTGTCGACGTCCGACTGGGTGAGGAGCGCGCCCTGCACTGCCGGCCAGGTCCGGATCTGGAAGTACTCGGGGGAGGAGCCGAGCACCTGGGTGCCCCAGTTCTGGTCCTCGGACATGACCTGGGCGTTGGTCCGCAACTGCGCGGCGGCGGCCCGCACGGTGCCGATCTCGGTCTGGATGGCCTTCAGATCGTCCCAGGTGAGCGTCGGCATCGACCCGAAGCCGCCCATGGCTCCACCGGCGCTGCTCGACCCCGGCACGATGATGAGCATGTTGGAGCCCATGGCGGCGAAGGCGGCCTCGACGCGCGCCTTGGCGCCGTCGCCGATGGCCACCATGGCGATGACCGCCGAGACGCCGATGACCACGCCCAGCGTGGTGAGGAAGGACCGCATCTTGTTCCGCGTGAGGGCGCGCAGCGCCACCCGAAGGGTCTGGATGGGGTTCACGGTGGGTCCTCCTCGTCATCCGGCGTCGCGGGGGGAACCACCGCGGTCCGGGGGGTCTGGCGCTCGTCGGAGAGGATGCGCCCGTCGCGCATGACGATGACGCGGGAGGCGTACTGGGAGATGTCCGCCTCGTGGGTGACGAGCACCACGGTGATCCCGCTCCGCCCCAGCTCCTGGAAGACCGCCATCACCTCGACGCTCGTGCGCGAGTCGAGGTTGCCGGTGGGCTCGTCGGCCAGGATCACCCGAGGCTCGGTCACCAGCGCGCGGGCGATGGCGACGCGCTGCTGCTGGCCGCCCGACATCTGGTTGGGGTGGTGGTCTGCGCGGTCGGCCAGGCCGACCCGGTCGAGCGACTGGCCGGCGCGGCGGTGGCGATCGGCCCGGCCGACGCCGCCGTAGAGCAGGGGAAGCTCGACGTTCTCCAGCGCGCTCGTTCGCGCGAGCAGGTTGAAGCTCTGGAAGACGAAGCCGATGGTCCGGTTGCGGACCTCGGCGAGCCGCTCGGTGGTGAGCCTGGAGACGTCCTCCCCCTCGAGGAGGTAGACGCCGCCGGTCGGGCGGTCGAGCAGGCCGATGATGTTCATGAGCGTGGACTTGCCCGACCCCGACGCGCCCATGACGGCAGTGAACTCGCCCTGCTCGATGGAGAGGGACACGCCTCGCAGCGCGTGCACCTCCACGTCGCCCATCCGGTAGACCTTGGCGACGTTCTCCAGCTGGATGAGGGATGGCCGCGACATGGTCACGCGCCTAGAGCCCGCGACGGAGGTTCTGGAGGTTCGGGGAGCCGGCGCCCAGGGCGTCGGTGATCACCAGTTCTCCTGCCTTGATGTCGCCCTCTGCGATCTCGGTGAAGCTGCCGTCGGAGATGCCGGTCTTGATCTTCTTGGCCTCGGGCCTGTCGTTGGTGAGGGTCCAGACCGTGCGACGCTCGGGGGCCCCCGGACGCACGCCTGCGCCTCCCCCCTTTCCGTCGCCGAGCAGGGCGGGGGGTGGGCGGAATCGCAGGGCGGAGTTGGGCACCTTGAGAACGTCGTCCTTCTCGGCGTAGACGAAGGTCACGTTGGCGGTCATGCCCGGCTTCAGCTTGAACTCGGGGTTGTCCACGTCGATGACCGCATCGTAGGTCACCACGTTCTGCACGGTCTGGGGCGCGTTGCGAATCTGGCGGACCTGGCCGCGGAAGGTCTCGCCGGGGTAGGCGTCCACGGTGAAGGAGGCGGGCATCCCGGCCTTGAGGCGGCCCACGTCGGCCTCGGCCACGCTGGTGTCCACCTGCATCTTGGCCAGGTCCTCGGCGATGACGAAGATGGTGGGCGCCTGCAGGGACGCCGCGACCGTCTGGCCGACGTCGACGTTCCGGGAGATGACCGTCCCGCTCGTCGGAGAGAGAATGTTGGTGTAGGCCAGGTTCACCTCGGCCGACTGAAGCGCGGCGCGGGTCTGGGCCACCGTTCCCTCGGACGCCGTCACCTGCGCGTCGGCGCCATCGGCCGTCGCCTGGGCCGTGTCGAGGTCGGCCTGCGCATTCAACTGCCGGGCCGCCAGTTCCTTCTGCCGCTGGTACTGGCGGCGCGCGTCGACGGCCTGCACCTTCGCCTTGGCCAGGTTGCCCTGGGCCGCGGCGAGGTTGGCCCGGGCCTGATCCACCGAAGCCTGGAAAAGCGGCGGGTCGATCTTGGCGATGAGCTGCCCCTTCTTCACCGGGGAGTTGAAATCGGCGTAGAGCGCCGCGATGCGTCCCGACACCTGGCTTCCCACCTGGACGGTGACGATGGCCGAGAGCGTGCCGGAGGCCGTCACCTTGGCGACGATCTTGCCCTGCTCCACCTTGCTGGTCTCGAACTGGAGCTTGGGCTTCGCGTCCCCGGCCCGCCAGCGCCAGATGCCAAAGGCGGCGGCCACGATCACGACGGCGAGGACGATGTAGAGGCGGCGCTTGGTCATGGGGCGCGAATCTTAGACGGGGAACGCCCGGGGGATACCAGAATCCGGTGAAGAAACGTGAAGTCTCGCAGGTGCCAACCGGAATCACGCCGCTATACTTCCCTCCGGATGAGGCCCTGGATCAAGATTGCACTCCTCGTGGCCCTTGCGGGCGTGGCGTCTCTCGTGCTCGTTCCGTCGGCGGGGTCGGAGGCCGCACAGGTGGGGCAGCCAGCCCCTGCCGTGGCCCTCCCGGACATGGCCGGGCGCGAGGTGACGCTCGCGGCGCTGCGCGGGCGCGCGGTGGCGCTCAACTTCTGGGCCACCTGGTGTCCGCCCTGCAAGGAGGAGCTGCCGGTGCTGGCCGAGGCCTGGCGCGGGGCCCGGGGCAGCTGCGTGGAGTTCGTCGGCGTCACCGAGGAGTCGAGCCGGGAGGACGCCGTCGCCGAGGTGACCCGCCACGCCGTTCCGTATCCGGTCGTGCTCGACGCAGACGGCGCCGTGGCGCGCGCGTACGGGGTCACCGGCCTTCCGCGCACCTACCTCATCGACGCCGAGGGAAACGTCAGGAAGGTCTTCTCGGGAAGGGTCACCCGCGCGCAGCTCGAGAAGGCGATGGCCCCGTTCGTCCCGGCGTCCTGCCCGGGGAGCGGATGATGCCAGGAGAGCGCCGCTGCCCGACCTGTGGCTCGGGCGCCCTCTCGGACGGTGACGAGGAGGAGGCCCCGTGAAGCCCGTGGTCTACGCGCTGCGCGCCCTCCCGGGCGGGATCCCGGACGAGGTCTCCTCGAGGGTCACGCTGAGGGGAGGGGAGGCGCGTCCGGCCCCCCGGGAGCGCGTCCACGAGGAGGCGCGGGACGCCGAGGTGCTCGTCGTCACCTACCTCGACCGGGTCGACGAGGCCCTCCTCTCCGGCCTGCCCGCGGTCCGTCAGGTGAGTTCCTACGGCGTCGGCCTGAACCACATCGAGCTGCAGGCGGTGTCCCGGCGCGGGATCACCCTGACCAACACGCCCGACGTGGTCACCGATGCGACGGCCGACCTGGCGATGGCGCTCCTGCTTGCCGCGGCGCGCCGGGTCTGCGAGGGGGACCGGCTCATCCGCGCCGGCGGGTGGCGCGAGGCAGCGCCCGAATTTCTTCTCGGCCGGGAGGTGACCGGCAAGACGATCGGCATCGTGGGATTCGGACGCATCGGGCAGGCCGTTGCGCGGCGGGCCGCGGGATTCGGGATGCGCATTCTCTACACCAGCCCCCGCGAGGCTGGTTTTCCGGGCGCGACCCGCGTGGACCTCGATGCCCTCCTCGCCACCAGCGACTTCGTCTCCCTTCACTGTCCGCTCACCGACGTCACCCGGGATCTGATCTCCCGCGAGCGGATCGCCCAGATGAAGCCGGGCGCGATCCTGGTGAACACGTCGCGCGGGCCGGTGGTGGACGAGGAGGCGGTGGCCGAGGCCCTCGAGGACGGGCGCCTCTTCGCGGCAGGGCTCGACGTCTTCCGGAACGAGCCCCAGGTGCCCGAAAGGCTGCGACGCGCCGAGAACGCGGTCCTCACGCCCCACCTGGGTTCGGGCACGCGTGAGACCCGGAACGCCATGGCGCACATGGTCTGGGACGAGGTCCTGCGCCGGGTCACCGGGCGTCCTCCGGCGCACCCGGTCGTGATATGACGCGCAGGTGAAGCGCGTCGGCCAGATCTCAGCCGGACTGTCCATCTCCGCGCTGGCGCTCTGGCTCACGCTCCGGGGCAAGGACCTGGGGGCCATCTGGCAGGCGGTCGCCGCCGCCAACTACGGCTGGCTCGTCCCGTACGTCGGCATCCTGGTCCTCATCCACCTGGCCCGCACCCTTCGCTGGGGCATCCTGCTCGAGCCGGTCGCCCAGGTTCCGTTCTCGCGCCTCAACGCCGTCTCGGCGGTCGGGTTCATGGCGCTCATGATCCTCCCGTTCCGCGTCGGCGAGTTCGCCCGGCCGTACCTCATCGCCGAGCGCCCGCGCATCCGGGTCTCTGCGACCCTCTCCAGCGTGGTGGTGGAGCGGGTGGCCGACGGCATCTTCATGGCGGCCTTGCTGGTGCTGACGCTGCTCGCCGTGCCGGACGGCACGCCCGGGCTACACTTCCTTCGAGTGGCGGGGTTCGCGGTCTTCGCGGCGTTCGCGGGGTTGCTGGGCTTCCTGGTGCTCGCCTACCGGAATCGCACGCTGGCCGTGCGCATCACCCACCGCGTGCTCGATCCGGTCTCTCCTCGCGTCGCGGAGCGGGCCTCCGGGATGATGGACGCATTCATCCACGGGCTTCGCCTCGTCCCGTCCCGGTCCAAGCTGGCCGCCTTCTTCCTGCTGACGGCGGGTTACTGGTGCCTGAACGGGTGGGGCATGGGGGTGCTGGCGCGAGCCTTCGACCTGCACCTGAGCCCCGTTCAGTCCTTCACCGTGCTCGGCGTGCTGGTGGTGGGCGTCATGATCCCGTCGGGTCCGGGCATGGTGGGCACCTTCCAGGCCGCCACGGTCCTGGGGCTCTCCCTGTTCGTTCCCGCCGAGGTGCTCGACACGCGGGGAACTGCTTTCGCGAACGTCCTGTGGGGCGTGCAGCTCGCCTTCACCACCGCGCTGGGGATGTTCTTCCTCTTCTCGCGACACATTCGCATCGCGCAGATCTTCTCGGCGCCCAGGGAGGTCGAGGAGGGCCTGGAGGAGGAGGAGAAGCAGTACGTCGCGGAAGGGGACGGGGCGTCGCCGCCGGGCGGTGCCGCGCGTTGACAGGTCCGGTGGTTGGACCTATAAGCGCCCCCTCCAAAAGGGAACCGGTGAGGTAGCTCAGTCGGCTAGAGCGAGGGTCTCATAATCCCTAGGTCGGGAGTTCGATTCTCCCCCTCACCACCAATTATTACGCAGTAAACAGGGTCTTCCGTGAGTTTTCCGGGAGGCCCTTCGTTTCCCCTCTGGGACAGAAGCTCCATGCGGGATCAGCGATCGCCGCGCCCGGTGGAGGGGAGGGAGTCGGGTCCTCCCGCCCGCGCCAATGGATGCCCAACGTCCCCCCTTCGGATGACGTGGACTGCGGTCGCCTTGAAGGAGGCGAACACCCCCCTGTCCCGGGCGAGCCCGAGCGTCGTGAACGACTCGCCCGTCACCGTCGCCACGAGGGGAAAGCCGCAGTCGAGCTTCACCTTGAGGTACGGCCCCACCGACGAGACGCTCGCGATCCGGGCCTCGAATACGTTGCGGGCGCTGCTGCTCCCGGCGGGGTTCACGATGTCGATCGTCACGTGCTCGGGCCGGATGCAGCAATAGACCGGGTCTCCTGGCGAGCCCTCCCCGATCGCGGAGATCTCGCATCCGGCGACGGACATGACGATCTCCCCGTCGGTGCGCCGTGCCACGACGCCCTCGACGATGGTCTCCATCCCCATGCAGTTGGCGACGAACTCGTTGGCAGGCTCGTTCAGGACCACGGCAGGGGCGCCTGACTGGACGATGGCTCCCCGGTGCATCACCACGATCCGGTCGGACATCCGGAGCGCCTCCGACTGATCGTGCGTCACCAGGATGGCCGCCGCCCCGGTCTCGCGAATCGTCCTCTCCAGGTCCTCGGTGATGGCCTGGCGCGTCGGCGGGTCGAGGTTGGCGAAGGGCTCGTCGAGGAACACGACCTCCGGCTCGACGGCCAGGGCGCGTGCGATGCTCACCCGCCTCGCCTCGCCCCCGGATAGCTTTCGCGCAGAGCGCTGCGCAAAAGCGGCGAGCCCGAAGCGCTCCAGGTACGCCATCACCTTGCGCCGCTCCTCCCTGCGGGGAAGCCGGCGGATCCGCAGCCCGGAAGCGACGTTCTCGTAGACGGTCGCCTGGAAGAGCAGGGGCTCCTGAAGGACCATGGCCATCCGGCGGCGGCACGCGATGGCGTCGCGGCCGGTTGCGATCTCCGTTCCCCGCCAGAGCACCTGGCCGGAGATCCGGGGGAGCAGGCACATCAGGGAGAGCAGCAGCGTGGTCTTTCCGCAGCCGTTCGGGCCGATGAGCGACGCAAGCTCCCCCTCCTCCAGCCGGAAGGAGGGAATGTCGAGCACCGCGACGCCGCCCCGCTCGACCCGAAGGCCGCGGGCCTCCAGGATGGCCGGCGCCGTCATCGAGGCCGCTCGCGCTGCTGGACGACGGTGAGGAGGTAGTTGACGAGCAAGGTCACGGCCAGGAGGATCGCCGAGAGCGCGATGGCGACGTCGAAGTTGCCTCTCCCCGTCTCCATGACCGTCGCGGTGGTGAGTACCCGGGTGGAGCCCCGGATGTTGCCGCCCACCATGATGGAGGCACCGACCTCGGAGATGACGCCGCCGAAGCCGGCCATGACGCCGGCCAGGAGTGGAAGCCGCGCCTCCCTGACGAGCATCCAGACCATCTGCGTCCTGGTCGCGCCGAGCGCCAGGATCTGGAGCCGCATCGAGGAGGGGAGGCCCTGCATCGCACCGATGGTGATGCCCATCACGATAGGCGTGGCGATGACCGTCTGGGCGAGGACGATGGCAGCCGGCGTGTAGAGGAGCCCCAGGAAGCCGAGCGGCCCGTTGCGCCAGAGGAAGATCGACACGAAGAGTCCGACCACCACCGGCGGCATCCCCATGCCGGTGTTGACCAGGCTCACCACGATCTTCTTGCCGGGGAAGCGGTTCAGGGCGATGACCGTACCCGTCGAGATCCCGACGACGACGCTGATGGCGGTCGCCGCCCCGGACACCACCAGGGAGAGCAGGGTGATCCCGAGCACCTCGGGGTCGAGCGCGAGAATCAGCTGGAGCGCCTTGCGGAGGCCCTCGGCGACGAGTTCCATCAGAGCCCCAGCGCCTCGGGCTTTTTCCCCGCGTCGGGCGTGAAGAGCGGCGCACCGCCCGAGTTCACGCCGAACCGGCCGATGAGCTCCTGCGTCCGGCGCGAGACCATGAAGTCGGCGAAGGCCCTCGCCCCGGCGGCGTTCACCTTGGGCCACCTGGACGCGTTCACCTCGATCACGTGGTAGACGTTGAGGAGGAGGGGCTCACCCTCCACCAGGATCTCTAGGGCGAGCGGCCGGCTCTTGCCCCGCGACAGCAGCGTCCCCCGGTCGGCCAGCGTGTAGCCGCCCTTTTCCGATGCGACGTTCAGGGTCTCGCCCATCCCGAGCCCGGTCTCCTGGTACCACTTCTGTCCCTCGGGGCCGAGCCCGGCCGCCTTCCAGACGCCCTTCTCCTTCGAGTGGGTGCCGGAGCCGTCGCCCCGGGAGACGAAGAGCGCCGCTGCCGCGGCGATCCTCCGTGCCGCCTCCGCCGACGACTTGCTCCCCCGGATCTTCGCCGGATCGGAAGGAGGGCCCACCAGGACGAAGTCGTTGTGCATGACCAGCCTGCGGTTCACGCCATGGCCCTCCTCGACGAGCTTCTGCTCGTCGGCGGGGGAGTGGACGAGCAGCACGTCCGCCTCGCCCCTCCGGCCCATCGCCATGGCCTGGCCGGATCCCACCGAGATCGTCTTCACGACGAAGCCGGTCTCCTTCTCGAAGACGGGGAGCAGGGCGTCGAGCAGCCCCGAGTCCTGCGTGCTGGTCGTGGTTGCCAGGATGACGGTCCTCGCCTCCGGCGCCGCCCGCGCCGACGCCGGGGCGACGAGGAAGGCACAGGCGGCGAGCGCCGCGGTCATTCGAAGACGTGCCGATCCGACCTTGTCCATGTCCGTCGCCCCTTCGTGAGAGGAGCCTCCGTTCGATGCTCCCAGAGCGCCGCCCGCGAGTGCTCACCTCGGCTGTGCCGTCCTCCACGATCTCCTGGCCCTTCGCTGGAGAGACGAGCCAGGCGACCAACGCGATGCGGCGCTTCTTGTCTGTCTTGGTTATTTATGGTCATTATTCATCCCACCCAGCTTCCTTGTCCACAGCCATGGCCGAGTATCTCTCCAGCGCCGAGGTCGCCCGATACCTCAAGCTCAACCCGAAGAAGATCTACGCGCTCGTCGCGTCGGGTCAGTTGCCGGCCGCACGGATCTCGGGCAAGTGGCTCTTCCCGAAGGAGCTCATCGACCGCTGGGTGGCCGAGCACACGGTCTATCCCCCCGGCGGGTTGATGCAGCCGCTCCTGGACCAGCTGCTGGTCCTGCAGGGGAGCGACGACTGGCTGCTGGGGCGCGTCATCGATCGCTACCAGTCGCGCTTCGCCTCGGCGATCCCGACCGCAGCCATCGGCAGCCTCCCGGGCCTGGCGGCGGTGGGGGCGGGACGCGCGCACCTGGCGAGCTGTCACGTCGCGCCCTCCGTCGCGCAGGAGTTCGCGGCGGCGCCCATGTTCCTGTTCGCCCTCTTCACGCGCGAGCAGGGCATCCTGTTCGATCGAGCGCGGACGGACATCGACGGGCTGGCGGCGCTCTGCCGGGGCGGGCTTCGCGTCGCCCAGCGACAGGAGGGGTCCGGCACCTTCCGCCTGGTCGATCGTTTGCTCGCCCAGGAGGGGCTCGCTCCGGCGTGGAGCCCGGTCGGTCCGTTCAGCTCCCACCTCGAGCTGGCGCTCGCGATCCGGAGCGGGCTGGCCGACGCTGGCGTCGGGATCCGGGCGGCCGCCGCGCAAACGGGGCTCGCCTTCGTCCCGCTGGTGAAGGAGCGGTTCGACCTGGCGATCCCGGCCGCCTTCCTGTCGCACGAGCGCGTGAGCCGGTTCCTGGCGTTCGCCGTCGACGAGCTGGGCGCCGAGGCGCAGCGGGAGCACGCCGGGTACGGCCTCGAGGCGCTCGGCAGCCTGGTGCCGCTCCCTTCCCAAGGGCGCAAGGCCCCGACGTGACCTGCGCGAGCTGGCCCGACTCGATCACGCCCGGATCGCGTCCAGATGGTGGCCCGCGGACGAAGAGAACCCACCCCACCGAGGAACGACCGTCATGAAGAGATCCTGGAACCTCTGGGCGGCGGTTTGCGTCCTCGTTCCCATCGCAGCCCTTGCCCAGGCTCCGGCCGCCGGCCCGGTGGCGGAGAAGAAGTCCCCGATCTCCTTCGCGCCCTACGGCTTCGTCGTCCTCAACGTGTTCTTCGACGACGGGCCCTTCCTGTCGCAGACCTATCCCGGCCAGGCGCTGCCGTGCCCCGCTTCCGGGGTGGTGAGCGGTTGCAATCACGGCGGGTCGCTGGTCGTGAACGTCCGGCAGTCGCGGCTCGGCACCCGCATCGCCTTCGACGACACGGACGGATGGACCCGTGCCCGGCTGTCCGGCCTCGTCGAGATCGACTTCCAGGGTGGGTTCACCGGGACCACCTCGTCGACCTTCTACAATGCGCTCGTGCGCCTGCGAAAGGCCTGGGGCGAGGCGTCGTGGGGCGGCGATTCCCGCTTCTCTCTTCGCTTCGGCCAGGACGACCGCGTCATCTCCCCGCTCCGGGCCACGTCGCTCGCCTTCAGCGCCGACGCGCTCTTCAACCAGTCCGGCCTCATCTACGGCCGCGTGCCCCAGCTCGCCCTGCGCTACGAGCTGTCGCCGCGGGACGGAATCGCGGCCTCCGTCGCCGTCTCCGCGAACAACCCGCAGGACGTGACGTTTGCCGACCTCGGCGCCTCGCCCGGCGTGGCGGTGGACTTCGGCGCCGGAAACCGCGGGCGATTGCCGAACTTCGAGGCACGGGCGTCGATCGGGTGGCGCTCGGCGAGCGCGAAGGTCGTCGACCTGGGCGTCTGGGGCGGGTGGCAGCGGAACCGCTACGTCGTGCCGTCGGTCCCGCCCACGACCGCGAACCCGACCGGCGCCCCCCTCGTGGACGCAGACGTGAACTGCAACGTCGTGGGTGGCGATCTCAATCTCAACCTCTGGATTCTCCAGGCCATGGGGGCGATCTACCTGGCCCACGGCTACGATGTCCTCGGCAGCCTGGCGACGCAGGGGGTCGTCGCCGCGACGACCGGCTCGCCGGCGCGTCTCGTGGTCCCCGTTCAGGGCCGCGCCGTGAAGGCGTTCGGGGGCTGGTTCCAGGTCATCGTCAACCTGACGCCCGTCCAGATCTACGGCGGCTGGGGCGGGACGCAGACTCCCTTCAGCGAGCTCACCGGGACGACGCTCGCGGTCCCGGGCGGGCGCGTCCAGAACTTCACCTGGGCCGCGGGCGCGATCGCCTCGGCCGGCAAGAACTGGCGGTTCTCGGTCGAGTACGCGCGGACCACGTCCTGGTACTACAGCGGAGCTTCCGCCAACGCGGGTCAGCTGTCGGTGAATTCGCAGCTGCTCTTCTGACCCTCCGGACCGGTCCCTCGCGATTGGCGGGAGCCAGCGTCCTCCTGGCCAGGGGGGCGAGGAAGCGCCCTCAGCCGCCGCATCTCCCCGTGCGGACGTTCTCGACCGGCTCCTCGGAGATGGCCGTCGTGCCAGCCCCAGACCCGGTGGGCGTCCAGGCCTCGGCCGCGCGACGCCCGTTCGGCGTTTCGGCCGCGCCCTTGCCGACGTCCTGGGACCGCCCCGGCTCCCGGGCTGCCGCCGACCTTTCGGCGGAGGCTGCCGCTGGCGCGATGGCAGGGGAAGGCTGCGCCGGAAGGGCCTGTGCCTGCGCCACTCCGGCGAGGGTCAGCGCGGCCGCCAGGGCCAGCGCGGTGCGCAACGGGTTCCTCCTGCGTGCTCTCCTCGCGGTCACCATGCAATGGAGCCTAATGCGGCGCGTCCCCGTCGGCACGCCGGCGTCCGTGACGTCGAAAGGCCCGGCCCGGCGGCCTGATGACCGGGCTGCACGTCTACGGGGCGGTCCAGCGAGTGCAGCCATGGACGGATGGGCATCCTCGCCGGTTGGTTGCGCTCGGGGCTGGGCTGAGGAGGCCCCCTCCGGCGGCCCGGAGGCCCCGCACGAAAGAGACCCGGCGGACGCAGGGTCGCTGCATGCGCTTGCCTGGAGTGTATCCTGCAGGTCGGCTCGATGACCGTTAGAGACGATTGAGACTTCAGGCCGCTCGTCGCTCCACCGTACCGCCAATGGACTCCTCGCCCCCTGCCCCCCCTGGCCCTCCCGCCCGCGCTTGCTTGCCCGGGATCCTGGCAGCCATGGAGGCCGGGCTCGTCGAGCGACGACCGATCGTTCGGCTCGCGTTGCTCGCGGCACTGGCCGGCGAGCACACGCTGCTCATCGGTCCGCCGGGCACGGCGAAGAGCCAGCTCGCGCGCCGCCTGCACCTGGCGTTCAGGGAGGCGCTCTACTTCGAGCGGCTGCTCACGCGCTACACGGTGCCCGAGGAGCTGTTCGGGCCGCTGTCCATCAGCGCGCTCGAGGACGACCGCTACGAGCGCCAGACCGCGGGCTTCCTGCCGAAGGCCTCGATCGCCTTCATCGACGAGGTGTTCAAGGCGAACAGCGCGATCCTCAACGCCCTGCTCACGCTGCTGAACGAGCGCGAGTTCGACAATGGACCCCGGCGCGAGCCATGCCCTCTGATCAGCGTGATCGGCGCGACGAACGAGGTGCCGGAGGACGAGGTCGGCGAGGCCTTCTTCGACCGCTTCCTGGTGCGCCTGCCGGTGGTTCCGGTCAGCCCCCAGGGATTCCGCCGGCTGCTCGACCTCGACGCCAGCCAGCTTTCCTCTCCCGTCGTGGCGCTCCGGGAGTCCGATAGAGCGGCGATCTCCCGGGCGGCACAGGAGTTCCGGGTCACGGAAGAGGTCGCCGGACTGCTCGCGGAGTTGCGCGCCTGGCTGCCGACCCAGCAGACGTACGTCTCCGACCGCCGCTGGGTGAAGATCACCTGGCTGCTCAAGGTGGCCGCGGCCACCGATGGCCGCACCGCCCTCTCGATCTGGGACCTCTGGCTTCTCCCCTGGTGCACCGCGCCCGACGCGCCTCGCCAGGCCAGCGTCGCCGCCTGGCTAGGGGCCCGCCTGGGCGTGCGCGACGCGATGTCGCCGCCCCGGCTCACGCGCGTCGTCGAGGCGTTCGAGGCACAACTGGACATCGAGCGCGTGGCCGACGATCTCGACTACGACGAGAGCGGCCGTCTCAGGTTCGACGCCGATCTGGCCGACCGGGTCGTCGACGCGAAGGGCGGCGCCTCGGCGCTGCGGATGTCGTCCACGCGAAGGCGCCGCTATGGCCAGACCCACATCGGAGCACGGCTGCGCCAGGTGGTCGAGCTCACGCAGCGCATCGATGGCTACCTCGGCGAGCTCTCCTCGACGCGGGCCGACCTCGCGGCCTACGTGGCCCAGAGCTTGTGGGTCGACGAGGACTTCGCGCGGCGCGCCGACGAGACCCTCTCGGCCACCGTCGACGCGGTCCGGACACTGAGGCAACGTGCCGTTCGAGCGGGGGACGGGTTCGAGGCCCTTCCCCGGCTGCCAGCCGATCCCGGCGTCGCACCGCCTCCCATCGAGCACGAGCCGCTCGCGACGTGAACCCTGCCACCCCGCCAGTTTCCTCGGTGTTGATCGAGCGGCTCGAGGCGCCTCTGGCGCCGATGGACCGGCTGCCGCGCGGCTTGTGGCTGGGCACGCTCACCCACTCGCACGGTGCGCTCGTGCCACGGCTCGCGGGGGTCGAGCGGCTGCGCTCGGCCCTGCTCGCGGGGCGCGCGCCCGGCGGTCGCGTCCCCTGGCCGACCGCGGCGCTGGCGCAGGGTCTGGAGGTGACCTTCGGGGCCATCGACCTCGCGCACCACTGCACCTCCGACGAGTCGGTGACGGACCTCGTTCTGCGCTCGCTGCTGTGGCACCTCGACCGGATCGTCGACCACGTCGACCACGGCGCGAGCCCGGACGAGGCGGAGGCGATGGCGCTCGACGCCTTCGCTGCGGACTGGAAGGAGCGTTCCGGGCAGATCGACGAGCTGGTCGACGTGCTGGGGAGCCTGGGCGACCTGCTCAAGAACACCCGATGGGACCTGCTGCGCGGCCTCCTGAAGAGCAGCGGCTGGCAGCAGGTGGTTCGCATCCGGAGGTTGATCGAGCGGCTCCCGGAGCTGGCGCGCCTCGTCCGGCAGCTGGGCCGGGCTCGTCAGACCGAGATCCCCGACGAGTCCCACCAGCTCACCGTGCAGGTGATGCACCAGGCGAGCGCTCCGCGGCTGGACAGGCGCACCACCCGTGTGCCCGATCTTCCCGGGGAGACCCGCGGCGTGCACCGCTCGTCGCGCATCGCGCGAATGCTGCCGGCCGAGGCGATGCTGCTCACTCACCCGCGCCTGCGCCTCGTGTGGCATGCCCGGCATGCCGAGCGGACGCTGCTCACCTACGAGGACGACGACCGGATGCAGGAGGTCGTGCGCCACGAGGCGCCGGTCTGGCGCCCGAGCCCGGGGCGGGTGGCGGACAAGAGGCTGGAGATGGGGCCGATGCTGGTCTGCGTCGACACGTCCGGATCGATGCAGGGCGGGGCCGAGGCCGTGGCGAAGGCAGTGGTGCTGGAGGCCGTGCGCGCCGCACATGCGCAGAAGAGGGCCTGCCACGTCTTCGCATTCAGTGGGCCCGACGAGGTCGTCGACATGGCGCTCGGGGTGGACGGCGACGGCGTCGAACGCCTGACGCGCTTCATCGGCCAGAGCTTCGGCGGCGGCACAGACATCTCCGGCCCGCTGGAACGCGCGCTCGGCAAGCTCGACGAGGAGGCGTGGCAGCTGGCCGACCTCCTCATCGCATCCGACGGGGAGTTCGGGGCGACGGCCGACGTGGCGGCCGCGGTGGCGCGGGCCAAGGCGGAGCGGGGCCTCCGGGTCCAGGGCATCCTCATCGGTGACCGCGAGACCATCGGCATGCTCGAGCTGGCTGACGACGTCTTCTGGGTGCGAGACTGGCGGCGCTTCGGCGACTGGGACGCCGGGTCGCCGGTCCACTCCAAGAGTCTCACCGCGACCTATTTCCCGCGCGCCCTGCGCTCACCGGAGACGCGCGAGGCCGAGGTCGGCGGCGAGGAGGCCTCGCGGAGCGTGCTGGGAGGGCTCCCCTCGAGGTCAGGGTGACCGGCCCGCCCGGGACCCGGGAACGGCGCGACGGCCAAGCCCGTGAAATGTTACATGAAGAGACATGTCACGTGGGCAGTCTGCTCTGCGCCGGCGCGCGCGGCAGCGGAGGAGAATACCTGACGAGTCCTGGCAGGATAAATCGAATCGCAGCCCCTCGTACGCCCCGCGCCCCCCCCGATCGCGCCCGGCCCGGCGGACGGCACGGCGATTGCTACCCTGAATGGGGCGACGCCACCGCAGGAACGCGACGCAGAGCTTCTACGATGAAGCCCACGCACGTGACCCCAACTCAGGACGGAACGCCGGCCCGCGGAGGATGACATGCAGAAGTCGCTTCACATCAATCCAGACAAGTGCACGGGCTGCATGCAGTGCGAGCTGGCCTGTAGCTACGAGAACTACGCGGCCTTCAACCCATCGATGTCGCGCATCAAGGTGTTCGACTTCCACCATTCCGGCAAGAAGGTCCCGTACACCTGCACGCAGTGCGACGAGGCGTGGTGCATGCGCGCGTGCCCGGTCGATGCAATCAAGACGGACGCGGCCACCGGCGCGAAGATCGTCCTGGAAGCCGCCTGCGTCGGCTGCAAGGTCTGCACGATTGCCTGTCCGTTCGGTACGGTCAATTACGTGTTCAGCACCGGCAAGGTACAGAAGTGCGACCTGTGCGGCGGCGCCCCGGCCTGCGCCGTGGCCTGTCCGACCGGTGCCATCACCTACGTGGACGCGGCCTGGACCGGACTCGAACGCATGAAGCAGTGGGCCGCGAAGACCGGTGACCAACCGCGCGCGTCGTAAGGAGGCCGAACATGAGCTGGGCTCAGAAGATCCTGCGTGTCAATCTCACCAAGGGCACCTGCGCGGCCGAACCGCTCAACATGCAGTGGGCGCGCGCATACATCGGCCAGCGTGGACTTGCGACCAAGTACTTCGTCTCCGAGGTCGATGCGAAGGTCGATCCGCTTTCGCCCGACAACAAGATCATCTGGGCCACCGGGCCCCTGACGGGCACGATGGCATCCACCGGCGGGCGCTACTCGGTCATCACCAAGGGCCCGTTGACCGGCGCGATCGCCTGCTCCAACTCAGGCGGTTACTGGGGCGCGGAGCTGAAGATGGCCGGCTGGGACATGATCATCTTCGAGGGGAAGTCGCCGAAGCCGGTCTACCTGTACATCGAGAACGACACGGCGCTGCTCCTGGATGCCGGCTGGCTCTGGGGCAAGTCCGTCTGGGAAACCGAGCCGGCCCTGCGGGCCAAGCACCAGGATCCGCAGATTCGCGTCAGCTCGATCGGTCGCGCGGGCGAGACCGGATGCCTGTACGCCGCCGTGGTCAATGACTTGCACCGGGCGGCCGGCCGGTCGGGCGTCGGCACCGTCATGGGCAGCAAGAACCTCAAGGCAATCGCCGTTCGGGGTACCAAGGGCGTCTCCAACATCCGGGACTTCCCGGAGTTCATGAAGGCCACCACCGCGGCGAAGAAGGTGCTCGCCGACCACCCGGTCACAGGACAGGGACTTCCGAAATACGGGACGCAGGTCCTCATGAACGTCATCAACGAGATCGGAGCGCTCCCGACCCGCAACCATCGCGAGGTGCAGTTCGAGGGAGCCAAGAACATCTCGGGCGAGGCCATGTACGAGCCGCGCAAGACCGACGGCAAGCCGAACCTGGTCACGAACCAGGCCTGCTTCGGCTGCACGATAGCCTGCGGCCGCATCTCCAAGATGGACGAGGGCCACTTCACCGTGAAGACGCGGCCCGAGTACTGGGGAGCGTCCGGCGGGCTCGAGTACGAGGCGGCCTGGGCGCTCGGATCGGCCAATGGCGTCAACGACCTCGAGACGCTCACCTACGCCAACTTCGTCTGCAACGAGCAGGGGATGGATCCCATCTCCTTCGGGGCCACGGTGGGCGCGGTGATGGAGCTGTTCGAGATGGGCG
>Ga0315273_10001835_pt1 | contig 24580 bp, 21 predicted proteins | sample YL17G02_0_MG_FD_205753 | JGI IMG/M metagenome (GOLD analysis project Ga0315273, IMG submission 205753) | Sediment microbial communities from Yellowstone Lake, YNP, Wyoming, USA - YL17G02_0 | ecosystem: Environmental > Aquatic > Freshwater > Lake > Sediment | place: USA: Wyoming | collected... | reverse complement strand
GCCGGCGTCGAGATCATGCTGCTGCGCGCGCATCACTGGAGCAACGCCCGCTACGACCTGTTCGGCGGGATGTTCTTCTGCGTTCTCGCCGGAATCGGCGCCGGCTGGTTGGCGACGCGGCGGCCACGGCCGGTGCCGGCGGTGCTGGTGCTCGCGTTCCTGGGCGCCGTGTCGTGGTCCGGCCTACACCGCTACGCAGCGTTCGGCCGGCCCACCTGGGATCGCGTCGCGGCGACCGTTCGCGCCATGCTGCGCCCCGGCGAGGCGTTGTTCGTCGAGAACGAGTGGACGCGCATATCACTCGCCTACTACCTGCAGGGGAAGGACTTCGAGAAACAGAAGGACGAGGATGACGCGCCCATTGCGGTGCGCGGCGATATCTCCCGCCTGGCGCGCGGATGGAGCGCCGGGTCGTGCGCGCTGATCGTCGCTGCCGGCAACCCGCTGTATCCGCCGCTGGAGTACCGGCTGAACCGCTTCCCAAAGCTGGCTCACTTTCCCAGCTCCGACGAGGCGAGGGTGTACCTCCTGTCGCCGCAGGTCCGCCGCCAGCTCTACGAGTCGGGGTGGACGGAGATCGGTCCCGCAGATCTCTCGGTGAGCTCCTCATGCGGCGACTCCCTCCGGCTGCTGCCGGCCGAGCTCCGTGTTCCCGAGCCCTACGTCTGGACGAGGCTCCTTCGGGCCGCGGGTCTCGCTCGCGAGCCGAGTGGCGAAACGGTCCGCCTCGACTTCGACGCCGCCGGCACGGCGCGCTCGCTGGCTCGCGGTTGGTCCAGCTTCGAGAAGGACCCGGGTGGCACCACGTTCGTCTGGGCGATGGGGTACGAGGCCCACCTCTCCCTCTGGTGCGAGCGCCCGCGGCCGCGGCTGCTTCGCATTCGCCTGCGACCCTGCCACGTCCCCGGCCGCCAGCAGACCTTGGCCGCGTTTATCAACGGTGAGCCGCTGGGGGAGGTGCGCCTCGACGACGGGTTCCAGGACGTTCGCCTCCTCACGGATACGGCTCACTGGCGGGTCGGCGAGAACCTCCTCACCCTGCGCTTCGCGTATGCCGTCTCACCCGCGGATGTGGACCCGGGCGCCGCCGACACGCGCCCTCTGGCGGTCGCGTTCGACTGCCTCGAGGTGTTCGAGCGATGACGGGCGAGGCGCCAGACCGGCCGGCCGCAAGCCCCGCGGCTCGGCGCCTGGCGTCAGTTGCGGTCGCCCTCGTTCTAGTTGGCGCCCTGGCGCTGCGGCTCGCCGGCAACACCTACGGACTGCCGTTCCCGTACGCCCCGGACGAGGTCGCCAAGATCGACGTCGCCCGCACCCTGATCGAGCGCGACTTCGCCCATCCGCCGACGCAGCCCTCCTTTCTGTACTACTCCCTATTCGTGATCGTGCAGGTGGCCGAGCCGCTGGGTTCGGCGCTCTCCCGGCACGGGTGGCTCGACCCTCGCCGTTTTCCAGCGGGCGATCCTGTGCCGTTCCTGATCTGGCTGGGGCGGTGCTTCCTTGCCGTGCTCGGCACTGCGACCGTCTGGCTCGTGTATCGCCTCGGTCGCGAGCTCGCCGGCAGGGCCGCCGGCATGCTCGCGGCGCTCGTTTACGCCGCGTCGCCGCTCGCCATTGCCGCGACGCAGTACGTCAAGGAGGATACGCCGCTCGCACTGTGGACGACCGCCGCGCTCTACTTCGCCGCCCGGGCCGTTCGGCGGCGGCGGCGCGACGACCTCGTGCTCGGCGGAGCGGCAAGCGGCCTCGCCTTTGCCAGCAAGTTCTCCGGCGTCGCCAGCGTCCTCGTCGTGCTCGCCGCCGCGGCGCTGGCGCCGGCCAGTGTCGGCGCCGCCGACCGGTGCCGGACCGGACGGCGCGCCGCGGACGCGCTTGCTGTCGTCGGCTCGTGCGTGCTCGCCTTCGTCCTGGCCTGTCCTGTCCTCGCCACCCGCCCCGGGATGCTGCTCGGCGGCATCGGGGGACAGTCGTCGTACCTGCAGAGAGGGCATCACGACGGTATCGCCGTCAGTGGCGCCAGCCAGTGGTTCACCTTCTACCTGCGGCGCGCCATCGTCCCGGGGCTGGGCTGGCCGGCGCTCGCGGCAGCGGTCGCGGGAGCGGTCGCGCTCTCCCGTCGCAATCGGGGCACCGCCTTTCTTCTCGTCCTGTGGTCGCTCGGCTACACGGCGGCGGCAGAGGCGATGCCTGCCAAGCCGTACCCGTTTTTTGCCCGCTACGTCCTGCCCGCGCTGCCGCCCCTGGCGGCGCTGGCCGGCGTGGCGTTGGCGCGGCTCGCGGCGCTCGTCCGCGAATCGCGGCTAACGCGGGCACGGCGGCTGGCGTCTGCTGCGACGGTGGTGAGTGCGCTCGCCCTGGTGGTCGCCCCGGCGGCGCTGCGCGCCGTCACGGCGCTTCCCGACACGCGCGACCAGGCCCGCGCGTGGGCCCTTGCCAACGTGCCTGCAGGCGCTGTCCTCTGGGTGAGCCCGTACGGGCCACCGATCGGCCCCGCCCCGTTCGAGGTCCGCGCCCTCGACGCTCAGGCGCTCGCCAACGCTCGCCGGGCGCAGCCGGCCCGCCCGCAGTGGGCTCTCCTGGTGGCTCACTATTACGCCCGCCACCTCGAGCATCCGGCCGCGCGCCCGGAGCTCGCCGGGTTCCTCCAGCGTCTCCTCGGTCAGGCCGATGCCGGCGTTACCTTCAGCAACCGCTGGGAGCGTTTCGGCTACGCCAACCCGGTCGTCCGCGTCTTTCCTCTCGCCCCCGAGTAGCCGAGCCACTCCCTGGTGCGGCGCGAACCCTCGGTGCTCGCCCTCGGCGCGGCGATCGCAGCCCGGCCGACCGGGCATCGGCTCCACGCCTCGCGCCCGACGCCTGCGTCTAGTACGCGTGGCGGTGGCGCCAGAAGCGAATCAGCGTCAGCCAGAGGATCTTAAGGTCGAGCGCCAGCGACCAGTTGTCGATGTAGTAGAGGTCGTAGGCGATGCGCTTGCGGATGGAGCTGTTGCCGCGCAGGTCGTGGACCTGCGCCCAGCCGGTGATGCCGGCACGCACGCGGTGGCGCGACATGTACTCGGGGTAGCGCTCGCGGAAACGGGCAACGAACTCCGGCCGCTCGGGACGCGGCCCGACCAGCGACATGTCGCCTCTGACCACGTTGATGAGCTGCGGCAGCTCGTCGAGCGACAGCCGGCGCAGCCAGGCGCCGACGTTGGTGGTCCGGGGGTCGTTCGGGATCGCGAAGCGCGGCCCGGTGAGCACCTCGGCATCCGGGACCATTGTCCTGAACTTGATGATCAGGAATGGTTTACCGTCCAGACCCATGCGCAACTGGCGGTAGAAGGCGGTGCCCCGGTCCTCGAGCCAGATAGCGAACGCGATCAACGCCATCAAGGGCCAGAGAAAGAGCACCGCCACGCCGCCGACGAGGATGTCGAACGCCCGCTTGGCGAAGCTGTTCCACCCCGCCAGCGGGATCTGGGTGAGGTTGATCACCGGGATGCCGTCGAGGTCCTCGACCGCCGCCTTGAGCGCGAAGTACTGCAGCAGGTCGGGGACAACGCGGACCTCGAGCAGCAACGGCTCCGCGCGCTTGAGCAGGCGGATCGCCTTGTGCTGCGCGCCGAGCGGCAGCGCGACAAACAGCAGGTCGATCTTGTGGCCGCGTGCCACGTCCTCGAGGTCCTCGAGCGTGCCGAGCACCGGCAGTCCGCCGAATTCGACGCCGGCCTTGCCCGGATCATCGTCGAGGAATCCCACCACATCGAGGCCGACCTCCTGGTGGAGCGCCAGCTTCTCCGCGACCATCCGCCCGAGCTCGCCGGCGCCGGCGACCACCGCGCGCTGCCGCCGATGCGACGAGGCCCACACTCGCGCCATCACGCCCCAGAACACGGCACGTGCGATCACGACGAGGATGACATCGAGGATGACAAACAGGCCGAGGGTGAGGCGCGAGTACGTGAAGTCGCGATAGAAGGCGAGGCCGGCGGTGAGCACCAGAGTCGACAGCATGACCGCCACCGTGACCGAGAACGCCTCCTCGACGCGGGAACGCAGCGGCCGCCCCTGGAGCAGGCCGCGGAAGTAGAACACCACCGGCCAGATCAGGGCGACGATCGGAAACAACGCCAGGTATGGTCCGAACGGCGGCACGCCCTTGGTGACGGGAACGACCTCGAGGGTGAAGCGAAGGTAGTAGGCGAGCAGCAACGCCGCATAGGTGGCGACGAGGTCCACAGCCACCAGCAGGGTGCGATGCAGGCGGAGCTTCTCTCCGATCATCCGTGGTACCGGTCCGGCAGCACTCGCTCCAGCAGATAGGTGAAGCGCCGGCGGAAGCGTGTCCTTGAGAAGCTCTCGGCACGCAAGCGCAGCATCTTCGTGTTGAACTCCCTGCCGAGGACGCGGGCGGTCGCGTCGCACAGCGCTTTCACGGTTCCGTCCGCCGCCAGCTCACCGTGCTCGCCGCTCACCACGACGTCGGCTGTGCCACTCTCCTGCAGGCCCACGACCGGGGTGCCGCACGCCAGCGCCTCCACCGCCGCCATGCCGAAGTCCTCGACGTTCGGGACGAGCAGGAGGGCGGCGCTGCGGTACTCGTCGCGCAGCCGCTCGCGGCTGAGACGACCGAGGAACTTCACGCCGGCGGGCGCATACCACTCGAGCGAGCGACGCAGCGGTCCCTCGCCGATGATCCGCAGGGGCAGCCCCATCTCACGTGCTACCGCGATGCCCATTTCCACCATCTTGTACGGAACCAACGCCGCAACTATCAGGAGATGGTCGCCGCGCTCTCCGCCCGGGGTAAAGAACTCGACGTCCACCGGCGGCGGGATTACCTGCGCCTCGCGGCGCCAGTAGCGCTCGATCCGGCGGGCAACGAGCTGCGAGTTGGCGACGAAGTGGTCGACGCGCGCCGCCGAGATCACGTCCCACGTGCGCAGCTTCTCGAGGTACGAGGCGACCAGCGGGCGCACCGGCCGCGCCACCCGGGCGAGGTACTGCTGCCGCTGATCCCAGACGTAGCGCATCGGCGTGTGGCAGTAGCACAGGTGGACGGCGCCCGGCGGCGGGATAACCCCCTTGGCGACGCAATGGCTCGACGAGATGACCAGGTCGAACCCGTGCAGGTCGATTCCCGCCACCGCCTCGGGCATGAACGGCAGGAGCGTGCGGTGATAACGTCCGCCCAGCGACAGGCGCTGGAGCCAGGTGGTGTGGATCGGGTGGCGCTCCAGCTCGCCGGCGATGCACTTCCGGTCCATCAGCAACGTGTAGATCGGCGCGTCGGGGAAAAAGCTGGCCATCTCGGCAAGCACCGCTTCGCCACCACGCATTGCGATGAGCCAGTCGTGAATCAACGCAACCCGCATCACGCCTCCAACTGCACGGCACGGTACTCCGCCAGCGTTGCCTCCGCAGCCAGCCGCCAACGGTAGCGTGACGCGGCCTCGCGCCCTCGCGCGCCCAACTGCCCACACAGGTCAGGCTGGTCCAACAGCCGCCGCAAGGCGCCGGCCAGCTCCACGACGTCGCGCGGGTTGACCCGCAGCACGCCGTCGCCGGCCACCTCGCGCACGGCGGCCACGTCTCCGGCGACCACCGGCGCCCCGCACGCCATCGCCTCCAGCACCGGCAGTCCGAACCCCTCGTACAGCGTTGGGTAGACGAACACCGCGGCGCCACGAAACAGCGCGGCGAGCTCCCGGCGCTCCAGGTGACCGAGGCAGTGCACGCGTTCGGCGAGCCCCATCCCCGCCGCCCGCTGGGCGAGCTCGCCGTCCGGGGCGAAGCCGCCAGCGAGCACCAGCGGCGGCGGCGCGGCGAGGCCGCCGTGGACGAGGATCTGGTACGCCTTGAGCACGCCTTCGACGTTCTTGTGCGGCTTGTGGTTGCCGACGTGGAGGAGGTACGGCTGCCGCACTCCGAGCCGGTCGCGCAACGCCTCGTCCACGGCCGGATCGCCCGGCGCGAAGAACTCTTCGTTGATGCCGTTCGGGATCACCCGCAGCCGCGCCTCGTTGGCCCCAAACAGACGGCGCAGGTCGTCCGCCGTGGTTCGCGACACCGCCACCACCCGCGACGACCGCCGCACCGCCGCTCGGATCAGGAACCGTGCGTAGGCGAAGCCGAGCGCGTGGCGGAGAAACTCCGGGAACAGCACGTGGATGATGTCGTGAATGGTCACCACGATGCGGCCCGGGTACAGCAGCGGGATGACGTAGTGCGGCACGTGCAGCACCTTCACGCCGGCGCGCACCGCGGCGAGCGGCACTGCCATCTGCTCCCACACGGTGTACCCCGGGGCCTCCACCTCCACCAGCCGCCAGCGCTCCGGCAACTCGGGCAGCAGGTCCCGGCTCTCGGCGGCGACCAGCACGACGACGTCGCTTTCCTCGGCGAGCACCACGAGCTCTCCGAGCAGACCCTGAAGATAGGATCCGATGCCGAAGTCCGCGAGCTTGCGCGCGTCGATTCCCAGTCGTCGCATCCGCCTGCATTCTAGCCGGTGTCAGGCCGAGACTTCCGGACCGGAGACAAGGTACAAAAGGAAAGACCGTGGGGGCGGAGCTTGCCTCCGCCCTGGACGGGAGGAGGGGCCAGGCAAGCTGGCCCCCTGCACAGACACCGCCCTGCATTTGGGACGGGCAGCGGCTCCTCCACTGCTCCCGCTATTCTCCTACCGCCCTCAGGTGTCGACACAAGAGCCGGCGAGATCAGCCAGCAGGCTCCGCCACTGCGCCAGCGGTTCGTCCCACCGCAAAGCTGCGGCGCGAGCGAACGCGGCGGCCCGGAGGTCCCGGCGGCGATCGGGGGAGAACGCTCGTTCCAGAATTACCGCCAGCGCGGCTGCGTCGCCCCGCCGAAAATGGTCCGCTGCGCCGGCGGCGAGCTCGAGGAGCGCCGGCTCGTCGCTGGCGACGCACGCCGCGCCGCACGTCATCGCCTCCGCCAGGGGGAGCCCGAACCCCTCCTCCTCGGAGGCGAGCACGACGATCTCAGCATGGCGCAGCAGCTCGCGCACGTCGTCGCGGGGGACATAGCCGGTCACGTGCACCTTCTGCGGCTCGGGGTGCCGGGCCAGCGCCACCTCCAGCCAGCGACCGCCCCACCCTTGGCCGCCCGCCAGGACGAGATCCGGCACCTCAGCGCGGCGCCGCAACAGCGCAGCGTGCGCGGCGACCAGGGTGGCGATCCCCTTGCGCGGCTCGAGGGTGCCGAGCTGGACGATGTACGCCTTGCCGTTCGCGTAGCGGCCGCGCGTCGCCTCGCCGTCTTGCCCGGCCGGCGCCGGCGAGAAGAACGCGTCGACGCCGTTTGCAATCACCACCGCCCGCCGCCCGGCCCCTGGGAAGTGCTGCCCCAGACGGCGGCGAGTCGTCTCGGAGACGCACACCACGGCATCCGCGTTGGCCACCGATTCGGCAAGGTAGGCGTTGAAGCAGTAACGGTTGGCCAGCGTGTGGTGGCGGGGGCGGGTGAGCGGCGTGAGGTCGTGCACCACGACTGCCGACGGCACTGTCACCCGGCGCGGCAGTATCCCCAGCGTCGCGATGTAGACGTCCGCCTTGCCCTTGATTTCCGGCGCCGCCAGGGTGTGCAGCCACAGCGTTCCCGGCAGCGCCACCGGCGGCGAGAGCAGCCGGACGCGGCCGCCAAGGTCACCGAGGCCGATATCGCCAACTCGCCGGGGCAGACAGGCGACGAGCTGCCAACCGGTGGTCGCGATCAGCCCGCGAACGAGGCCCTCGAGCCACACGCCGACGCCCGTGCGCGTGCCGAGCAGCGGCCGCGCGTCAAACGCGATACGCATCGGGGAACCGTTCGCTCAAGCCCGCGGCGCGCCGCAGCACGCCGGCTGTCGCCCGCGCTGCCTCGTCCCAGCGGAAGAGCGCGGCGCGCTCGCGGCCGGCCGTTGCGAGCCTGCCGCGCAGGTCGACGTCGTTGGCGAGCGTGAGAATCGCCGCGGCGATCGAGCCGGGGTCGTCGGGGTCGACGTAGATCGCAGCGTCGCCCGCAACCTCGGGCAACGACGAGCGCCGCGAGGTGATCACTGGCAGCCCGCACGCCATCGCCTCGACCACCGGCAGGCCGAATCCCTCGAGCAGCGACGGGAAGACCAGCGCCTCGGCGCGCCGCAGGACGGCGGCGAGCACCTGCCGGTCGAGGTAGTCGAGGTGCACGATGCGGTCGCGCACCGGCGAGGTGCGCAGCGCCTCCTGGGCCGTCTCCGTCCGCCACCCCCAGCGGCCGACCAGGAGCAGCTTGCCGGGGTAGCCGCCGGCGACGGCGCGGGCGAACCCCGCGAGGAGGTTGACCACGTTCTTGCGCGGCTCCAGCGTCGAGACGAACAGCATGTAGCGCGGCGGCAATCCCGTCGGCGTCACCGTATCGGGGCCGGCGAGCGTCGGGTCGACGCCCTCGTGAATGACGTGGACGCGGCGAGCGCTGACACCGGCAAGCTCCTCGAGGTCGGTCGCGGTTGCCTGCGAGACGGCGATCAGGGCGGTCGAGGAGAACAGCGCCCCGGGCAGGTGACGGTGCAGGTTGTCGAGCGTCTCCTTCTGCACCGTCTGCGGCAGGCGCAGGAACGCCAGGTCGTGGACGGTCGCCACCAGCGAGCGCACCGCGGCCAGATGACGGCGCGGCACGAAGAAATTGGGGGCGAAGAAGACGTCGATGCCGTCGAGGAACAGCAGCGCCGGCTCGAAGGTGGCACGCAACACCTTGATCGTCGGCCCGATCGGCAGCAGGAACCCCTCGGGAATGTGGTGATAGCGGAAGCGGGTGCGCAGCGTCGTCGGCAACGTCGGCGGCGACGGCTCGTCAGGCGCCGCAAAGGTGTGAGCGTAGAGGTGCAGCTCGATCGCCGGGTCGACCTCGGGGAGACGGGCCAGCAGGTTCCACTCGTACCAGCCGACGCCGGTCATCTTCTCGAAGAACGGGAAGATGTCGACGCCGACGGCGAGCACCTCCTCGCCGAGCACGTTCCGCCGCCACCTGCGCACGAACCACCACCGCAAGGTGCCGAGGACGTCCCGGAGCAGGTGAAAGAAGAAGCGCAGCGTGACCCGCAAGCGCTGTCCCATCGACGTGAAAGCTTACACTAGCCGTGATCATGTCGCGTGCCTGGGCGATCGTTGCGATCATCGGCGCGGCGCTCTTGGCTGCAGGCGCCGCGTTCGTGTGGTGGACCGCGTCGCCCGCCGACAACGAAGCCTCGCTCGCGTCGGCGCTCTCGCTCGCGCCTCCCGCCGACGGCCGCCTCGCGATCGCGCAACCCCGGCGCGCTGCGCGCTGGCTCCTCCGGCACCCCCAAGCGTTGGGCCTCCTCGCCGTCGCCGCGCCCGCGGCGCGCTCGTCGCTGCCTCGGCTGCAGCCCATGCTGCGGCCATTGGTCGATGGCGCCCAGGGTCCGCTGGTGGTCTGGTGGCAAGGCCGTGAGCTGGCGGTCGCTACGCGGCTGCGCCCAGGCGCCATTCGGGCCATGTCCCTGCTTGCGGCACGTCGCGGCCTCGCTTACGACGTCGATGGCGACATCGCCCGGATTGCCACCGCCGCCACGCTCCTCGGACGCCGGGAGGCTCCAACCCCGTCCGGCGGGCAGGCCCGTGTCGCCGCCCTCGCGGACGTCGGCGGCCGCAGGTGGCGGCTCGTCGCCGGCCGCGATCGTCTCGTTGCCGCCATGGGAGCAGAGGTCGATCTCGCCGAAGAGCCCGGGCTCAGCCGGGTCGAGACGACCGACGCCTCGCCTTTTCTCCGCTCTCTCGAGGTGCCGGTCGAGGCTGCCCCGCTTCCCGTCCGAGCGGTGTTCGGCGCGGGAAGCGGGTGGGGCGTTGCCGTCTCGGGAGCGAAGCTGCCGCGCTTCGTGCGCGATGCCGTCCGGGCGCCGGAGCAGACGCCAGGGGACTCCGCTCACCGCTGGAACGGGCTGATCGGGGAAGTGTGGGTCCGCGGCGACGAGGAACGGCTGCTGGTCGCCACCAGCGAGGTACTGCTCTCCCAGGTGGAGAAGCCGCCCCTGGCAGAGCAGGGGCGGGTCACCGGCGCGGACCTCGCCTGGCTGGCAAACGACCTGGCCGCGGCGCTGGCGCGCCTGCCCCTGCTCGACCGCGAGGCCCGTGCTCTCCGCGCCGCAGGCGTGCAGGCGGCGGGCCTCGGCGTGGCGCGCTGGCGGGCCACCTCCACGGGGGCCCGCATCGAGCTCGAGTGGTAGCATGCCGGTCGTGGCCGCCGTCAATGCTGTAAGCAAAGGTCCCGTCGCCGTGCTCGAGCTGTCCCGCCCCGAGACCGGCAACGCTCTCGAGGCGGCACTCGTCGAGGAGTTGACGGCGGCGATCAGCCGCGCGGCGGCGAGCGGAGCCCGGGCGATTGTCCTCGCCGGCGCCGGCAAGCATTTTTGCACCGGCGCCAACCTCAAGGAGCTCGCCGCGCTGGCGGACGAGTCTCCCGCCGCCCGGCTGGCCGATGCCAGCCGCCTGGCGGCCCTTTACACCGCGATCCTGCGCTCGCCGCTACTGACGGTTGCGGCGGTCCACGGCGCGGCGTACGGGGGCGGCCTCGGCCTTGCCGCCGCGTGCGATCTCGTCGTCGCCGCCCCGACGGCTCGCCTCCAGTTCTCCGAGGTCCGGCTCGGCTTCGTCCCGGCGCTGATCTCGGTGTTCCTGCCGCGCCGCCTGCCGGCGGCCCGTCTCGCGCGCCTGTTCCTCGACCCCGCACCGCTCGACGCCGCCGCGGCGCGCGATGTCGGGCTCGTCGACGAGATCGCCGACGACCCGCGCGCCCAGGCGGTGGAGCGCGCCACCGCGATCGCCCGCAAGGCGTCGCCGTCGGCGCTCGCCGAGACCAAGCGGCTGATGCTCGCCGTGGCGCTGCCGCAGCTCGACCAGATGCTCGCGCATGCCGCCGCAATCAACGCCGCGCAGCGCGTCCACCCCGAGTGCCGGCACGGTGTAGCGTCGGTGCTCGCCGGAGACGGCTTCCCCACCTGGCTCGACGATCCGCCGGCGACGTGACCGAAGGCGGCCACCACGAGACCGGCGCCGCCGCCGGAGCTGACGTGCCGGAGTCTATCCGCGGGCGAGGTTCGCGTTTTCTGCGCCGGGCGCTATGCTGCGCCTCGCAACCACGGTTGGACGCACCTCGGTCCTTCCGCGGCGGGGGGGCTCTGGGGTGACTGCCTCGCGGCGTTCGGCAGCGATCGTTCGCGTTCGCGATGCCGGGTTCGCGGCGTGTCTAGCCGTAGGTGGGCTGGCCTGGGCGACGCTGCCCGGCAGGATCGTGCTGGAGTCGCCGTCGCTCGGCGGGCCCAGGCTCCTGACGCCCGGTGATGACGTCGACGTGGTTGTCCGCGTCGGCATGCCCTGGGCGATGCACGTGGATGCGGCCACCTTGCAACACGGCGACGCACGCGTGCCGTTGTCACTTGCACCACTTGATAGCGATGGGCCGCTCCAGACCATTCGTGTCCGCGTGCCGGCGGGCTGCCCCCCGGCGCTGTACGACCTGGAGGTGCGCGCAGGAGCGGCAGCGGCACGCACGCGGCGAGCGGTCGCCGTGTTGGCGAGGATCCCCGAACGCTTCACCATCGCGCAGATCACCGATCTTCACATCGGCTACAGGCCCGGCAGCGAAAAGCTGGTGGGACAGATCATCGACGAGATCAACCGTCTCGATCCGGCGCTGGTCGTGGTCAGCGGCGACATCGCCGACCACGGGAGGTGGGACGAGTACTCCCGAGCCGAGACGATCCTCGGACACCTCGCGGCGCCGATTGTCACCGTGCCCGGGAACCATGACCGGCGCGGCCGCGCCGGGTACCTGTCGACCTTCGGGCCGCTCTCCACGGCCGTCGGCTTCGGCCGCTGGACCTTCGTTCGCATGGATGCCGGCCACGGCCGCGACGAGTTCACCCTAAGCCAGATCCGCTTTCTCGCCCGGACCTTGGCAGCCGCCGACTCGGGGCGGGTCATTGCCGTCTCGCACATCCCGCTGGCAGGCAAGCGGTCGGTGCGCAGCCGGACCGCGGAGCTGGCCGACCTGCTCAGCCGCAACCACGTGCCGTTGCTCCTCAGCGGCCATCTGCACTTCGATGCAACCTACGGAATGCCAGGCGACCCGGGTACCGGGGGAGAGACACGCTACGTCGTCACCGCGACGGCGGGCGGCAACCTCGTCCCGCGAGACGACCTCGAGGTGCCCATGCACGGTTACCAGGTGATCGTCGTCGAGAATGGGCTTATCAGGTCGGTGACGGCGCGGCACCTGATGTCGGATGCACCGCCGGAGACCCGCGGCGGCGGCCCGGGCATGCAGCCATGATCGTAACCCTGCTCGCCCTCCTTCAGTATCCGCTGCTTGCGTCGCTGTCCATCCTGATCGGCCTTGTGGTGTACGGAGGAGATTACGGCTCTCCCGGCGGGTACCTCTACCTGGTGCCGCTGCTGTTCCTCCCGTTCCTCGCGCCGCGCCTCGGTCCGCGGACGCAGGCCCGATTGCGCCGCTGGGCCCGGCCTTGCATGGGCATGGGGCTCGTGCTCGGGGCGGTCGCCTACCGCCCCCTTCACCTCGGCCTCTGGGACGAGCACTCCCTTCTGCAGGCCGTGACGCTCGCCGCGTTCGCGACCGTGTCGCTGGCGGCGAGCTGGCTGGCTGCGGGGCAACTCACCGCCGCAGACGCGCCGCCGCCCTGGATGGTCGCGATGTCCCTCGGCATCGTCGCAGCGTGCTTCTACGTCGCACGCTGGTACCCGCACGCGCCGATCATGGGCGCGGCACTGTGCCTGGCGTGCGGCGTGGCAACTCCGTGGCGCCGGGACGCGGTGGATGCGCCCGCGCGGCTGGGGCGATTCGGGTTCCTCGATGCGACCTGCTTCGGCGTGGCGGCGGCGATGGCCGACGTGGTGTGGGACATGGACCTCGAGCCGGCCTCGGGGTTTCAGCTCGCCATGGCGCTCCTCGCTGCCGGCGTCGCAGTGCTGGCCGCGCCCTGGCTGCGACCTCGGTCGGTCGCACCGGCGGGAGCGGTTGGCCGGTCCGGCTATCTGGCGCTCGCGCTGGCGGGCGCCGCGAGCATCGCCACCGCCGCGCATCCGGTGTTCCTCCTGAGCCCACTGCGGCAGATCCTGCTCGGTCTTGCCCTGGGCGTGCTGCTCACTGCGGTCCTCGACCGGGCATGGGAGACGGCCGGGCCGGTGTCGCTGATGCGCGCCTGGCTGGCCATCAACCTCGGAGTCGCGGTCTCGAGCCAGTTCAGCCTGCAGCTCGAAGCGTTCCCCGCCGCGCGCCTCGTCTACCTCGTGCCTGCCGCGGTTGGGCTCGCGCTGGCCGCGAGGCGCGCACAACAGGTTGCTGCGGATCTCTCCCGCGGCCAGGCCTGAAGCCTTCGGTCATGCCGCTGGTGATTCGGTCCGAAATGCTATTCTCCCGCGTCGTGAGTGCTGGTCCAGACAGGGAGTGGGCGGCGACCCGGCCGGCATCCGCTCGACCGGCAGGGACGCTCGACGCGCCGCCGGCAACGGTTCGGGCGGGGGGCTCGACGTGAAGGTCTGGCGTTTCTTGCCGCGGCACGCGCGCGTCCTGCTGCCGCTCGCGGCAATCCATCTCGTCACGCTGCTGGTGCTGCGCGGCGCCTTTTGGGCGGCGTTCCACCGTTCGTTTCCGCAACTGGCGCCGTCGGCGCTCGCCAGGGCGCTGTTCATCGGCGCCAAGTTCGATCTTCGCCTGACGCTGCTGACGCTGCTGCCGCCGGCGCTGCTGGGCTGGCCGCGGGCGCTGTCGCTGGTCACCGCCCGGCTCGGAAGGGCGGTGTGGACCGTCTACCTGGGCCTGGCCGTGGCGCTCACCGCCGTCGCCTACGCCGTCGACGTCGGCTACTTCGCCTACCTCCACTCGCGCCTCACCGCCCAGGCGCTCGATCTCCTGGCCGACACCGGCATCGCGCTGCGCATGGTGTGGGAAACCTATCCGGTCGTCTGGGCCGCGCTCGCGGTCATCGCGGTGGTGGCCGGATACCTCGCCGTGGTTCGCCGGCTGATCCGCGCCGAGGCGGCCCGAACGGTCGCCGGCGTCAGGAGGCGAACGCAGGTCTCCGTGGTGGCGGTCGCGGTGTTCCTCTGGGGGTTTGGTATCTGGGGCAAACTGCAGTGGTATCCATTGCGCTGGAGCGATGCGTACTTCGCGACCGACGAGTGGTCCGCGGCGCTCGGGCTCAACCCCGTCCTGCACCTCGCCGACACGTTCAAGAACAAGGCGCGCGGCTTCGACGCCGCCGCCCTGCGGGCGCACTACGGCGAGGTGGCGGCTTACCTCGGCGTCGACCGACCCGATCCGGTGTCGCTGTCGTTCCGCCGCGAGGTGCCGTCCCGCCGGGTGCCGGGGCGGGCGCCGAACATCGTGGTGATCTTTCTCGAGTCGGCCTCGCAGTACGAGACCGGAGTGTTCGGCAACCCGCTCAAGCCCACTCCCAACCTCGATGCGCTGGCCAACGCGGGGATCCTCTTCCGGCACTACTACGCCCCGGCGTTCGGCACGGCGCGATCGGTGTTCGCCTTCGTCACCGGCATACCCGACGTCGAGACCCACGAGACCGCGACGCGCAACCCTCTGGTCGTCCGCCAGCACACGATCATCAACGCCTTCGCCGGCTACGAGAAGCTCTACTTCCTCGGCGGCTCGATGAACTGGGGCAACGTGCGCGGCGTGATGGCGCACAACATCCCCGGCCTCCGTCTGTTCGAGGAGGGCAGCTACAAGGCTCGCCGGGTCGACGTCTGGGGGATCTCCGACTTGGCACTTTTCGAGGAGGCCAACGCCACTCTGCGCGCGATCGGCGACACGCCGTTCTTCGCCGTCATCCAGACCTCCGGGCACCACCGGCCGTACACCATCCCCGCCGACAACCGCTTGTTCGTGCGGCTGACGGCAACGCCCGAGCAGCTCAGGGCGGCGGGCTTCGAGGAGCTCGACGAGTACAACTCGTTCCGCTTCATGGACCACGCGCTCGGCGCCTTCTTCGCCGACGCGCGCCGCGAGGCGTATTTCGACAACACGATCTTCATCATGTTCGGCGACCACGGACGCTTCACCGGCTCCGACCGGCTCGCCCGGCAGGAGAACGCCGTCGGGCTGATGCAGCTCCACGTCCCAGCCGTGATCTACGGCCGGCCGGTGCCGGGCGCGCCGCGCGTGATCGAGGCGCCGGCCAGCGAGGTCGACGTCCTGCCGACGCTGGCCGGCCTGGCCGGACTGGGGTACGTCAACACCACGCTCGGCCGTGACCTGCTCGACCCGCGGTTCGCCGCGACCCGATTCGCCTTCACCATCGCCGACCACTACACCAACCCGAAGATCGGGCTCGTCACCGCGGACGGCTACCTGCAGACGCTGGCCAGCTCCGGCACGCCGCGACTCTACGACCTGCGGGGCGAGGAGGCCGCCGAGATCACGGGTCAAGACCCCGAGCGGGTCGCAGCGCTCTCCCGGTTGTGCCACGGTCTCTACGAGGCGGCGCGCTGGCTGATGTACCACAACGGAGCATGAGCCTCCCACGCGCTCGCCGGTGGTTGTTGGTGGCAGCCGCGGCGGTCGTGGCCGGCGCGGCGGCGACCATCCCGTTCCGCGATCTCTGGGAGCCCGACGAGACGACCTATGCCAAGGTCGCCAGGGAGATGCTGGCGAGCGGCCAGTGGCTGGTTCCCCATCTCGACGGCGAGATCTAAGCGCACAAGCCGCCGCGTCTGCCCGCGGCGATCACGACCCTGGCCATCTGCGGGCTCGCGTGGCCGGCAGTGCTCCTGCCGTTGCTGGCTCCCCGCCTTGGCCCTTTCATCAGCGTCCGGCCGATCGCCCGGGAGATCCGTTCGCTCGAGCCGGAGGAAACCACCGGGCTCACCTTCTGCACGGCATACGCGGGGCTCTCTCTGTACGGCGAGCGGATCTTCCGCCGCCTCGACGACGTGTCCGAGCTGAGGGACGCTCTCGGCCGGGGGCGCGCCGTGACCATGTACGAGCGCCACCTCACGCCGCTGCAGCAGGAGCTCGCGCCCTGGACGGCGGGCGTCAGCCGATTCCCCTTCGAACGTGGCGCCTTCGTGCTCGTCCGCGGCCGCGCCGCTCAGGCCGAGAAGGCGGGGTTGGCCGGTACGGCTGCCTCACCCGCCGCCGCGGCGGCGCCTGCCGGCGCTGGGGTCGCCAGCGACCGGTAGAGGGTGTCGCGCTCGACCGGGACGCGGCCGGCCTCCCGGATCAGGTGCTCGAGGGCGCGCCGGGTCATGCCCTTGCCCGCCTCGCCTCCCGCGGCCAGCGTGATGCGCTCGTCGACCACCGTGCCGTCGAGGTCGTCGGCGCCGAAGTGCTGCGCCACCTGTGCGGTCTTGGCGCCGAGCATGATCCAGTAGGCCTTGACGTGCGGGATGTTGTCGAGCAGTAGTCGCGCCGTGGCGATGGTCTGCAGGTCGAGGGTGCCGCTGGTCGGCGAGATGTGCGAGAGGCGGGTGTTGGCGGGGTGGAACGCGAGCGGGATGAAGCACTGGAAGCCGCCGGTGTCGTCCTGCAGCGCGCGCAGGCGGAGTAGGTGGTCGACCCGCTCCTCGGCGTTCTCGATGTGGCCGTAAAGCATCGTGCAGTTCGACTTGAGGCCGAAGCGATGCACCAGCCGGGCGATCTCCAGCCAGCGGTCGCCGGAGGTCTTGTGGTCGCAGATCACCGCCCGCACCCGCTCGGCGAAGATCTCGGCGCCGCCGCCCGGGCAGGAGTCGAGGCCGGCGGCGACGAGGCGCCGCAGCACCTCCTCGACCGGCAGCTTGGCGCGCTGGGCGAGGAAGTCCAGCTCGACCATCGTCAGCGCCTTGACGTGCACCCACGGGAAGCGGCGCTTGAGCGCCGCGAACAGCGCCTCGTAGTAGTCGACGCCGAGCTTGGGGTGGAGCCCGCCGACCACGTGCAGCTCGGTGACCGCCGGACCGACATCCCGCGCCGCCACCTCGACCGCCTCGTCGACCGAGTACGTCCAGCCGCGCGTGCCGCCGTACTTCTCCGCGAACGCGCACAGGGCGCACGAGGCGACGCAGACGTTGGTCGGGTTGAGGTGACGGTTGACGTTGAAAGTGGTGGCGTTCCCGTGCAGGCGCTCGCGCACGAGGTTGGCGAGCCTGCCCACGGCAAGCAGGTCCGGCGTGGTCGCCAGCGCCACGCCGTCGGCGAACGAGAGACGTTCGCTTGCGGCCACCCTGTCCGCGATTGGCGGGAGCCGATCGTCAAGGAACGGGCCGAGATCCACACCACGCATGGCGGCGACTCTAGCATGGATCCAGGCTGATGCGACGGAGTCTGGAAATCGCCCTCGAAACGGTCCCGCTCTCCACTACACTGCTCGGCGAGGAACCCCAGCGTGAGAATGGCCGATCGGCTGAGTGCTGGACTCAGGGTCTCGCGAGCCCGGGAGAGCGACCCCGCGACGGCAGCGCGCCCCCCGGCGCCTCCGAGCTGGGCAGTCGCGGTGGCTGTCGCGCTCGCGTTGTTCCTGGTCGGCCAGAGCGCCTACCGTGCCGTCACCCAGTCGATCACCCACGACGAGGCGTGCACCTACAACTGGTTCATCGCCAGGCCGGCCAACCTCTTCAACTACGACCCGAACAACCACGTTCTCTTCACCTACCTGGCGATGGCGAGCGTCGCGGCGCTCGGCCCGAGCGAGCTCTCGTTGCGGCTGCCCACCGTAGTCGCGGCCGCGGCCTTTGCGGTCGCCGTGCTCCTCCTGCTTTGCCGCACGCTCCCTTCGCCGGCGTGGTTCCTGCTCACCACGATGCTGACGTTCTTCAACCCGCTGGTCCTCGACTACCTCACCGCGGCCCGCGGCTACGGCCTGGCCCTGGCGTTGCTCCTCGCCGCCATCGTCGTCGGCACGCAGGTGGGGTCGGGGTCCTCAGCGCAGCCGCGACTCCGGAGGCGGCTCCTCCTGATCGCCGTGCTGCTCGCCCTGTGCGTCGCCGCCAGCCTGGCGTTCTCCTTCGCCGTCGCGGCGGTTGCGATCACGGTCATCGCCCTGGCCTCGAACGTCTACCGGAACGCCGGCCTGGAGGGCGCCACGGCGGCGCGGGCTCTGACCGCCGGCTTCGCCCTGCCGGCGGTGGCGATCGCCACGCTGTTCTACCTGCCGTTCGCAACCAAGGTGTGGGCGAGCCACCACTTCGCCCGCTCGCCGGCGCTGCTGGCGGCAGCGCAACGACTCGGCCTCGGCGTCACGCCGCCGATGGCCCCTTCCCCGCTGCCGGTTCTCACTCCGGCCACGGTCCTCGCCATCAGCGGCGCCATCGTCCTGCTGCTCGCCACAACCTGCTGGGGCGCCGTCGCCGCCTGGGGGCGAATCAGCCAGGCAGGCAGCCGGAGCGTTCGCGCGCTCGGCGTGGTCGTGGCGCTCACCCTCACGATCTCTGCAGCCGTGACGTACCGAAAGGAGGTGGTGCGGTTCATCTCAGGCTTCTCGCGGAGCTACCTCTACACCGGCACCACCGATCTCTGGGACGCCGCCACCACCATGCTCGCCGCCAACCTGACGCGAGACCGGACGAGCAGCCAGGAGACTCTCGTGCCTCCGGTGGCTGCGGGAGCCGTCACGCGTACGACCCTCGCCGTCGCCGCTCTGATGGCTCTCGTGGCGGTGTCGGCTCCGCTCTGCCACTGGTGGCGGCGCTTCCTGTCGGGTGGGTCATCCTCGCGGCCACCGCTCGCAGTCGCCGGTCTGCTCGTCTCGACAGCCCTGGTCGCAACGGCGCAACTGCATGCGGCGGCCCACCTCGTGCTTGGCGTGAACCTGCCGCCGCCCCGCGCTGCGGTGTTTCTGCCGCCCCTCGTGACCCTCGGCGCGGCATTCGTTCTCCGCTCATCACGCCGCCGACGACGCGCCTGGTCGTTCGCCGCCGGAGCGTGCGCTGTTGCTCTCCTCGCTCGCTACGTCCAGCAGTATGATCCCCGGGTGTTCTGGGGCAACCTCGCGGATGCCGGGAGTCGTACGGTCTTCGAGCGCATGCAGGCGGTGGTCGCGGACCGCTCGCCGGACTCGGTGCGGGTGGGCGGATCGTGGCTCTATGAGCCGAGCATGAACTTCTACCGCCAGGCCCGGGGCGCCGCCTGGATGCAGCCGTACCGCCGTGAGGCCGCGCAGCGGCCCGAGGAGCTCGAGTTCCTCATCTACCCCGTCGCGCAGTCGGCGCCGGTGCTCGCACCCGGGTTCGAGGAGATCTACAGAGACCCGGCGGGAGGGGCCGCCCTGGCGCGTCGCATCCCCGCACCCAGTGGCTGGAGAGCGCCATGACGCGAGCGCCCGCCACCCTCGCCGCCATCGCCGCGTTCGCGTGCATCATCGTCGGCGGGTACGAGACGACACGCTGGTTTGCCGCGCTGGAGCGCGCGCCGCGATGGGCGGCGCTGCTGGCGCCGCTCGAAGCCATGCCGGTGCCCGCCGGCGCTACCGTGGCGCTTTCCATTCCAGCAGAGCTGGCGGCACCGGGCACTGCCAAGGTCGTCGTCTATGAGGCGGCGTGGCGGCGGCCGGACCTCCGCTGGGCGTTGCTTTCGCAATGGCCGGCGGGACATCCCCTGGTCCACCTGGTCGCGCTCCGCGACGCTCCCGTGCCGCCTGGCTGGAGCGAAGCGTGGCATGGCGGGGAGTTGCGCCTCCTCCGCAAGGTCGCGCCGTGACCGCGTGGGCCGCGGTCGCCGCGGCGCTCCTTCTGGGTTGGGGCATCTGGCGGCGCTCCTCACCGCTCGACCCCGGTACCGGAGCGGTCACCGGAGCCGTGCTCTTCGGCGCACTCGGAACCGGAGCGTGGCTCGCCGTGCTCGACCTGCTCGGCGCGCCGTGGTCGATGCCGCTGCTGCTGATGCCCGCCGCCGTCTCCGCCGTCGCTGGCGCCACGGCCCGTCAACCGTTGCGGCGGGTAGCCGCGGACGAACGACCGTGGCTTGCGGGCGCCCTCCTCGCCGTCTTGCCGCGCGCCGTCGTTACCGCCCTGAACCCCGCGTTCGGCTGGGACTTTCGCTACTTCTTGGGTCTCAAGGCGCGGGTCTTCGCCGTCGCCTCCGGTCACGACGGCGCCTGGCTCGCGTGGCCCGGTCACGCGTTCGCGAACCCGGACTATCCCCCGCTCTGGAGCGACCTCCTCGCTGCCGGCGTTCGCCTGGACGCCCCCGTCGACGCCGTCGCCGCGGCGTGGCAGTCGGTCCTCGTCGTGGCGCTCGCCGCGGCGTGCTGGGAAGCGGCGGAGGGTGCGCCACCCCGGGTGCGGGCGCTCGCCGCGGCAGCCGGCGGCTGGTGCCCGGTCCTCTTCTGGCCCCGGTACTCCGGGTACTCCGAGCCGTTGCTGGCGTTCTTCGCGGCGGTGGCGTTCGGCCGTCTCTGCCAGCACCGAGGCGACTCGCTCGACGGCGCCTGGACGCTCGCGGCGGCAACCGCGGCCCTCGCGCTCACCAAGAACGAGGGCGTCGCGCTGGCGGCGGGTGTCGTCCTGGGCGTTGCCTGGAGCCGGGGTCTTCGCCGCGTTCTCCTGCCGGCGCTCGCTCTTGCCATCGCCCTGGGAGCCTGGAAGGGCTTCCTCCTCGCTGCGAGGATCGAGACCGGGTGGGCGTTTGCCGGGCTCGGCCGATTGGCGGACCATCTGGTCGAGTTGCCGAGAGCAGTAGGCGGCGCCTTCAAGCCGAAGTACGCCGTCGTGGTGATGATGTGGATCCTGGCGCTGCCCGGTCTTCGCGGCCGCCGGTGTCGCGGTGCACAGCTTGCGCTCGGAGTGTGGGCCGTCGCCGTCTTTGTCGCCTATGCAGCAACACCGTTCGACCTCACATGGCACCTGTTCACATCGTTGGACCGGGTGCTGGCGGCGCCGCTGCCTGCGGCGATCGCGCTCGCGCTCGGGTCGAGCCTCAGCCGCCCGCCGCGGGTAGTCGAACGATCATCACCGGCACCGTCGCGTGGTGGATCACCTTCCGCGTGACCGAGCCGACCAGCGCGTGGTGCAGCCCCGAGGTGCCGTGTGTCGCCATGATGACGAGGTCGCACTTCTCGGTGTCGGCGAACTCCGCGATCGCGCGCGCCGGCTGACCGCGGACGACGCAGACCTCGACCGTCTCGCCGCCGCCGACCTGGCGCTTGAGCTCCTCGAGGCGCTTCGTCGCCTCGTCGCGCAGATGGCGGTGGTAGTCCGCCCAGGGGAGCTGAAACGAGAGGATGTCGGGGTTCGGGAACGAATCGTCGACCACCGAGAACAGCACGATCTTCCCGCCGCCGGCGTGCGCCAGCTCCAGCGCGATCTCCAGAGGGCGCCGCGCCAGATCGTTGAAATCCTCCGGGACGAGAATCTTGCGAAACATGGGCGTGCCCTCCCCCGTTTCTCTTGCTCGACCATGGTAGCGGTGCGCCGCGCTTGACACCAGCCATGCCCGTCAGTAGCATGCGTGTCCCCGGACGACTGGCGTCTGCGGGAGGTTAGCTCAGTGGTAGAGCACCTGCCTTACACGCAGGGAGTCGCGGGTTCGAATCCCTCACCTCCCACCACTACTGAGTCGGCCATTGGGGTCTTTCAAGCGGGGTGGTAGTTCAGTTGGTTAGAACGCCGGCCTGTCACGCCGGAGGTCGCGAGTTCGAGTCTCGTCCACCCCGCCATTAGAATCAGACACTTACGGACCACTTACGAGTGGCCCGAGTCGTATCCATCCACATTCTCGTCCACGGACGCCGTGCGCATTGCGGCGCTCAATGACGGTACGATCTACCGCAGCGGCTCACCACCCTCGGCGAGTATCGCCACGTAGTCGGCATGCGCGACGAGCCGATCCCGCCGCTTGCCCGTAACCTCTCGGACGATGCCCAGGCCCGCCAGGTGGCTGAAGGCCGCACCTGATGGCCACCTCCTCGGGCACAGTGACGCAAGCTGTCGGTATATCGAACACGTAGATACCTATTGAACGCGAGCGTTTCTACATCTAGACTATCCTCATGTCGGATGCTCTTCACTCGCGCACGCGTGCGCGGGTTGCGCCAAAGGAGACGCTAAGCGTCCTCGCGCGCGCGGCGCGGGGCGGGCTCATCACCGTTCCGCGGGCCGCGGAGGCGCTTGGAGTTGGGCAGGACCGGGCGGCGCAGGTCCTCACGAGCCTCGCGCGCCGCGGGTGGATCTCGCGAGCACGGCGAGGGCTCTACCTCGTGCTGCCGATTGAGGCCGCTGGGGGTCCAGCCGCGACCGTGGACGATCCCTGGGTGCTCGCACAGGTGCTCTACGAGCCGTGCTACATCGCCGGCTGGAGCGCCGCGGAGCACTGGGGGCTCACGGAGCAGCTCTTCCGTTCCACGTTCGTCGCCACCGGTGCGACCATCCGTGAGCGGTCACAGCGAGTGCTCGGTCTGGAGTTCCACCTCGTGCGGGTTGCCGCGGAACGAGTGGCCGGCGCGACACGTGTCTGGCGTGGACGCGAGCGCGTCGCCGTTTCCGACCCGGCAGGAACGATCGCGGATGCCCTCGTGTCTCCAAGCTGGGTCGGCGGAGTGCGGCAGCTCGCGGGCATGCTTGCGGGCTACCGTGCGAGCGCGCAGTGGGAACCGGCCGCGCTTCTCCGGCAGCTCGCAGCCGTCACCTCGGGCGCGGCCTACAAGCGTCTCGGCTACCTCATCGAAGCGCTCGCCATCGACGCGCCATCGGTCGTCGATGAAGCCCTTCGGAAACGCACAACCGGCGTGATCCGGCTGGACCCGGGCAACCCCGCGCGCGGTCGCCTCACGAAACGCTGGGGCCTCTGGGTTAACGTGCACCTCGACGTCAGCGAGGGCGGCGCATGATCGCGAAGCAGGACATCCTCGATCGCGTCACCGAGTGGCGCTTGCGGCCGGACGTCATCGAGAAGGACTACGTCCTCGGCTGGGTGCTAGCAGCGATCGCCGCTCACCCGACCGCGGGGACGGGTTGGGTGTTCAAGGGTGGGACGTGCCTCAAGAAGTGCTACTTCGAGACCTACCGGTTCTCCGAAGACCTGGACTTCACCCTCGCCCCCGAGTCGCCGTACGACGCCGGAGCGCTTCGTCAGGTGCTCGTGGAGGTCGTCGCGGCAGCGCATGAGATGAGCGGCATCGAGTTCCCCGAGGAACTCGTGGAGGTCCGGGAGCGGAAGGACAAGCTGGGCCGCACGACCTTTCAGGGGAAGATCGGCTACCGCGGGCCGCTTTTGAGCCCGTTCTACCCGCGCATCATCTTCGACCTCAGCCGCCACGAGCCGATTCAACTCCCCCCGACGAGCCGGGCGATCCTCCACCCTTATCCCGATGAGCTCCCGTCCGAGGCAGCCGTGACGACGTACCAGTTCGAGGAGCTGTTCGCCGAGAAGCTCCGGGCGCTTGTGGAGCGTACGCGCCCGCGAGACCTCTACGATATCGTCTTCATCCTCGAGACTCGTGCAGGCGAAACCGACCTCGAATCGGTGCGGAATGTGTACGAGCGCAAGTGCGCCGCCAAGGATCTGGCGGTTGCCCGCGCCCACGAGATCGTGGCCCTTGCGGCCCAGGCCGGCGAGCTCCGCTCTGAGTGGGAGAACATGCTCGCGCACCAGCTCCCGGAACTCCCGCCCCTCGATGGCGTCCTCTCGTCAATCTTTCGGAGCGCGACTGCGCCTCAGTGGTCCATCCAATTCTCATCCACATTCGGCTGACCCATCCGACCGGTCGGACCCCAGAATCCAGACTTCGGAAGCGTTCCCTCCTCCCGTGACGCCGGCGCTGCTCAGAGCTTGTGAAGCAACCCTTCACAAGCTCTGACTATCTCGTCAGGGGAGGGCGTTCGCCCTCCCCTCGCCCGCGAAGCAAGTTCGCGGGTTTCACCCTACCTCCGCGCCTCGCCGAGGACGGCGAGGCGCGCTGATCTACTACTTCCTCAGATCTGCGCGTGACGGGCGGATTTTCGGAAGCAGTAGATCAGTTGGCTTGAAGCAGCACCTCTACCCTGCGCACCAGCTCGTCGATGACCCGGTCGGCTGCCGGTAGGTCGCGCATCAACAGCCCAAGATCACCTTCCCAGCCTCTCCGGACGATGTCGAGCAGGCCGGCCGAGAAGAAGTCGGCGGCTGAGCTGAACGTCACGCTCCGAATGCCGCATTTCCCCGGCAGGATGCGGCGGATCGCTGCCTGGTCAAGGTCAAGGCCACAGGAGAGCTGCACGAGGATGCGCCAGAGGTCGTAGAAGTCACGGCAGCGGGGACGAGCCCAGCCCCGTTCACCGCGACGGGTTTCGGTCTGCAGCAGAGCACGCAGCTTCTCCGCCACGATCTCCTCGAGGCTGTACACGCGGACCACCCCTTGGAGCTCTTCATCGTAACCGTGAAGGACCGGGCGCGGCGGGGAAGGGAGGAGGATCGGCTCATCGACCGTGATCTCCAGCTTCACCAGACAGAGCGGGCTTCGCTGCCACGGATACTGGACGCGGAATGCGAAGCTCTCCTGGCCATGTGGGTGCGGGTCGCGGTGGGCCATGCGCTCCACGACGACGGCGAACGGGCCCCGGACCGAGAGAGACTCCATGGCCCGGTCGCCTGCTGCTCGTAGCGCTTCCTCCAGGGAAGC
>Ga0315273_10001833_pt1 | contig 24596 bp, 18 predicted proteins | sample YL17G02_0_MG_FD_205753 | JGI IMG/M metagenome (GOLD analysis project Ga0315273, IMG submission 205753) | Sediment microbial communities from Yellowstone Lake, YNP, Wyoming, USA - YL17G02_0 | ecosystem: Environmental > Aquatic > Freshwater > Lake > Sediment | place: USA: Wyoming | collected... | reverse complement strand
CAGTCGCTGCACACCAACGCCCGCGACGAGGCGCTGGCGCTGCCGACCGAGGACTCGGTACGGATCGCGCTGCGCACCCAGCAGGTGATCGCTTACGAGTCCGGGGTCGCCGACGTCGTCGACCCGCTCGGCGGTGCCTACGTTGTCGAGGCGTGGACCGACCGCATCGAGGCGGAGGCAAACGCCTACCTCGAGAAGATCGAGGCGATGGGCGGGGCGCTGGCGGCGATCGAGCGCGGCTTCCAGCAGCGGGAGATCCATGAGGCCGCCTACCGCATCCAGCGCGCCATCGAGAAGGGCGAGCAGATCGTGGTGGGCGTCAACCGCTTCCAGGTCGAGCACGAGGACCTGCCGCCCACGTTCCGCGTCGACGAGGCGGTCCAGGCGGCGCAAATCGCGCGCCTGCGCGCCGTGCGCGACCGTCGCGACGCCGGTGCGGTGGCGCGGGCGCTCGCCGACCTGGCCGCGGCGGCGCGCGGGAGCGACACGCTGATGCCGCCCATCATTGCCGCCGTGGAGGCGCGGGCGTCGGTCGGCGAGATCGCCGGCGCGCTGGCGCGGGAGTTCGGCGAGCACCGCGACGCGGTCGTCCTCTAGCACGATCACGGTCCTCCTGGGCAAACGACGCCGTCGCGCGTCAGGCTCGCCGCTCCGGCAGGATTCACCATCGGCTCACATTACCGTGGTATAGGATGAGGTTGCGTCCGCTCCGCGGTGAGGGCGCGCGAAGGGGAGACGATGGCGCACCGCAACGACGACGATGGCGCCCGGCGGCGCCCGACCGATGCGCCCGCCAAGGAGGCGGGGACGGCGGTATCGTTCCCTCTGCGCGTCGGCGCCATCGACCTCGGCTCCAACGCCATCCGCTACCTCGCCGTCGAGGTCGACGAGCACGGCCGCCAGAGCGTGCTCGCCGCCGACCGCATCGCCGTGCGCCTTGGCCATGGCGTCTTCGTCTCCGGTCGGCTCGTCGGCGAGGCGATGGACGCTGCGGTCGCGGCGCTGGCCGCCATGCACGAGCACTTCGCGGCGCTCGGTGTCCAGCACGTGCGCGCGGTCGCCACCAGCGCGGTGCGCGAGGCGAGCAACGGCGAGGCGTTTCTCAAGCGGGTGCAGCGCGACATCGGGATCTCACTCGAGCTGATCACCGGTTCGGAGGAGGCCCGTCTGGTGTTCCTGGCGGTGGCGGCCCGGATGCCGCTCGGCGATGAGCCCTGGATCGCCGCGGACCTCGGTGGTGGCAGCGTCGAGGTGTCGCTGCTCGACGGCAACGGCATCATCTGGAGCGAGTCGCACACCATGGGGTCGGTGCGCCTGCTCGAGGAGCTGGCGGGCGCTGGCGACGACCCCGGCCGCTTCCGCCGTCTGGTCGGCGAGTATATCGACACGCTGCGCCTCCCCGCCGCGGCGCGGGCGCGGCCGATCGCCGGGTTTATCGCCACCGGCGGCAACATCGAGGCGCTGGCGCGCCTGGCCGGCGTCGACGGCGGCGCCACCGGGATCGGGCTGCTTCCCCTGGCGACGCTGCGCGGCGTCATCGACACCCTGTCACGCCTGTCATACCGGCAGCGGGTGGTGGAGCTGGGGCTGCGCGAGGACCGCGCCGACGTGATCCTCCCCGCCGCGATGGTCTACGAGCGCCTCTGCACCCTCGCGGGCGCCGAGCAGATCCACGTGCCGTTCGTCGGCCTGCGCGAGGGTCTGGCGCTCGACCTCGTCGAGGAGGTCACGCAGAGCCGCGCCTATGAGGACCGGCACGAGCGCGAGGTGCTCGCCGGCGCCCTCGCGGCGGGGCGCCGCTACCTGTTCGACGAGGCGCACGGGGCTCACGTGTGCCGCCTCGCGACATCGCTGTTCGATCAGTTGCGCGACGTGCACGAGCTGGGCGCCACGGACCGCCGCATTCTCCTGGCCGCGGCGATGCTGCACGACATCGGCTCGTTCATCTCCTACAAGCGCCACCACAAGCACTCGTTCTACCTGATCTCCAACTCCGAGCTGCCGGGGCTGGCGCCGCGCGAGATCCTGCTCGCCGCGACCGTGGCGCGCTATCACCGCAAGGCCGAGCCGGCGGCCGACCACGAGCCGTACAACGAGCTCGGCCGCTCCGAGCAGAGCACGGTGCGGCGTCTCGCCGCGCTGCTGCGCCTCGCCGACGCGCTCGATCGCGACCACCGCCAGCGCGTCAAGCGGGTTGTCGCCGCGCGCGCCGGAAAGGAGTTGGTGCTGCAGCTCGACGGCGCCGGCGACCTGCTCCTGGAGAAGTGGTCGCTGCAGCGCCGGATGGACCTGTTTGAGTCCGAGTTCGGCGTGCGCGTGCGGCTCGGCGACGAGGCGCGACGCCCGTGAAGGTCGCCTTCATCGCCGACGTCCACGCCAACTTCCCGGCGTTGTGCACGGCGCTCGAGGTCGCCGTTCGCGCAGGCGCGGGCACGGTGGTGGCGGCCGGCGACCTCGTCGGCTCCGGCCCGCATCCGGTCGAGGTCGTGCGTCTGCTCATGCAGCGGGGCGTGCGGGCGATCGGCGGCAACGTCGAGCGCAAGGTGCTCGAGCTCATCGACAGCGGCAAGAAGCTCAAGTACCGGCTCGAGAGGAAACGGTCCGGCCACTTGGCTTGGGCGGCGCTGCAGCTCGGCGAGGCGGAGCGCGCCTGGCTGGCGGAGCTGCCGGACCGGCTCGACCTCTCGTTCGCCGGCGTCGCCGTGCGGGTGGTGCACGGCAGCGCACGCAGCGACGAGGAGTACGTCTTCCCCAGCGTGACGGCGCGGGCGCTGGCCGGCATGGCCGGGGATCCCCGCCCCGCCGTCCTCGTCTGCGGTCACTCGCACATCCCATTCACCCGCCGCGTCGGCGGCGTGCGCGTCGTCAACTGCGGCTCGGTGGGGCGGCCGGTCGACGGCGACCCGCGCGGGGCGCTCGCCATCGTTGACTTCGGCGCCGCGCCACTTGTACGCGCGACGATCGTCCGTTTCGCCTACCCGGTTGCCGAGACGATGCGCGACCTGGCGGCGCGCGGCGTTCCCGGGGCCGTGCCCGAGGAGCTCGAGCGCGGCGTGAAGCGCAAGGGCGTGTGACGTGGCGGCACTGCCCCCCGAGCCGCTAGGCGACGACGCCCCGGTCTTCCGCCTGCCGACGCGGTTGAGCGCGGCGCGGCTGGCGGCGGCGCTCGGTGCCGCCGGCTACACGGTGCTCCAGTCGGGCGGCTTCCGCCGGCGCGACCTCTACCTCGACACCCAGGATGGCCGCCTTCACCGAGCCGGGCTGCGCCTGCGGCGTCGCGACCGTCACGCCACATGGCAGCTCCTCGAGGGCGGCTGGGTGGCGGCTGAGCAAGCGGCGACGGGCGAGGAGGCGCCCGGCGATGGCGACGTCGGTGCTCCGGTGGCGGCGGTCGGTGGCGGTCGCCGGCTGCTGCCGCAGGCGACGGTGCACGCGAGCGGAAAGCGCCTGCGGCTGCAGACGCCGGTCGGCGCCGAGATCGAGCTCGAGGTGGCGCGCTGGACGTTCGCCGCGCCAGACGGCGGTCCGCCGGTGGCGGGGCCGCGCATCGCCATGCTGGAGCGGCCGTCCGTGCCGCCGGCGGAGGCGCAGCACTTGGCGGCGGTGCTGCGCGACCTCGTGCGGCTGCGGCGCCTCGGCGCCGACGCGCTTGCGACCGGCCTGGTGGCGCTCGCGCTGCCGCTGCCTGGGGCGCCAGTGCCGACCGGGCTGCGCCTCGAGGTCTCGGACACGATGGCGATTGCTGCGCCCAAGATCCTCGCTCGCCAGGCATTCAAGATGTGGGCGAACACCGCGGGCACGATCGCCGACCTCGACCCGGAGTTCCTGCACGACCTGCGGGTCGCGACACGCCGGGCGCGCTCGGCGCTGCGCCTGCTGGCACCGCTGTACGGCGACGAGCGCTGCGCGGCGCTGCGCGGCGCGCTCGGCTGGATCGCCGCCGCGCTCGGAGCGGTGCGCGACGTCGACGTGCACCGCCAGCGCATTCGCGCCGAACTGGAGCGGGCGGGCGCCGCTCCCGGCGACGACGCCGGGCTCGCCGCCGCGCTCGAGCGCCAGCGGGGGCCCGCGCTCGAGGCGTTGCGCGCGGCCTTGCGGTCGGAGCGGCACACCGACCTGGTGGAGGCGCTGCGGGCGATGGAGGTCGCGGCCGATGCAGCGCCCGAGGCGGTCGCGTGGGGTGCCGCACCGGCGGTCGAGGTGGCGCCGGTCCTGATCGCCCGGGCCGCGGGCCGCATCCGCCGCTGGGGTGACGCGATCGACGCGGGCACCACCAACACGGACCTCCATCGGCTGCGCATCCTGTTCAAGCGGCTGCGCTACACGGCCGAGTTTTTCGCCGAGCTTTTCGGCGAACCGATGCGGGTCGCGATCGCGCGCCTCGTGCCGTACCAGGACTGCCTCGGCGCGCTCCAGGACGCCGTCGTCGGCCTGGCGACGCTCGAGGAGCACGTTGCCGTGCGGACGCGGCGCGGCCGCACGCGCGCCGGCGACCTGCTGGTGCTCGGCGCCCTGATGCAGGTGCAGCGCGAGGAGATTGCGCGCCAGCGCGGGGCGCTGGCACGGCTATGGTCCTCACTGCCCGCCCTCGTCAAGGCGCTGCGCCGCGCGACGTCAGTGCCACGTATCACAACATGACATCATCCCCGCCTTTCCGGGCGGCCGGGCAACTGTCCGCACGCAGTGGGATCGTGAGGTTGTGATACGCGGCCCCTCCCCGGCGCGACGTTGGGCGCGTCGCCAGCAGAGCGCCGCATGGCCTGGCCGCGGCTGGTCGGCGAGCTCGAGCGCCTCTACCTGCGGCTCGCCCGCGAGGCCCGGGCGCGGCGGCGGACCTTGCCAAGACCTGGCACGCGCCTCCGCCACGAGGAGCTGCGAGACCCCGAACGTGTCTTGACGCGATCAGAATCGCCTCTAAGATCGCAGCTTGTGAGAAGAAAGCTCCCATCCCCCGAAGGTCGAGCCGGCTTCGTCAATCCCAGGCGACTCGGTCTCAATTCGTTGCCGCGGATTCTGATCGTCACTGCTGCCGGCCTCGCTGCCGCGATGATGTCGTGTGGCAAGTCTGGTCAGACCCTGAGCTATGAGGAGCGCTTGGCCAACACGGGGGAGCCCGCTTTGCACGGGCTGCAGAGCGAAAGGCTGCGTGGGTTGATGGGAGAGCTCGATCGGCTCGCCAAGAAGGAAGACTACGGTCACGCCTTGAAACTGGAGGAGGAGCAAGACGAGACTGTTGAAGTGGCCGCTGCCCTTGAGAGATCTGTTGCCGCGCTGCGAGCTGCTGCGGATGCGCTGCAGCTCACCGACGCCGAACGCCAGACATTCGTGGGGATGGTGGCGAAGCTGGAGAGACACGTGCAGGAATTTAGCCTGGCCTGCCAGAGTCGCGATCTCCCCGCGATGAAGACTGCAATGAATCTGATGACCGTCACCTGCAACGCGTGCCACAGCACCTTCCGCAAGATGAAGCCGTAGACGAACAACGAAAGTACTACGCAGCGCTCGACAGGAGGACGCCGGTACCCCGCGGTCGGTGTCGAGGTCGAGGTGGTGCGCTAGACGTTCGTGGCGCTCGGCGTCCTCGCCGGCCACGTCGGGGCGATCGCGCCTCAAGGCGTCAGCGCCTCCACGGCCGAGCTTGGCGCGGCGGCTGCACGCCGGCGAGGTGCGAGACGAACGCCGCCACCTCGATGAGCGGCGCCTCGGCGCGGCGGGCGCGCGGCACGGCGGCGCCGCGGGCAAGCCAGATCGCGTGCATCTCCGGGTGCGTCGACCGAAACCCGTGCTGGCCGTCGTAGCTGGCTCTTTCGTGGGCGCCGCCGCCGATGTTGCCGGTGGCGTTGTAACCCGGCTTGAGGAAGACGACGAGGTCGCCGGCATTGGGCGCGTCGAGCCCGATCGCGGCCAACTGCGCTCGCGTGTACGCCGACTCGACGACCGGCTCGCCGTCGAGCTCGACCAGGGCCAGCGCCTGCGCCGCCAGACGGACCACCTCGTCGAGGCGCTCCGGCGGCACGACGCCGTCCGGCTCGCGGCCGATCAGGTTGACGTAGAGATGAGCGCAGCCGCCGGAGGCGACGGCGGCGATCTGCGACTTCCCGCCCACCGCGGGGCGACCCTTGCCCTCGACCTGCTCGGCGAGACCGGCGCGGCGCAGCACCTCGTTGACGTGCACGGTCTCCCAGATCGGCGCGATGCCGTGGTCGGAGACGACGACGAGCGCGTCGCGCGACAAGTCGAGCGCTTTCGCCAGGTCGGCCACCGCCGTGTCGGCAATCAGGTACGCGGTGTTGACGGTGCGGTTGGCGGTGTCGACCATCCCCTCGGAGTAGAAGCGCTGGCGCCGGTCCGTGATGGTGAAGACGTGCTGCACCTCGTCGACGATGGGCTGGTAGGTCATGAGCAGGTCGAACCGCTCGTGGGCGACAGCGACGCGCATGCACGCGGAGAAGTACGCGGCGAAGCGCCTCACTTGCTCGAGGTAGTCGGCGATAGCAAGGCCGTTCTCGCCGGAGATGCCGCGCTCGAGGGCGCGGTCGTCCGGTCCGCCGGGCCAGAACGAGGCCTCCCGGTCGAGGAGCTCACGAAAAGCGCGCGGATAGGCCTCGGTGGCGTTGAAGGCGCCGCGGTAGATGCGCACCGTGGCGAGGTCGGGGGCAAAGTTCTGCAGGAGGCACCATGCCCCGACCAGTCGCTGTCCGCCGTCCGGGTGGGCGGCCCGGACGTGCAGCGGGAACCACTCGCCGACGCGAGCCGTGGCGAGGGTGCCGTTGCCAAGATCCGCGTCGTCGTCGACGAGGAGCGCGTCGTAGTCGGTGACGCCGTTGTTCGTGGTGTCGAGGGCGGTGAGCACGAACTGCACCGGCTCGAGGCCGGCGCCGTCGACGAACTTCGCGGCCAGGCGCGCGCTGCGTGCCGGCGAGAACGACCGCGAGCCGCCGGTGGGCGCGGGGGTGGCGGGTGTGAACGCCGCCGCGTCGAGGGTCACGGTCTGCGGCTGGGCGAGGGGGTCGTCGACGTAGGTGGTGCCGAAGTCCGCGCGCCGCGCCTCGCTCTGGTTGTCGCACCCCGGGAAGGTGAGCACGCCCACGCGCTTGCCCTGGCGGCGGAACGACTGCCAGAGCGCCTCGGCGTTCCACGGGGTGGCGAAGCCGGAAACGCCCTGGGCGATCCCGGTGCCGAGCGCGTGGAAGCGGTTGTTGACGATCCCGGTGGCAGCGGGCGGGGCGCCGGTGGCGATCGACGCGTGGCTCACCGCGGTCATGGTCGGGTCGGCCGGGATGGCGTGCTCGACGACGTAGCCCCAAGCCTCGAAGGCGACCAGCCCCGCCGGCTCCTGATAGGCGCCCTGAGCGAGGAGATGGCGGTGGCGCACGGCGGAGAAGCCGTCGACGGAGAGCAGCACGACCCGCTGAGCGGTCGCGTGCAGCACCGGCCGCGGCGTCGCGGGGACTGCGGGGACGGTGGCACGGCAGGCGGCGACAATGGCGGTGACGAAGAGGGCCAGGCACGACAGGCGGCAGCGTCGCATGGGCGCAGTGTAGCCCGCGGCCGTCCTTCACCACAGCTTCACAACTCGGCGGTATAACGTCCGTGGCCGCCAGACGGCCACGAAGGAGGTCACCATGAAGCTCCTCACGATACCCGGCGCCGCCGCATGCGCCCTCCTCCTCGCCGCGAACGGGTCCGCCCAGGTGGTCCAGGTCGACGCCGGCATCCCGCCGTACCAGCGCACCGTGACGGTGTCCGGCAACCTCAACGCGGTCGGCTCCGACACGATGAACAACATGATGACGCTGTGGGCCGAGGGGTTCGCGCACATCCACCCCAACGTCAAGATCCAGATCGAGGGCAAGGGCTCGTCGACCGCTCCGCCGGCGCTGATCGCCGGGACGGCGCAGATCGGGCCGATGTCGCGCGAGATGAAGGACTCGGAGATCGACGCGGTGCAGGCCAAGTACGGCTTTGCTCCGACCCAGATCGTCACATCGATCGACGTGCTCGCGGTGTACGTCAACAAGGACAACCCGCTCAAGTCGATCTCGCTCGCCGAGGTGGACGCGATCTTCTCGAAGACCCGCAAGCGCAGCTACCCCAACGACCTCACCACCTGGGGCCAGCTCGGCCTCAAGGGCGAGTGGGCGAAGGCGCCAATCTCGGTCTACGGCCGCAACTCCGCCTCCGGCACCTACGGCTTCTTCAAGGAGCACGCGCTCGCCAAGGGCGACTACAAGGACACCGTGAAGGAGCAGCCGGGCTCCGCCTCCGTGGTCCAGGGCGTCTCCGAGGACACGTTCGGTGTCGGCTACTCCGGGATCGGCTACCGCACCTCCGGTGTGCGGGCGCTGCCGCTCGGCACCAAGATCGGCGACGCAGCGGTCGAGGCCAACTACGAAAACGCCCTCAGCAAGGCGTATCCGCTCTCCCGCTACCTGTTCATCTACGTCGTCCGGGACCCGCGCCAGCCGATGGACCCGCTCACCCGCGAGTTTCTCCGCTACGTGCTCTCCAAGGAGGGTCAGGAGGGCGTGGTCAAGGACGGGTACCTGCCGCTGCCGGCCACCGTGGTCCGCCAGGAGCTGGCGAAGTTAGACTGACCGAGATGGCTTCGAGCACCTCATCGTTCCGGGGGAGTCGCCAGCGCCGCGGCCCATCCAGCGAACATGTTGGGAACCGGGGACCGGGTACCGGGCACCGGAAGAGCGCCGGCTCGCTAGCTCTTACCGGACTTTCCGCGCGCAGCGCTGGCAGCCGGTCCCCTGTCCCCGGTCCCCTGTCCCCGGTTCTTCCATGACGGCTCCGGCTTCAGAGCGGCTGCGGCGAGCCCACCTGCTGGACCGTCTGGTCGCCGGCGCGATCACGGCCGGCGGCTCGCTGATCCTCCTGGCCGTCGCCTTCCTGATGGTTTTCCTGTTCGTCGAGTGTCTGCCGCTGCTGCGCCCGGGCAGCGCAAAGCGGGAAGCGGTGCGGCCTGGCGCTCCCGCTGCTCTCGCCGCGGCCGAGGACGAGTACCGCGAGAACGTCTCGATTCTGGCGGCCGACGCAGCGATTCACGTCGTCGGACGCGACGGCACCGCCACGACCCTGCCGCTCGAGGGTGCCGTGGCCCCGCTGCGACAGGCGCTCACCGGAGGCGGTGGCCGACTCTTCGCCGTCGCCGACGCCGCGTCGCACCTGCAGGTGTGGTCGTTGCGGGCGCGCGTGACATGGAAGGGCCAGCAGCGCGTGCTGGTGCCGCAGGTGCGGCAGGTCCTCTCGACGCCCTGCCCGCCGAGCGCGAAGCTGCTGGCGGTCGCGGGCGACGGCGACTCGGTGTGGGTGCTCGTCGCGGCTGGCTATCGCGCGCTGCTGCTCGCCGGTTCCTCCGACGGCGGTGCCGCGATGACGGTCCTGGGCAGCGCCGTGACCCCGGCGGCGGGCGCCCTGGCGCGCGACGGCAGCCAGGCGTGGCTGGCGGCGGGCCGCCAGCTCCTCTGGTACGCGACTGATGGCGCCGCGAAGGGCGAAACGCTGGCGGCGGCGGTCGAGTCGCCGCTGCCCGCCCCGCCGACCGCCATGACAACGCTGCTCGGCGACACGACGTGTCTGGTCGGCGACGCCACGGGGACTGTTGCGGCCTGGCAGGTGGTGGCCGGCGAGGTGCCGGGTACCCGCCGACTCGAACAGTCGGCCAGCTTCCCCGGGCGAGGTCCGGTGATCGCCATCGCTGTGTCGGAGAGGGACAAGACGTTTGCCGTGCTGCGCTCCAGCGGCATGGAAATCGCGCAACTGACGACCCGTCGTGTGCTGGTCACCGTGGCCGACGCACCGCCGAAGCTGATCAGCCTGGGGTTTTCGCCGCGCCGCGACGGGCTGCACGCGGTGACTGCGAGCGGCGAGATCCACCGCTGGGCGATTGCCATCCCGCACCCCGAGGTCAGCCTCGCCACGCTGTTCCTGCCGGTCCACTATGAGGGCTTCACCAGTGCCGAGCTGGTGTGGCAGTCGACCGGCGGCACGAGCGACTTCGAGCCGAAGCTCTCGCTCGTGCCGCTGATCGTCGGCACCTTCAAGGGCGCACTCTACGCGCTGCTGTTCGCCGGACCGTGCGCGGTCGCCGCGGCGCTCTACGTCTCGCAGTTCGCGCCGCTGCGGGTACGCGTGATAACGAAGCCCATCGTCGAGCTGATGGCGGCGCTGCCTTCGGTCGTCGTCGGGTTTCTGGCCGCACTGTTCCTGGCGCCGCTGCTGCAGCGGCACATGGTGGGCGTGCTCGCACTCGTCGCCCTGCTCCCCGTGGCTGTGGCCGGCGCCGGGGCGGCGTGGGGAGCGATGCCACTGCGGGTGCGGCGACGTCTGGGCCGCGGTAGCGAGCTCGGGGTGATCGCCGCGGTGGTTGCGCTCGCCGTCGGGCTCCCGTTTACCTGCGAGAGCACGCTGGGCCGCCTCCTGTTCGGCGGCGACCTGCGCCAGTGGCTGCTCGACGCGGCGGGGATCACATTCGACCAGCGCAACGCCGTGTTGGTCGGCTTCGCCCTCGGCTTCGCCGTCATCCCGATCATCTTCACGCTCGCCGAGGACGCGTTCTCCAACGTGCCGCCGAGCCTGGTGTCGGCTTCGCTGGCGCTGGGCGCGACGCGCTGGCAGGCCGCCACCACCGTGGTGCTGCCGGCGGCCAGCCCGGGTCTGTTCGCGGCGGTGATGACCGGCCTCGGCCGCGCCGTCGGCGAGACGATGATCGTGCTGATGGCGACCGGCAACACGCCGATCCTGTCGCTGTCGCCGTTCTCCGGCATGCGCACGATGTCGGCGTGCATCGCGGTCGAGCTGCCCGAGGCGCCGTACGGCGGCAGCCTCTACCGGGTGCTGATCCTCACCGCCCTGCTGCTGTTCGCGATGACGTTCGCGCTCAACACCGTGGCCGTGATGATCTCGTCCCGGCTGCGGGCGCGCTTCGGAAGGCTGGCGGCATGAGCGCGGTCCGCTCCTGGCTGGCCGAGGGGACGTCGCAGCGCTGGCTCGCCGGGGCCGCGCTGCTGATCGCCCTGGCGATGATCGCCGGGCTGGTCGCGGTGGTGGTCGACGTCGCGGCCGGGTTCTTCTGGCCAGAGCCGATCGTCTCCCTGACACTCGCGGATGGGCGGCGCCTGCTCGGTCAGGAGGCGGGGCGCGAGGTCGACCCGGGTTCGCCGGGGCGCGAGCGGGTGCGCATCAACGCGGGCAACCGCGACCTCAGCAGCTCCGACTTCGTCTGGGTGCGCGACAGCGAGATCCGCGAGCGGCGCATCGACCCCGGCGCCTGGCAGCTCGAGCGGCGGGAGTACGGCGTGTTCTTCGGGTTCCCGGTGCGCGCCGAGATCCGCGGCGTCGCGGTCGACGCAACCACGTCCGCCTTCACCGCCGCCGTGCGCGGCGAGGTCGATCGCTGCTCCGCTCTCCTTGACACGCGGCGCCGCCTGCTGCGCCGCTTGGACAGCGACCATGTCCCGGTGGGCAGGCTGCAGACGCGCCTGACGTCGGCACAGCGCCGCGGCGCCGACACCGCGGCGCTGCGTGCGGCTCTCGAGCCGGCGCAGACGCGCGAGCGGGAGCTGAGCGCTCCGGCGCTCGCCGGCCTCGACGACGTCGCCCGCGAGCTCGCAGCGGGCACCCTGGTGATGCGCACCGGCGACGGCCGCGAGGTGGCGATCCCGATCGCCAAGATCGTCCGCGTGATCCCGGCCAACGCGCTGACGACGCCGCAGAAGCTCGCCCTCTACCTGGCGCGCTGGTGGGAGTTCCTGAGCGGCGAGCCGCGCGAGTCGAACACCGAGGGCGGCATCTTCCCGGCGCTTTTCGGCACCGCCCTGATGGTGCTGCTGATGACCGTGGTGGTGGTGCCGCTCGGCGTCGTCACCGCCGTCTATCTCAACGAGTACGCGCGTGAAGGGGTGTTCACCCAAGCGGTGCGGCTCGCCCTCGCCAACCTCGCCGGCGTGCCGTCGATCGTCTTCGGCGCCTTCGGGCTGGCTTTTCTCGTCTACACCGTCGGCAGCGGCATCGACCGCGTGTTCTTCGCCGACACCCTGCCGACCCCGACGTTCGGCACCGGCGGCATCCTATGGGCGTCGCTGACGCTCGCGCTGCTCACCGTCCCGGTAGTCGTCATCGCCACCGAGGAGGGGTTGCAGGCGGTGCCGCAGGCGGTGCGCGACGGCGCCCGCGCGCTCGGGGCGACACGCGCACAGACGCTGCGCCGCGTCGTGCTGCCGTACGCGCTGCCGGGGATCCTCACCGGGACGATCCTGGCGGTCGCCCGCGGCGCCGGCGAGGTGGCGCCGCTGATGCTGACCGGCGTGGTCAAGCTCGCGCCCGACCTGCCGCTCGACCACATCCCGCCGTTCCTCCATCTCGAGCGCAAGTTCATGCACCTGGGGTTCCACATCTACGACGTCGGCTTCCAGTCTCCCAACGTCGAGGCGGCTAAGCCGATGGTGTACGCCACCGTCCTGGTGCTGCTCGTCCTCGTGGTGCTGCTCAACATCTCGGCGATCGTGCTGCGCAACCGGCTGCGGCGCAAGCTGCGGAGCTCCGCAGTATGACGGTCGCTGCGGCCGCCGCTGCGCTCTCGACGCGCGACCTGGTCGCCGGTTTCGGCGAGACCGAAGTGCTCAAGGGGATCACTCTCGACGTGGCGCCGCGCACGATCACGGCGCTGATCGGCCCGTCGGGGTGCGGCAAGTCGACGTTGCTGCGCTGCTTCAACCGGATGAACGACCACCACCCGGGATTCTTCCACCGCGGCGAGGTACTGGTCGATGAGCGCGACGTCTACGACCCGGCGTGGTCGCTGGAGGCGCTGCGCTTCAAAGCCGGCATGGTGTTCCAAAAGCCCAACCCGTTCCCGCTGTCGATCGCCGACAACGTGCTGTTCGGCCCGACGATTGCCGGCATCAAGGACAAGCGGGTGCTCGAGGAGACGCTGGTCCACTCGCTGCAGCGGGCGAACCTCTGGGGCGAGGTCAAGGACAGTCTCGGCCGCTCGGCGCTGGAGCTCTCCGGCGGGCAGCAGCAGCGGCTGTGCATCGCGCGCTGCCTGGCGTGCGCGCCGGACATCCTGCTGCTCGACGAGCCCGCCTCCGCGCTCGACCCGATCGCCACGGCGAAGCTCGAGGAGACGGTCCTGGAGCTGGCGAGCGACGTGACGGTGCTGCTGGTGACGCACAACCTCCTGCAGGCGGGGCGGGTGGCAGCACGCACGGCGTTCCTCTACCTTGGTACGTTGGTCGAGGTCGGCGAGACGTCACGGGTGTTTTCGGCGCCGCGCGAACGGCTCACGGAGGAGTACGTGACCGGCCGGTTCGGTTAGGAGAGAATATGGAAACGCATCTGGTCACTGAGCTGGACGAGCTGAAGAAGCTCCTGCTGACGATGGCGGGCGAGGTGGAGCGCCAGCTTACCGACGCCATTCGCGCGCTGATCGAGCGCGACAGCGCCCTGGCGGAGGCCGTGATCGTCGGCGACGCAATTATCGACGCCCGCGAGATCGAGGTGGACCACCGGGTGGTCGAGCTGGTCGTCCGCGAGAGGCCGATGGCACGCGACCTCCGCCTGGTATTCACCGCCATCAAGATCGCACCGTGTCTCGAGCGGGTGGCCGACCACGCGGTCAACATCGCGGAGCAGGCCATCACCCTCAACCGGGTGCCGCCGCTCAAGCCGTTCGTCACCATGCCGCGCATGGCCGAAACGGCCGTCGGCATGGTGCGCGACGCAATCGGCGCCTTCATCCGCTCCGACTCCGCGCTGGCGCGAGAGGTGATCACCCGCGACGACATCGTCGACGCGATGCACGAGGAGATCTTCCGCGAGCTGCTCACCTACATGATGGAGGACCCGCGCACGATTCCGCGCGCTCTCGCGCTGCTGCTGATCGCCCGCTCGCTCGAGCGCGTCGCCGACCAGGGGACCAACATCTCGGAGCAGGTCGTCTTCCTCGTCGAGGGGCAGGACATCCGGCACCGGCATGGGGAGACGCGGGAGTGAGCGCGACGGACGGCGCCGTGTCGTCCCCGGTTCTCGACCGCGGGGCTCGGGGCTCGGGGCTCGGGGCTCGGACGGTCGCCGGCGAAGCGCGCTTCGTGCTGGCGGCGCTCAACTGCTTCTACGGCGAGAAGCAGGTGGTGTTCGATGTGTCGATGACCATTCCGCAGCGCGGCGTGACCGCGTTCATCGGTCCTTCGGGATGCGGCAAGTCGACGATTTTGCGGTGCCTCAACCGCATGAACGACGTGGTGCCGGGGTTCTCGATGACCGGTCGGGTGACCCTCGACGGCGAGGACATCAACCGCGCGGGCGCCGATCCGGTCGCCGTGCGCCGTCGCGTCGGCATGGTGTTTCAGCGCTCCAACCCGTTCCCGTCGTCGATCTTCGACAACGTCGCCTACGGCCTCAGGCTGCTGCATCGGCTCTCCGAGGCGAAGCTCGAGCTGGCCGTGGAGACCGCGCTGCGCGCCGCGGTGCTCTGGGACGAGGTCAAGGACCGCCTCGACGTGCCGGCGGGACGGCTGTCGGGCGGCCAGCAGCAGCGCCTGTGCATCGCCCGGGCGCTCGCCGTAGCGCCCGAGGTGCTGCTCTTCGACGAGCCGGCCTCGGCGCTCGACCCGATCTCGACCGCCCGCGTCGAAGAGCTCGTGCTCGCGCTCGGCCGCAAGCTCACCGTGGTGATCGTCACCCACAACCTGCAGCAGGCGTCGCGGGTCGCCGACCGCACGGCATTCTTCCTGGCCGGCCGGCTGGTCGAGTACTCTCCCACCGTCGATCTCTTCACCAACCCCCGCGACGAGCGGACCGAGGCGTACGTGTCGGGGAGGTTCGGATGAGCACGCACATCGCCCTCGTCGAAGACGACCCGGACATCGCCGGCCTCGTGCGGCGGCACCTCGAGCGTGGTGGTGATCTGCAGGTGGCGATCCACCCGACTGCCGCCGCCTTCCTGGCGGCGTCCGAGCAGCAGGTACCCGAGCTCGTCATCCTCGACCTCAACCTGCCGGACGGCGATGGGCTCACCCTGTGCCGCGAGCTGCGCTCCTGGGACACCACCCGGGCCGTGCCGATCATCATGCTCACGGCGCGCGCCAGTGAGAGCGACCGGGTGATCGGCCTCGATCTCGGGGCCGACGACTACGTCACCAAACCGTTCTCGCTGCGCGAGCTGGCGGCGCGCGTGCGGGCGCTGCTGCGCCGCGTACAGATCGAGCGGGGGGTGCCCGGCGGCACGTACCGCGACTCCCGCATCGAGGTCGATCCATCGCGCCACCGCGTGGTGTGCCAGGGACGCGAGGTTGCCCTGACGCGGCGCGAGCTGGACCTGCTCTGGCATCTCATCTCGCTCTCGGGCCGCGTGGCGTCGCGCGAGCAGATCCTCGATGCCGTCTGGGGCCTCGCCGCCGAGGTCGACCCGCGCACCGTCGACGCTCACATCCGCACCCTGCGGCGCAAGCTGGGCGCCGACGTGATCGAGACGCTGTTTGGCAGCGGCTACCGGTTCAAGGCGGCGGAATGAGGCCGAAAGCTCGCTTCGCGGTGGCCGCAGGGGTCATCACCTTCGTGCTGGTGCTGGCCGGGGTGTCACTCGTCGCGATTGAGAGCCGGCACGCGGCCGCGCGCCGGCTCGAGGCCGACCTCACCCGGGCGCTCGAGCTGCTGGCGCCGAACGGCGAACGGCTGTTTTCGGCGCCGGTCGAGCAGGCCGACGCCGAGATCCGGCGCTGGGCTGCCGCGTCGGGCCTGCGCGTCACCCTGATCGACGCGGGGGGCCGCGTCGTCGCCGACTCATGGACACTGCCCGGCCTGCTCGGCCGCTTGGAGAATCACCTCCAGCGCCCCGAGATCGTCGCGGCCTCCGGTGGCCGCATTGGCGTAGCGAAACGTCGCTCCGCGACCACCGACCACCCGCTGGTGTACGCCGCGATCGAGGTCGGTCCGCCGGAGCGATCGCCCGGCTTCCTGCGGCTGGCCGGCGCGGAACCGCATCCCGGTCTGCCGTGGATCGGTCTCGCCGCCGCGCTGATGTCCGCCGTGGCAGCCGCCTGGCTCGCCCACGCGTGGGAAAGCAGGCGGCACGCCGCCGTGGCGCGACATCTGCAGGCGTGGACGGAGCTGCCGCCGACGGCGGAGCTGGAGGCGATGGCCGAGGAGACCGACCGCCGGGTCCGCGAGCTGCGGGAAGATCTGGTCCGCGAGCTCGAGGCGACGCAAACGGCACTCGGCGAGATGGCCGAGGGCGTGGTCATGCTCGATGGACAAGGTGTCGTCCATTTCTTCAACCCGGCCGCCGCCGCCCATCTCGGCGGTGACCTTACGGTTGGGCGGCCGCTCATCGAGGCGGTGCGAGCCCCGGAGCTGACGAGCGCGATCGGCGAGGTCCTGAGGACGGGAGAGCCGCGGCACACCAGCGTCTGGCTCCCCGGCGGAGGCGAGCTGCTGGCGCGCGCCCGTCCGCTGCCGCATCCCGTGCTCGCCGTCGCGGTGGTGCTGCGCGACACCCGCGAGCAGCGCCAGCTCGAACGCGCCCGCCGCGCCCTCGTCGCCGACCTGGCGCACGAGCTGCGCACGCCGCTGACGGTGTTGAGCGGCCTTGCGGAGGAGCTCCGGGAGACCGGCGCCGAAGGCGATCTGGTCGCCACGCTGGAGCGTCAGGTCGTCCGCCTGCGCACCTTCGCCGAGGAGCTCGAGGAGCTGGCGGCGCTCGAGTCGGGTCAGGTGCGCCTGCATCCGGAGGACATCGACGTTACGGCGGTCGTCGGTGAGGCCCTGCACGACCTCGAGGTGGAGGCGGCGGCGGCCGGCGTCTCGCTGTCGGTCTCCGGGGAGGCGTCGCTGCACACCGACCCGGTCCGGCTCGGCCAGGTGGTCACGAATCTGGTCGAGAACGGGATTCGCTACAACCGCCGCGGCGGCACGGTCCGTGTCCGCATCGAGACCGCGGCGGACGCCGTTCGCCTCCACGTCGAGGACGACGGCATCGGCATCCCGGCGGCGGACATCCCGCTTGTCTTTCAGCGCTTCTTTCAGGTGCGGAGAAACACAACGGCACAGAGCGGCTCCGGCCTCGGCCTGGCGATCGTCAAGCACCTGATGCGGGCTCTCGGCGGCGCCGTCCAGCTCACCTCGCGGGAGGGTGCGGGGACCACAGTGACGCTCTCGTTCCCGCGGACAGCCGGCACGCGGTAGCTACTGCTTGTCGGCGGGCTTGCCGTGGAGCGCCTTCTGGAGGGCGGCGCCGAACCCGGTGAGCTCGACCTTGCGGGGCGCCTGCTTCTCCTCGCTCCACTGGCGGAACTCCTTGGACGCCTTGTGCTCCTTGGCCTTCTTCATGGACAAGGAGATGCGCTTGCGCGCCGGGTCGACGGTGAGCACAGACGCCGACACCTTGGCGCCGGGGGCGAACGTCTTCGTGAGATCGGCGCCTCTGGGCAGGTCGCTCTCGGACGCCGGGATCAGCCCGGTGAGACCGGGCTCGATCTCGACGAAGACGCCGAACGCCGCGGTCCGCTCCACCACGCCCTCGACCACCGTTCCGGCCGGGTAGCGATTGGCGGCGTCGAGCCACGGATCACCCGAGGCCAGCTCGCGCAACGACAGCGAGATACGCCGCCGCTGGAGGTCGCACTCCTTGACCCACCCCTTGACCGTGTTGCCGGTGGCCAGCATCGGGTCGGCAACGGTCATGCCGGGCGGCAACTGCGAGACGTGGAGGAGGCCGTCGACGCCCGGGAGCAGCTCGACGAAGACGCCGAAGTCGGCCTTGCGGGCCACCTGGCCCTCGAACTCCGTGCCGACGGGAAAGCGCTGCGTCACCTCGGACCACGGGTCGGGCTCCAGCGCTTTCATGGAGAGCGCGATGCGCTCCTTCTCGCGGTCGACTTCCAGTACCTTGACGCGGACTATCTGGCCGACCTTGACGATCTGCGACGGGCGGGCGCCGAAGCGGTGGGTCAGCTCGGTGGCGTGCACCATGCCGTCAACCCCGCCGATGTCGACGAAGACGCCGAAGTCGCGGATGCTCTTGACCGTGCCTTCGATCTCGGCGCCGACGGTGATCGCTGCCCACGCCTGGTTCGCCAGGTGATCACGCTCCTCGCGCAGCACGGCGGTACGCGACACCACCATGGACGACAGGTCCTCGGCCAACTCGGTGATGCGGAACAGGTAGGACTTGCCCAGGTATGCATCGACGTTGCGCGGGAAAGAGACGTCGATCTGCGACAGCGGGCAGAACCCACGCAGCCCGGCGACGGACACGTCGTAACCACCCTTGTTGCGCCCGGTCACCTTGCCCTCGACCGGCACGCCGTTGGAGTGAGCGCCGCGCAGCGCCTCGCGCTCCCGTCGCTCGATGGCGAGCCGGTGCGAGACGCGCAGCTCGGGCGACACCGCGACGACGACGGCGTCGAGGCCGTCGCCGGGGCGCAGCTCGCCCATCTCGGCGCGGTCCATCACCGCCTCGGTCTTGCCGCCGACCGCGATGAGGGCGATGTCACCGGCCACGGCGACGATCTCGCCGCTGACGAGCTGGCCGATCTCGATCTCGTCATGCATAAAGCTCTCAGCGAGGGCTTCCGCAAAGCTCTGCGTTGTGGTTTCGGGAATCTTCTCGTCGCTCATGTCAGCCTCTTCCCGCGTCCACAGTGGGGCGACTGCCCAGTCGTGGCGGGGTCGGACATTGTACACCCGGTCCGGCGCAGCGGCGAGACCTGTGGCGGGGTCGCCCGCCGTGGCGTCAGGATATGCGGTGTCGGGACGGGCGCGGGCGCAGCACCGCGCGCGCCGGCGATCCCTCGGCGCCGGCCAGGCGCAGTGGCAGGCAGATAAGCTCGTAGCGGCCGGCGGCGACGCCGGCGAGGCGCAATCCCTCGATGATCCAGACGCCGGCCGCCAGCAGCGCCACGTGCGCGTCCGAGCTGCCGGGAGGGTCGACCGAGAGACCATCGATCCCTACCGAGGCGACGGAACGCTCGACGAGCCAGCGTGCCGCCTCGGGTGCGAGGGCAACGTAGTCGCTGACCAACCTCCGCGGGTTGTTCGCGAGCAGGGAGTTTCGGGTCTTGAGCAGCACCCGGTCGCCGCGCCGGATGCGCTGCCCGAGCAGCTCCTGCACGGTGACCTCCTGGGCGTCGGCGATCTCGATCACGCGCGCCGAACCGAGAAGCCCGGCGAGCGGCATGTCGTCGACGGTGCGGCCGCCGCGCAGGTAGTGGCGCGGCGCGTCGACGTGGGTGCCGGTGTGGGCCGACATGGAGAGCGCCGTCAGCGTGCACGCGTCGCCGTCGCCGACGTCGGCGAGGCGGGTGATGCGCGGCGGCGGGTCGCCCGGCCAGTGCACCATGCCGTCCGCGAGCGGCATCGAGATGTCGATAAGGTGATCGCGCACGCTCTGACGTCCCTCCCCGTTTCCCCGACAGGCTCCCAGTGTAGGTGACTCGACCCGGACGCGTGAGTTGCCCGGCTGGGCCGCCGGGAGCACGAGAGCGAGTCGCCGGCGCCGTCGTCTAGAATGACGCAGCCGCGGGGGGGCGTTCTGTCATCAAGCCCGGACCCGGCGGGTAACCTGTGACGGGTAGCGGGCATAGGAGGACGTGGTGAGCGAGAGCGAGCGGGTCGAGGACGAGCTGCCCCTGCTCATGCTCGCCTACCAGGGGGGTGATGCGCTCGCCTTCGACTACCTCTACACGGTGCTCGCGCCAGGGCTGCTCGGCTACCTGCAGTCGCTCACCCGCGACCGCGGCCGCGCCGAGGATCTTCTCCAGGAGACGTTCATGCAGCTCCACAAGGCCCGGGCGACCTATCTGCACGGCCGTCCGGTCAAGCCGTGGGTGTACGCGATCGCTCGCAACGTCTTCCTAATGCAGCGGCGCGCGGCGACCCGCCGCGGACGGCGCGAGGTGCTGGTCGACGAGGAGCTGCCGGAAGTGCCGATCCCGCCGGAGGTCGAGTCGCTGGCGGATCGCGAAATGGTGCGGCGCGCGCTCGCCCGGCTTCCCGACGATCGCCGCGAGGTGCTGGTCTTGCATCACATCATGGGGATGAGTTTCAAGGAGGTTGGCGCGGTGCTGGGCATCAGCGAGGGAGCGGCGAAGGTGCGGGCCCACCGGGGAGTCGTGCAGCTCCGCGAGATCATCGGCGTCGGGGTCGAGCCATGAGCGAGCGAATGCGCCCTCCCGAGCGCCTGCGCCGCGCCGTTATCGCCGACCTCAAGCCGGTCAAGCCGTTGCGATCGCCCGGACGGCGCGCCCTGGAGGTGGCTCTCTGGGGCGTCTTCGCGCTGCTCGTGACGCCGGCGGTGTTCGGCATCCGTCATGACGCCGCCCTGCTCGGCATCATGCTCACGTGGGGGGCCGCGGTGCTCGAGGTCGTGGCGGGAGTGCTCGTCGTGGGTCTGGCGCTCCGCGAGGCCGTGCCGGGCTCGGGGATCGGCCGCCGCCGGGCCGTTGCCGCCCTCGTCGCCGGCGCCGCGGTCCAGAGCGCGGTCGCGCTGTTGACGTGGATGGGCGGCCCGCCATCGGCAGCGGCCCAGGCGATGTCGCACTCGGGAGCGAAGTGCTTCGCGATGCAGGGCATGCTCGGCCTGCCCGCGCTGATGCTGACGGTCTTCCTGGTGGTGCAAGCGCTGCCGGTGCGTCCCCCGTGGGCGGGCGCGCTCGCCGGTCTCGGCGCGGGATTGCTGGCCGACGGCGTCTGGCACCTCGTGTGCCCGGTGTGCACCCTCAGACACCTCCTGCTGTGGCACGGCGCCGCGACCGTGGCGATGGTCGGGGTGGGTTTCCTGCTCGGTGTGGCCTGGGAGCACCGCCGGACGCGACAGGTCGGCGCGCTGGTTGGGGAAAGGCGATGAAGGCGTTGGACGGGGACGACTCGCCGATCCGCATCGGCATCTCCTCGTGCCTGCTCGGCTGCAAGGTTCGCTTCGACGGCGGCCACAAGAAGGACGACTTCCTCGTCGGCACCTTCTCCACGTGGGTGAAATGGGTTCCTGTGTGCCCCGAGGTCGAGGTCGGAATGGGCACCCCGCGGGAGTCGATCCGCCTGGTTCGAGAGGGCGATACGCTGCGACTCGTCGCGCCGAAGAGCGGCCGTGACTGGACGGCGGACATGCACGAGTACTCCGCCCGGCGCGTCAGCGAGCTTGCCGGCGCCGACCTGTGTGGCTACGTGCTCAAGAAGGACTCGCCCTCGTGCGGCATGGAGCGGGTCAAGGTCTACGGCGAGGGCATGCCCGTCAAGAGCGGGCGCGGCGTGTTCGCCGACGCGCTGCTCGCGCGCTTCCCCGACCTGCCGGTCGAGGAGGAGGGGCGGCTGTGCGACCCCCGCCTGCGCGACAACTTCGTCGAGCGGGTGTTCGCCTTCCACCGCGTCAAGTGCCTCTTCGCGGCGCGTTGGACGGTCGGCGGTCTGGTCGCCTTCCACACCGCGCACAAGCTGCAGCTCATGGCGCACTCGGCGCCGGCGTACGCCACCCTCGGCCGCCTGGTGGCCGCCGCCAAAGGGGTGCCGCGCGACGAGCTCGTCCGCGGCTACACCAGCACCTTCATGCAGGGGCTCAAGATCATCGCCACCTCCCGTCGTAATACCAACGTGCTCATGCACATCCTCGGCTATTTCAAGAAGCTCTTGGACGGACCGTCGCGCGCCGAGCTGCTCGCGGTGATCGCGGACTACCACCGCGGGCTGGTGCCGCTGATCGTGCCGATGACGCTGCTCCGCCACCACGTTCGCGTCCACGACGTGGCCTACCTCGCGGGCCAGACGTTCCTCGATCCGCACCCACGGGAGCTGATGCTCCGCAACCACGTGTAGAGCTCCCGCTCCTTCCACGGTCATCAGAAAGTGGCGACTGACGTTGCCAGGCATCCCACTTCGCGCCACTTCGCCGTGTACGGGAAGCAGGGAAGCTTCCGCGGTCGCAGCGCGGCGCTCAGGCGCGCCACCACCTGAGCTGCCGGTTTCGTGGACTTGCCTTGGCAAGCCCCGAGGCCCGTTCTTGGTATCCTCGATGAGATTCTCCGGAGGTGCTCATGGCAGCGGGATTGCGGCAGGTGGCGGTCGGCGCGGTGCTCTCGCTGGGGGTCGTCGCAGGTGTTCGCGCGGCGGCGCTGCAGGTGGTGAGCGCGGCGCCGCAGGGCGTGCTCACGGGGAACGAGCAGCAGCGCATCCAGCTCGTCTTCTCGTCCGCGATGGTGGCGCTCGGCGAGGCGAGGACCATGAACGCGCCGCCGAGCTGGCTGAGCATCGAGCCGCCTGTGCTGGGGCGCTGGCGCTGGGCTGGGACCGCCGAGCTGATCGGCGAGCCGCTGGCGCCGCTGCCACGCGCGACCCGCTACCGCGTGGCGGTGCATGCCGGCGCCGCAGCGGTGGACGGCGCTACCCTCGGGGGCGAGTACGCGTTCGACTTCACTACGCCGCTGCCGCATTGCGCGGTGGTGCTGGTTGCCGGCGACTCCAATGAGGAGATCAGCGAGCGCCGCGAGTACTTCGGCAATGACCGCGCTCCGGCGGAGCGACAAATCGCGCCCGGGCAGGCGATAGCGCTGGTGTGGAACCAGCCGGTGGACGCCGGCTCGCTCGCCCGCGCCCTGACGGTCCGTATCGAGCCCCGGCCGCTCGCCGACGCCGCGAGGATTCTCCCCGCAAAGCAGGCCGAGCGGCTGCGCTCGCAGGACCCCGGCGGCGCCGCCGGCTGGCAGCGCTTCCTGTCCGCGAGCCGCGGCGCGGAACCGGGAGACGCCGCGTACACGCTGCGGCCGCACCGTACCCAGCCGGGCGTGTTCCTCGTCGAGCCGGCCGGGTGCTGGCCGCGCGGCGGCCGCGTCGCGGTCGGGATCGCCGCCGGCGTGCGCTCGCTGGAGGGACCGGAGCCCTCGGCGCAGGCGCTCTCCGCACGACTGGCAACGCCATACCCATTCGCGCCGCTGCGGGTCGACGGCCGCGTCGCGACCAGCAGTTGGGGGCTCGACCCAGACTCCCTCACCGTGGTGTTGACCGCCGATGCGGCGTGGCGTGACGTGCGGGAGGTGTTCACGTACCGCGAGGTCGGGGCGAAGTCATGGCGCCGCGCCGAGCTGCCGGCTGAGGAGTGGACGGTCAACTGGGAGAGCGACCGCCTCGACCTGGGCCCGCTCAACCTGGAGGGCGGCAAGGAGTACGAGCTGTGCATCGCCGCCGGGGCGATGGACGCCCTCGGCAGCGAGCTCGAGTTCCCGTGGTGCGCCCGCTTCGCCACCGGCCGGCGGTCGCCGCAGCTCTACCTGGTCGAGGGCGACGGCGTGGTCGAGTGGACCGGGCCGCACGTCATCCCGATGCGCGTGCTCAACGTCACGACGCTCCGCGCCGCCAGCCGCCGCCTCGGCGAGGAGGAGCTCGTCGACGTGCTCAAGCACCGGCAGGACGAGACGCTGCCGGCGGACCCCGGGAAGGTGAAGCCGGTCAAGACCGACGCCCCAGCCGATCGCTCCGTGCTCTACCCGATCGAGCTCGACGGCGCACTCGGCGGCAAGCCCGGGATCGTGCTGTCAAAGGTCAAGGTCACCGACGTGGTGTCGGGCAGCGAGTACGACCTCAACGAGGCGGGCAGCCTCCGCTTCCCGCGCACCGCGGTCACCCAGGTGACCTCGCTCGGCCTTGCGGTCAAGGCATCCGGTCACGAGGGGATCGGGGTGTGGGTGACGAGCCTGGCCGACGCCGCGCCGGTCGCCGGCGCCGCCATCACCGTTCGCGACGAGAAGAACGCGGTGCTCTGGCGCGGCTCGAGCGACGCCAGCGGCCTCGCCCGCACGCCCGCGGAGGTCAATCTCGGCAATGCGTTCCTCATCACCGCCCGCCGCGGCGACGACCTCGCCTATGCCCGCACGCAGTGGTGGGAGGGGCACCGCGGCTGGGAGTTCAACCTGCCGGTGGACTACGACCGCGAGCGTCCGGTGGTGGGGCACGTGTGGGCCGACCGTGGCGTCGTGCGGCCGGGGGAGACGGTCCACGTCAAGGCGGTCCTGCGCCGCCGCGACGATCTCTCGCCCCGCCTGCTCGACCGCCGCGAGGTGACGTTCGTGGTGCGCAGCCCGCGCGGGGACGATGCCCTCGTCCGCACCGCGCCACTCGACCGTTGGGGCGGCGCCGAGATCGAGCTGGCGGTGCCGGAGCAGGCGCCTCTGGGAAGCTGGGACGTCCTGCTCGGCGGCGTCTACGACCGCGACAAGCGGGCGTTCGCCGAGGGTGAGGCCTGGGACGTCGCCGGCGCCGTGCGGGTGGCGGAGTTCCGCCGGCCGAAGTTCCGGGTGCGCACCAGCGCCGAGAAGGAGCGGGTGATCGCCGGCGATCCGGTGGCGGTTGCCGTCGAAGGGCAACTGCTCGCCGGCGGCGCCATGGCCGGCGCGACGACGACGTGGACGGTGCGGGCCAGCCGCTGGCATTGGCGACCGGCCGCGAGCCGCTGGAGCGGCTGGGAGTTTTCGCCGGATGCGTTCTCCGACGAGGGCGAGGAGGAGCCGCGTCCCGAGGTGATCGCGCAGGGCGAGGCCGCGCTCGATGCCGCCGGGCGCCTCGAGGTGCGCATCCCGCGCGCCGAGGCGCTCAAGGGGTGGCCC
>Ga0315273_10001832_pt1 | contig 24598 bp, 15 predicted proteins | sample YL17G02_0_MG_FD_205753 | JGI IMG/M metagenome (GOLD analysis project Ga0315273, IMG submission 205753) | Sediment microbial communities from Yellowstone Lake, YNP, Wyoming, USA - YL17G02_0 | ecosystem: Environmental > Aquatic > Freshwater > Lake > Sediment | place: USA: Wyoming | collected... | reverse complement strand
ATCGAAGATAGGGCGACTCGTTAAATTTTATACCGCAAAGGGAAGGCTTCCACGCGGCTGGAGATATGACCCAGAGAAGGCGGCTCTCCTCGTGAAGTGATGCAATGGCAGTTAAGAAAAAGGCAAAAATACTGGACAAATGGAAACAAAAGAGATGGTACACTGTTCTCACTCCCCCTATTTTCGAGGGAAAGCCGCTCTGCGAGCTGGTCGCTGCGGAAGACGAGCAGTTACTAAACCGCATCGTGAGAACCTCGCTGGTTGACCTTGGTTTATCAGGTTCTAGCCAGGTTGCGATGTTCACCTCCCTCCGTTTCAGGATAACGGATGTCAAGGGAACCATGGCAAACACCAAGCTCATTGGCCATGAGATCGCCCCTTCATATCTCAAAACGTTTGCAAGAAGGGGCAGGTCACTCATCCACCAGGTTGTTGACATAAAAACAAAGGACGGCATACAGGTCAGGATAAAGGTGATTGCAGTCACTGGATCAAGGGTGAGCGAAAACACCTTGAGAAATCTCAGGGCCACCTTGGTAAAGGATGTGCTCACCATCTCAACAGCGCTGAATTTCGATGAGCTTATGGGAGACATTCTTTATGGCAGGTTCGTCTCAAGCCTTTACAGCAGCCTGAAGAAAATAACAAAGATGAAACGCGTCGAGATCAGGAAATCCGAGGTCAAGGAAGTTTTCACGTAAATTTCCCGAGGTAATTGGATGATGCCAGGGATGGACTCCAAAAAGATGCAGCAGATGATGAAGCAGATGGGGATAAACTCAGAAGAGATAGAAGCGAAAAGCGTAGTGATTGAGACTGAAAATGAAAAGCTAATTATAGAAGAGCCTCAGGTTGTAAGGATATCCATGCAGGGCCAGGTCTCATTCCAGATTTCGGGCAAGGTACGGAAAGAGGAGAAACTCAGCGAAGAGGACGTAAAGATGGTTTCCGAGCAGGCTGGGGTTTCCGAAGACGACGCCCGCGAAGCCCTGAGGAACTGCAACGGCGATATCGCGGACGCGATAATGAAACTGAAGGAGAAAGCGCAACAAGGCTGAAGCAAATTTTAAAACAGTAAGAATACAGCTTACGACTGAAGGAGCATGAGTAAGGCCGAAGACGACCGATAAATCGACGCTTCGATTTATGGTGTCGTAATCGACCCATCGATTACGATCATGCTCATGGTCGAATCGTCGACCATGACATCCATTGGTCGCTAGCGCAGACCAATTGGACTTCTCCATAGTTTGTAGAAGTAATGCCTCGGTTCTCTAATAACGATAATAACATTTGAACAACCAGAAGCGCAACTATAAAAATTCATAATATACAAATATCCTATTGATAACGATGGCAGTGCTGAAAAGAGAGATCCTCCTGATACTTGTTCTGGTTTTGGCAATCGCACTTCTTGTTCGGGCAATGGGATTTTTCAAGATAAACGTCGAGCAGGCTGATGCTGCGAAATTCGTTTCAGAGGACCTTTCAGTAAAGCATCCGAACACCGACATAACAATCCTTGAGACAAAAGAATTTTTCAACGATAACGGCGGCAAGTACTATGAGGTGAAGGCAAAGGTGACCACCGGGCTTTACACGCCCTGCCCAAGGAGGGTGCATATTTACTATAATTATCCAGTTCAGAACTTCGTCCCGCAGCCTGCAGAAGTGATTACTGAAAACTGCGCTGCCTGCACAGAAGGGACGTGCATACTCAACTACCCTGAAGAAGCGATAATCGCATCGCACATATTCAAGGGAACAGGTGATGTTGCCGCGTTCTTGAAAGAATATCCATCAGCAGCCCCGACTGCAAGAGACCTCGGAGGCGGATGGTTAGTGAAATGGGATTCAGTAAGCTCGCCCTATTTTTATGAAGTGAAGGTAGACAAGGATGGAGTAGTGCTAAACGTTCTAAGAACAAATAAGGAGATCTAGAGAACTTCGATCCTGTTTCCTTCTATCTTGATTTCCCTTTCAATGAACTTCTGCACAATAAGGGCGTTAGTCTTCAGATGCTCAGTAATTTCTGAAGTGACGAACGAGGTTTTCCCATCCGCCAGCGCAGCGTACAATAGCAACTGATCAGCGAGGTGCATGTCCACGTCCGAATCCTTCTCCTTCATGAGCGCGTCGTAAGCTTCCTGGGCAACGACTTCTGAGCGCTTTCCCTTTTCACCAAGCGAATACGCTCCCCGCAAACCCATCCACGCAGTAACCGCATTTCCCGGGCAGCTCGCCTCGTCTTCGTAAACACGGATATCCTCGATATTGTTTTGAACGAATATTTTTTTCTCACGGATCGCTACAATCATCGGAATCCCGGAAAGCCTTATGCGCACCTTCATGTCATCCTCTTTCGGCCATTCGGTTCTTCCGGATAATTTTGAAGGCTTCACAGAAAATTCGATCCTTCCGCCTCCAACAGGGTAATATCCAGGTCGGAGCATCTTGCTTTCTACTTGTGCTCCCATAAGTTTGATGGCTGGAAGGAAAACATTGGCAAAATAATCATATCCGGGGGATTTCATCACGTGCGTTCCACCAGTTATCCGAACGTTGGATTCCTTTTCTGCCATAAGTAGGATGGGGATAAGCGTCTGAGCAACGAGCGTCACTGATCCGGCTGTCCCAATGTCAAAATCGTACTTTCCACCTACAATCTCCCCAGGGTGGAAAACAAGTTGTTTGCTCCCAAGCTCCGCTCCTTCAAGAGTTCCCCTGCAGACATTTCGCACGGATTTCACCGCAGTTAAATGCTGTGCCGCGAGTCCGGGATTCGGTCTTCCGGCACGAATGTTGTCGATCGAGACTTCCTTGCGGGTGATCGAAGCCAGGGTTAGCGCTGTTCGAATTATTTGTCCACCGCCTTCTCCCGCAGAACCATCGATATGTATCATGAGTACCACTTGAGGGAGAAGGCGGGCTTTGAACGAACGAAGTGAAGTTCAAACAAACCGCCTTCGCCATGGGAACCGTCGATGTGAATCATTGAAATCATCAACTAGAATACCGTCACTACTTCTTTCAAAATCCGGTCGCGCAATTTCGGCCTGAGCGCCTGAAATGTGACGAGGTCGACCTTCTTTTTGAGGATACGCTCCAGGAACTCTTTCAGATCCAGAAATTCCCAGCCCACTGGCTTTCCAAATCTGACGAGTATATCAATGTCACTGCTCTTTTTCTGTTCGCCTCTTGCATAGGATCCAAATACCCCGATTTCTTTTACCTCGAACTTGCCCGATAGCTCATCGTGATGCTTCGCAATGGTTCTTTTTACTTTTTCAAGTTCTTTTGCCATGGTAAACACATATCGCATTATCTTTTTATTCTATCTTCACTTCGATTGTTACGCAGTTTAATAAATATAATCGAACCAGTTTATCGATATGCAGAAAGAGCTCGCCGAATTACGAAAAGCAATGAAAAAATTCAAAGAGGTTCGGGCAGTTTATCTGTTTGGCTCAACTGCCAGTGGGAAAACCGGACCGTTAAGTGACATTGACATCGCTGTACTCGCGAATAAGGATGTCGACAGGATAGAGCGCTCAAACCTTAGGCTGAAACTCATTGCAGAGCTCACAGATATCTTCAAAAGCGATAAAATCGACCTGATAATACTTAACGATGCCCCGGTCCAGCTTACGTTCGAAATCATCTCAAAAGGCAAACTCATTTTCGGGAGGCGCGGTGAGATTGCGGAATTCGAAGCGCGTGCAAGTTCGTATTATCATGACATGAAATATTACATCGATAGGTACACAAAGGAAATAATAAAAAGAACTGCGGGGGCGGGATTCGGATGAAAGCAAAGATTGCAGAAAAGCTCGCAGAGTTGAAGCATTATACCGAAATACTCGAGTCTTACAAGGACAAAAGCGAAGACGAAATTGAAGACGACTTCACTCTTCGCGGTGCGGTTGAGCGGTATCTTCAGGTTGCGATCGAGTGCACACTGGATATTGGAGAAATGATCATTGCTTATGAAGGATTGCAGAAAGCAGGGACATACCGCGAGGTTATGCTTAGGCTCGGAGAGGCGGGAATCCTAAATAAAGAATTTGCTTCCCGGTTTTCCTTGGCAGCCGGCTTCCGTAACATCCTCGTCCATCATTACACGGAAATAGATGTGAAAGAGACATACAAACAGCTCCAGAACGGACTCGATGATTTCAGGGAGTTCGCCAGGGTCATAGCAAAATATCTGGAGAAGAAGAAATGATTAACGACTGCAATCTACAAAACATCTTTTTTCTTTCGACTAGGTCAATTGAAAATTAGGCCAGCGGTTTGTACCGCTGGCAAGGCGACCAGTTATCCTCCCATGCACTCAAAAAGAGCGTGAGTTAAGCAATACTTAAAACTGAATAGTATTAAAGGTTTTGCTAAGATGGTGTTCAGTCATGGGCATGAGTGTAGAGATTTCAGCTGTATTCGTGTTTAGCGATGGATATGAATGCGGTGGAAAGCAGCGTATCCTTTTTAATTCTGTTTGATTTAATATTCGTTAGTGGATTTATGGCCAGGATGAAAAAGAAAGACCCTCCAAAGAGAAAGGATGACATGCCTGATGTCATACGCGCAGTTCCTTCCAAGAGATTCATCCTGAACGATGGCGCCACGATTGGGATGGGCCAGGATGATAAGGATATGCTCTGCTTCCTCGCCGAGATACAGGAACAGAAGGCAAAGGCCAAGGGGGATCCGAAAGAGCTTAGGGCGCTTGAGAAAGAGGAGCGCGAAATAGAGCAGCATTTTCGGAAAAAGGAGTTCCAAAAATCAGAATCCCTCATCCTCCTGGAGCATGAGGCTAAATCCAGGCTGCGATATGAGGTCGTGATCACAGAGGATGGGGAAGGCGAGCCTTTCAAAGTCAAGGATGGCGCGGTACTCGTCAGCCCCAATGCGCTGCGGACCATGGATGGCCTTGTTGTCGGCCCGGATACCAGCCGTTGGGCAGAAGGGATCCTCTATCTTTTCGACCACGCGATCTACAAGGGAGAGGCTGAAGAAGGCGCACGATATGCTGATCACAGCTCATCCGCAGTCGCGCACATGCGGGCTTGGGCAGGCAGGGTCGTCGACAGCGCAGACTCAGCCGCAAGGGCAGTCCTCATCGAGGCATATTCCGGTCCGGTTTCCCCTGCAATAATCTACGAAGATGAGCTGAGGAAAGACCTGAAGATTCTTGGCACTGAGGCGGAAGAGAAGGTCGTTGGAATAATTAAGGCTATTCGCGATCCAGGTAGGTTCCGGCTTGAAAGGAATGGATAGCCATTGATTGTTTTATCATATGGATTGATGTGGCGTGTTTTAAAATGTTTTGGGACTAATTAATAGCATGGGAGAGGAAAAACCAGGAGTAGGGAACGGGCGGCAAAAACTTATTAAATCTCCGCAGGTTGCAACGCCTGAACCTGGAAAAGGAATAGCAAAGGAAGTCGCATCTTTCTTGCCTATGGCATCTGGTACGGGAAGCAGCAATCCTTTAAAAGTTGAACAGAAAAACGATAAGGATATGGCAAAAGGGAAAAGGGCAGGAAAGCCAGAGCCCGGGGATCCAGCAACGAAGGAACCGGAATTGGATAATGAAGTGAGCGGGGCTGAATGCATTGCTGCTCTTGGAATCATCGCCCCAGTAAGTGATGATTTGAAGAGCCTTCTGGCAGTTACAGACAAGCTTTATGATGTCGGAAGGGGCGAAGCGATGTCCTACAGCTCAGAGCCCTACAGGAACGCGGGGGCGGCGGCTGCGCACCTCTTTTTGGGCAGAGGACTGCCACCTAATCTCCCCGAGTATGCCATACACATGAACTCAACGGTCACCAATTTGTTCTGCACCTTGGTGGACATGAAAAGAAAAATCATCGTCTATGCAGATGTCCGCAATATCCAATCAAAGGATGGCTCTTGGGAAAGGTTTGAATCAAGCCTCAGGGACGCGCTTGCATACGCTAATTTATTGAGACGCGAAAACAGGGAGTTCAATCTTGTTGTTTCAAATCAAGGTATCGTAGAAACGATCTAGTATTGCTGCCACCTAATTTCATTTAACCATTGATCTTTCAAGTTCTCTCTGCGCGATTAATTCCTGTTGATCAGGTTTTCCCCAATCCGGGTGTTGTCTTATCCTCTGAGCAAGTTCGAAATTTGGTTCACCCGGTTTCGAATACTTACCTTGGAGGACATTTAACTTCAATAATATTGCTAGACGAATGTTAATTCCTTTCCTTTGCCCGCTTATGAACCCTGGTTCTTCCAGGCGCGCAGCTTCCAAAAGCTTCGTATGTTCATCAGCAAATAAGGGCAAATGACCATCAGGCGAAGCGAATCGTGGTCTACCGTCAGCAGCAAGCGATCTTCCTTGCATGGTCGGTTCATCGAATCCAAGGCCATGCGGCCTGCCGTCATTATCCTTTGTGATTTGATTGAGACGGGCCATGACTTCAGGCGGATCCGGACGAGGGTTTCCTTGCTCAGGTCCTAATCTTGCCCCTCTCTCAGCGACAGGACCGAACATTTCACCATAGAGCGAACCTAAGCTCACCGTGTCCCTCAACATTTTCGTCTTTGAAAAATCGAGAAGAAAATTTGCCGAATTCCTGTGATAATCGACATTGAAGAGTTTGAATTCGGGGCTTCCGGTCTGCTCGTTAGCAACGATATGATGACCATTGCCTCCCAAATCCATGGCGCCAAAAGCGATTCCGCTTTTCTTTGGACCTGAGTCCACTGTTTCATACCTTAAACCAGTCGTGTTTGGAAATTTTCTATCCATTTCCAGAACTCTAAAGGATTTGGCATGGTAGGCCCGCCATTCTCCGAATATCTGTTGTCTGCCTTCTGAAGTGGCTGCGAGTCTGTTAAATTCCTGGGTAACCGAACTGCCCGATTCAGGATGCAGGAAGATATCGCTAACTAATTCGACATCCAAAATCTTGACGCGCCTGAAAGCGCCATCTGACAGCTTCATTGTGACTTCTCTTCCAATCATGTCATGAACATCTTCAATGAAACCAAAACGTTTGGTCTCGATTACCTTCTGATTGGTCCTTGGATCAATGTATTCTCTCTGGTATGCATAGGCATCGCTGGCGAATACCTTCGGTGACACAATACCAACGGCCTCTGCATAATCTGTGCCTAGCTTGGTTGCGGACATATCTTCCATCTTCAAAAAGATTGACCGCTTTGAACCCCCGGGAAGCGTAAGGTCGAGTTTGAATGCGCCGATCATCCCAGGGAAAAAGGATGCCCCAGCCACAGTCGCACCTTCGTATCCTGGAAGAGCTGAGATTTTTTTGTAAAGTTCTCCTTTTGTTACGAGCATGAAGAGATGGTCCACGGCTTTTTCCAATTCAGCCTCACGCACTTTGAGCTCTTCAGGTCCTTTGCCGGATTTCCTGAGCTCGTCTATCCTCAATATGTTATTAGTGAACCGGTCTGAAATGCCTAGTTCCCTGAGTACGCGCAACTTGCGTTCTGTTGTTCCATAACCGTATAGCCCTTCTAGTTTCTGGACATCCCTCCCAGTCTCTCGCGCAAAGTCTCTGAGTGCGCCGAGCTCCTGGTTCTGTCTTTCCTTAAGGGTTTGGCTATCTTTTGCATATCTCACGTTTTCAGCTTGTCTTGCCCCCAAATCCATTGCTTCCCATTCGCTGGCGATCCTACCCTGTCTCACCCTTGACTCTTCAAGAATCGATTTTGCCTCTTTCGGATTTTCCTTTGCGAGGCGGGCAGAACGGTCGATCTCAAACCACAGAATTTCCATTCCATCTGCGACTCTCCTATTGGCTGCAGCTCTATTCTCATAATCCCTGGCCTCTATGAGAAGCTTAGTTTTCTCATCCCCAGATTTTGTTGCGGCATCAGCCCTTTTATTTTCTGCATTTATTTCAAATGTTTCAGCGGTTCTCGTATATCCTTCGATGACCTTCCCGGGATTAGATATGCTCGTCAGCTTTTGTGCTGCTTCCAATAGCTGCGTTCCGTTCGTAGGTTTCGGTATCCTTGTTGCTTCTTCGACTGTGGATGCTTGAGGTCCAGGAGCTCTTACGCCAGGCTGGGGTTGGGGTTTTGTGGGCTCAACCTGCCATTCCTCCAATTTTGGGGCTGCTCGTACGACTCCAGGGGCTGCGACCGGGGCAACTGCCGCTTCCTTTGGAGCTGCCTGTTCAGAAATCCTGCGCCATTCGAGCGCCGCCTGGTCCCTCGGATTAAGTGGAAGGTTATTTTTCTGCTTCTCTTGAGCTACGTTTGCGAGATCCCTTACAGCATCTTCGCGGTTCTTTTGCCACTTATCAAGCGCATTCTTATAGCGCCTTTCGAAAATGAATTGATTGCGCTGGGGTTCTTTCTCCTTCGGATATCCTGCTGCTTCGGCAGCCTTTTCATATGCCTCAGCAACTGCCGTCCTTTTATTGAGCTCTTGTCCAATCCTCTGAGTGACGCGACTACTGGCTTCGTCTTCCAGTTCAATACGTGTGCGACGTTGCTCAGTCTCTGGTAAAAGCCCTTTCTGTAACTCAGTCGCTTCCTTAACTGCCCCCTCGTACTTATTTTTCAAATCCCCGTACTTATCTAATAGATCTTTGTTCTTTTCAATGAACTTCCTTTCTTGCGGGGATTCGTACTTTCCATTTGCAAGTTCATCAAGTTTTTTTTCGTCCAGCCTCTTGCCGTATCGATTCTCGATTTCTGCTCTTACGCCCCTCTGCTCGAGGTCTAGCCCTACGGCTTGCTTTACATAATTATTAACCTTTTCTTCGACCCTAAACGCTGGTGTTTCAGGACGTGGTGTTGCTTCCGCTTTTTCACGAGCAATTTCTGCAGCCATTCTTTCTACTGTCATCCTTCCGGATCCTTTCGGAGGGGTTCCTAGGGGCTCTACCTTAACTCCAGCAGGCAATTCTTTTTCCTTTGTAACTGTCACCACTCCAAGTTCTCTTTCTGCTGCGGCTCTTTGTGCTGCTTCAGGACCGAAACTCTTCGGTTCAATTTTACCAGTAACTGCGCCTTCTTTCGGAAGTTGTCTAGATAATTCGTCGACTTTATTCTGAGCTGTTTCTATTTCTGCTTTGGGAGCGTTTTTCTCTTTCAATCTATGTAAAGCCAATTGCGCGTCTTCAAGTGCAATGCCAATCCTTTCTCTCTCAGCAGCATCAGGTTTTTTTGTAGTTTCCGAAGTTTTAGCCTTCGGTTGTTCTGCAGCTTCTATACCTGGAGCTTCTGCAACCCTTCCTTCCGCTTTTGCCAGCGCCTCGCGGGCTGCCTGAAGATCGTTGAATGCCTTTTTGTACGCGGCCGCCGGTTTATAAGCCATCCCTCTCGTTTTCTCAGGGGTTTCTGCATGGGCCATTATTTCATCATGCGGCAAAGATTGCATCTGCGGAAGCATATTATCTTTTTGTATCTTACTCCTTACGTCTTCGAACGCTTTCCACTTGTCCAAAACAGCCTGCGCTTCACTCGACTTCTCCGGGCGTGCAGCAAGGGCTTCCATCTCAGCTGCTGCAGGTGGAGATGTTCGCGCCGGCTGTTGCACCTCTGCGCCATATACTTTAGCGGCTGCTTCGGACAGTTGATTCCCAAGAACTCTGCTTCTGTCCTTTCCGCTGAAGCTTCCGTCCACAGCGGTCGGTTCTGTCTCTCTTCCGCGAACCGTGCGGACAGGTGAATCACGATTGATCGGATCAATTATCAACGTTCCGCTTCCGCCCTTGTACATTCCTACATCGAGATTGATCACGTTGTCTCCGTAGCGCATGGGTCTTCCGGTTTCTTTTTCCATAGCGTGCCCGACCACCAGTTGATCCAGTCCCAGTCCCTTTCTCCACTCTTGGAACCGGGGGTCCAAAACCCAGTTATCGCCAGAGGATTTGGCTGTAGCTGGAAAATCAGGGCGGCCCACTGCTGAATAGGAATAATCGCCGTGCTTATCAACCGCTTCCATTTTGAACTTGATGCCGCCGGAGGTATACCTCCAGTGATTATTCGGATTTTCAAAAAGGCTCTTGTAATACGCATCCAGTGCCTGCGGGGTGCTCGCACCAAGGACCGGACCTGCATGCGTGAAACCAACGTTGTCGATAATCACCATACCCCGTGTGGAGCGCATGAAGTCAATAGTCCCGTCTTTTTTCATTTCCTTTACGGCTTTTTCCCAGGAGCCATATTTTTTAATAATCGATTCGAAAGTTTTGTCGAATCCAGCCTGCTTCCAATGGACTCCGCTTCTTACTTCTTCCCACTCCATCTCGCTTGTTGTCGCTCTATCCCTTGCCTGGTCGGTGCTGAGTTTTTCGTACTTCTCAAAGAACTTAAGGAAAATCTCTTCATGGTTTCCGCGTAAGGCATGTACAGCAGTGCCATCTTTTCGCGCTTCCGCCTGTTTCTGTATCGCCCTGACTAGATCAATGACTTCTATACTCGCCGGCCCCCGGTCAACGAAGTCTCCGAGGCCAACCAACTGAGTACCAGCAGGCAAATCAGGATTCAGCGCGTATCGTTCAGCTGGACGAACGGATATGTCTTCGCGAGCAAGGTCCGACCTTTTATCAATCAATGTCCCGTTCTTGACCATTTGATCAGCAAGGCCTACTGCATTGGCATGAACATCACCAAAAGCAACAACCTGGCGCGCGTTCTTCACAACATCGACATATGCGCCTCTTTCTATGGTCGCAACAGTGCTATCCGCCACGCGTCCGAGTTGTGAATACTCTTCAGCTATCGCGCGCTGGGCAGTGGTATCTCCTTTGCTGGCTGCCTCAACATATCTCGGATCACGGGCCATCTGTTCAGCGACCGAGCGGGCGTTCGAAAGGGCGACTTTTTCAGGAGCTGTAGGGGCGCGGGTTGCCTCTTTTGCCATTTCCAAAAGCGAATCTGCTGTCATTTGCACCTGAGCAGGTCTGGCTACTTCTACTTCTTTAGTTTCTGGTTTTGCAGCAGCCTCAAGTTTTGCGGCAGCTTTGGCCTCTTTGGTTTGATCTTTAATGAGCCTTTTAGCGATCCTCTCTTGTGTCCATTTGGGATGCTTTTCCCTGATTTCGAGCATTCTCTGCACTTCAGGAGCTGGAGCAGCCGGACGTCCGTCTTTGACAGCCTGGTCGTGCTGCTTCAATTCGGTTGCCGCTTTCTCAACTTCTGCCTTTCGGGCTTTTCGTGCTTCTCTTGCGGCACGGACTCCGGCAACGATTCCTTTTACACCGGTTGCAAAAACTCCGACCAGAGGTATCTGGCCTTGAATTGGTTTTTCTCCAAGTACTTTACCATACGCACCCAGGTACGCTCCGACAACTCCTGGTCGGGCGGAAGGAGCCTCAAGCAAATTTCTGGCAACCTCTTTGGCTTCTGGCTTGTCTAAATATTCTAAATATTTTTTTCTGCTAACTTTATGAAGAGGAATCCCTTCCTTTTCCATTATTTTAGCAACTAACGAATCATGGAACTTAAATCGAATATCATCCATAGGCATCGTGTATGCGTTTTCGGTTGCTGTCCGAGATTCAGCAACAAGATTATTCACCTCGGCGTCGCTGACTATCCTCTTAGCTTGCGCTTCTGGCGCTGGTCTTTGTGCTGGCTTCTCCGTGGGAGCTGCAGCCCTTGCCCTTTCATCGACTATCTTTGCTGCTTCGCGGATTATTGCATCAGGTTCCCTGGAGCCCTTAAGAGCATTATGTGCACTCCTGTATTCTGGTGGAAGCCTGGATGGATCAGCAATCGGTTTTTGCGTGCTTGGCTCAATAAGTGCCATGTCAAGTGCACGTGCAACTTTGCGTACCTGTTCATCCCTTTCTCCGCCTCTGGGGAGTTTCGCTTCAAGCTCAGCCCTGCCTTTTAGCTTGCCAAATGCTCCTTCAAAACCCTCGGCAATGATTGGTGCTGGTTTTTGAGCTGGAGCTTCGGGCCTTGCTTCAACATGCGGAGCTTCAGGTCTGGGAGCATCGGATTTTCTAAGAGTTGGACCTTCCCGGGTGTGCATTATAGCACCCGGATGGCTTTCTGTGAGTACGTAATAACGTTTGCCATTCACTTCTATAGATTGCAGATTTTGGAAATTCTTAGGGAATACTGCTGCTTGGCCCACTTCCGGTGGTACCCAAAGATATCTGGGTGTGCCGTCCTTCCAGCCAAGGGTATCCATTGCAGAACGGAGAGGTTCTGCTTCCTTTGCTTCTGCAACTTTGCGTCTTTGGACATAAACCTCTGCTACCTGCTTAGGGCTTAGGCCAGGATTCTCATCCCTGATTTTCATCATCCCTGTTATCTCAGGTGTAGGTGCAAGTGCATACCCTTTCTGGAAATTGCTATCAAATTCTGCCATTGCTTTTGTCAGCCGTTCCACTTCTGATCCACGGGTTACTGGTCTTTCAGCTCCCTTTTGTGCAACTGGGATTTCTGGAGCTGCAGCTCTTGCTTCAACACGCGGAGCTTCAGGCCTGGGAGCTTCGGATTTTCTAAGAGTTGGACCTTCCCGGGTGTGCATTACAGCACCCGGATGGCTTTCTGTGAGTACGTAATAACGTTTGCCATTCACTTCTATAGATTGCAGATTTTGGAAATTCTTAGGGAATACTGCTGCTTGGCCCACTTCCGGTGGTACCCAAAGATATCTGGGTGTGCCGTCCTTCCAGCCAAGGGTATCCATTGCAGAACGGAGAGGTTCTGCTTCCTTTGCTTCTGCAACTTTGCGTCTTTGGACATAAACCTCTGCTACCTGCTTAGGGCTTAGGCCAGGATTCTCATCCCTGATTTTCATCATCCCTGTTATCTCAGGTGTAGGTGCAAGTGCATACCCTTTCTGGAAATTACTATCAAATTCTGCCATTGCGCTTGTCAGCCGTTCCACTTCTGATCCACGGGTTACTGGTCTTTCAGCTGCCTTTTGTGCTGGCATCTCTGGAGTTGCAACCCTTATCCTTTCATCAACAATCTTTGTAGCTTCGCGGATTATTGAGGCTGTATCCCTGGAGCCTTCCAGAGCATCATGTGCACGCCTATATTCTGGTGAAAGCCTGGAGGGATCAGCAATCGGATTTTGCGTCCCTGGCTCAAGAAGTACCTGGTCAAGAGAACGGGCAACTTGGCGTATTTGATTATTCCTCTCGCCACCTTCTCTTGGAGCAGTTTCGTTAAGTTTAGCCTCAAGCTCAGGCCTGCCTTTTAGCTTGCCAAACACTCTTTCCATCTGTTCTGGGATAATTGGTGCTGGTTTTTGAGCCTCTGCAGCTCTTGACCTTTCATCAACAATCTTTGTAGCTTCGCGGATTAATGAGGCTGGATCCCTGGAGCCTTCCAGAGCATCATGTGCACGCCTGTATTCTGGTGAAAGCCTGGATGGATCAGCAATCGGATTTTGCGTCCCTGGCTCAAGAAGTGCCTGATCAAGAGAACGTGCAACTTTGCGTATCTGGTCGTTCCTTTCACCGGTTTCCCTGGGAGCCGTTTCATTTAGTTTAGCTTCAAGATCAGGCCTGGCCTTCAACTTGCCAAACGCTCTTTCAAATGATTCTGCAATGATTGGTATTGGTTTTTGAGCTGGAGCTGCAGGCCTTGCTCCAACGCCCGGAGCTTCAGGCCTTACACCAGGGGCAGCCTCAGCCATACGGGCAACTTGATTCAACTGAAACTCGTAATGGTTTATCAACTTAATCTGGTCCCCGGACAAAGCGAATTGTTCGTAAATCTTCTGCCGATCGCCTGGATTCTTGCGGATGTCTGAAACAATGATGTTTGCGAAATCGATATCTATTCCTGCTTTAGTCAGCTGCTCTTCTGCCCGCCTCAGAATCGAAGGTTTTTCCAGCCTGTATTTGCCACTCCTTTCAAACGGGAAAGCCCCTTCCTGGCGCGAATCTAAAACGTAATATTTTGTTCCATTAATTGTGAGAGTTTTCTGATTTGGCATTTCCACATTTCCCTCAGCTCTCATGAGGTACTTGACTTCTCCTAAGTTCCAATCTATCGAATTCAGTTGACTTCTGATTTCCCTTGATGTCTTAACCTCTTTAACCGCCTGACTTACTCCCTCTATCAGACCGGCAGCTGCTAGGTCGACTAAGACGACGCTTGCCTTTGCTCCACCTCCAATAGTTTCTACAAGTCCACGTGCAAAACCCCTCGCTGCAGCTCTGACAGGTCCAGCGGATATCACAGAAGGAGGTGCTTCAGGTCTAGGGGCTGCGGATGGAGCTGCTTCTGCTGGCCGGCTTACTCTCTGCAAATATTCATTTTCCATCCGGCTTCTTTCAGCATCGGGCTTCTTCTGGATCCGAGCAAAATTTTCCGCTTCAGATACTTTGAATGCTGGATGGTCAGTAATATCGATTCCGTTCTGCCGAAGCGAGCGGGAAATGTAGGATTCCCGGACAAGCATCGGCGCATTTTCCCGCGAATACATGACAATTTCAGGTTTTGCAGCTTCGACTGTTTTCGAGGCTTCTACAGCAGTCATCTTAGGCACGTTACTATCTATTCCAAGCTGCCTGAGAAGCTCTATGTTGTAAACATTCCTCTGCCCAGGCTCTTTCAAAAGAATGCCGAAAACCGTTCCTTCGACCATGTCCTGGACTTTCGGGATCAAGCTTGCGAATACCTGCCCGCGCTCATAATCGACGACCGCGTTCTCTCCGGGCATCGCCTTCCTCTTGGCCGAATCCATCGCGATGTCTTTCGACTTGTATACTGCTTCTTCGAAACCGATCCCTGAACTTTTTTCGACATGCATTACTCCTGCGACTGAATAGCTTTGGGCGAAATCCCCTTTTAGCGCTGTATTCTGAGCTTCGTCCAGGCGCCTCAGCCGTTCGGAAAGGACCTTGTTGATCGCTTCCTTTGGAACCGGCCGATCGCTTTCGATGATAAGTTGAACGGTGTCCCCACCTGGCTTGAATGTCCTTATTGTTACATTCGCATCTCCGATACGAATCGGCTCGCCAGGCCTGGTAGCGACAATCTCGGCAGCCAGGTCATGCCTCAGCGCCAACACCCGATTAACAAGATCGTGATCCTTAACAGTGTCATTGAGATGTTTCATTGCCCTTTCCTGTCCTGGATATCTCATATCTACTGTCGCAACTGAAACGTGTCTGCCTTCGGAAGTTGCTGTCCTGTAACCTTCCTGCATTGCGTGGAGCGAGCCGCCTTTCATCGTGTATAAGCCGATATTCGGGTTATATGTATTTTCTGTCTTTTCTGCTCTCCATCTCTGGTGCCCACCATAGATGTCCTCGGCTCTTTTGTATCCCTCTGGGGTAAATAGTCCTTCTCTTGGCATGTATTCCAATACCCGTTCTATAGGCCTCGGTTCGCCTTCGATAGTAAATGTATACTTCTTACCGTGCGTGGTCGCTGCTTTTTCTTCTCCGTTGATCATATATTTTTTCCCGGGTTCTAATGTTTCGACATGGAAATTCTCTTCCCGTATCACGTATCCTTTGTAGCCAGCTTGTGAAACTGCAGCTGCCATCTCATCTGCTCTTCCTCTCGCCTGTTTCAGCTTGGCCCGAACCTCACCTGGAGCCATGCCCGGGCTCAGCTCAAGTTTTACAATACCGCCGTTGACCGAACCTTCAGTGAAAAGTTCATGTTTTCCGGCAAGATCGCCGTATTTAATACTGATTCCCAATCTGCCGGATTTTAAACCTACACCGAACGCTCCACCTTCATCCCCTCCCATCCTTATGGCAATTGAATTCTTGCCATCCAGGCCGTCCATTCCAACAATCTCAAAGAGTTTTTGAATATAGATATCGCCGGCACCACGGCCAGCGGCTGCGTTTACTTTGCCACCATTATTCCCGTCAAACATGCAGACATCCAGGACAACAGTGGCGTTCTCAGGAATGTTTGTTCCGTATCTCTTGTTCACTTCTGCAACCATTTTGTTCCAGGCTGCGACATCCTGGGTAATGGAATGCAAGGCGCTCACAAATTCATTGTCAGCGATCTGATTCTTGAACAAGTTTGGTTTTCCGTTTTCCTGCATCTGTACCCTGGCTTCTTCTGTCCCGAAAACAGCGGCAAGCCTTTCCTGTATTTTGACTTCGCCCTTTAATCCGACCTCGACCACCCTGCCGATCCTTTCGATTGGTATTCCTGCGCTGATCCCTGCTTCAAGATATGATGCTACTACTCCATCCATTAATTGGGGAGCAAAAATACTCTCCTTAATAAAATGATCTCTCAGACCTCCACGTAATAAATCAGCTGCCACTTTCAGTTCGGTAGTAGAATACTGCGCTCTTTGTTCGGGAGTCAGCCTAACATATACTTCTCTCACAGCTGGATCCGCAGCCTTATCTAGCGCTGTGGCAGTCCTTTCATACATCCTTGCGTACTCTTCATTGCTCGCCGCCCTATCGACAAAATCGCGATAACCCCTGCTTTCCTTTCCGAATTCCCGTTCGTATTTGTCCGCTTCTTTTCGAATGTCCTCTGCCTTTTTCCGATATTCAGCAGCATCTCGTCTCCTTGACTCAGCCACGCTTCTTAGGCCATCAGGAGAGATGTTCTTGTTTTCGATATCAGACTTGGTAAGGTTTTCTATGCGTTCCAGTTCCAACTCACGCGGAGTCATTTCCCTGCGCTTTGCTTCTCTTGCTGCTGCCAGCTCCTTGGGGGTTGGCTCAGCCTGGCCAAGCCTCCTCTCAAGCTCTGCCATGACTTCTTTTGGACCTGCAGGTTTGGTTTCGGCTCTTGGCGTTGCTGGCCTTGCTGCTTCAGGCCTCTCGTTCGCAACTGCATCCCCAGCTTGAGCACCTGGCATGAATTCCTGTTGCCTGGCCCGTCCTTCTGACCGAACCTGATTAATGTCCTGAGCAAACTGCCTGATATCGCCACTGTAACCTTCGCGTTTGGCAACGCCATGCGCTCTTTCCACAGACCCAGGTCCGACGAGATCCATCTTCGCGTAATCCTGCAAGACCCTATAGTTATAAGCGCCCCTGAATTCTGTCTCAGAACCTTTGAAGCCAAGCTCTTGCGCTCTTTTCAGAGCTGCATCGAAACCAGCTCCTTTCCCGGACATTTCGTTATGCGTGATGTCAAGCGCATTGGCGTTCCTTGTGGTTCTCCTTAGCTCAAGCCTGGCTCGGGCACCATGATAAACTGGTAAAAACGCATTCGTGCCGGCGATGAATAATTGCATTGCACTAGACGCATCCTTCGGAACTCCAGTCTCCCTCACGGCTTCATAAAATCCTTCGAATCCAGCTGCAATCGCAACTCCGGAGTACCCCCTTAGGAAGGCCTGAGTCATGCGACCAGTTATGAGGCCACCCTCTTCTGCAGTTCTTATAGTGGCGCCAAGAACATTGGTCAGCCCATGGCTCAAGACTGCACCTGCTAGCAATGCTGCGCCCTTGTAATCAAACTCCGGTGATTTGAGACTCGTATAAGCAAAGTCCCCTGCCCAAGCAAGCATTCCAACCACAGGGTTGATGAACTGTACTGCGAAAACAATGGCAGACCTGCCGGCATCTACTATCTCCTGACACTTTTGGTCTCTTTTTAAGTCCATGTTTTCGGCTTGGAGGAAATCACGGAAGCGCCTGTTTATTGAGCCGAAGTCAGCTCCAGCTTCTGTCCTTTCCTGCTTGGCCAGGTCAAACCTGCCAGCTATCTTATCGTAGAATTCTCCCCTCGCTTTATCCCCTTTCAGGTTATATGCGGTCAGAACTACCTCCATGTTGTGGTTTACGTGATCCGACCATTCGCGCCCGCCTTTGCCTGATAGCGAAAGCTTATACAGGTTAAGCTGTTCCGCCGCGAGCATCTTGAAAGCTGGATGCAGATCACTTCCCCTCCTTGTGAAAGCATCAGCCATTATCCGGTCAGCTTCATCCATGCTCGGACGATAGGACTCGCCGGGTCCAGCAGCAAGATTAGTACCGCCTGTCCAGAGCAATCTCTTGCCCTTGACCTGGAAGGCAAATTCAGTTTTCTTCTCAGCACGTTCTGCACCGGCCCTCGCCACGTCGCGTGAATTTTCAGCAGCTTCAAGGAAGCGTTTCGACGAGGCAATCATCGCCTTGAACTCAGGCAATTGTTCCTTTCGAACATCTCCGCCAGTTATCATAGTCGCATAGCGGTCGGATGTCGCTGACTCCTGCACTGCACGCAGTTGCAGTGACCATCCCCTTGCCCTGACTTCAGCAGCCTCTATAATATTCTTCGTTTCAGCAATCTCTTGCATGGCTTCTTTGGTGTCCAGTTTTCCCAGTCTTGCTTTTTCTGAGAGCGCTTCAACCCTTTTGTGAAGTTGTTCAAGCTGACTTTTCACCTGGAGTACTTCGTCTTTAAGTCCTCTGTCTCCTTTAAGGAATTGTACACGCTGGTTTCCGTACTCGCCATCGCCAACTTTGCTACTAAGAGTGATGATCTCGGCAAGATACCCCGCACCTCTCTTATTCCCTGATGTAGGAAGGGTTCCGCAATCATATGCAAGACTGTCAAGACGCTGGGCCATCCTATCAAGCTGAAGGAATTGTTCTGCTTGTTTCTTCTTCTGCGCCATTTCCCCCGGGGATGTCTGAGTCCCAGGGAGGTCTGAGAGCGCCAGAGCGGCAGCCGCCATTTCTGCTTCGCTTTTTGCAGAAACAACTTTCTTTTTAGCGTCATCAATCCGACTCAGATATGAACTCGTTTGGAAAATATCCGTGTACTGGGGCTTTCCCTTATAGTAGGTCTTCTCGATTGTGCGTAGTTCGGCGTCGATTCCACTGACTCTTTGTGCAAGGCCATCGAGATTTTTAAGCCTAGCCCTTCTGGACTGCTCCAGGCCTATTTTCTGCCTTGCGGCCTGCCCTGCTTCGGTTGCTGCAACTAATAGATTTCCAGAAGCAGCAAGATTAGCCTTCATCTCTTTTGGGCTAGCTTCCTTTCCTTCTTCGCTGGATTTTTTGATTTCTAAGAGCTTCATTGCTGCATCATGGTATCTGCCTGCTGCGCCAAGGGCCTCCGCGCCCAGTTTCCCGCTCTCTTTCTTGGCCAGCCTACGCAGTTCAGCTTCCTGGGTGAGTACAGTGAGAATCTTTTCTGATGACTGCTGTAGCACCCTGTATCTTTCCTCGCTTATTTTTCCCTCAGCCCTTCCCTTGGCAGCTTCGGTGTAAAGCTCAACTGCACTTGCAATCAGGGGATCGATGCTTTTTCCGAGTGCTTTCCTGGCTTCTGAAAATTTGCTCTTAAATGCAGATATTGCGATAACTGTCGTCTGACTCGCAAGACCAGTATATTTTTTCTCCCAAAAAGCCTGCAAATCAGCGCCAGTCTTCACTCCAGCCAGAATGGAAAGTTTCTCGCCTTTCTTAAGCAACTTCAGCTCAGAGATCTGCCCTTCTATGTATGCTCTTGCCGCAGCAGTATCTTTCGTCGCAGCTTTGCCCAGCCTGGCCGAATCCGCGTATGCTCCTGCAAGGGCAGTGGCATACTGACCTTCGTTGGGCCTGCCCGTCCGATATAGTTCTGCGGACAATGCGTACGTCTCCCTCGCCCTCTTCAGGTCCTGACCCTTCGCCTTGTCCAGCTTATGCATCTCAAGTCTGATTCCGGTTTCGATAATTTCGTTTCTAGCGTTCTGGAGTTTAGGTGCCTCATGAATCTTTATCGCAAGTTCCTGCGCCCGCTGCTTTTCTGGAGCATCTTTCGTCGCGAGATAAAGATTCGCGCAGTTCTTGAGGGCATTCGCCCTCTGCAAATCATTGTTTTGGACAGCATCGAAAGCAGCCTTGTAGATATTAACCGCTCCTTCAGAACTCTTAGACTTCCCGGCCGTAGCGATCTGCTGGTTGACCCCTTCAAGGGTCGTTGCAATCCGGTAAAGCTGTTCTGCACTCTGGATATCGGGCTTCTTCGCAGCATTCCTGCCCTCAAGCTCGTAGAGAACTGCTTTAGTTGCTTTCTGCACAACTTCAAATCTTTTCTTTTCCTCTTCGCTAGCCTTCAATGGGGGCTTGGCCCTTTTTAGAATGCCTTCGGCTTCTTGTTTGATTGCAGCTATTTGCCGCATTTCCAGACCTGCTGCGGTTGGTGCTTCGGGGAGTCTCTTTTCCAGCTTTTTTACTTCTTCATAAGCAGCAACTTTTGTCGGTATAAGCTCTAGTGCGGGCTTGAGGGCCGGCTCTACGTTCCCTTTAGAAAATAACCCAAGCTCCTTAAGTCTTAAGTCTGCACCTAGAATGATTATGGGTCTGACGTTCTCATCTGAAAAATTTCGCAATTTGTTGACGCTCGCCTCAGCTTTCTGAGTATACAGGGAACTGCCGATTTGTGGCACAGTCAATTGAAGCTTCGCAAAGTGCTGCTCTGCTTTCTTGACCGCTAATTCCGGTGGTGGTTTTTCAATTTCGCGTTGTGCCACTGTTCCATCACCTAAGCGAAAGAATCGCAAATCTCAGTAAACTTCCTTAGCCGCTCCACTCTTGCCCAAAGGTCCTTCATCCTGGCGCTCTGGAGCGATTCCCGTTCCCATTCTTCGAGAGCAGCCTTGATTTTTTTAAGCCGCTGAACGCGTTCCTTTAAACCGGCTGGTTTCTTCTTTGCAGCATCATATGAGGATACGGCAACTTCAATGGAAGAAAGGGTATCCGACACTTTTTCCCTCGTGAGTTTTTCAAGATCTTCAATCTGCTTGGCATAATCACCGCCAAGTTCTTCCGGGTCTGGTTTCCTTATTTCATTTGATGCCATCGCAACACCAAATGAATATCGCGGTCAGGATTAAAAAAGAATGCAGACCTGCGATTTTAGTGTCAAACAGTGACTGCTGATGTGAGATTCTTTATAAATCTTGCTGCACAGAATAAGAGATATGGCGGTGAGGAAAAGGCTCGATTTTGCCTTTGTCCCAAGAGTTGTCCGAAACGATGAGAACGACCAGAGGGCAAAAAGGCTAGGATACCTCGCAAAGTTTATGGCATGCGAGGACAGCTCAATATCTTTGACAGATCTGAGGCAGTTCAGTGAAACCGCTACAAGGTATGTTGAAAGGACGAAAAAGTTAGTTTCAAAATTAAAAAAAATAAAACAAGACCAGGGCTTGTCTTCTGATGAGAGAAAGGCTGCCAAGCTCCTTCGCTATATCAATGAAATGGTGGGTATGCTTAAGGTTCCGGTTTTCTCAAGCGGAAGCCTGAATCTTCTGTCGCTCTTCCAGACCGGAGTCCGTGATGTTACCGAGGTTTTTGCCGAGGATTACTTCGATAGAGCCTTCCAGCAGACCATGAACCAGTTCCTCGAGATAGAGCCTAACTTTACGACAATCTGTTCCAGGTGTGACATAGTCTCTGCTGAAGACAATGTAGAGGGGATACTCAGGGGGATAAGATCACAGAGCGTTGTACGGATCGAAGAGAGCAAACAAGGCGACATGGCCCATTTCTGCGACTTTTATGGAAAACCATTAAAAACTGAAGAAGATAAAAGGAGGGATATGGAAGATGAACAACTTCTCCCAGCAAAGAGAGGATTAAATGGTTCCATGATGGCTGCAATTGCGGACAGGCTGGCTCCTAAGAAGATCACCATAGAACAAATGGCTAAGGAAGACCTAGAGGAAGATCGCGCATTCTACGATGAAATACCTCATAGAATGGTTCACCTGATTAATGAGAGGGCCGCTGCTGTGATGTCAAATGACAACGCAAAATTAATTGATGTTAATAATAAAATGGATGAACTCGCTCACGACTATGCAAAAACAAAATTTAAAAGATCCAGTTCATTTAAAATGCTAGAGACTCTTGTGCACGAGAGGGCCTTAATGGGCATGTTTGTAGGTCTAGGTGAGGGCGATGCACCAATGTCTGTTAGCGAACTACCACGAATAGGATCCTTAGGCGTACCTCTGAGAGCTCTTTCCGCCTTCGACAAACTCCTAGATATGTTCCCCGAAGGAGATATGGAACGTGAGAGATGGCTAAATGCAGTAAGATATACTATTGATTATCTTTTCTATAAAGCAAGGGGGATACCGAAAAACCTTCTTCATAAGGAAAACGCGGGGATGAGCATAGAATCATTGGCAACCTATGCTGCCTTCAAACGAAGAAAGGAAACACCGGAAGCTCTTGATCTACTTTCTAGATCGTTGCTTTTCATTTCATTGGCAGAGGATTTCCAGATGACGATCAAGCATCCCCTGGATATTTCAGACAGCTTCGCTTCATCCAATCTCCAGTGGCTTCCTAAAAGCGATTTGATAAAAGTCCGTGGGTTTGTTTCAATTCACGGGAACGGACTGTACGAGCGCACATCGCAGTTCGAACGGTCCGAGACTATTTAAAACGTTGTAAACTAATCAATAACATGACAAAAAAGAAAAGCCTTGACGCGTCATTACCTCAGAAAAGAACCTTATTTTCAAGAATAGCCGATTTCATAAAAAATCGTACCTCAAGGAAGAACAAGCCTAAACATAACCCTGCCGGACAGCCATTAACTGAGAATAATATAAGCATGGCAGATGAGGATCTATTTTCAAAGAGAGAAAGAGAAATGACTCTTCGCACCTATGCTCAGAATAAAGAGGAACTGATCAAATTCTATAAAAATCTCGGCCAGGGAAAAGAAAAAATCCCGCCAGAGATGCGGCAGGAAGAAAAAACTTCGGTTGTACTCGAAGATACTGAAAGGATTTTAGAAAAACAGATCATTGATTTAGCTAAAACTGCTACGACCCTACCCAAAGATGCTCTAAAGACCTCAGTTACAAGGCTTACCATCGCCATGTTCGTTCTGGAACGTACAAAAAAATTGCGCGAATTAGTTCTTGAAAGAGATAGCCTTGATCTGTATGCCTTATTCGTTTCGTTACGTAATGCTGTTCAAGAAATGCTGGCTCCTGCATATTACACAAAAAGCTATGAAGAAGCCATCGGGGAATTTTTAGATATCGAAGCTCTGATAACAGCCTGTTCAGAACTATGCGATCTTACAGTACCTTCGATAACAAAGATATCGGAAATGTACAAACTTAAGCTTGCGGAAAAAATAGAGGAGAGGGGGAAAAAGTAAGCTCTGGACGATATTCTATTTTAAAACGTTGTAAACTAATCAATAACATGACAAAAAAGAAAAGCTTTGGCACACCATTACCTGCTCAGAAAAGAACCTTGTTTTCAAGAGTAGCTGGTTTCCTGAAAAGCTGTTCGGCAAAGAAAGAAAAGCCTAAAACCCACCTTGCCGGACAACCATTGACTGAAGAAAAGGTAGGCATGGACAAAGAAAGAACTCCTGAACCTAAAAGGCCTTTTTCAAGCATTGGAATGAAGGAGGATAACGGAGAATAGTACGCATTGATGACACTCGAAGATATGTTTGGTGCTGATGTTTCTGAGAGTGAGAAGAAACAAAAACTCGGAGAATTGAGCGAAAGGGTGAAATCATCAACATTAACTGAACAAAACAAAAAAGCGCTTCTTGATTATATAGGAATAGCAGCAGCGGGTGGTGGCAGGTTTTCCATGGTGCATTCTCAGGCTATTGTTTTAGGTTTTATGGATCAAGTCACCCCTGAAGAACAACTACCTTTTGAGTTTGCGCTAATGAAAGCTTGGTGCTCTGGTAAAATCTCAGAATTCCTTGATAATAAGAGAAAAGAACTTGGTTCACGAGTAATGGGAGAAAAGGAAAGAAAATCGTTGAATGAAATGCTTGATCTTGCACTGACTAGAGAGAGCGATACCCTAAGGGCAGTTGCAGCGATGAACCTGGGGGTTTATTTTAAAGGTCTATCTGAGCGAGACCGGATAAAAAAATTCGAAACCACAAGTGGAGTATTTAGATATGCTGCACCTGCTGAATAATGTGATCTTTGCGAAGTTTGGTCCTGAGTAGATATTTTTAAAACGTTGTAAACTAATTAATAACATGAAAAATAAGACCCTTCGGGTAAAAACCAAAACTTGAGCGCTCGCTATCCGCGGGCTGAAGCCCGCGGTATTAATCGCTCGCGCTCTTTAGGAAAAGAACGAAGTCAGTTGCATCTGCCCTGCTTCTGGATTTATCAGCTGCTCGTGGTGGACATCCTGCGCACCGATGTATCGTTTGATAACAACATCAGTCATAGGACCAACAGTCCCGTAATACTTGAATCGGCTCCAGAAGCTTCCTCGGGGATACCTCTTGCAGAGCCCAGATGAAGTATCGAATATCCTTCTTGCTGAAATCCCTTTTAGCAACTGCACAGCATAGGAAACGGACAGTCTGGCAGGGATGTGCACCATCAGATGCACATGATCCAACTGGAATTCGAGTTCTTCAATCTTTATGCCGTAGTTCTTCTCAACTTCATGGAATGCATCTATACAGATTCTTTTTGTGTGCTCATTCCGGAAAACTTTGTACCGGCATTTCGAGGTAAAAACCAGATGATACAAATTCCTTCTTAAATCCTGAGTTCCACTAGACATTTGCACAGCTCCGGCAGCGGTCTTCTCGTGGAAGTTTGTGCGCCGCCATAGGCGGCGCGCCCGCTGCCAAGGCTATTTCTGACGTTAAGGATAAGAAGAAATTTGGGCCGATTCACCTGCTCGGCTGAAGCCGGCAGTACTCTCAGCCGTTTTTTTCAAAAGAAAAATGATTGCAT
>Ga0315273_10001831_pt1 | contig 24604 bp, 22 predicted proteins | sample YL17G02_0_MG_FD_205753 | JGI IMG/M metagenome (GOLD analysis project Ga0315273, IMG submission 205753) | Sediment microbial communities from Yellowstone Lake, YNP, Wyoming, USA - YL17G02_0 | ecosystem: Environmental > Aquatic > Freshwater > Lake > Sediment | place: USA: Wyoming | collected... | reverse complement strand
AACGTCTTCTTCATGAGCGCGAGAATCGCCGGGCCTCCGTAGCCGATTGTGCCAATGTAGAACGTGGTTTTCAGTAGTTCGAATAATGACGGCTTTCTATTCATTGCAGTGCTCGCAGGCAAGTCCGATCGCCTTGATCTCCCGCTCGGAGACCATTTGTAAGGTTTGGTGTGGAATGGAGTATTTTGTTTCGATTAAGCTCCGAATTTTCGCGAGTATACTTACCCGCTCGCTGTCGCTCATTTCGTCAATGATCAAGTGGGCGCTCAAAAAGCGGTCGTGGGATCCCGTCTGCCAAATGTGCAGGTCGCTCACCTTTTTAATCCCGGCAAATCCGAGCAGGGTCTTTTTTATCTCCTCAAAATCCAAATCCTCCGGCACGGAGTCCAGAAGCATGTTCACCGATTCGGAAAGCATCTCGTAAACCTCCTTGAGCAAAAAAATGGAAACTGTGATTGAGGCAATCGGGTCCACCCAATTCCAGCCGGTGTAGTAAATGATTGCCGCGGCCGCAACAACCGCGAGAGAGAAGAGTGCATCCTGAAAGGAGTGGAGCCACGCGCTTTTCAAGTTGAGGTTCCCTTTGGCGTCCTTTTTCAGAAGGTATGTCGCAATGCCGTTGCCCGCGAGCGAAACGACGGCGACAATGAGCATGGTAAAGCCAGCAACGGACTCGGGGTGGAACAGCCTGATGACCGATTCAATAAGCACCCAGCCGCTCACGCCCAAAAGCACACCGCCGTTTATGAACGCAATGATGACCTCCGCTCGCTTGTAGCCGAATGTCTTTTGGCTCGTCTTCGGCCGCACCGCGACTTTTTCTCCCCACAGGCTCAATCCCATGGAGCCGATATCGGTAATGTTGTGTAGCGCCTCGGAGATCAACGCCATGCTTCTCGCGAAGATGCCAAAAACAATCTCGGCAGTAACAATAACCACGTTTATGGCTATGGCGGGGATGAGATTATTCCGCGCGGTTTGATGCTCGTGGTCGTCCATGGTTTTAACAATTATTGCCGCAATTACATCCATCCTTCTCTGATTCTTTCGTTTCGTTTAAACCGGAGCTCGCACCACCGGAGATTATCTGTTTGATCTTCTCTACGTCCGGAACCGAGCCGACCAGCACCGCCTTGCCGTCGATCGCGAGAACCGGGCTGGACATTAAGCCCATCTGCACGATCTTTTGGACATCCGTCACGTATTCGACATCCGCTTTCAAGTTCAACTCCTCGACCGCTTTCTTGGTCAGATCGAAGAGCTTCTTACACTTCGCGCACCCGGAACCCAATACTTGAATCTTCATTTGTTTATTTGATTTGTTTTATTATCTTAATCAACTTCCGGCCCTTACCCGTCAATCTGTATTCCACGAATGTCCTTTCTTTGGAGCTTTCAATAAGCCCCCCGTCCGCCAAGTCTTTGAGATGATGAGAAAGGAGCGTCTGCGACAGCCCCGTGTGCGTTTCAAGGTCGCAGACGCAATGCGGGGCTTTGTAGAGAAGCGAGAGCATGGCAATCCTGCTCGGAGCGGAAAGGAGCTTCATCTGCTCGGCCACTGGATTGAACTCGGCAAGGTCAATCTTATCGTGCGGCCGTACTTTGCATACACACCGTTTATATATGAACATATGTTCATATTACTGCCGCACTGAAAAGACGTCAAGCGCGGGTTTCTCGGCGGGGTGATTTAGAATTTAGGTGCGGTTGAAAAATAACGTAAACACGCCCCTGCAAGGTGGGCCTCCCGATCGCCTGCGCGGGTCAGGAATCAACGTCCCTTGAACCGCGCCCTGAGTGGTGCCCCCGAGAGGAATCGAACCTCTATTACAAGATCCGCAATCTTGCGTCCTATCCGTTGAACGACGAGGGCCACTAGAAATCGGACTATCTAGTTATACTGTAAGTATCTCACGTTAGCAACGTCGGTAGTTCGCTGCCCGACGTTGTCTACCCGATTTCTCCGGCCCGAGGGTGTGAGCACTGTTGTCAGAACCGGAAGAAGCGGTCGAGCGCTTCAGTGAGCGTCGCCTCGTAGGCGACCTCGGCGGCGCCGCGGCGGAGGTTCTCCCGTACGTTCGCGAGGCGGTCCTTCGGCACGTGTATCCGTACCATCGGAAGAAAGCGGCGGTGGGAACGGAGCACGATGCCGGGGAGCTCGGCCTCTTCGTCGACCCCGAAGTTCTCAATGTCGTTCCAAGGATAGAACCGCCGGCCGTCAATCGTCAATCCTTTCTCGGTGACGGTGAAGGTGAGCGTACGCGGTGCCCGGCTGCCCCAGACGAGGACGAGGAGTTCCGCCACTACCACGAAGAAACCGAAAAGGAAGTTCCGCTGCCACATGGCGACAGCGAGGACGAGGACCGCGATGATGATGCTCATCCAGTACCAGCCGACCGACTTCTCACGGTACTCGAATTCAGGTGCATCCCATTTCACTTCGAACGGTGTCATAAAATTAGCTTGATGGCAGTTAGCTTGTTGGCTCGTTAGCAACAATTAATAAATTGGGAAAGGTATCGCGGGAACAATTGTATTCTACCATGCGTGTTTCCTAATCGGGAAGCTAACGAGCCAACACGCCAACGAGCTAGCTATCTCCTCATGCCTCGGCCACGGCGAGGGCGATGATGGAGCGGGGGCCGGCTTGTCGCAGAGCGGCCGATGCCTCCCGAAAAGTTGCACCCGACGTTGTGACGTCATCGACGAGGAGGACGCGCTTTGCGCGCAGCGCCTCGGACCGAGCAACCGCGAAGCAACCACGGATGTTACCTTCGCGCGCCGTGAGGTTTTCCTGTTTGCTCTGCGGCTCGGTTTCCCGGCTGCGGACGAGCGCGTTGGGGGCAAAAGGAAATCCGAAACGGTTAGCAAACGTCTCGCCGATCAGACAGGCCTGGTTGAAACCGCGCTCGCGCTGCCGTCGCCGTCCGAGCGGCATCGGCACGACGACGGTCGGCACGTCGGGGAGCGAGAGAGTTTCTACGTAGCGGATGAGGACGTCGGCGAGCGGCGTCGCGGCCTCCCGGATGCCGTCGAACTTTAATCCCTGCACGAGTGCGCGTACGATCGGCGTGTTGTAGTCGGCTGCTGTGCCGAGGAGGTACGGCACGTCGCGGTGGCAGATCTTCCGGTTGTCCGGCAGACGGCTCTTGCACCGCCCGCAGCGGAGGGTTCGGTGGAGCTCGACGCCGGCGAAACAGCGCGCGCACACGGCGCGTCCGTTGTGTTCGATTGCGCCGCAGCCAAGGCAGCGGAGTGGGAAGAGCGCGTCGAGGAACTGCTTGAAGAACATGAGGCGAGCCACGCGGTGTCGTCGGTGTGTTATACTCAAAGCGCGAACGGCTCATCGCCAGTTTAGCACGGCGGTGTACCGCGCGGTACTATGAACCTCTTTTCGTTCTTGAAGCGGCAGATTACACCCCGGTATTTGGGTGTCGACATCGGTACGACCTCGGTCAAGGTGGTCGAGGTTGAGCGCGGCGAGCGGAAGCCGCGGCTCGTGAACTATGCCCTCCTCGAGAGCCAGAATTCGCTCGCGCGGGCGAACACCGCGTTCCAGACGAGTAGCTTAAAGCTCTTCGACCAGGAGATTACCGAGCTCCTGTCGCTTACCTTGAAGAAGCTGCGGCCGAAGACGACCACGGCGGTAGCGTCACTGCCGAGTTTCTCCGCCTTCATGGCGGTCCTGAAGTTGCCAAAGCTCTCACCGGCCGAGCTCTCGAAAAGCATTACCTTCCAGGCGCGCCAGTACGTGCCGTTGCCCTTGGAAGAGGTCGCGCTCGATTGGCTCACCGTCGGCAACTACACCGACGAGAAGGGGGTTGCCTACCAGCAGGTACTTCTCATCTCCGTCCCGCAGGAGCACATAAGGAAGTACCAACATATCTTCAAGGCGGCAGGGCTCACACTCGTCGCTCTCGAGATAGAGGGGCTCTCCCTCGTGCGGAGCCTCATCGGCAACGACCCGACGCCGACCTGTATCGTCGACATCGGAAGCCGTTCGACGGCTATTGTCATCGCGGACAAGGGTCAGCTCACCTTTACCGCCCAGAGCGACTTCGCGGGCGCGACGCTCAGCCAGGCGGTCGCCGGGAGCCTGAACATCAACCCGGTGCGTGCCGAGGAGCTGAAGAGAGAGCGCGGCATCATCGGCACGGGATCGAACTACGAGTTATCCACAATAATGTTGCCGTTCCTCGATGGTATACTGAGCGAGGTGAAGCGGGCCGAGTTTAGTTACCAGGGCCAGTTTCCGCAGGCCGCGAAGATCGAACGCATCATCCTCTCGGGCGGCGGCGCCAATCTCCTCGGTATCGAGAAGTATGTGAGTCGTGAGCTCGGTTTGCCTACCGTGAAGGCGGCACCCCTCCTTCAATTCGAATACCAAACCGCCCTCGAATCCGTCGTTCCCGAGCTCAATCCGCTCCTCGGCGTCGCGCTCGGCCTCACGCTCCGTGAGTTCGCGCCGCGGTAGCGGTATCCGGCACCCATGGCACTTCCACAGAACATCGTCGATCGTCTCACACAAGAACCCGTCCGCACTCCCGGGTGGTCGGGTCGCCTCGTGCTCTTTGCGGCAGGGCTCCTCATCGTCACACTCTTTGTTTTCGCTGGCCTCCAGTTCGGCTACGTGCCGGCGCTCGAGCAGCAACGGACCAACCTCGATACGCAGATTACAAAACTCGCGAGCGAAGTGCCGGCGAGCGACCAGGCGAACATCGTCGCATTCTACTCGCAGCTGGCCAACATCCGTTCGCTCCTCAAGGAACACACCGCGGTTTCGCCGTTCTTCTCGTGGCTCGAGAGGCAGACGATGGGGAATGTGTACTTCTCGAGACTCGCGCTCGTTCTCGTGAGCCGGCAGGTGCTTCTCTCGGGTGTCGCTCGCTCGATCAGCGATGCGACCGACCAACTCGCGATCTTCCAGCGGCAACCGCAGGTTGAGCGTATGACCGTGAACTCCATTTCGAGCGAGGCGACCAGCACGTGGCGCTTCGACGTCACGCTCACCATGAAGTCGTCCGCTTTTGCGTGGACGCCGTCCGGCGCGACCGCGCAACCAACCGTTTCCTCCACAGTACCCGCCGCGACGAGCACCACGAGTTCGATAACACCATGAATCCCGCACCTTTGCGGGAGCATATGCGAACCACCATGAGCCTCATCGTATTGCAACATCGACAGCAAAGGTCAGGGTACCGTGCGGAGCGCGGAGTTCCACGCGGGTACGGCGGGTTTTACTCCCGCAAAGGTGAGGGATGAAACAGTCTACAAAACGGTTCGCGAGCACTATCAGCGCGCTCCTCTTGGCTATCGCGGCTTTCATCGTTTTCTTTGAACTGATACAGCCGGCCTATGGAACCGTGGAGACGTTGCGGGGAGATGTGGCAAGCCGCGATCAGCTGGTCCTCGATCAGAAGAAGGTCATCGATGCCGTGAAGGGGCTCAAGGGGACCTACGAGCAGAATGCCGATCGGCGCGAGGCCATCGGGTACACGCTGCCGCTCGACGCCGACGTTGCGGGGGCGCTCCTACAACTCTCAAGTCTCGCGCGTGCGAACGGACTCACGCCCTCGTCGTTCTCCATCTCGGTGCCCGCGCTCCAGGCAGCGTCAATTGCCGCAGGAACGCCGACCGCGGTTGCGCGCGACACTCTCGTGAAGCCCGTCGGCACGGCGAACATCCAATTACGACTCGTTGGGAGCTACAGCGACCTCAAACAGTTTTTGGAAAACCTCGAAACGAACATTCGCATTATGGATGTGAAGAGTTTCACGTTGGCACCCGTTGGGAAGTCAACGCAAGATTTCTACTCATTCGACATTGCAGTCGCAACATACTATCAAGGGCAGTAATCGAACCATGGCCATCGTCGTCGAAGAGCAGAACAACCGGGGCGGCGTCTTCACTGTTGTCGTGTGGGCGATCATTATCATCGTCCTCGGCATCGGGACCTACTATGTCTTCTTCAAGACGCCGCCGACCACAGCCGTCGCGCCCCCCGCCGGCTTCGAGGGTATCCAGCAGATCTCGACCATCAGTCTGAAACCCGACGAGATCCTGCGGTCCGCAGAGTTCCTGGCGCTCCGGGTCTACGTCACGCCCACGACCCCCTCTTCGAGCGGCCGCCCGAATCCGTTCCTAGGATTCTGAGGGGCTTTCCACAAATTTTGGAGTCTAACAGACGAACAAAATTTGTCGGGAAAACCTTCACCCCGCACCATTTCCAGAAATGATTACCAACAGCACAACGAAGCAAAGGCAAAGCCGCCTCACGGCTTCGTTGATGCCCAGGCAAAGTCTCTGCCAGAAATGGTGCGGGGTGCTCACTGTTGTAACTAAATTTTCTTCCCCTACATCACGCTCGAAAATTTAGACAACAGTGGCATGACCAGCGACCAACTCATCAACGAACTCAAGCGCCGACAGCACCTCGATGAGGCAACGGCGACCCGTCTAGAGCGGGAGGTGCTGCTCTCGGGGAAATCGGCCGAAGAGCTCATCTACGAACGACGGCTCGTTCCCGATGCGACCGTTGCGGCGGTGAAGAGCGAGCTCCTCAAGGTACCATATCAGAAGGTAGACCTCGCTTCGATCGACACGGCCGTCCTCGGCCTCATTCCCGAGGAGACCGCACGGACGTACGGCGTCGCGCCGCTCACGAAGCGCGACGACCTCATCGTGGTCGGCATGCTCAATCCGGACGACCTCAAGGCACAGGAGGCGTTGAAATTCATTGCGCACCGGAACCGACTAAACCTCGGCGTCTACCTCATCGCCTACGGTGATTGGCAGGAGATCATGCACCGCTACTCACCGTACCGGTCCTCCGTCGAGTCCGCAGTCCGGGCGCTCAATCTGTCGCCCGAGGCGAGCGGACGGAAAGTGCTCCACCTCGAGGACGATGCCGCGGCGAGCGGGGAGGAAGCGCCCATCATCAGGATCGTCTCCGACACGCTCAAAGAAGCGGTCGAGAGCCGCGCCTCCGACGTGCACTTCGAACCGCAGGAGAACTACCTGCGGGTCCGCTTCCGTGTCGACGGCGATCTCCGCGAGGTCGCGGCGCTCCCCGTCGCCATCACCCAGGCGATCATCTCGCGCGTCAAGGTGATGTCGAGTCTGAAGATCGATGAGACGCGCATCCCGCAGGACGGCCGTTTCCGTGTCCGGGTTTTCGACCACGAGATAGATTTCCGCGTGGCGACCTTTCCAACGCCGCTGGGCGAGAAGGTGGCAATCCGCGTGCTCGATCCCTCGACGGGGTTGCGGAGCCTCAATCAACTCGGACTAACCGGCACGAACCTCGAACGGGTGACGGCGGGACTCGAGAAGCCGTTCGGCATGATACTCCTCACCGGTCCGACGGGCTCCGGCAAGACGACGACCCTCTACGCGCTCCTCCAAAAGTTGAACCGCGACGCTGTGAACATTGTGAGCCTCGAGGACCCGGTCGAATACTTCGTTCCCGGCGTCAACCAGTCGCAGGTGCGCCCCGAGATCGGCTACGACTTTGCCGCCGGCCTCCGGCAGATACTTCGACAGGATCCCGACGTCATCATGGTGGGCGAGGTCCGCGACCGCGAGACCGCAGCCCTCGCGGTACAAGCGGCCCTGACGGGGCACATCGTGCTCTCAACCTTGCACACAAACAACGCCGCTGCCGTCATCCCGCGGCTCGTCGACATGGGCGTCGAGTCGTTCCTCATCCCCGCTGCACTCACCTTCATGCTCTCACAGCGTCTCGTCGGCATCGTCTGTCCCCACTGCAAGACCGATGAAGAGGCGCCGCAAGCGGTCGCGGACATCATCCGGCGAACGCTCGCCGAGCTGCCGGCGGAGCTCACAAAGAAGTACCGCGAGCCCTACCGAGTGTACCGCGGCGCCGGGTGCGCGGCGTGCAAAGGCCGTGGCATTCTGGGCCGGGTGGCCATCTATGAGGTGCTTCAAATGACGGCGGGGCTCGCCGAGGCGGTCAACACAGGACCGACGCTCCAGAAGATCGAACGGGAAGCAAAGGCGCAGGGTATGATTACCCTCCACGCGGACGGCATTATGAAGGCCCTCGATGGTCTGGTGCCGATGGAGGAAGTGCTACGCGCCACCGAAGAGGTGTGATATACTCATATGGCTACGAAATACGAATCAAATACAAATACGCGAATTCGTACAACAGTATTTGTAATTCGTAGCCCACGATAGAACGACCATGATTGACTACGCCGAACAACTGAAAAGTCTGCTCGTGACGACGGCGAAGGAGAGCGCCTCCGACCTGCACCTCGGTGTCGGACGGCGGCCGACCATCCGTGTCGACGGCGTCTTAGTCCCGCTCCAGAAGGAGACAGTTTTGACGCCCGAGGTGACAGAGGGTCTCGCGACGGCGCTCATGAGCGCCGAACAGGAAGGACATCTCAAGGCCGACCGGCAAGTCGACTTCGCCTACAGCTTTGAGGATAAGGCGCGCTTCCGCGTTAACATCTACTACCAGCGGGGTTACCTCGCCGCGGCGCTGCGGCTCATTCAGGGACGCATTCGGACCATCGATGAGCTGAACCTGCCGCCCATCATCCACGACTTCACCAAACTATCACAGGGATTCATCCTGGTCGTCGGTCCCGCCGGCCACGGCAAGTCGACAACTCTCGCGGCGCTCCTCGACGAGATAAACCACACACGCGCCGACCACATTATCACCATCGAAGACCCCATCGAGTATCTGTTCGCGCAGGACCGCTGCATCATCTCCCAGCGGGAGGTGGGGAGCGACACGGCGAGCTTCGACGACGGCCTCCGCACCGTCCTCCGCCAGGACCCGGACGTCGTCATGATCGGCGAGATGCGCGACCCGCTCTCCATCGCGACGGCGATGACCGCGGCGGAGACCGGCCACCTCGTCTTCTCGACCTTGCACACAAACTCGGCGTCGCAGACCATCGACCGCATCATCGACTCCTTCCCCGCCGAGCAGCAGGGGCAGGTAACCTCGCAGCTTGCGGCAACGTTGGTCGCCATCGTTTCACAGCGTCTCGTGCCGCGCCTCTCGGGCGGCCGCATTCCGGCGATGGAAATCATGATCGTGAACCCGGCCATCCGTAACCTCATCCGCGAGCGGAAGGTATACCAGATCGACCTCGTCATCGAAACGTCGCTCCAGGAGGGTATGATGACCCTGAACCGTTCGATGGCGACCCTCGTGAAGGGGAAGGAGATATCGCTCGAGAACGCAGAGCTTTACTCGCTGAATCCCGCGGAGCTCAAGATACTCCTCGAGCGCATCTGAGTATGGCTACGAATTACGAATGTGATACGAATATACGAATTCGTACATTCGTACCTATTCGTATTTCGTAGCGGAGCAACGCGACCATGAAGTTCAGGTACCAGGCAAAAACCAAAGAAGGGGAACCGCAGGTCGGCTTTGTTGAGGCGGGGGACCGTGAGGGGGCGCAGGCTATTCTCACCGGCCACGGCCTCTTCATCCTCGAGCTTGAGGAGGCCGAGCGGGTTCGGTGGTATGACCGCATCGCAGCCTACTTCACGCGCGTCAGGCGGAAGGATATGGTCATTTTCACGCGGCAGCTCGCAACGCTGCTCGAAGCGCGCTTGCCCCTGAATAGCGCCTTGACCACGCTCCGCGAGCAGACCGCGAAGGCGACGCTCCGCGATGCGGTGGCGCAGGTTGCCCAAGACGTGGATTCGGGTCTCTCATTCTCGCAGGCCCTCGAGCGCCAGAGCGGGGTCTTCCCGTCGTTCTTTGTGAGCATGATCCGTTCGGCGGAGGTGACCGGCAACATGGACCAGGTCGCCGGCTTCCTCGCCGACTACACCGAGCGCGAAGCGGTCCTCGTAGACAAGGCGCGGTCGGCCTTGATCTACCCCGCGATCGTCGTCATCCTCTTCATCGCCGTCGCGCTCATCATGGTCACCGTCGTCTTCCCGCAGATCAGACCCGTGTTCGAATCGGCTGGCGTCGCGCTGCCCGCATTCTCGCTCGCCCTGATCGGCATCGGCACGTTCATTTCCCGCTGGTGGATTGTCATGCTCATTGTGTTTGTTGTTCTCGCTCTCATGGGTATCGACTATGTCCGGACGCCGGAGGGACGCGCCGTCGTCGATGACCTCAAAGTGCGGTTGCCCATCGTCCGCCGCGTCTACCTTCCCATCACGGTAACCCGCTTCGCGAACGCGCTCGCGATGCTCATTCGGGGCGGTATCCCCGTTGCGCAGGCGGTCGAGATCGTCGGCGAGACCGTCGACAACGTGTTCTACCGCGACCTCCTGCGCGAGGTATCGCAGAACATCCGGCAGGGACAAGCACTCTCCGAAGCAATTGCGCGGCACCCCGACTACTTCCCGGTCCTCGTTTCCCAAATGCTCGTGGTGGGTGAGCAGACCGGCAAGCTCGACCAGATCCTCATGCGGGTGGCCGCCTTCTACGGTCGCGAGTCCGACACCATTGCGAACAACCTCGTCGAGCTCATCCAGCCCGTCCTCATGGTGGGCATTGGGGTTCTGGTGGGCCTCCTCTTCGCCGCTATCCTCCTGCCTCTCTACCAGTTGACGTCCTCTATTCAGTAGTGAGAGAATAGAAGGGTCGCAGATAGAATCTGAAAAAATGAAACACAAAACAGAGGTCCGGTCCAGCGGTTTCACCCTCATCGAAATACTCATCGTTGTCGCCATCATCGGCATTCTCTCCGCGGGCGTCCTGGTCGGCCTGGGGCCGGTCCAGCGGCAGGGGCGCGATGCACGGCGGCTCGCCGACCTCCGGAGCGTTCAGAACGCGCTCGAACTCTACTTCGGCAAGTGCACCTTCTACCCGGGTTCCTACGCGGCCGGCGGCGGGTGCCCGGCATCCTTCACGCCGCTCACCGGCACCGACGCGACCATTTGGCAGAACTTGACCCAGTCGATCACGCAGGCCGGCATCGGCGTGACCCAGGTGCCGAACGACCCGAGTGCGGGGAGGAGTTACTGCTACACGAGCAATGACCCCGGTATGTCGTACGTCATTGGTGCAAAGCTCGAGGATGCCAACAATCCGGCCCTCAGCCGGAGCGTGAGCGGGGTGGTGTGCGGCAGTCTCACCTGCGGTACGGGCGGCGTCTACTGCGTGCAGCTCTAGCTCGGTGGCGATGTGGTTCATTCGCTTCGTTCTCGGCCTTGCCATAGGGAGCTTTCTCAACGTCGTTGCGGTCCGGTACGATCCGGACCGCTTTCTCTTTTCGCACCGGTCGGTCGGCGGGCGGTCGCACTGTCCGCACTGCGGGCGGACGCTCCGGTGGTTCGAGCTTGTCCCCTTGGCGAGCTATCTCGTTCAACAGGGCCGCTGCCGCCGGTGCGGCGCGCGACTCTCGCTCGGCTATCCGCTCGCCGAGCTCGCGAGCGGTCTCATCCTCGTGTTCGCGCCGCTCGCCGCGTCGTCCGTTGCGAGCGGCGTTCTCTGGACGCTCGTGTTCCTCACCCTCCTCCTCATCTCGCTCATCGACCTTCGCCTGCAGCTCATTCCCGATGAGGCGAGCGTGCTCCTCGCCATCCTTGGCGCTGCGCTCGCGCTCACCGCTCGGACCGGCGCGACGGTACCGGAGCTCTCGTTCATCGGCAGCAATGCGGCCCTCTTCGGTTTTTCAGGCCTCGGCGCGTGGGGAAGCCGGTTTCTCGCCGCGCTCCTCGTGGCCGCGTTCTTCTACGGGTTGGTACTCATGACGCGGGGACGCGGCATGGGAATGGGCGACGTGAAGCTCGCCGCCGCCCTCGGTTTCGTTTTCGGCTGGCCGGACATCGTGCTCATCGTCACAATGTCTTTCATCATCGGCGCCGCCTACGGTGTCGCCGCGATGGCCGTGGGGCGGAAGACTATGAAGAGTCTCGTGCCGTTCGGCCCGTTCCTCGCGCTCGCCGTCGCGGTCGTCGTCTGCTGGGGTTCGGTCATCGTGGATACCTACGTTCGGTTTCTAGAACTCTAAAACCCGAAACCTGTAGCCTGAAGCCCGTAGCCTGACGTATGAAACCGCCCATCCGAAACGGTGGGCGGGTTGGTTCGGACGCGGTATACTGGTTGGTATGGGAATTCGTCGTGTTCGAAGGTTTTACGTTTCAGGTTTCAGGTTTCATGAGCCCGGGTTCACCCCCGCACCAGAACGGGGAGTTGCAACGGAGTCGCAGCTTGGGGAATACGTTCCCCGTTTGGTGCGGGGGTTCACCATCGTCGAAGTGCTCGTGGCGGTCGCCATCACATCACTCCTCGCGAGCATCCTCATCCTCTACAGCGGCACGAGCCGGGCCCAGGTGACGCTCATGGTCGAGCGGGCAAAGGTGGTGCAGGTCGTCCTGCGCGCGAAATCCCTCGCCATCGAAACCTACGCGAGCCGGCCGGGTCTCTGCGGCTACGGCGTGCGCCTCTTGAACCAGACGACCTACCAGCTCATAAGCTACGCGTCGCCCCTCGGTACCGCCGGGTGCGCTGGTATCGTCTCCATCAACGACGGTAATGCGCAAGTGCTCGACACATTTGTCCTCACCACGGGCCTCTCGTTCGGCATCGGGCCAAGCGCGCTCGAGTGGAGTAAGAACGACGCCATCTTCTTTCTGCCGCCGGACCCAAAGTCGCTCATCTGGATCGGCGGGATAAAACAGGGCGACGCCGCGTCGGGGGTCATCTACCTCAAATCGAGCGACGGTGCGATCATCAAGGTGACCGTCGGCGCCGGCGGACAGGTGTCGTACTAGAGCTCGAGAAGGCGAATCATGAATCAGGAATTATGAGGCGGAGCATACGGTGCAGGAATCGTTACCTATGAAAACCATACTTCGTAATTCATACTTCGTGCTTCGCCGGCGCGCTCCGCGCGCCGGCCAGGCCTCACACCGAGCCGGGCACTCCGCTTTCCACACCGCCCGGGGTTTTACCTGTTCGGTACACTAAAACAATGACAACTTCTGTTGGTCGTCAGCGGAAAGAAAGCGGGCTGGGCGGTGCAGTGCCCAGTCTGGTGTCGGGCCAGGTTCTCGTCGAATCGCTCGTCGCCTTGAGCATCCTCACGACGGGTTTCCTCGGCATGCTCACGCTCCTCTCGCGTTCCATCGGACTGAACCGCGTCGTCTCCGATAACTATGCGGCGACCTACCTCGCCGGCGAGGGCATCGAGGTGGTGAAGAACCTCCTCGACGCGGACGTGCTCCAGGGGCGGACGTGGGCGGACGGCGTTTGCTCGTGGACCACGAGTGCGTTCGAGCTCGACTACGCGACGACCCTCGACATGCCCCCCGATTCGCTCCCGAGCAGGCGCCTCGGTGGTGCGGAGATGGTGAGCGGTCGGCCGTTGCTCTACGACCCAAACCAGCTCTACCAGTACGCGGCGGGTCGGCAGACCCCCTTCTATCGGACGGTGCGTGCGACGTGTCTGACCGACGAGGTTGTGGTGAACTCGGTCGTGAACTGGACGTCCCGCGGCGGCGGAACCTTTACCGTGAACCTCGAGGACCACTTTCTGAACTGGCGGCCGTGAGCCGTCGTCGTGCCCCGCCGCAGGCGGGGTGTCTGCCTGCCGGCAGGCAGGTAAGAAATTGCAGCCTCGCTACGCTCGGGCAATTTCTAACGTGTGGATAAAGCCGCTGGAGGCCGTGCCCGCCGTGGTATACTAGAGGGAACATGGAACAGGTTCCGCAAACCGCGAATCGGGCAAGCAAAAAACTGCTCGTCACCGCCATCATCGTTCTCGTGCTGGTGGCGATCGGCGTCATCGTCGCACGGTGGTATCGGCCGTCGGTTGTGCCGCCGGAAGCGGGCGGTGCGCCGACCGTCACGCACCTGCCGGTGACGGCGGTCCCCAACTCGTTCCCTTCGGATATTCCCATTGAGCGCGGCGCGAAGATACTCGACACCTACAGCGCAACGCCGGCGGACGCGAGCCGCATCCAGGTAACCCGCGTTTTCGAGAGTTCGAAAACCGTGACGGAGAACGTCGCGCTCTATAAGGCATTCTTGAGCGACTCGAGCCGCGGCTGGAGCATCATGAGCGAAGCCGCAGGCGCCGCCGGTTCGGGCCAGCGGTTCATCCTCGCGAAGAAAGGCGACAGCCTTCTCGACATCGGCATCTATCCGCGCGCATCCGGCGGTTCGCTCGTGAACCTGACCGTTACGATGCAGACGAAGTAGAAGAAAAGCGTAGAAGCGCTCTCCTCGGGTCGCTGGAAGAAGGTCCTCTGTCAAGGGGGCCGTTTTGGTGCAGTGGGAAGAGAGCAGCCGGGAACCCACGTATTGTGCGGGCTCGCCCGCTTTTTCTGCACAGGATGCCCACAGGGCTTGATTTTTCTGTGTTTTGGTGGTATACTAGCAGCCGGAAACAGGCTTGGGAATAATTCCGGGCTTGTGTTAGCGGGCATGGTGCCTGCTGACATTGAAAAGGGGTGACATATGAGATTCACAAAAGCTTTGGTAATGCTCGCACTCGCGTTCTCTCCCCTCGTTGTAAGCGAGGTGCGGGCACAGGAGGCGATTGCGGTTCCTGGCGGGGTGGTTACGTACTACCACGACGGCCAGCGTGCGGTTGCGGAGGCAGGAACGATTGGCGCAATGCCAATCACGCCGAACGCAATTGCGGCAGCCGGACCGGGAAGAGTCATCGGATATCTTCCGCGGTTCGCCGCAGGTCCGGGGTACGAGACGTGGATTACCACGTCGGATATCACCGGGATGGGCAGCGGAGCTCTGTACGACTGGTACGATGACTCTGGAAAACCGTTCGGACTCTCGGTTCAGACGCTGTCAGAACTCCTCCATAGTGAGCCGCCGATAGCGGACGTGTACAAGATGGGCAACGCACTCTGTGCGAATGGGACGATTTCGTCGCGTATGAGTGCCCGTCTGGACACGCCGGAGGTTTTGTTCGCCGGCTGGATTCGCGTGGACGCGCAGGAAGATCTGCGCTCCCCGGGGTCCAGCAAACCAGGCGCGGAAATCGCCGCTACCATCTATCGGAAGAACCAACAGGGACTCGTCACCGGCCAGGCGACGATCCCGTTGACCTATCCATTGACGGGTTTCAGCATGGCGGCACGGTACTTGGGAACACTGTCCAAGCCATCACGTTCGGGGATAGCTATCACGAACCCTGACCGCGGCGTGACCGCCAATGTTGTGCTGACACTGATTAACGATGTCGGCGCGACAGTGGATGAGATAACCGTCGTGCTCGTTGGTGGGCAACAGATCGCCCAGTTTCTCGACCAGCTTTTTCCGAAGTTGGTCGGGAGCAACCTCGATGGCCGACTAATAGTAAAGTCGGACAAGCCCATTATCGGGCTCTCTCTCCGAATGGATGGAGACGGCGAGGACTTCAGTTTTTCCACCGGTTTCACGGCTCCCGCCCCCGGGACGCCATAAACTCATCCGGCATCAATAGCGATGCCAACAAAGACCACCAGTCATCTCCGGTGGTCTTTTGCATTTTCGGGTAACTCACATTGGGAAATCTCAAGACCAGGAGTCTTGCGATGTCCGGGGAACCCGGCCGGGCATTGTGGATAAACCATACTCTTTTGGGGGAAAGGGGGTTATAATTTTGGTGATGAAAAAACAACGCATTCTCCTGCCCTTTTTCGTTCTTTCTCTTGGGGTGGCGGTTGCCGTTTCTATCATAGGTTTCTCCGGCATCCACCGCGCGTCGGCGAACGTGGCGGCCATTGAGGACCACGGCGGCGAGCAGTTCCCCGGCGGCGGAGGTGGCGTTGACCCGAACCCGCCCGCGAGCGCTGCGACGCACGGTACGCTCTACAGTGAATACGTGCCGATCTTCGGTTGCGACATCGGTGCCGTCTGCAACGCTACGTGTAACGGTTCGTTCCGCACCGGCGGCAGCGGCACCGGCTGGAGTGTTTCGTACGGCGGGACGAGTATTTCGATAACAAACGATGACCCTGCCGTCTCTTCAACGCAGACGCAATCGATCTCGATCTATCGCGTGGATGTGGATGACGACGGTTCGGGCACGGGCTGGTCGAAGTATACCTGCCCCTTGAACTGTAGCGAGAAGACGGGTTCGAATTGCGCGACAACGTACTATCCCTCGGGTACCGTTTGGACCCAGGCGACAGGCGGGTCGAGTGTTTCCATCTCCGGGTCGGCGATAAACGAACTTAAACCGAACGGCACGACCGGTTTCTGGGGCGGGTTCAATGCGTACTACAGCATCATGACCCTGCGGTGCGACTCGGGGTACGTTGTCTCGAGCACGGACCGGACGAAGTGCGACCTGCCGCCCACAACGCCCCCGGCGAAGACTGCCTCTCTGGATACCACAAAAGAAGCGTTGAGCTTGAAGCGGAAGTCGCTCTTAAGCGACACCTTCTCCGTCTATAATGCGAGCTCGTCGAACGGGAGCGGGTTTACGTTTTCCTGTCGAGGGAGTGGCGCTGCGTCTGGATGGATTACGCTGCCGAGCGAATGCGGCGGTGCCACGGTCACCTCGAATTCCGTTACGGTGAGCGTTGCCGTTGACCAATCGACCGCGCCGACGTCCTTTAAAAAAAGTGCGCCGTTCGCTATTCTTATTCACCCCGCCATGGCGGCGACAGGAGGCGTTCAGACATCAACCATAACCATTTCGGCAACGGCCATCTCCGGCACCTCCTCCGTTTCGCCAACCACAAAGTCCGTCACCATCGAGTATGACCCCGAGCCGCTCCCCGTTGTGACCCTTTCCGCAAGCCCGGCCACCGTTCCGCTCGGTGCGACCACGACCCTCGCCTGGTCGGCGACGAACAGCCCGACCTCCTGCACCGCCTCGAGCACGCCCGCGGGCGTCTGGTCCAGCACCAAGACGGTCTCCGGCGGCTCCGAGACGGTTACCGTGAACCAGGCGACCACGTTTTCCATCACCTGCACGAATGCGGGCGGTTCGGCTTCGGATACGAAGGCCGTGAGCATCACGAGCAACCCCGTTACCTGTTCGTCATATCTCTACCCGGTGTCCCCTTCCACTTTCCCGTCATCGGGGGGGAGCGGCTCCAGCGGCTCCGGCGGCTCCGGCAGTCCGGGCCAGTGGGCCTACATCTGCGTGGGCAGTACCGTCCAGTGGGAGGTTTCCTCCGTGCCGTCTGGCTTCAACGCGTATGCCCACCAGGTGAAGAACGGCGTAACGACCCTGAACTACATCCAGGACAGTACCTACCCGACGACGAATCTTTCCTATAATTACACGTACACCGCGGGCGACGTCGGCGCATACCAGGTCTTCTACGGCATCGGCCCCAACGCGAGCAGCTTCGTTTGCACGACCAATACGGTCTCCTCGACCGTCCTCGCCGCGACAGACCCGCGGTGCTCCGGCACGGTCCCCTCACCGACGCTCACCGTGGTGCCGTCATCAAAGAGCATCATAAAAGGGGGAACCGCCTCCTTCGCGGCGATCTACAACCCCGACAACGGTTCCGCGACCTCGACCGTGACCGCCTCGGCGACGTGGTCGTCCGCAAGCACGACCGTGGCGACCTCGCAGGGCAGCGGCTCTTTCAGCGGCGTTGGAAGAGGCACGGCGGTCATCACCGCTTCCTATTCCGGCCTCTCACAGACGGCGTCGCTCACCGTGACGCAGCCGACCATCTCCCTCAACCCGACCTCGTGGAGCCCCTCGGCGGCCCAGGGCGACGGGACGAGCAGCACCTCGACGCTCACAATAGCGAATACCGGCGATGGGAACCTCACCTGGACGGCGACGACATCGACATCCTCCGGCGGCTCGTGGCTCACCGTAACCCCGCGAACGGGAACCGTCGCGCCGAACGGGTCGGAGACCGTTACGATGACGGTAACGAACGTGTCGGGTCTGACGCACAGTGGGAGTCCTTACAGCGGCACCGTTACCGTGAGCGACAGCGCCGCAACGAACAACCCGCGGACCGTCGCGGTAACCTATACCATCAACACGGCCGGCAGCCCCAGCGTTGACCTCAAGTGCGAGGGCGAGGACGGCCCGCTGAGCATCTCGAAGAACGGGTCCTGCAATCTCACGTGGACGTCCGTGAACGCCGCTTCCTGCACCGCATCGGCGTCGCCCGCGAACTCACAGTGGACCGGCAGCAAGGCAACGAGCAACACGACCGGACAGACGATAACCGGCATCGGTCAGGCAACGACGTTCAGCACCACCTGTGCGAACGCGGCCGGCACGACCGACTCCGACAGCGTCACAGTGCGCGTCCTCGGCGTTACGCTCGCCCCGGCGCCCGCATCCGGCGCCTCGCCGCTCCCCGTCAGCTTCACCGCGACCGTGACCGGCGTAAGCGCCAGCACCTACCGGTATCTCTTCGACTGGACGAGCGACGGGACGAACGAGCTCGACACGGGGACCGTTGGCGACAATCCGAAGATCGTTTCGCACACCTATAGCGCTTCGTCAACGGCGAAGGTAACCGTTTCCCATAGCCACGGGACGGCGATGTCAACGACAACCGTTGCGATCGTTCCGCAGAGTACCCAGCAGGGCGAGCTCCTCGGGAAGACGGTCATTGACGTGAATGAGAACGGCGTCGCCGACACCGGCGAGCAGTTTGTGAGAGATTCGGACGCGGTGCCGTGCGCCGGCTACACCCTCAGCGGCGTCGTCATCCACTACGACAAGACCGACGGCAGCTTCTCGAGCTCGACCGTGCAGAACATCTGCAGTGCGACCTCCGGGAATCCCGTCTACTCCGCGATGCTCGCCCCCGGCACCTACACCGTCTGGATCGAAACGCCCATCGGCTGGCAGGTGACAAGCCCGGCGAGCGCCCAGGTGACGGTGACCTCCGGCGGCTCGACGGTGCAGCTCTTCGCCATCGCGAAGAACGACGCAACGTGCACGAACATCACGGCGCCGGATTCGGTGCCGGCAGGCGCGCCCCTTTCGGCGACCGTGACCATGAAGAACGCCGGCGCGAAGAACTGGAGCACCGCGCACTCGTACCAGCTCGCGCTCGAGAGCGACCGCGCCGCATGGACGCCGCGCGAGCTCGCGCTGCCGTCGTCGCCGGTCGCGCCCGGCGCGAGCTCGACGTTCACCACCACCATTACGGCGACCACGACGCCGGGCACGTATCCCTTCAACTGGCGGATGATAGAGCAGGGCGTCGAATGGTTCGGCGGAACATGTACGAAGCAGATTACCGTGGCGCAGACCACTTCGACCCACCGCGGCTGCGTGAACCAAACCTGCACGGTCCTTCCCGGTCCCGGCCACGACCGCTGCACCACGAGCCCCGACAGCTGTGACACACCCCACCACAGCGAGTGTGACACGACTACGAAGGTCTGCGTGAACAAGACTGGCGCTGGCACGAACCAGTGTGCGACTGACGCCGACTGCGGCTGCGTTGGCGCCTACTGCCAGAGTCACTTCGAGTGTCAGCTCCAATCCTGCGTGAAGGTGGGCGGCCCCGGCACCGACCAGTGCGGTGCGGTGGGGAGCTGTGTCCCACAGACCTATACCATGTGCATTGATAATCGTTGCCAGCTCCTCTCGGGCGTCGGCACAAATACATGCTCCGGCATCGGCAGCTGGTGCGGACCGACGCACCTTGCGTGCTCGAACGGTACCTGTGCGCGCATCGATGGCACGGGCGGCAACACGTGCGCTCCGCTCGGTTCCCCGTGCATCATCATCCCTCCCGGCCCCGCCGTCTGGGTGCGCCCCGAGACCGGCGCGGCCCGGCTGGGTTCCACAAAACAATTTCACGCTTACTACGATGGCCTCGGTGCGACCCCGGGGACCGAGGTGACGAACCTCGCCTCCTGGTCGACGACGGACAGCCACGTAACGCCGGTTGCCGGCTCGCCCGGCCTCTTCCGGTGCGTGAGCGCGACCCCCGGCGCGACGATCCGGGCCAGCTACCTGGGTTACGCGGGAACCGCAACGCTCGTGTGCAACGACACGCCGCTCCATGCCGCTTGCAACGCGACGACCAAGACCTGCGAGCTCGTCGTCGGACCGCCGCCCGATCTCTGCGCGAGCAGTCCCGAGTGCCGGGTGCCGCCGCCGCCCGTCTTCTGCAGTTCGTTCGCGGCGAGCCCCGACCGGCTGGTCATCCCGCCCTCAATGTCCTCGACGCTCTCCTGGTCCTGTGACGGGGTGCAGAGCTGTGCCATCGACGGACTGGCCGGCTCCTGGGGCGGCAGCGGCAACACCACGGTGGCGCCGACCTCGACGAAGACCTACACGCTCCGTTGCGCCGGCGCCGCCGGCGACACGACGAGCATGACGACGACCATCCACGTCTTCAGCATGAGCGGCGGTCAGATCAAGGAGGTGCTGCCGCAGTAAACCTGTAACCCAAAGCCTGTAACTGGTAACCTCCGTCGAACGGTAGGCGGGTGAATCTGGGTGCGGTATACTTAGTTCTACCAGACAAACCTCTCGATGTTTCAGGTTTCAGGTTTCAGGTTCAAGGTTGCGGGTTTCACCCTCGTCGAACTCCTCGTCGCGATGGGACTCTTCTCGGTGGTCCTCGCCGTCGCGATCGGGGGCTTCGCCGGCGCGCTCCGGACCCAGCGGCAGGCGGCCGGCCTCCTCCTCGCGAACAGCAACGCAAGCTTGGTGCTGGAGCAGATGGCGCGCGAGGTCCGCACCGGCTACCAGTTTTGCCCGACGATGGGGTCGTGCGCCGGGGACACACTCTCGTTCACGAACGCGCACAGCGACCTCGTGACGTACAACTGGAACGGTTCGGCGGTCAGCAGGAACGGCGTGCAGCTCACGGCCGCGAATGTGAACGTGCAGTACCTCGCCTTCAAGCTCTCCGGAGCGAGCCCGACCGACGGGTACCCGCCGCGCATCACGATCGGTCTCGGCGTCAGCTCGAAGGAGGTGGGTGTTGCGGGGGACGTCGTCCGTCTCCAGACGACGGTGAGTGCGCGTGCGCTCGATGACGGGGCTTCGGGAGGTGGCGGCGGGGGAGGAGGTGGCGGTGGAGGAGGGGGTGGTGGGGGAGGTGGCGGCGGGGGAGGAGGTAGCCCTGCCGCAATTCCGCACACCGGCACGGCGTACAACATCCTCGGGTCGAGCGCCAACGTGAGTGGCACAGTAGATACGAACGGTGCGACCGGCATCAGCTACTGGGTCGAGCTTGCGCTCAATGATCCGGCCATGACATCGCCGATGCAGACGGCACCACAGAGCCTCGTCTCGACGGCGGAACCAACCCGCCCGGTCACGGTGAGTATCACCGGTATCGTGCCGAGCACCACGTACTACTACCGCCTCGCCGCTTCGAGCTACGGCGGCCTCGTGACGAGTCGCGACGACATCCTCTCGTTCACGACCCCGTCGGGCCCCACGGGCAACGCGCCACTCGTTGGTCAAGTTGCCACTCACTGGTCCGGCAATGTCCAAGTGCCGGTGATGGCGAACGGCCTCCCGACCGACACATGGTTCATCTTCGGCACCAGCCCATTAGTGCTCGTAAACAGGACATCGGATATATCGGTGCCGGGAGATCGGCTCAACGCGTGGTACAACATAGTCGGCGCCCTCATCAACCTTGCGCCGAATACCACCTACTACGTCGCCGGGGTCGCCCAGAACGCTTCGGGCACGACCACGGGTCAGATCAGCAACTTTCGTACTCCCTAGAACGACCTGTATAACACTTTCCATTAGCCACTAGTATGCGATTATCCACACCACCGTCCGCGTGTCCGCGGTTTCACAACCGCCGCGGCCAGCTGCTCCTCATTACCGTGCTCACCTTGGGCGGAACCATTTTGGGAGCAACGACCATCGCCGGCCTCCTCTTGACCTACCAGATCCGGCAGGCGAGCGACCTCGCGAGCTCCGGCAGGGCCATCTACGCCGCCGACACGGGCATCGAGTGGGGACTCTTTCGGTTTTTCAGGCCCGGGCAAAGCCACCTTGCGCCGGCGTTCGGGAACGGTGCCACCTATTCGGCCACGTGCATCAACGACATCGGTTTGACCGTGGACTGTTCCAACTCATCAACGACCATCATTCGTGCGGTCGGGAGCGCCGGTAACGTCAAGCGGGCGTTCGAGCTTCAGTTGCAGTAGCGATCGTTCTCTGTTTTGCGCAGTGCGTTGTCCGCCGCCGTCGCGGCGGGCTATACTAGTGTCATGGATAAGGCGCACGCGCGCGAGCGCATCGGGCATCTCAAGAAGCTCATTACACGGTACCGTCACTCGCGGCTCGTGCTCGGCACGGAGCTCATTTCCCCCGAAGCGGAGGATGCGCTCAAGAAAGAGCTCTTCGACCTGGAACAGCAGTTCCCGGATTTTGTAACGCCGGACTCGCCGACCCAGCGCGTCGGCGGGGCGCCACTCGCTGCGTTCAAGAAAGTGCCGCACGAGCAGCCGATGCTCTCCTTTAACGACGCGTTCTCTGAGGAGGACATGCGCGACTGGCTCACGCGCCTCGGGAACTACCTCGGTAGGCCGCTCACACCCCTGCCCGCCAAAACGACATCGGCGGCGGGTCGCACCCCTGCCTCGCCGCCAGGCGGGTCGCACCTCGCACCTCTCTTTTATTGCGAATTAAAAATTGACGGGCTCGCCATCGAGCTCGTCTACGAGCGCGGTGTGTTCGTCTTGGGTTCGACGCGCGGCGACGGAAAGATCGGCGAGGACGTGACGCACAACCTCAAGACCGTTGAGGCAATACCGCTCCGGCTCCTGCCGCCCGACGAGGTGGCGAGAAATCTGGAAGCTGCGGGTCTGAAATCTGAAACCTATAACCTGAAACCTGCCTACTTCGTGGTCCGCGGCGAGGTGTTCATCACAAAGAAGGAGTTCGCTGCCGTGAACCGCGAGCAGCAAAAGCGCGGCGGGAAACTCTACGCCAACCCGCGGAACATCGCCGCCGGCTCGATCCGCCAGCTCGACCCAAAGGTGACGGCGGCACGCCGGCTCGATTCGTTCCAGTACGACATCGTGACCGACATCGGCCAGACGGCGCACGAGGAGGAGCACCTGCTCCTCAAAGCCTTCGGCTTCAAGACGAATCCGGATAACCGTCCGGTGAACGACCTCGATGGCGTTTTTGCGTTCCGCAACGAGTGGGAAAAGCGCCGCGAGCGGCTCGCCTACGAAATCGACGGCGTCGTCATCATCGCGAACGATAACAAGGTCTTCGATGACGCCGGCGTTATCGGCAAAGCGCCGCGCGCCGCCATCGCGTACAAGTTCGCGCCGCGCGAGGCGACGACCGTGGTCGAGGAAATAAAAGTGCAGGTCGGGCGAACGGGGGTGCTGACTCCCGTCGCTGTGATGCGCCCGGTCGCGGTCGGCGGCATCACCATCACGCACGCGACGCTCCACAACGCCGACGAGATAGAGCGGCTCGGCTTGAAGGTAGGGGACACGGTCATCGTGAGCCGCGCGGGAGACGTCATCCCGCAGGTCACGAAGGTTTTGAAGGAACTCCGCACCGGCAGGGAGCGGGCATTTCGGATGCCGATGAAGTGCCCGGTGTGCGGCCACGCCGTCACGCGGAAGAGCATTGCCGCCGGTGACCGCGGCGCGGCGACCGTGTGCAGCAATCGTGCGTGCCCCGCAAAGAATCTTCGCGCGATCGGCCACCTCGTCAGCGTGTTCGAGATCTACACCATCGGCCCCAAGATCATCGAGCGATTCAAGGATGAAGGCCTCATCTCCGACGCAAGCGATATTTTTCGTTTAAAGAAAGAAGACATTGCTTCGCTCGCGCGCTTCGGCGAAAAGAGCGCTGAGAACATCGTACGCTCGATCGAGGAGCATCGGCGCCTACCGCTTGCAAAATTCGTCTTTGCGCTGGGAATCCCGAACGTGGGCGAGGAAACGGCGATCGATCTCGCTGACCGCTTCGGGACGCTCGAGCGGCTGATGCGCGCATCTCTCGAAGACATCGACGGCATACCGAACATCGGGGAGACGGTTGCGAAAGACATTCACGACTACTTCAGCGACGTGCGCAACCGAGAGTACGTGAAGCGGCTGCTCGCGGCGGGCGTCGAGGTTCTCCGTGAGCCGCGGAAAAAATCCGCAGGGCCTTTCGCGGGCAAGAAGGTGGTGGTTACGGGGACGCTCGAATCAATGAGCCGCGACGAGGCGAAAGCCGCTATCCGCAGAGCCGGCGGCGACTGGGTGTCATCGGTCTCCAAAAACACCGACTATGTGGTCGCCGGCAGCGAACCGGGTTCGAAGTACGAGAAAGCAAAAAAACTCGGCGTGAAGATCCTGGACGAGCGCGAGTTCCTGAAACTCATCGGGTAAGTTTATCCGCGCATCAATCCCGGAGCGGACTGTGCGGGATTCCGCTCCGCGAAAGGCACGGAGCTTCACTTTTCTTCTCGTTTTGTATACAGTGGAGGTGCCTCCAGCCGACGCTGACCGGCGGGCTTGCCCGCCGAAGCCAGCTGTGGTTGGCGAAGGCGGGCATGGTGTAGCCCGGTTAACACGCCTCCCTGTCACGGAGGAGACCACGGGTTCAAATCCCGTTGCCCGCGCAAGCAAAAAGAAGCCGGTCTTTATGGCTGGTTTTCTTTTTGTTTTATGCGGCCGGATTCGAACAAGGGGTGTGTGCATAACTCAAGTTTTCGTTCGAGGATCATGTTATAATATTAATGTAAATAAAATTCATAT
>Ga0315273_10001830_pt1 | contig 24612 bp, 22 predicted proteins | sample YL17G02_0_MG_FD_205753 | JGI IMG/M metagenome (GOLD analysis project Ga0315273, IMG submission 205753) | Sediment microbial communities from Yellowstone Lake, YNP, Wyoming, USA - YL17G02_0 | ecosystem: Environmental > Aquatic > Freshwater > Lake > Sediment | place: USA: Wyoming | collected... | reverse complement strand
TGGCAGGACGTCCGATTCCGGCCAAGACCCTGGCCCCCGCTTCGAATCGGCCGCAAACTCCCTCGCCGTCCTCGTCCGGAGTCGTGGCGACGATGGCCACGGCCGAAGTCGTGCTCGTGGGGCACCGGATCGACGACGCCCTTCCGGTCGTCGAGAAAGCAATCAACGACGCGCTTCTTTCCGGCAAGGCGGCGCTCCGCCTCGTCCACGGCCACGGAACGGGCCGCCTCGCGGCCGCGGTGCGGGAGTTCCTGAAAACGCATCCCGGAATTGCGTCCTACCGCTGGGGCGACGCAGAGGAGGGCGGTCAGGCCGTCACGATCGCGAGGCTGGATGTCTGAGCCCGTCTACGACATCACGGACGACGTCAAGCGCGACGTTCTCGCGGCCACGGATCTCGTCCAGCTGATCGGCGCCACGACCTCGCTCAAGAAAGCGGGCCGCTCGTGGAAGGGCCTGTGCCCGTTCCACACCGAAAAGAGCGCGTCGTTTCACGTCCACCCGGACAAGGGGTTTTATTACTGTTTCGGTTGCGGGGCGAAGGGCGACGCGATCACGTTCGTGCGCGAGACCGAGCGCCTCGAGTTCCCCGACGCGGTGGCGTATCTCGCCCGGCTCGCGGGCGTCACGCTTCCGATGCGGCGGAGCGGCACGCGCGTGGATCGCGGGAAGGAGACGCGCGCGGCGGAGGCGCTAAGCCTCGCGGCGGCGTTCTTCCGCGCGAATCTCGACAGACATCCGGCCGCGCGGGCGCTCCTCGAGAGGCGCGGGCTCACGCCGGAGGAAGGGCACGCCTACGGCTTCGGAGCGGCCCTCGACGCCTGGGACGCCCTCAGGACCTCGCTCCTTCCGCGTGTCCAGGAAGACACGCTGGTCGAGGCGGGACTCCTTCAGAAGAACCCGGAGACGGGGCGCGTGTACGACCGCTTCCGTAACCGGCTGACGATCGAGATCCGCGACGGGCGCGGCGAGATCATGGGCTTCGGCGCGCGCGCGTTCGGGGACGACCAACCGAAGTACCTCAACTCGCCGGAAACCGCGCGGTTCTCGAAGGGAAAGCTCCTCTACGGCCTCGACCGCGCGAAAGAGGCGATCCGGAGGGAAGACGCGGTCATCCTCGTCGAAGGTTACTTCGACCGGATCGCCTGCGAGCGGGCGGGCGCTGCGAACGCCGTCGCCTCGATGGGCACGGCGCTCACCTTGCAACAAGTCGACCTCCTCGCGCGGCATGCCGGCACGGTCGTCGTGGCGTACGACGGGGACGCACCCGGTCTCGCAGCCGCATACAAGGCGTTTCCGCTTCTCCTGCAGCGTGGGCTGACTGTCAAGCACCTCGTGCTGCCGGACGGGCACGACCCCGATTCCCTTCTGAGGGAAAAGGGCGCTGAGAGCCTTCGGGCCGCCGTTGCGAAAGCGCGCCCGCTCATGGCAAGCCTCCTGAGCAGGATTCCTGGGACGACGGCGAACCCTGAGGTTCGCGCCGAGCGACTCTCTGAGGCCGCCGGGATTCTCTTGGAAGCAAGAGACCCCGGCCTCAGAAACGAACTTCTCGCCACGCTTGCGGTCAGCGCGGCCGTACCAGTCAGCACCCTCGCGCCCGGGAACAAACCGGGGGCTCAGGCGGTTAGAAAGTTGCCGGCAGTGTCACAACAGGCACTACCAGACCAGGAGGCGAGGGTCCTGTCGGTCCTGCTGACGGATTGGCCAGTCAGCATCGAGGTCATCGAGCGAGTGCCTTTGGTGTTTTTCACGCATCCTATTGCAAAAGAGATACTTACCGCCCTGAAAGAGTTCGCGTCTCAACCTGGAGCCCTTGATTTTTCATCACTTACGACACATCTTGGGGCAGATGCGGGGCCCGTCGCCGCTCAGCTCCTCCTCCGGGAGAGCAACTTGGACACGAAAGGCGCGGTCACGAAGGGCTCGGAGGGGCTCAGCCGCATCCAAATCCCGTTGATGCAATTGAAGATACGTCTTCTGGAGGAGACTGCGGCGAACCTCCAGCCCGAGATCCAGAATGCTGCCCTAACCGGAGACCTTCCGGCGGGCGAGGCGGCGGCACGAAAGAAACAGGACCTTGTCGAAGAGATCCGCCGCCTGAAGGCGGAACTAAAAGCGGAAACCGCGAGACGAATGTGAAGCGCGCCGGAGACTCCCGGAACGCGTATGGAAGCGAGAAGTCGGTGACGGTAGAAGAGAAGCACCCCGAAGTCAGGACCCTGATCAACCTCGGCAAGGAGCGCGGGTACCTGCTCTACGACGAGATCTATCAGGCTCTGCCCGAAGAGCTCGCGAACGCGCCGGACGAGCTCGACGAGATCTACATCCGGTTTGGCGACTACGGCATCGAGGTCGTCGACGTTCCCGAGAAGGCGACGAAGAAGGCCGGGCCGGCCGCCGGGTCCGAGACGACCGTTCCCGATCCGACGACGGTCGAGAAGACGAACGATCCGGTCCGGATGTACCTGCGCGAGATGGGCACCGTGAAGCTGCTCGACCGCGAGGGCGAGGTCTCGATCGCCCGCCGCATCGAGAACGGCGAGGCGAAGATCTACCGCGCCCTGTCGACGAACAAGGTCGTCCTCGGCGAGATCCTGAAGATCGTCGAGCAGGCCAAGAAGGACAAGAACATCGCGCGCGGCTTCCTCGAGTTCGCTGCCGCGGCGCTCGAGGAAGCGGACGAGATCGACCCCAAGACGGCGAACCGCATCGGGTCGATCCAGAAGCACTTCGAGAAGATCGGAAAGCTCGACGGCGAGCTGCGCAAGCTGGCCGACCGCAAGCGGCCCGCGCCGAAGCCGAAGAAGCTGACGGTCAAGGCCCTCGTTTACGCCAAGGCGAAGGCGAAAGCGGCGGGGAAGCCGGTGCCGCCCACGAAGCCGCAGCCCGTGGTCGATCCCGCGATCGACCGCCGAATCTCGGAGATCGCGCGTCTCATTCACGCGATCGACTTCACGCCCGCGACGCTCCTGCGCATGGTGAACATGCTGAAGGACCTCGACCGGCAGTTCGCGATGCCCGAGGCCACGATCCGCCAGGACGTCACGAACCTCAAGAAAGAGAAGAACGAGGTCCGCCGCGACTTCTACAAGCGCCGTGTCTCGAAGTACCGGCAGATGCTCAAGGACCTCGAGGAGAAGTACCGGATCGACCACGACGAGATCAAGCGGACGATGAAGCTCATCCGCGAGGGCGAGGGCGAGGCCGACCAGGCCAAGCAGGAGCTCATCGTCGCGAACCTTCGCCTCGTCGTCTCGATCGCGAAGAAGTACACGAACCGCGGCCTCCAGTTCCTCGACCTGATCCAGGAGGGGAACATCGGCCTCATGAAGGCCGTCGAGAAGTTCGAGTACCGCCGGGGCTACAAGTTCTCGACTTACGCCACGTGGTGGATCCGCCAGGCCATCACGCGCGCCATCGCGGACCAGGCCCGCACGATCCGCATCCCGGTCCACATGATCGAGACGATCAACAAGCTCACGCGCACCCAGCGCTCGCTCGTGCAGGAGCTCGGCCGCGAGCCGACCGCCGAGGAGATCGCGAAGCGCATGGACATGCCCGCGTCCAAGGTCCGCAAGATCATGAAGATCGCGCAGGAGCCGATCTCCCTCGAGACGCCCATCGGCGAGGAGGAGGATTCGCATCTCGGCGACTTCATCGAGGACCGCCAGGTCATTTCGCCGATCGACGCCGTGATCGTCGCGAACCTCAAGGACCAGACGCGCCGCACGCTGAAGACGCTCACCCCGCGAGAGGAGCAGGTTCTCCGCATGCGCTTCGGCGTCGGCGACGGCTCGGAGCACACGCTCGAGGAAGTGGGGAAGAGCTTCAACGTGACCCGCGAGCGCATCCGCCAGATCGAAAGCAAGGCGCTCCGGAAGCTCCGGCACCCCAGCCGGGCCAAGAAGCTCCGGCCCTTTGTGGATGTCGGACAGTAAGGTGCTATATTCCTTCTTCGGCCGTAAGGGTCCGTAGCTCAGCGGTCAGAGCCACCGGCTCATAACCGGCGGGTCCCTGGTTCGAATCCAGGCGGACCCACCGGACGGTTCCGACGGCGAAATGAAAGAGGGAGACTCGACATCCGGGCGCGCAGAAACACTTCCGATCCCTCGGGCGCATTCGAGCGGCGGGGGTCCGTCCAGACGGGCGCCGTATTGGCGCCCGTTCTTGCTTTTCAGGGGGTTCACGATGAAAACCGGGACGATCAGGTGAGCGTGACGATGACGAGTCCGCTCGACAGACTTTTCCTCCTCCAGGAAGTTCTTCTCGAGGTCGACCAGAAGACCGAACGCCGGGGCAAGACGCCCGACCACCTCGTTCACATCGAGGCCGCCTATCACGACTCCCGGCGGCAGCGCGACGCCGCGGAGGTGATCCTCTCGCAGGCCGAGGAGCGCAAGAAGGCGCTCGACGGCGAGATCCAGGATTTCAACGAGCAGATGAAGAAGTACCAGCAGCAGCTGCAGTCCGTGAAGACGAGCCGCGAATACAGCGCGCTCCTGAACGAGATCGATGGCTTGAAGCGCGAAGTGAGAACCCGCGAGGACGAGCTCCTTTCCCTCGACGAGACGATGGCCGGCTCCTCGACGGAGCTTCACCTTCGGGACGAGGAGTTCCCGGCCGAAGAGGCTGGCTACGAAGAGCAGATGAAGGAGTGGCGGGCCGAGCAGGCCGTCCTCGACGCCGAGATCGCCGCGGCGAGCAAGCGGGTGAAGAGCCTCCGGGCCGAGCTCGAACCGCGCCTCCTGAAAACGTTCGAGCAGATCCGGAACAAGAGGGCCGGCGTGGCCGTGGCGCGGGTCGACATGGTGGGGCCGCAGACGGCCGCCTGTTCGGCCTGTCACGTGCGCCTGCGCCCGCAGCTCCTCTCCGATCTCCGGCTCTCCAAGGAGACGGTCTTCTGCGAGAGCTGCAAGCGGATCCTCTACTGGATTCCGTGAGGCGCGCGGGACCGCTCATTCTCTATTTCGACGGGGCTTCGCGCGGCAATCCGGGGCCCGCGTCATACGGCGTGTGGTCGCCCGCGGGGCTCAGGGACGCGAGGACGCTCGGCTCCGCCACGAACAACGTGGCCGAGTGGCGCGGTTTTCTCGCGGCCCTCGACCTCGCGCTCCACGCGCGCGCCAAGGATGTCGAGATCCGGGCCGACAGCCAGCTCGTCCTCCGGCAGTTCTCGGGCGAGTACCGCATGAAGGCGCCGCATCTCGCGGGCTTTCTCGAGGAGGCCCGCCGGAAGGCGCGCGGAATCGAGCGCCTCAGGGTCGTTCACGTGCCGCGCGAGGAGAATCACGAGGCTGATGCCCTCGCGAACGGGGCTCTCGACTCCGCTCGCGACGCCGCGCGCGGGCGGAAGTGAAGCGAGAGTGACGGGGCGGTGACACGGACGGAGGAAATCGCCGCGCGTCTCGCCGACGTGAACAGGCGAATCGCGGCCGCGGCAACGCGCAGCGGGCGTGAGCCCGAGAGCGTCCTCCTCGTCGCGGTAGGAAAGACCTTTCCCCTCTCCGACCTCCTCCTCGCCCACGCGGCGGGGGCCCGCGCGTTCGGCGAGAACCGCGTCCTGGACGCCGAGGAGAAGTTTCCCGGACTGCCGCCCGATGCCGCGGGCCATCTCATCGGCCCCGTCCAGTCGAACAAGGCAACCCGCGCCGTGAAAGTCGCAGCGGTCATTCAGACAGTCGACTCGCAGGACCTGGCCCGGCGCATCGACCGTGCGGCGGCGGCCTCCGGGAGGTGCCTCGCCGTGTTCGTCCAGGTGCGCCTCGGCGGGGAAGCCACGAAGTCGGGCGTCGAGCCGGCGGGCGCCGCCGCGCTCGTCGAGACCGTGCGGGCGCTGCCCGCGCTTCGCCTCAGGGGACTCATGACGATTCCTCCTCCCGGAGAGACGCGTCCGCACTTTGCGGCGCTCCGGAAGATCGGAGAGACGCTCGGGCTTTCGGAGTTCTCGATGGGCATGAGCGACGACTTCGAGGCGGCCGTCGAAGAGGGCGCGACTCTCGTGCGCGTCGGCAGCGCGATCTTCGGACCGCGGGAGACCAAGAGAGAGATTTACTAGAAGGTGAAAAGGGAGAGAGCGGCCTTGCTAATCTGCCGGGGATGAGGCCGACGTACGCGACGCGCTTCGCCGCGCCTCCGGGCTGGCGCCGCATCCCGCCCGTGACGCGGGCGTTGCTCGCTCTTCTCGCGTCGGGTTATCTCCTCTGGCTCGCGTGGCCGGTCGGGGCGGCGTGGCTTGTCCTCGCGCCCCGCGCCGTGCTTGCCGGGCAAGTCTGGCGGCTCCTGACGTACGCACTCGTGAGCGCGTCGATCACGGGCGTTCTCTTCGATCTTCTGATGACCTGGAGCCTCGGCAGCGCCATCGAGCCGCGGTGGGGCTCGCGCCGGTTCGCGTGGTTCGTCGTGTCCGCCACTGCCCTCGCCGGTGCCCTCGGCCTTCTCGTCGGAGGCGGCGCGGGCCTTGCGCCGACGGTTCTCGCGCTGATCTTCGCGTGGATGCTCGAGGGACCTTCTCAGCCGGTCTCACTCTTCGGACTTTTCCCGATGACGCGGCTCGGCCTGGCAATCCTCGCCCTCGTTTTCCTGGTCTTCTCCGAGCTCGAAAGCACGCGATCGCTGCCGCGCCTTCTCTTCGTTCTCGGCGGTCTCCCGGTCGCGTGGCTCTTCACGCGGGGCTTCCGGGGAGGCGGGCCTCGCTTCCCACGTGTCCGAAACCCTTTCCGCCGGCGGCGCTTCACGGTCGTCGACAGCGGAAGCGACCCCCGCGTCCATTGAGTTGAGGACAAAGGGCTTATAATCAAGCGTATGAGACCTTCCATCAGCGCGCTCGAGATCCGCAAAAGGCAGTTCCCGAAGCGGTTTCGCGGCTTCGACCCGGCCGAGGTGACGAACTTCCTCGAGGCCTTTGCCGAGGACCTCGAAGAGATGTCCCGCGAGCTCGACGAGCTGGAGCGCGAGAACGCGCGGCTCAGGGAAGAGAACGCCCGGCACCGCGACACGGAAGCCACGCTCAAGGAGACGCTTCTCCTCGCTCAGCGCTCGGCCGACAGTCTGCGTGAGACGAGCGAGAAGGACGCCGGCCGCATCGTGAACGAGGCCGAGACGAAGGCCGAGCGCATGGTGCAGCAAGGCTTCGAGCGGATGGCCGATACGGAGAAGAAGATCCGCGAGCTCCGCATGGAGCGCCGGAACTTCCAGCTGAAGCTCCAGAGCACGATCGAACTGTTCCAGCAGGTTCTCAACTTCGACAAGGAAGAGGACGAGATGGAGGGCTCCCTCTCGATCCACCGCCCGAAGAAGCGCGAGGGAGAGACGGCCTGAAGCGGCTGTCCGTCCGGCATCTCGCGGAGCTGGCGACGCCGGAGGGCGCCTCGGCCCGCGCTGGCGCCGCCCAGGGCGTCCTCCGCCGGGTCCTCGACGCCGCGCTCCTCGTGGAGGACGGGGTGATCGTCTTCGCGGGGCCCGATGCGGACTTCGTCCGGCTCCATGGCGAAACCCCGGCGCGCGAGGAAACCGTGCTCGACGGCAGGGGCAAGACGGCCGTTCCCGGATTCGTCGACGCGCATACGCACCTGCCGTGGGAGGGCTTCCGCGAGGATGAGTTCAACCGGCGTCTGAAAGGGGAGACCTATGCGGGCATCGCGGCGTCGGGAGGCGGGATCGTCGCGACCGTCGCGGCGACGCGCGCGGCGACCGAGGAGACGCTCGCCGCGAACGTGCGGAAGCGCCTCGACCGGATGCTTGCGCACGGGACCACGTTCTGCGAGGCGAAGACGGGCTACGGTCTCGACCTCGCGAACGAGACGAAACAGCTGCGCGCGCTCCTCGCGGGCGCGAAGGGCCATCCGGTCGGCGTCGCGCCGACGGCGCTCCCCGCGCACGAGGTGCCGCCGGAGCGCCGCGGGTCTGACGCTCTCAAACGCCGTTACATCGAGGAATGCCGGGCCGAGATCCTCCCCGCGCTCGCGGCCCTCGGCGCGCGCTTCGTGGACGTCTTTTGCGAGGAGGGTGTCTTCTCGCTCGAGGAATCGGCCGCGATCCTCGAGACGGGGAAGGCCCTCGGCCTCGTCCCGCGCGTGCACGCCGACGAGCTCACGCCGCTGGGCGGCGCGTCGCTCGCGGCGCGGATGGGAGCCGTCTCGGCGGACCACCTCCTCTACGCGACGGACACGGGGATCGAGGACATGGCGAAGGCGGGCGTCGTCGCGACGCTGCTGCCCGGGACGAGCATGTTCCTGCGGATGAACCGCTACGCGCCCGCGCGCAAGATGGTGTCCGCCGGCGTTCCCGTCGCTCTCGGGACGGACTGCAACCCCGGCTCCTCGTACACGGAGTCGCTCCCGGCGGTCGCGTTCCTCGCCTCCGTCGGGATGGGCCTCACGGTCGAGGAGACGCTCACGGCCATGACGCTGAACGCGGCGGCCTCGCTCGGCGAGGGCGCGCGCCGCGGCACGCTGGAGGCGGGGAAGGCGGGCGACGCGGTGCTCCTCGACGGCCCGTCCCTCGAGCATCTCGTCTACCACTGGGGCGTGAACCTCGTGACCGACGTGATCGCGGGCGGCCGCCACGCCGTCCAACGCGGCCTGCTACGCTCGTCCGCAGCATGAGCCGCCTCGCCTCCCTCTCCGTCGCCGACTTCGCCGCCGCCCTCGCGTCCGACGCCCCCGCGCCGGGCGGAGGCTCGGCCGCGGCGGCGGGCGGAGCGAACGGCGCCGGCCTCCTTGCGATGGTCGTGCGTCTCACGCTCGGCAAGGAGAAGTACAGGGACGCATGGAGCGACCTCGCGCCCCTTGCGGACCGTCTCGACGGCGTCCGCGCGAAGCTCCTCGAGCTCGTGGACGAGGACACGAAGGCCTTCGACGGCGTCCTGGCTGCCCGGCGCCTCCCGAAGGAGATCGACGTCGAGAAAGCCGCGCGCCAGAAGGCGATCGCCGAGGCGAACGTCCTCGCGACCACCGTCCCGATGCAGACGGCGTTCTTCGCGCACGAGGCCTTGAAGACAGCCCCGCTCGTCCTCGAGAAGGGGAACCCGAACGCTGCGTCCGACGCGTGGGCCGGTGCGCTCGCGTCCTGGGCGGCCGTCCTCGCCGCGCTCGCGAATGTGCGGATCAACCTGCCCGGCGTCTCCGACCCCGAGCTCCAGCGAGGTTTCCGCGAAGACGCCGACGCGATGGAGAAGTCGGCCGGCGAGGCGCTCGAAAAGACGCGCGCGCTGGCCCGCGCCCGCGGTCTCGCCGCGTGAGGCCACGGGCCCGCCGGGCGGCCGGCGCCGCCCTCCTCCTCGCCGCTCTCTCGCGCCCCGCCGAAGCGCGCCTCCTCGGATTCGACCGTCCCGCCGACGCGTTCGAGCCGTCGCCGGGGTTTCGCCTCGGCGTGCCCGCGCCTGACGACGAGGCCGGTGCGAAGGCGCGCCTGACCCCTGCGACGGAGTCCGTGTCGCCGCCGACGAAACCGCCGCGCCTCTTCGACGCGAAGACGACCGCGATCACTGCGGGAGCCGTCGTCGTCGCGCCGCTTGTCGGCTATTTCACGTGGTGGAGGACGTCCAGCCGCCCGGACTTCACGGTCGCGAACGAGCGGTGGTTCCAGGAGGACACGTACGCGGGCGGCGCGGACAAGGCCTCGCACATCTTCCTCGGGTACATCTCGACCCAGGCGCTCCAGGCCGCCTACGGCAGCGTCGGCAAAACGCCGGCCCAGTCCCGCGCCCTTGCGTTCGGCGTCGTCGCGCTCACGGGCGCGCTCATTGAAGCCGGCGACGGCTACTCGAAGTACGGGTTCGCGTGGGAGGACATCGCCGCGAACACGATCGGCTCCCTCGTCGCGACGGGGATCGACGCGTGGGGCCTGAGGGACACCGTCGGCCTGCGCTTCGGCTACGTGAAGGCCCTCACTCCCGACGCGTGCTGCCGTTACGGCGGCTACGGCGACGACTACTCCAAGGAGATCTACTCGGCGGACCTGAAGCTCGCGGGCTTTTTTCCCCGCCTCGGCATCAAGCCCGGACCCTCTCGGTTCTTCCTCCTGTCGGTCACGTACGGCACGAAGGGCTACCGCTACTCGGCCGAGCCGGTCCGGCAGCGCAACATCGGCTTCGAGCTCGGCCTCAACCTGCGCGCGCTTCTTGTCGCGGCCGGCGTGCCCGAGAAGCCGTTGTGGGGGAAGGTCCTCCTCGGGATCGCGACCTACTTCCGGTTTCCGTACACGTCGTTCGGGTGGCACTACGACCTGAACCACGGCACGTGGAGCGGCCCGGACACGGGTGACCGGTTCGATCCGGGGTCGATCTATTACGACTGACCGTCCGCCGGCGCGCCGGACCGCCGTGCCTCGAGCCAGTCGGCGAAGCGGTCGCGCGACCACGCGTTCACGACACGGTCCGGCGGGACCCCCGCGAGGCGCGCGACGGCGAGGCCGTAGTCGAGGAACGAGAGGTGCGCGGCGGCGTGCGCGTCGGAGGAGAGCGAAAAGAGGCAGCCGGAATCGACGGCGAGCTTCGCGAGCACGGGCGGCAGGTCGAGCCGCTCGGGGCAGCCGTTCAGCTCGATCGCGACGCCGCGGGCGGCGGCGCGCGCGAAAACGCGCGGCCAGTCCGCGCGGATGCCGCTCCGCATGTCGTAGAGCCGGCCCTTCGGATGGCCGAGGATCGCGACACCGGGAGTCTCGATCGCGCGCACGAGGCGGGCTGTCTGGTCGCGCGGGCTCCGAAGGCCGGTATGGACGGACGCGACGACGGCCTCGATCTCCGGGACGCTCCTCGGTGTGACGTCGAGAGAGCCGTCCTCGGCGATGTTCGCTTCCGCGCTTAGGAACATCGTGAAACCCGGATGGCTCCGGGCGTTCAGGAGATCGAGCTCGCGGCGCTGCGCGCGGAAGTCGCCCGGGAAGAGCCCGCCCGCGACCGCGCAGTCGCGCGCATGGTCCGTGAGGAGGGCATAGCGGTCGCCCCGATTCCCGAGTGCGCGGTGAAGCCCCGGAAGGGGCATCCGCCCGTCTGAGCGCTCTGTGTGGAGGTGGAGATCGGCACACAGATCCGCCCGGGAGAGCCCGCCAGGGGCCGAAAGGATGCGGTCCACGTCCGCCTGGGAGAGGAAGTCGGCCTTGCGGCCCGCCGCGGGATCCACGCGGTCGAGCATCGCCGCGAGCGCGTCGTCGATGTTCTCGTCCGACCCGCAGGCCAGGAACGCACCGATCGCATCGGCGGCGCGGGACGAGACTCCCGGCTGGGACGCGACGACGAGGCGGCGGCCGAAGAGGTCCGTCGCGAGCTGGCGGAGCGTTCGCGCGGCGGCGCGGTACTCCGTCGCCGCGCGTCCGCCCGGCTCCTCGGCTGCGAGCGCGAGAAGGGCGGACGCGATGCGGCTGTTGGTGACCTTGGGCGAGTCGATCCGTGGCTCCGACGACATGAGACCGGCCCTCTCGGCTGATTCTACGGAGAGACGCCGGCTTCAGTCCTGGATCGCCTTGGCCACGTCCGGCGCCACGCGGCAGAACACCGGGTAGTCCGAGGCGAGAAGCGCCGCGATCGGCAGACGCGCGATGAGAAAGAGGGCGACGAGCCACGCCACGAAGCGCCTTCGGAACGGCCAGCGTTCCTCGAGCCAGCCGGCGACCGGAAGGCAGGCCGCGGGGAGCGCGATGAGGACGTGCCAGGCCTGGATCGTCACAGGCGAGAGGCCGCCCGCGACGAGGAGGGCGAGGAACGCGTTCACCGCATACGTCCGGACCCACGGGCCGCCCTTAGGGGTCGTGGCGGCGCGGCGCCGCATCCATTGCCAGGTCGCGACGGCGGGTAGCAGGATCGACGCGATCGCGATGAATCCTGCGCCGCGGTAGAGAGCGCACCGAAGAACGTCGCCGGTTTCTCCGTGGAGGCCGGCGCTCGCGCACGAGACGGAGTCCGTGTCGTGAAGCCGGCCGAAATCCAGTGAGCCCAGCCGGAACCAGAAAAGGAGCGTCCGGAGAAACGGGAACACGTACACGAAGCCCCGTCCGAGAAAGCCGTGGGAAGGGGCGAACGCGAGCGTTCCGCCCCGAAGGAGATGCAGGGCCGCCGGAATCAGCGTGAGGGATCCGGCGGCGGCGCCCGCGGCGAAGAGAGGCCACGAGACTCGCAGCTCTTTGCGCGCGAGGAGAAGCGCGGTCAGAACGAAGAGGAACAAGGCGGAGCCGTGGACCTGCCCCGCCAGGACGAGCGTGGCGCCGAGGACGAGCGAAGGCACGGGCCGCGCCTCCCGCCGCCCCGCCGCGCAGCACCAGAGGTGCACGGCTGCGGGGAGGATGACGAGGTTGGGATCCCACGTGAACGCGGAGTGAAAGAGCCGCCAGGGCGAGAGCCAGAAGACGGCGAGATAGAAAGCCGTGAAACAGTCGCCCGCCTCGCGGCGCAAAACGAAAACGAGAAGTAGCCCCGCCAGGAGATGCGTGAAGGACACCACGACGGCGGGCACACGCGGGTCGCCTGTTGCAAGGACCGGGAGGCCGAGGACGCCGGGCAGGAAGCATCCGGGAAGGTCCGTGCCGCCCGACATGGCCTTCCACGTGGGGAGACACGATGGATCCTTCACGAACTCCCGGACGAGATCGTCGAACTGGCGGATGTCGTTTGCGATGACGTTCCCGCGGAGGAGAGGTAGGCCATCCCACGCCCGCCACGCCCGGAGGAGAAGCACGGCCTGAAGAAGGACGCCGGCGAGAAAAAAGGCCGTGAGCAGGCGCTTCATAGATTGTCGCGCATTCTCGCTCACGTCTTCCAGCCCTACCCGCCGGCGTCGCGCATGGACTGCGACCGATGCGCCGGGAGAGGGTCCTCGACGGAACGGCCGCCGCGGACGGAGCCAACGGGGATCCCGCGCGTTCGGCGCTCGGGAGGCCCGCGATTCTGGCACGTGGCGCCGGATAGACTCGCGGGCCGATGGCAGCTCCGCCGGCGAATCCGCTCCCCACCCTCGCGCTTCTCGACGCGTCGAACTACCTCTATCGCGCGTTCTACGCGATCCGCGGGCTGACGGGCCCCGGGGGCCGGCCGACGAACGCCGTCTACGGCTTCCTGAACATGTGGCGGAAGTATCGCGAGACGCGGAAGCCCGAAGCGGTCGCCGTGTGCTTCGACCGTTACGAGAAGACGTTCCGCGAAGAGCTGGACGCGAGCTACAAGGCCCAGCGACAGGCGATGCCGGACGATCTCGTGCCCCAGATCGAAGACGCCAAGAGGGTCTGCCGGCTTCTCGGCCTCGCCGTCGTCGAGGAAGCGGGCTACGAGGCGGACGACCTCATTGGCACGCTCGCGGTCGCGGCCTCGGGCGCGGGCATGCGCGTCGAGATCGCCTCCGCCGACAAGGACCTCTTCCAGCTCGTGAAGGACCCGGCCGTCGTCGTCTGGCATCCCGTGCAGGAGCGTCTGCTGGACGAGGCGGGCGTCGCCGAATTTTTCGGCGTCCCGCCGTCGCGCGTGATCGACGTCCTCGCGCTCATGGGCGACTCGTCGGACAACATCCCGGGCGTCCGGGGCATCGGCGAGAAGACCGCGAAGGAGCTCGTCTCGACGTTCGGATCGCTGGACGACATCTACGCGCGGCTCGACGAGGTGAAGGGCAAACGCAGGGAGACACTCGCGAACGGGCGGGAGGACGCGCTCCTTTCGCGGACGCTCGCGACGGTGCGCTGCGACCGGCCGCTGCCGGCGGCCCCGGAAAATCTGCTCGAGCACTTCCGCATCCGCCCCCTCGCGGACGAGGCCGCGGCCGCGCTCGCGGCGTTCTACGAGGAGCTGGGGTTCGCGAAGCTTCGAAAGGAGCTCCTCGAGTCGCGCCCGGGCGGTCCTGTCATAGCGGCTCCGGCCGCGGCTTCAGCCTCGAGGGCTCCGTCCACGCTTTCCCTCTTCGACGAGGCCGTGCCGGCGGGAGCGCCGGACAGGGCGCGCTGGGAATCGTCCCCGTCGGGCCTCGCGGCGCTCGACTTGTCCGCGCGGGCGGCGGGCCGCGCGGCCGTCCACGTGGAGTCCGGCCCCGGAGCGCCCTGGCCGGCGCCGCCGCTCGCGGCGGTCGTGGCCGTACCCGGCGGCGAGACCGTGGCGTTCGCTCTCGACGAGGCGGGGATCCGAGCGCTAGCCGCTCTTTTCAGCGACGTCCCCCTCGTCGCCCACGACGCGAAGCGGCTCTTTCTGGCGGCCGATGCGCTCGGGATCGCGCCTCCCGCGCGCATCTTGGACTCCATGCTCGCGAGCTACGTCGTCTCGCCGGGCCTCCACGCGCACGATCTCGCGGGCGACGCGCGAGGCATCCTGAACCTCCCGCCGGAGGCGGTGCCGCCCCTGAAGGATCTCGCCGGCGGAGCGCCCGTCACGCTCGACGTCCTCGCGTCGGAAGCCGGGCGGAAGTGGCTCCTTCCCCGGGCCCGACTCCCCCTCGCGCTCCTCGACGCGCTCGCGCCGCGTCTCCATGAGGGCTCGGCCCTCAGAAGCGTTCTCGACGACATCGAGCTGCCGCTGATCCCCGTCCTCGCGCGGATGGAGATCGCGGGCGTCGCGGTCGACCGCGGCGTGCTCGCCGAGATGTCGAAGGAATTCGACGGGCGGCTTGCCGCGCTCGAAGCGAAGATCGTCGAAGCGGCGGGAGAGCCCTTCAACATCGGGTCGCCCGCGCAGCTCGGGCGGATCCTGTTCGAGAAACTGGCGTATCCCGCCGTGAAGAAGACGGCCAAGACGAAATCATGGGCGACGGACTCCGACGTGCTCGAGGAGCTGGCCGCGCTGTCCGCGGGCCCCGTGCCGGGGCTCGTCCTCGAGTGGCGCGAGATCTCGAAGCTGAAGGGCACGTACGTGGACGCGCTTCCCCTGGCCATCGCCGCCGACGGGCGCATCCACACGCGCTACGACCAGGCGGTCGCGGCGACGGGGCGTCTCTCCTCGAACGCGCCGAACCTCCAGAACATCCCCGTCCGCACGGAGGCGGGCCGCGCGATTCGCCGGGCCTTCGTCGCGCCGCCTGGGCGGGTTCTCGTGGCCGCGGACTACTCCCAGATCGAGCTCCGCCTCCTCGCGCACCTGTCGGGGGACGAGGCGCTTCTCGAGACGTTCAGGCGCGGGGAAGACATCCACCGGGCCACGGCCGCGAAGATCTTCGCTGTCGGCTTGGAGGCCGTGACGCCGGACCAGCGCCGCGGCGCGAAGACGATCAACTTCGGCGTGCTCTACGGCATGGGTCCGTTCGCGCTGGCGACGCAGCTCGGCGTCCCGCGGGCGGAGGCCAAGGAGTTCATCGCGGCCTACTTCGACCGCTTCCCGAAGATCCGGGCCTGCCTCGACGCCATCCTCGAAAAGGCGCGTAGGGCGGGCGGCACCGAGACGATCTTCGGGCGGGTGCGGCCCATCCCCGGCCTCCACGACCGGAATCACAACGTGCGCGCGAACGCCGAGCGGATGGCGATGAACGCCCCGTTCCAGGGAGCGGCCGCTGATCTCATCAAGATCGCAATGCTCCGTCTCGACGCGGCTCTCGCCCGCGAGATTCCGCAGGCGCGGCTCCTCCTGCAGGTGCACGACGAGCTGGTTCTCGAGTGTCCCGAGCCCCTCGCGGGAAAGACCGCGTCTCTCGCGAAGGCGACGATGGAGGGCGCGGCGACGCTCTCGGTGCCGCTCACCGTCGACGTGGGCCAGGGCCGAAACTGGGCGCAGGCGAAGTGAAAAGTCGCGGGAAGGGCCAATCCGCGACGGCTCCCGCTAGAATCACCCGGATGGTGCGTCCTGCCATTCTCGCCGCCGCAGCGCTCACGTCCGCCGGCCTCGCGGGCTTCGCGGGAAGCGCGGGAATCGCGCAGGCGCAGACGCCTGCCCCCCGGCCTGTCGAGGCGCTGCCCGACGTGGCGCGCCTGACGCCCGCCGAGGTCGCGTTCGTTCACCCGCTCTTTCGCGCGCTCGACGACGCGCCGAAGCTCGCCGAACGCACGAACCCGCCCGACCTCGAGATACGCCAGCCGCTCCTCCTCACCGTGCACCTGCTCGAGACCGGAAGGGTGGCCGAAGCCTTCCCCGTCGAGCCGCCGCTCAGAGCGTTCGCGACGCCCCTTCCCGCGCTCCTGCCCCGCTGGCGGTTCACTCCCGCGAAGAAGGGCGGTCAACCGGTTCCCACGTGGGTGACGCTCGGCATCGAGCTCGCGGTTTCGCTCGAGAAGGCGGTCTTCGCGGCCTTCACCCTCGAGCCGGTCCGGAAGGACGACCCGCTCGTCGCCACGGTCCCGGACACGACCGGCGACGCGTGGATGGCTCGTTATCCGCGCGAGCTCGACCCGAAGGACCCGGCGGCGGTCTCGATCGAGGACGTCGACGTGGTCCCCTCCCCTGAGAAGACCCCGTGGAGTTTCGACGCGTCGCGCGCCCGCGCCCGCGTGACAGCTCTCGTCGAGGTTTCCGAACAGGGCATGGTCAACCGTTTTCTGCCGACAGGTGAAACGGAACCTCTCCTCGGGCTCTGGGTGAAGACGTTTTCCGCGAAGTGGCGCTTCACGCCGGCCGTTTCGGGCGGCCGCCCCGTCTCGTGCTGGATGTCACTCGACGCCACGCTCGACTACACGCTCGACTCGGCGAAGAAGAAGAGCGAGCGTGTGGTCAAGAAGAACCTGCGCGCGACGGCACGATGAATCAGGGGAACCCTTCGCGGCGCCGCGGGGCGGCGCCCCCCTGATACCCCTCCGCGCTCCGGCCGAAGCGGCTTACTCGACCTTGCGAACGTCTCCGAGGCGCCGGGTCTTTTTCTTCGCGTCGAAGTACTCGAGGAGCGGAATGAGCGTCTTGCGCGTGAGGCCGAGGAGATCCCGAAAGCCCGCGACGCTCAGCGTCTGACCCCGCACGGTGTCGAGCTTTTTCTCCGCGGCGAGAGCGACGTCCTTGTGGACGACGAGGTCGGGCGAGAGCCGTACGAGCGTGCCGGACTTGACGAGATGTGACACTAGGCCCTCGACGACAGCCGGTTTCGTGCCCAGGGCGCGCGCGAGCTCGTGAGGGTGAGGCGGCTCGAACCCCGCCGCCCGAAACCCCTCGGCGATCTTCGCCGCGAAAGACGCGGAGTCGCCGGCGAGATCCGCGGCCTTCGCGCCGGGCGGGACGACGCGGTCGCCGTCGAGCGCGATTTTCTTCGAGGCCAGAAGAACGGCGATCCATCCGTCCACGGCGGCGGGCGAAAGGGCCCTTCCGAGCCGCTCGGCAAACTCGCTCTTCGCGAACGAGACGGAAACGCCGCCGCTCTTCCGGCGCTCGGCGAAGGCAGCCGCGGCGCGCTCGGCGAGTGAGGACGCGGTCCCGGCATGCGCATAGAGAGCCGGCGCGATGCGCAGGGCCTTGCCGGAGGAAGAGAGCGCGTCGAGGAGAGCGGAGGCGGCCGGAGCCGGCACGCCGAGGCGCGGCCCGAGGCGGGCCGCGGTGAGGCCCTGGGGGCCGGCTTCGAGGAGGAAGAGGTCCGCGAGGTCCCTTTCGTCGCCGCCTGAGAGGACGGAGAGGACATGGGTCACGTGGCTCGCGTCCGAGCCGCTCCGGCGCCTGAGACGCGGACGCCCGGCGTCGAGTACGCGCCCTCCTCCGGCCGTCTCGACGGGTGAAGGCCTTCTCAAGACGAAGCGATCTCCGGGACGCGCGGGCAGAGGCGATTCCAGCGTGATCTGCGCGAAGCCGCTCGAGCCGGGTAGGAACGCCCTTTCGCCGGGAGAGTCCTTCCTGGGGCTCGCCCCAAGAAGGTGAACGCGACCCGCGACGTCCGCGGTCCCGAGATGAACGCGCAGGCGTGCACCGTCGTCGAGGGGGCTCCTCATGGACGGCAGCCAGGTGATTTCCGCCGTCAACACGGAGGAGGGCTCGAGCCCTCCGCGCGCGGCGAGCGCCTGGCCGCGGCGCAGGGTCAGACGCTCGACCCCGGCGAGGTTCAGGCTCGTCCGTTCTCCGGCCCATGCCTCCCTGCGCTCCTCGCCGTGAACTTCTATTCGCCGCACACGCACGTCGTGCTGCTCGGGGAAAAGCGTGAGCGTGTCCAGGGCGGCGAAGCGGCCGCCGTCGAGCGTCCCCGTGACGACGGGCCCGAAGCCCTTCATCGTGAACGCGCGGTCGAGGAAAAGGCGGGGCACGCGTTTCGTGCGGTCCTGGCGCACGAGGCCGCGGGCCGCCCGGGTGAGGGCCGCCCTCAGCGCGTCGAGGCCGGCGCCGGTGACGGCCGAAACGGCGACGAGGGGAGCGTTCGCGAGGAACGAGCCCCGCATGAGAGCGCGTATCTCGTCTTCCACGAGGGCGCCGGTGTCTTCGTCCGCGAGGTCGCTCTTCGTACGAGCGATCACGCCCGCGGAAACCCCGAGGAGCTTCAGGATGTCGAGATGCTCGCGGGTCTGCGGCATGACGGAATCGTCCGACGCGACGGCGAAGAGGACGAGATCCACCCCCTGCGCCCCGGCGACCATCGTCTTCACGAACTTCTCGTGGCCGGGCACGTCCACGAACGAGAACATCGTGTCGTCCCAGGCGGCGTGGGCGAAGCCGAGGTCGATCGTGATGCCGCGCGCCTTCTCCTCCGGCAGGCGGTCGGGGTCGGTCCCGGTGAGCGCCTTGACGAGCGCGCTCTTTCCGTGATCGATGTGGCCGGCGGTGCCGACGAGAACGCGGCGCATCGTCAGTACTCCGGCCCCGTGTAGGTCGTGGCCTTCTCGGGCGGAAGCGGCTCGCCCGCGAGTTTCGCGCGCGCGTGCCGCGCGACGCGGAGGCCGTCGAGGGCCGCCGAGACAATGCCGCCGGCGAACCCCGCGCCCTCGCCGGCGGGAAAGAGGCCCGGTACGGTCGTCGACTCGCACCAGCCGTCGCGTTCGATGCGCACGGGCGAGGACGTGCGCGACTCGGGGGCGAGAAGAACCGCCTCGTCGGAGACGAAGCCCGGCATCTTCCGGTCGAACGCGCGCAGGCCTTCCGCGAGGGCGTCGAGATAGGGCTCGGGCAGGATGCCGTCGAAGAGCGAGGGCACGACCGCCGGGCCGTACGTCGTGTGCGGGATCTCCCGTGGTTCGACGCGCCCCGCGCGGCTCTTCAGAAAATCGGTCACTCGGAGCGCGGGGGCCGCGTAGGTCGAGCCTCCGGCGCGAAACGCCGCCTCCTCGACGCGGCGCTGGAGCTCGCGTCCCCGGAACAGCGGTTCGCCCGGCAGGGCGTCGAAGTCCTCGTCGCGCGTCTGGACGACTAGCCCTGCGTTCGCGTAGCCGGATGCGCGCTTGTACCGCGACATCCCGTTCGTCACGACCCCGGAGGGTTCCGACGAGCACGCGATGACCTCGCCGCCCGGGCACATGCAGAACGTGTAGATGCCGCGCCCGTTCGACGCGACGTGCGCCTGCTTGTAGTCGGCGGGCATCACGCCGCACGCGGACGAGAGCTGCGCGTACTGGATGAGGTCCACGGCGTCCTGGGGGTGCTCGATGCGGACCCCCATCGCGAAGTGCTTCCGTGTCATCGCGACGCCGCGCCGGACGAGCATCTCCATCGTGTCGCGGGCCGAGTGGCCGAGGGCGAGGATCGCGAGTTCCGCCGGGATCTCCTCCCCCGAGGCCAGGATCAGTGCGTGGAGGCGGTTGTCCTTGCCCCGCGTCGCGAGATCGACGACCTTCGCGCGGTAGCGGAGCGTGGCGCCGTGTTCGAGAAGGTGCTTGCGGATGTTGCGCAGGACGACGACGAGCCGGTCCGTGCCGATGTGTGGCTTGGCGTCGACGAGGATCGAGGCCGGCGCGCCGAAGCGGTGCAGTGTCTCGAGGACGGTCAGGATCTTGTCGTGGCGCTTGCCGCAGGTCAGCTTTCCGTCGCTGAACGTGCCGGCGCCGCCTTCCCCGAACTGGACGTTCGACTCGGGGTCGAAGACGCCCGACGTCCAGAACTTCATCACCGCGCGATAGCGGTCTTCGGCCGGATCTCCGCGCTCGAGCACGGTGACGGGGATGCCCGCGTCCACGAGCGCGAGCGCCGCGAAGAGGCCCGCAGGCCCCGTCCCGACGACGGCGGTCTTCGCGGCGCGTAGGGCCGGAGGGAGGAGGAGCTCGGGGCCGCGAGGAGCCGGAGCGCCTGCGAGCCGGAGGGGAGGGGAAAGCCGGAGCGCGAGCGGCGCCTCGGAAGAAAACTCCACGCTGAGGTCCCAGAAGAGCGCGGGTTTCTGGCGCGCGTCCAGAGACCGGCGCACGAGGACGAAATCGGAGAGCCCGTCGGGCAAAACGCCGAGGACGCGCGCGACGACGGCGAGGTCCACGCTTTTCGGCGCCCGGGCTCGCAGGCCGGAGAGGCGGTAGCGAAACGAGCCCGGCACGGCTCGTATTCTGAGGCTATCCTTCAGGCCGGATGATCGCCTTCGTCCTCGCGGCCGGTTTCGGCACGCGCTTCCGGCCCGAAACACTCACACGGCCAAAATCCCTCCTCCCGCTCGGCGGCCGGCCAATCCTCTTCCACGTTTTCGACCATCTTCTCGGGGAGGGCGCGGACGCCTTCGTCGTGAACGCGCACCATCTCGCGGAGGAGCTGCGCGGCGCGGTCGGGGAGTCGTACGCGGGCGTCCCCGTCGCATGGTCCGTCGAGGAGGAGATTCTGGGGACGGCGGGCGGCATCCGGCGCGCGCACGAGCGCGGCCTCCTCGGAAACGGGGCGTTCCTCGTCGCGAACGGCGACGTCTTCACGACGCTCCCGCTCGGGCGTCTCCTCGCGGGGCGCCACGAACCCGGCGTCGTGTCGGCGATCGCCGTCCTCCCCAATAGGAATCCCTCCGTCGACACGGCCCTCTGGGCCGATGCGTCGGGACGGCTCGTCGCCGTGGGTGGCGAGCGCCCGAGGGAGGACGCCACGGGGCCGTGGCTCTTCACCGGGCTCCAGGCTGCGACCCCAGCGCTCGCCTCGCGCCTTCCCTCGGGTTTCAGCGAGCTCGCGAGGGACGTCCTCGCGCCGTCCGCCCGCTCTCAGGACGGCGCGTTCGCGCTCGTCCCATACCGGACGCCGGACGACGGGCTCTTCTTCGACCTCGGGACGCGTGACCGGCTGGCTGCCGCCGAAGTGGCCCGCGCGTCTCATGCCGCTCTCGCCGCGCGCGCCGCCTCCGACTGAGATCGTCACCATCTCTTGATCCACTTCAGGGACTTGCCGTGCCAGGTGAAGGTCTGGATCTTCGCGTTAAAAGGCGTGACGCGGACGGCCGCCTGGCGGCGCTTCCTGTTCGAGAGATAGACGGAGCCCGGCGAGGCCTTGCCGAGCGGCGAGAACGAGCAGATATCCGAGCGGCCAAAACGAAGCGGATCGGCGAGATCGCCGATCGGCGCGCCGCCCGGGTCGAGGTCGTTGAAGCCAGGCACGAAGGAGAACGAGATGCCGGGATACTTGCCGCGGAGCCAGTAGGGCCCCGCGACGAGGCGATCGACACCCTTCCGGATGTCGGCTGTCGTGACGCCGTTGCCGTTCCCGTCCTGATAGACGGAGAGCACGAGATCTCCGCCCGAGGAGATCCACTTCACGCCTACGTCGGTGCCCTGGAAGACGGCGCGCGCGCGCGCCGTGGTCAGGATGGCGGAGACCTCGCGGGCGGCCGCCTGAAGACCCTCCTCGGCGAGAAATTCTGTGAGCGCGGGAACGCTGAGGGTGAAGACGAGGCCGAGAATCAGGAGGACGACGAGCAGTTCGGGAAGGGATGTTCCACGCATGATCGGATTCCTCCGCGAGGACGGAGGGGCGGCCCGGCGGAGACCCGCCAGGAGCCGCCACCTCCGTCAGCCTCGTCAGGCCTTCGACTTCTTCGCGCCGGAGGAGCCGGACTTCTTCGCCGCTCCCGAAGTGCCGCGCGACCCCTTCGATGAGACTTTTTCGGCGAGGGTCGTGGGGCCGCTCACCGCGAGGTAGGGCTTCAGGGTCGTGAAGAACTTCTCGCCCACACCCTTGACCTCCATGAGGTCCTCGACGCGGCGGAACGGACCGTGCTGGGCGCGATGCGCGACGATCCGGTCGGCGAGCTTCGCGCCGACGCGCGGCAGGCGCATGAGCTCGGCCGAGGCCGCCTGGTTGATGTTGACGGTCTTGTGCGGAGGGGCGGCATCGCCTTCTGCCACGGCGGGATGCGACGCGAGAACGGAGAGCGAGAGCCCGAGGACGGGCACGACGAGCGCGCGGACGATCGGACGCAGGGTCATTGGAAACTCCTTTCGAGTTCGTTGTCGTTGAGGAAATTCAGGACATTCCGGGATTCGGGTGTGTTCCTTCCGCTTCTTCCCGGGCGCGCCCGGGTGCGCGTGCCGTTCACTTCATTCGCCTCGTCTCCTTTCGCGGCACTGCATCGCAGGTCTCGTGCCCCATGCGCGCGAAAGAACGCAAACCGCTCGCCCCGAGGGTGTTGCACGAGAGTCGAGGGGCGGGCGGCGCCTGGCGGACTGTCAGGTCTTCCTGTCAGTGCGCCTGTCGGGCCCACCGCAAAGTCCTGTGCCCTGGAGACTTGGAACGGTTGAACGAACGCGTCGCCGCCTGACAACGGTTCCTGACACCCCGTTCCCGCCCGCAACCTCCGCCGTAGGACAATCGAAAGCGGCAGGAGACACCGTGGATCCCTCGTCTCATCTCATCCTCGGCATTTCGGGCGCGAGCGGCGCGCGCCTCGGCCTGCGCGCCCTCTCGCTCTTCGCCGGCTCCCCGGACGTCCGCTGCCTTCACCTCGTCGTCTCGCCGCGCGCGCTCCTCGTGGCGCGCACGGAGATCGACGCGGGCATTTCCTCCGTCCCGGCGTTAGTGGACGCCGCGGGCCTCGACCCGGCGACGCGCGCGAAGCTCACCCTGTACCCCGAAAGCGCGGTGGACGCCCCGATCTCGTCGGGCTCGTTCCTTACGCGCGGGATGGCCGTCCTGCCGTGTTCGGCGGGCTCCCTCGCGGCGATCGCGCACGGCACGTCGCGCGGCCTCCTGCAGCGCGCGGCCGACGTCTGCCTGAAGGAGAGGCGCCGGCTCGTCCTCGGCCTTCGCGAGACGCCGCTTTCCCTGATCCACGCCGAGAACATCGCGCTCGTGACGCGCGCCGGCGCGATCGTCGCGCCTCCCGTTCCCGCGTTCTACGCGGCGCGCACGGCGGAGCAGATGCTCGACGCGTACCTTCTCCGGGTCGCGGACCTCTTCGACATTCGCGTCGACACCGACGACTTCCGCTGGAAGGGCGGGGCGTGAAGAGCGCCAGAGGCGCCAGGAGCCCCGCGCGGTTTCTCTCCCTCGTCGCCTTCTCGCACACGATCTTCGCGCTGCCCTTCGCGCTCCTCTCCGCGGTGCTCGCCGCGGGCGGCGTGCCGCAAGCCGGAAAGCTCCTCTGGATCCTTGCCGCGATGGTCGGCGCGCGCTCGGCCGCGATGGCCTTCAACCGCATCGTCGACCGCGCGATCGACGCCGTGAATCCGCGCACAGAGAAGCGCGACATCCCGGCGGGCCGCGTGTCGGTCGCGTCGGCGTCCGTCTTCTGCGCGCTCTCGGCGGCCCTCTTCGTCTTCTCGGCGTGGCGGCTCGACCCGCTGTGCCTCGCTCTCTCGCCCGTCGCGCTTGCGATCGTTCTCGGCTACTCCTTCACGAAGCGCCTGAGCGCCCTCTCCCACCTCGTGCTCGGACTGAGCCTCGCGATCGCGCCCGTCGGGGCATGGATCGCGGTGACGGGCCGGTTCGCGGCGACGCCGGTCGTCCTCGGCTTTTCGGTTCTCTTCTGGGTGGCGGGCTTCGACGTGATCTACAGCCTGCAGGACGAGGCGTTCGATCGTGCGCATGGCCTCTTCTCGCTGCCGGCGCGCATGGGCGCCCGCCGCGCGCTCGATCTCTCGACGGCCTTCCACGCGGTTTCGCTCGTCCTCCTTTATGGCGTCTTCGTCCTTTCGGGAGGCGGGCCGCTCTTCGGCGCGGGCGTCGTCCTGGCGGGGATCTTCCTCGTGCGGCAGCACGTCCTCGTGTCCCCGAAAGACCTCTCGCGTGTCGACGGAGCCTTCTTCACCGCGAACGGCTGGCTGTCCGTGGCCGTCTTCCTGTGCGGCGCTGTCGACGTCCTCCTCAGGCGCTAAACTCGCCGCCTCGTGCCGGCGCCCACCCCGAAGGAATTCCCGCTTCGCCACATCGCGATCGAAGGCCCGATCGGCGTCGGGAAGACATCGCTCGTGGGTCTCCTCGCGAAAAGGTTCAGCGGCACGCAGATTCTCGAGGACGTCACGAACCCGTTCCTCGCGGACTTCTACGAGGGGAAGAAAGGCGCCGCGTTCCAGACGCAGATGTTCTTCCTGCTGTCGCGCTACCGCCAGCAGCAGGCCATCGGCCAGCAGGACCTGTTCGGGCAGACCATCGTCTCCGACTACCTGTTCGCCAAGGACAAGATCTTCGCCTATCTGAACCTGGACCAGAACGAGATCTCGCTCTACGAGCACCTGCTGCCGCTGCTGGAGAGGAACATCACCCAGCCCGACCTGGTGATCTACCTGCAGGCCGAAGTGGATATGCTGCTCAAAAGGATAAAACACCGGGGAAGGCCGTTCGAACACGGCATACAGCGGGAATATCTGGCCGAGCTCTCCGAAGCCTATAATCATTTCTTCTTCCATTATTCCGAGACCCCGCTGCTGGTGGTG
>Ga0315273_10001829_pt1 | contig 24617 bp, 17 predicted proteins | sample YL17G02_0_MG_FD_205753 | JGI IMG/M metagenome (GOLD analysis project Ga0315273, IMG submission 205753) | Sediment microbial communities from Yellowstone Lake, YNP, Wyoming, USA - YL17G02_0 | ecosystem: Environmental > Aquatic > Freshwater > Lake > Sediment | place: USA: Wyoming | collected... | reverse complement strand
CTCGAGAGCTATGCTTGCACCCCAGGGTGAACGTGAGATGGCCTTCGAGAGACGGTTCCGGGAAGCCCGACGAGACAGGAGCGCGCAACCCGCGTACCCTGCTGGCTGCGTATACAGGGTGACGAGATCCATCGATGGGTCTGGGTGGCACATCTGTGCGCCTTTGAGAGAGGGGGTTTGCGCATGAGGAATACGATGCGCTGGATCGCCGTGGTAGCGGTCCTCGGCGTGGTCGCGGCGGCGTGTGGTGGTAACGACACGTCGAACGAGCCCACATCCGCGGCACCGACCGGGACCGACATCCCGACGGGCGGGACGATCAACATGGCGATGGTCGGCGACGTGAGCGCGGCGTTCGACCCTGCGAAGGAGTACTACCAGGTCTCCTTCGAGTTCTTCAAATGCTGCCTGCTCCGCACGCTGTACAGCACGAACGGCGAAGAGGTGGCCCAGGGTGGATCCGAGCTTCGGCCCGACCTCGCCACCGGCGCCCCTACGGTTTCCGAGGACGGCCTGACCTGGACGATGCAGATCAAGCCGGGCGTCCACTACGCGCCGCCGTTCGACACCGTCGAGATCACCGCGGGTGACTTCATCCGCGCGATGGAGCGCGAGGCGGATCCCGCCGCGAGCTCGGGCGGATACAGCTTCTACTACTCCGCGATCGAGGGCTTCGATGACTTCGGGGCCGGCAAGGCCAAGTCGATCTCCGGCATGAAGGCGATCGACGACTACACGCTCGAGATCACCGTCACGGAGCCCACCGGCGACCTCGGATGGCGCATGGCGATGCCGGCCTCCGCGCCGATCCCGCCGAGCGACCTCGGCCCGTTGGGCGCGGCCGAGGGCCACACGAGGAACTACGGCCGGTACCTGGTGGCCTCCGGTCCGTACATGTTCGAGGGCGCCGACCAGATCGACTACTCGGTGCCGGCCGAGGACCAGAAGCCGGCTGCCGGGTACATCCCCGGCCGCTCGATCGTCCTCGTCCGCAACCCCGCGTGGGACCCCGAGACGGACGACCTCCGTCCCGCCTATGCGGAGCGGATCGAGACCGCGATCGGTGGCGAGGTCGAGGACCTCTACACGCAGGTGAGCACCGGCGACCTGGACTTCGTCGCCGATGCGGCACCGCCGGCGAACGTGCTCAAGGACTACGCCACGAACCCCGACCTGCAGAGCCTCCTCTTCATCCACCCGCAGAACGCGGTGAGCTACACGTCGATGAACCTGGGCATCCCGCCCTTCGACGACGTGCACGTCCGCAAGGCGGCCAACTGGGCCTGGAACAAGGCCGGAGGTCGTCAGATCGCGGGTGGTCCGCTGGTCGGAGTGAACGCCGGGCACATCTTCCCGGACGGCCTGCTGGGCAACGTCCTGAAGGACTACAACCCGTACGCGACGCCGGACGACTCGGGTGACGTCGAGCAGGCGAAGACCGAGATGGCTCTGTCGAAGTACGACTCGAACCAGGACGGCGTCTGCGACGCGCCCGAGTGTCAGAACATCCTGGCGCTCACCTCCACGACCTCGCCGGCGCCCAAGATCGCCGCCCTCGTCAAGGAGACCCTCGCGGCGATCGGGCTCGAGATCGACGTAAAGGCGCTGTCGACCACCACGATGTACGCGAAGTGCAACAACCTGCCCGAGGCCGTGCCGATCTGCCTCTCTGTCGGCTGGATCCAGGACTATCCCGACGCCTACACGTTCGGCCCGCCGCTGTTCGGCGGTTCGGACTTCGGGGCGCTCTACCCCGGGTGCTGCAACTACGACGCCTTGGGGGCCACGTCCGAGGAGCTGAAGGGGTGGGGCTACTCGGTCACCTCGGTCGATAGCGTCGACGACAAGCTGTCGGCGTGCTCGGCGATCGCCGTGGGTGACGAGCGGACGCAGTGCTGGGCCGACCTCGACAAGTACCTGATGGAAGAGGTCGTGCCGTGGGTGCCGCGGACGTTCACGAACTCGACCGAGATCGTGTCGGCGAACATCGTCAACTACAGCTACGACGAGTTCGGCGGCATGGCGGCGTTCGACCACTTGGCGACGAGCAACTCCTAGTCGCGGAGCGGTCGGAGGAACCACGAACGGGGGGCGGGCGACCGCCCCCCGTTCGCGTGTCCGGGTCGGTGGGTCGATGCGCGGTGCGGTTCAGCCGCCGATCATCGACATGCTGCGCGCGGGCTGCACGAAGTCGGCGTGATCGATCCGGTGGCCCGACCACTTTCGCCACACGTCGCGACGGATCAGCGCCTCGAGCTCCTGGTCGGAGGCACCCTCGCGCATCGGCCCGCGGAGGTCGGTCTCCTCGAGCGCGAACAAGCACGATCGCACCTGCCCCTCGGCCGTGAGTCGCAGGCGGTTGCAGGTGTCGCAGAACGGCTCGGTCACGGCGGCGATAACGCCGATCCCACCGCGCTCACCGTCGGCGAACCGATATGACGTGGCGGGCTCCGCCCCTCGGGTCGCGGCCTCGAGCGGGTACGTGGCATCGATCGTCTCGAGGATGCGTGCCGCGGGCACCACCTTCGCGCGTTCCCATGCGCGCTCGGCATCCAGCGGCATGTACTCGATGAACCGCACCTCGTAGCCCGTGTCACGGGACCAACGCGCGAAGTCGACGACCTCGCCATCGTTCGTGCCCCCGATCACCACGACGTTGATCTTGATCGGCGTGAGCCCCGCGGCCTCGGCCGCCTTCAGGCCGGACAGCACCTTGTCGAGCGCGTCGCGGCGGGTCATCTCCTTGAAACGGTGGCGGAACAGGGAGTCGCAGGACACGGTGGCGCGGTCGATCCCCGCCTCGGCAAGTGGCGCGGCGAGGGTGTCGAGTAGCACGCCGTTCGTCGTGAGCGACATGTCGAGTTCGGGCCCGACCTCGCGGAACATCCTCACCAGGATCGGAAGGTCCGCGCGGACGAGCGGCTCGCCGCCGGTCACCTTGATCGATCGGACCCCGAGCCCCACGAAGATCGACAGCACCCTCGTCAGCTCTTCGAACGACAAGATCTCGTCCTTCGGAAGCCAGGCGAGCCCTTCGGCGGGCATGCAGTACGTGCAGCGGAAGTTGCACCGATCGGTGACCGAGACCCGCAGGTCGTTCGCCGCGCGGCCGAACGTGTCGACGAGCGGGCCTTCGGAGGGGGCAGGTTCGGTCGGTGGCAGCCAGGTCATAGGACGCCCAGCGTACCCCTCCCTGTGAGAACGGACTATGGGAGCATCCTGACTGGCCGTGACCGGCCTCCCCGGACCCGGAGCTCGTTCTGGCACGATAGGCACCATGGATGGTCTGACCGCAGCCGTCGTCACGGTCTCAGACGGGGTCACCCACGGCACACGGGAGGACGCCTCGGGCGACCTCGCCGAGGCGATGCTCAACGAGGTCGGATTCGAGGTGCGCCGCCGCGTCGTCGTGCCCGACGAGCGTCCCGATATCGAATCGACCCTGGAGTCGCTTTCGGGTGCGCCCGGGCTCATCGTGACGACGGGCGGAACTGGGTTCGGGCCGCGGGATGTCACGCCCGAGGCCACGCGAGCCGTGATCGATCGCGAGGCCCCCGGCCTCGCCGAGGTCATGCGGGCGGCTGGGCTGGTGGCCACCCCGATGGCGGCGCTCTCTCGCGCGGTCGTGGGGAGCCGAGGGGCGACCCTGATCGTGAACCTCCCCGGGTCGCCCAATGGCGTGAGGGAATCTCTCGAGGCGATCTTGCCGGTCTTGCCGCACGCGGTGGGGCTGCTCGGCGGCGCCACGGGAGCGCATCCGACCGGCCACGCAGGCACCTCTCCTTCTCCGACTTCGGTGAAGGAAGAGGAGCCGGGCGACGCCACCGAGCGGAGGGCCGGTGCCTCGGTCGAGGCCACCGCGGTGAAGGTGATCGGCGATCCCCCCTGCCGCGTGGGTGCGCGGATGACGATCGAGGCGGCGGGCCCGGTGCGCGGCACACTCGGGTGCGCCGAGTTCGACGCCGAAGCGGTGACGGCCGCGGCTGAGGTGGCGGTCTCCGGCGAGCCCGAAACACGTGTGCTCCACCACGACCTGGGTGACATCGAGGTGTACTTCGAGCCGGTCCGGCAGGCGCCGCGCGCGGTGATCGTCTCGGCCACCGACGTAGCGCGCCTGCTGGTGGGGCATCTGCGGGCGCTCGGATTCGCTCCGCTCCTCGTGGAGCCGCGCCGCGAGCGGCTGCTCGCGGGGGAGAGCTCGCTCGCCGCGTTGGACGATGTCGCGGTGATCGAGGGCGACATCGTGCTCCTCACCGACCACGACGCCCCGGGCGTCACCGAAGCCCTGGCCGCCGCCCTGCGCTCGCCGGCCCGATTCATCGGCGTGATGGGCTCGCGGCGACACGTGGGGCACTACGTGGAGGAGCTGCGTGCCCTCGGCTTCGGCGATGACGAGCTCGCACGGATCCGCTCGCCGCTCGGCCTCGACCTCGGGGGTCGCCGGCCCGAGGAGATCGCCCTCTCGATCGCGGCGGGGATCGTCGCCGACGCCCACGAACGCGACGGCGGGTGGCTCGACCGATGATGGCAACGCCCGCCGCCGGGCCCGGGGCCTGAGTGGCGCGCGACGCACGGCGTCGCGCCGGTACCGAGCTCTCGGCATTCGTCGCGCTCGCGGCCTCGGTGTGTGCGCTTGCGGTCGCCGCGACCCGGCCGCCGCCCGCGCCGGTCGATCCGGCCTCGCTCCCGCCTAACGTGATCCTGATCCTCAGCGACGATCAGACGTACGACAGCCTTCCCTCGCGTCCGGCTGCGATGCCATGGCTCCAGTCCGAGATCTTCCGTCCGGACGGACACTGGCTCTGGTTCCCGCAGGCCTACCTCAGCACCCCGCTCTGCTGCCCTTCGCGGGCCACGATCCTCTCGGGCGGCTACGCGCACCACACCGGAGTCGAGGGGAACGGCGACGGCGTGAACTTCGACGAGACCGACACCCTCGCGACCCGCCTCGATGACGCGGGCTACGAGACCGCCCTGGTCGGGAAGTACCTGAACGAATACCCGTGGGCGCGCGGTCCCTACGTCCCACTCGGGTGGGACCGATGGGTGGGCAAGCGCAACACCGACAAGGGCACCACGTACGAGAGCTACAACCTGATCGACCAGGGAGTACCCCTCTTCGTGGGCGACTATCCGGGCGGCTACGCAACCGACCGGCTCGGCGAGTACGCGGTCGATTTCTTGCGGGCCCAGCCGACCGACCGGCCGTACTTCCTCTTCTTCGCGCCCAGCGCCCCCCACTCCCCGTGGATCCCCGCGCGCCGCGACCGCGGGAGCTTCGCCGGCGCCCGCGTGCCGATGGCACCCCGCCGCGCGATGAACTCCGTCCGCGGCGCGCCGCCGTGGGTGCGCGACCTCCAGCCGATCGATGACCGGTTCGCGGTGCAGCTCGAGCGGTGGCGCCGACGCGAGTCCGAGACGCTTCTGTCGCTCGATGACACGGTGCGACAGATCGTCCAGGAGGTGCGGGACCGCGGAGAGCTCCGTCGCACCGTCTTCATCTTCATGACCGACAACGGGTGGTCGTTCGGCCAGCACCGGTGGGTGGGCAAGCGATGTGCCTACGACCCGTGTATCCGCACGCCGCTCGCGATCCGCTCGCCGTGGGCCGATGCCGCGACCCTGGACCAGGTGATCTCGAACGTGGACATCGCGCCGACGATCGCCGAGCTCGCGGGCACGACGGCGCCGCTCGCCGACGGTCTCAGCCTGGCCCCGCTCGTGCTGGGCGAGACGTCCGAAGGAGCCACGGGCGCGCGGGACGGCATCCTGATCGAGTGGGCGGGCGACGCCGATGTGCCGCCGTGGCAGGGCGTCCGCACGGCGGACTACTCGTACATCGAGACGAAGGGCGGATCGGTCGAGCTGTATGACGTACGCGGCGCGCTCAGCCCGCCGGACCCATGGCAGCTCCACAACCACGCAGACGATCTTCGCTACACGCGGGTGCGCGCCGAGCTGGCCGCACGCCTCCAGGCCCTGCTCGGTGAGGGTGACGCGCAAGGGTAGACTCCTGCGTCGTGGAGCAACGACCCGGCCCCATCATCCGACCGGCCTCGCCGCGACGCCCTACGCGCCAGCAGGTCGCGAGGCGCCGGGCGTTCCTCGCCATCGTGGTGGTCGTCGCGCTCTTCCTCGTCTGGCAGTTCTGGCCGGCCAGGGGAACGGGAACCGACGCGGCCAGACCCTCCAAGCCCGGCAAGGGCAACGGCCAGGGCAGCGGGAACGGCCACGTCGGCGTGATCGTGCCCGGCGACAACCCGATCGAGCACGTGATCTTCATCGTCAAGGAGAACCGGACCTTCGACCACTACTTCGGCGCCTATCCGGGCGCCGACGGCGCGACCGAGGGCAAGACCCTCGAGTGCACCGACAGCGGGTGCGTCCCCGGGCCGACCGTCCCGCTCAAGCCCGCCCCCTATATCCAGCCACACGACATCACCCACGGGTTCGCGTCGGGGCTGTACGCGATCAACGGCGGGGCGATGAACGGGTTCAACATCATCGGCGAAGGCCAGGACCTCTCGGGCTACGTGCAGCATTCGCGCAAGACTCTGCCCAACTACTGGGCGTACGCCGACCGGTTCGTGCTCGCCGATCGCTTCTTCACCTCGATGTACGGCCCCACGTTCCCCGAGCATCTCTACACGGTGGCGGCGCAGTCGAACGGCGTGGTCGACAACAAGACGAACGCAGACACCACCGGCAACTACTGCGACGACCCCCTCGAGTACACGAAGCGGTTCCCGATCAGCGAGCTCACGGGCGACGACATGTCGCGGATCATGAAGCTCGAGGACGACATCACGGCGCAGGTTCCGGACCAGCTGATCAGCATCGCGAACTACTGGGAGGACACGCGCACCTGCTTCAACATCAAGGTGCTGCCCGACAAGCTCGAGGCCGCGGGCGTCAGCTGGAAGTACTACGCGAAGCCCGACGTGTGGATGAACGGGCTGCAGTCGATCCGTCACGTCCGCTTCGGGCCGATGTGGGGCAAGGTCGTGGACCCCGAGACCTTCATCTCCGACGTCGGGTCGGGCGACCTGCCGGCCGTCTCATGGCTGATCCCACCGGAGGGCCTGAACGAGCACCCGGGTGAGGGCGTCAACGTCTGCGCGGGCGAGAACTGGACCGTCGAGCAGATCAACGCAGTGATGAAGAGCGACCTGTGGGCCTCGACGGCGATCGTGCTGGTGTGGGACGACTTCGGAGGCTTCTACGACCATGTGAAGCCGCCGCACTACGACATCATGGGCCTCGGACCGCGCACGCCGGCGTTGATCATGTCGCCGTGGGGCCGGCAGGGCGATAACCCCGAGGGCGGCTACATCGACCACACCACGTACGAGTTCTCGTCGGTGTTGAAGTTCATGGAGGAGCTGCACGGTCTGAAGCCGCTCACCGAACGTGACGCACAGGCGAACCCGCTGCGCGGCGCGTTCGACTTCACGCGGGAGCCGCGGCTCGACCCGTTGATCTTGCAGCCCCGCGACTGCCCGTCGTCGTAGCGGCCCGGCTCAGCCCGCGGCCGGCTCGACCCAGCCTACGTCGGGCAGGCCCGTCTCGACCTGCTCGCGCCAGAAGGTCTGCCCATCCTCGGGCAGGGTGTAGATCGGGTCGAAGTACACGTACTCGCGGTCTAGGGCGGTGGGATCGTCGAACTCGATACCGGTGCGATAGTTCTTCGTCCAGGTCGAGATGCCCTTGGTGCGATCGTAGTCCTTCAACATGTGGACCCAGCGCTTGCCCACGAAGGGCACATCGCAGATCACGCGCGGGGTCGCGAACCCCGGCATGTACCCCAGAAGCGCGAACTGCAGGTCCTGCGCCTCGCCCACGGAGGTCCGCCAATGCTCGGCGTTGGGGATCATGTCGCACATGTAGAAGTAGTACGGCATGATCTTCGCGTGATCGAGGAGCATGAAACACAGCTCCAGCAGATCGCCGGGTGAGGTGTTCACCCCTCGCAGCAGCACCCCCTGGTTCCGGACGTCGCGGAACCCCGAGTCCAGCACCATGCGGGCCGCCTTGCCAACGAGAGGCGTCACCTGCTGCGCGCAGTTCACGTGGGTGTGAACCGCGATGTCGACGCCGCGGTCGACCGCCGTCTCGCCCATCCGGGCGAAGGCCGCCTTCACGTCGTCCTGCAGGAAGTGCTGGGGGATCCCCATCAAGCCCTTGGTGGCGAGGCGGATGTCGCGGATGTTCTCGATGTCGAGGAGCTTCATCACGAAGTCCTCCAACCGCTTGATCGGGACGTTCGCCATGTCGCCGCCCGAGACCACGACGTCGCGCACCTGCGGGGTCTTCCTCAGGTATTCGAGCATCAGTTCCCAGCGCTCGTTCTGCTTGATCTCGAACTTGTACTTGAGCACCTGCAGCGTGTCGTTGCCCACGAGGTCCATGCGCGTGCAGTGCCCGCAGTACTGCGGGCACGTGGGGATCAGTTCGGCGAGCACCTTGGTGGGATAGCGGTGGGTGAGCCCCTCGACCGCCCACATGTCCGCCTCGTGGAGCGAGTCCCGTGAGGCCATCGGGTGGCTCGCCCACTCGGTCTCGCGATCGGAGAAGGCCGGCGCCATGTAGCGCCGGACGCGGTCGGCGCGCAGGGCGCCCTCCTCCATCGTGTTGATCATCTGCGGTGGGAGCAGCATCGACATCGTGGCGCGTTCCTGCTGGTCCCGCTCGATGTCGGCGAGGAGGTCGTCGGTGAGGAAGTCGCCGAGGGCCTCCTTGAACTCCTTCAGGTTCTTGACCGAGTGGGCGCGCTGCCACTGCGCGTTCTCCCACTGCTCCTTCGTCACTTCTCGATAGCCTGGGAGCCGGGTCCAATCGGGCTCGACGTAGGCGCGCTCCAGCGGATAGTGGAACGGCTGGTCCTCGGCGGCGTGGGCATGTGCCTCTCGATGGGCCGGTCGATCGGTCGAGGTCGTCCGCAGGGACTCCAAGCTCATGTGCGCACCTCCACGGGGCTCATCGGCCGTCCGCGGAGACGCCTCGAGGACGTCATGGCACGCGGACCGGACGGTCAACGGTGAAACTCAAGCATACCCGGCGGACGTCCGGCTGAACCATGGATCAACCGAAGGATGTTCGGTGGGTGGCTCCTAGCGCCGGCCACGTCCGCGTCCGCCCTGCTGGGCCCCGTCACGCCGTGGTCGGCGCTCGATCCGGACCTCGGGGACCTGCTTGGGCAGGCGTGCGCGCATCGGGGCGTGGCCCGTGCGCTCGAACCGAACCATGATGTGGTCGGGGAACTGGTGGCGGTCGGTCTCGCGCCACCCCGCGGCGACCAGGTGCTTCAGCCGGTGCCCGGCGGTCTTGCGGAGCTTGTCCGTGCCAGGCACGCGGACGTATAGACGCTCGTGGGTGACTTCCTTGTAATCGGCCATCGTCGCAACAGGGTAGCAGGGCGGCGGAACCTCCCGGCGGCCGGCCCCACCGCTTCAGGCCCCCCTCGACCCCGCCGATACCGGGGGAAGGATGGGGGTTCCATCGAGCGGTGGTAACGCCGTGCCGGCCGCGATCGCCTTCGCCACCGAGCGTCTGCTCGGCGACGAGGCCTGGTCTGAACGGCTCGAGGAGGTGCTCGCGCACCTCGGCGCTGCCGCGGGCGCCGACCGGTTGAGCTGCTACCGGAACGTGCGTGACCCAGCCGGGCGGCTCTGGATGGATCTGTTCGCCGAGTGGGATGCCCCCGGTGTCCCCCCGGTCTTCGAGAACCACGGGAACCACCTCCATCCGTTCGCGCCCGATTTCGGCCGTTGGATCGAGGTGCTCTCCCGCGGAGACTCTGTCAGCGGCGTTGTGGCCGAGCTCCCCGAGGCCGAGCGGGCCGTGCTCGAGGGCGAGCAGGTCGTCTCGGTCCTGGCTGTCCCGGTGCACAACGCCGGGGAGTGGTGGGGGTTCCTCTCGTTCGACGATTGCCACCGTCCGCGCCGGTGGACCGAGATCGAGAGCGACGCGCTCCGCGCCGTGGCCGGCGCCCTAGGGGGCGCGCTCCACCGAGACCTCGCGGAACAGACCCGCCGGTTCACCGAGGAACAATATCGCTCGATGGTCGAACGGGGTCCGGCGGTCACCTACATCGACGGACCCGACGAGACGGCGTCGACGATGTTCATCAGTCCCCAGGCCGAGATGCTCCTCGGATACACCTCGGAGGAGTGGACCTCGGATCCCGAGCTGTGGCCTCGTCTGCTTCACCCCGACGACAAAGCTCGCGCCTTGGCGGAGAACGAGCGGCACAACGAGACGGGAGAGCCCTTCCGCCTGGAGTACCGGATGTTCCACAAGGACGGGCACGTGGTCTGGGTGCACGACGAGGCCTCGATCGTCCGCGACGACCGCGGCACGCCTCGCTTCTCGCACGGCGTGATGATGGACATCTCCGAACGCAAGGAAACGGAAGACCGGGTGGCGTTCCTCACCTACCACGACTCCCTAACCGGGCTGCCGAGCCGGTCGATGTTCGAGGAACTGCTTGAGCTCTCGATCGCGCGCGCGCGGCGCCACGATGGTGCCGTCGCGATCCTTTGCGTCGACCTCGACGACTTCCGGCTCGTGAACGACTCGCTCGGCCACCACCAGGGCGACGCCCTCCTGAAGATGGTGGCCGACCGCCTCCGTGAGGCCACGCGTGAGACCGACCTCGTCGCCCGGCGCGGTGGGGACCAGTTCCTGCTGCTGCTCTCGGACCTCGAACGCGAGGGTGCGGGCGAGATGGACGCCGCGATCTTGCGGGCCGAGGGCGCGGCGCAGCGCGTCCAGGAGGTGCTCACGGCACCGTTCGTCGTGGCCGGGACCGAGCTGTACGTCTCGGTGAGCATGGGCATCAGCCTCTTCCCGCAGGACGCCGATGACGCGGGAGCGTTGCAGCGCAACGCCGAAGCGGCGATGTACGAGAGTAAGAAGGCGGGTCCGTCCGGGTACGTGGTCTCCTCGCGCGGGGCGCTCGATTCCGGGGCGAAGCTGCAGTTCGTCACGCGGCTCCGCAAGGCGGTCGAGAGCCAGCGTTGGACCCTCCACTACCAGCCGATCGTGGAGCTCGAGACCGGCGCGATGCGCGGCGTCGAGGCGCTGATCCGGTGGATCGAACCCGACGGGACCATGGTGCCGCCCAACGAGTTCATCCCACTCGCCGAGGAGCTGGGTCTGATCGAGCTGATCGGCGATTGGGTGGTCCGCGAGCTCGTGTACCAGGCGAAGGCATGGCGGGAGCTCGGCATGCAGCTGGAGATCGGATTCAATCTGTCGCCGCGCCAGTTCTGGCAGCCCGGCCTCGCCCAGCGGATCCTGCGCCAGATCACCGAGGGCGGGATCGATCCGTCGACGGTGCTGGTCGAGATCACGGAGACCTCCGCGATGATGGACCCCGACCGCGCACAGCAGGTGCTGTGGGACCTGCATGCAGGCGGTCTTCGCATCGCGATCGACGACTTCGGGACCGGCTATTCGTCGCTCTCGCGGCTCCGCGAGATGCCGGTCAACGTGCTGAAGATCGACCGGTCGTTCGTGAGCGGCGTCGACCAGGATCCCCAGGCGGCGAGCATCGTCTCGGCGTTCCTCGAACTTTCGCGCGGCCTCGAGATGGAGACGCTCGCCGAGGGGATCGAGACCGAGGGGGAGCTCGCGTTCCTACGGGAACACGGCTGCAAGCTCGGCCAGGGATTCCTGTTCGCCCGGGCCGTGCCGCCCGAGGAGATCATCGCGTTCGCGTTCGGCGGCCTGCCGCTTCCCGCGGGGATGCGGGCCGCCGGGTCGAGCGTGGTGCGTTAGTCCTCCGCGACCACCCCGGCGCCGAACCGCACCGCTTCAACGATCGCATCGGCGTCGATCCCTGCCCACTCGCGGAGCTCGTCTGGCGTGCCGGAGCCCGGCATGTCGCGGACGGCCAACTTCGTGACGCGGCCGGAGAGCGCACCGGACGCTGCGAGCGCGTCCAGCACCGCGTCGCCCAGGCCACCCTCGACCCGGTGATCCTCGACGACCACGAGATGGCCGGTCGCCCCCATCGCGTCGCGCAGCGTCGCCCCATCGATCGGCTTCACGGAGTAGGCGTCGATCACGCGTACACGCACGCCCTCACCCGTTAGCCGGTCGGCGGCCGCTAGGCACTGCACGAGCGTGACGCCCGCGCCCACCAGGGTGGCGACGTCGCCGTCGGAAGACCGGAGGATCTTGCTCCCACCGATCGGGAACTCCTCGTCGGGCCCGTACAGACAGGGGGTCTTCTCGCGGGTGGTCCGCAGGTACGAGATCCCGTCGAGGTCGCACATCGCCGTCACGAGCTTCACGGTCGAATGGCCGTCGGCCGGGTACAGCACGGTGGAGCCGTTCAGTGCGCGGAAGAAGGCGAGGTCCTCCACGGCCATCTGCGACGGTCCGTCCTCGCCGATCGAGATACCGGCGTGCGACCCGCAGATCCGCAGGTCGGCGCGGCTGATCGCGCCCATCCGGATGGCGTCGGCGGCGCGGGTGAGGAATGCACCGAACGACGCGGCGAACGCCGTCTTCCCGAGGGCCTGCAGCCCGGTCTGGGCGCCGATCATGCACTGCTCCGCGATGTAGAGCTGGATGAACCGCTCGGGGGCGACCGCCTCGAAGTCCTCCGTGTGGGTCGAGTTGCCCACCTCGCCGTCGAGCACCACCAGGTCGGGCCGGTGGCCCGCCAGCCACGCGAGCGTCTCGCCGAACGCCTTGCGGGTCGCGATGCCGTCGGGGTACGTGGGGGCGGCCGCCGCGTGCAGCTCGCCGGTCATGAGCGGCTTGTGGTCCTCGTGCATCGGTGGGGTGACCACGATCGACCGGATCCCGCCCAGCTCCTCGATCGCGGCGCCCTCCTGGTCGGCGGGGACCGGCTTGCCGTGCCACCCCTCCTTGTTCGCGAGGAACGACACGCCGTGGCCCTTCTCGGTGCGGGCGATGATCAGCGTTGGGCGATCGTCGGCGACGGCCGCGGTGTACGCGTGGTCGATCGCGGCGACATCGTGGCCGTCGATCTCGATCGAGGACCAGCCGAACGATGCCGCACGTCGGGCGAACAGATCTGCCTGCCACTCATGCATCGTGGGGCCGCGTTGCCCGAGGCGATTCAGGTCGAGGATCGCGGTGAGCGCGCCGACCTCGTGATAGGACGCCGCCTCCATCGCTTCCCACACGGAGCCCTCCGCCATCTCGGAGTCACCGAGCAGCACCCAGACGCGGCTGGGCGCTCCGTCGAGCCGCATCGCGAACGCCATGCCGAGCCCGACGGCGAGCCCTTGGCCGAGGGATCCGCTCGCGACGTCGATCCAGGGCAGCTCCCGCACGGGTGCAGGGTGTCCCTGGATCGGCGAGCCCATCTTCCGGAGAGAGAGCAGCTGCTCGTCGTCGATCGCGCCGACCGCCTTGAGCGCGGCGTAGAGCGCGGGGGCCGCGTGACCCTTCGACATCACGAATCGGTCGTTCGCGACGCTGCGGGGGTCGGCGACGTCGGTCCGCAGGTGGTCGGCGTACAGGACGGCCAGGAGGTGGGCGCACGATAGGGACGAGGTGGGGTGACCGGATCCGGCGGCGGTGGTGCAGCGGATGCTGTCGACCCCGATCTGCGCGGCGAGGTCGTTCCAGAGCTGGATGCGGTCGTCCATCGTTCTCCCCGTGTCGTGTCCCGTGGCGGCGCCCCAGCCTACCGCCGACGTCCGGCTCCTACCGGGGCCGAGGGCGGCTGCGGTACCGTCGGTGGCGACGATGAGCGGCGAGCCCACCCCGATCGACCTGCGGATCGCCGGCACCGAGGGACATCGGCCGGTGTTCCTGGGGCTGGCGGGCGACAGCGCCTCCGGTAAGAGCACGCTGTCGCGCGGGATCGAGTACATCCTGGGCGTCGAGCGAGTGCGACGTGTGTGCACCGACGACTACCACCGACACGACCGTGAGCAGCGGGTGGCGCTCGGGATCACCCCGCTGGCGCCTGAGGCGAACCGGATGGACCTGATGGCGACTCACCTCCGTTCCCTCGCGGACGGGCGCCCCGTCACGAAGCCCACGTACGATCACCTCACCGGCACCTTCGGTCCCCAGGAGGTCGTGGAGCCTGGCGAGGTCGTGATCGTTGAGGGGCTCCTTCCTCTCGCCGACCGCGGCACCCGCGACACGCTCGACGTCGGCGTGTATCTCGAGCCAGAGGAGCGGCTCCGCCGGCGGTGGAAGCTCGAGCGCGACGTCTTCGAACGGGGCTACTCGCCGAGGGAGGTCGTGGCCGAGCTCGAGCGCCGCGAGCCCGACGCCGCGGAGCACATCCTGCCCCAGCGCGACCTCGCCGACATCGTCGTTCGCTTCCACCGCCGCCCGGACGCCGAGGACGACGAACACCTGTCGGCCCGGCTCACGGTGCGCCCGACACTTCCGTACCCGGGGTTCCGCGAGCTGATCGGATCGCTTCGGGGCCGTGGGCTCGAGCCGATCCGATGGTCGACGGCGACCGATCGCCGGGGCCCGATGAGCCTGCTCGACATCGACGGAAACTGCCCCCCCGACCTGGGCGAGGAGATCGAGGACGTGATCTGGTCGTACCTGCGTCCCGACGACCGGATGCGATGGGAACGGATCGGCGTCGTGCGGCATCCGGAGCACGGTGAACGCCGGTCCGAGGCGCTCGCGCTCTCCCAATTGCTGATCGTCGCGCATCTGGTCGGGGCGTTCGACGGCGCCTTCGACATGTAGTCTCGTTCGGAGTATGACCTCGAAACTGCCCTCGTTCCGCGACCTCGGTGTCTCCGACGCCGTCATCGACGAACTCGCCGCCCGGGGCATCGAGGCGCCGTTCCCGATCCAGGCGATGGTGATCGAGGACGCGACGGAGGGCCGCGACACCCTCGCGAAGTCGAAGACGGGTTCGGGCAAGACGCTGGGTTTCGCGATCCCGATCGTCGAACAGCTCGACCCCGACGCCCAGCGGCACCCCGAGGCGCTCGTGTTGGTGCCGACCCGCGAGCTCGCTACCCAGGTCAAGGACGACTTCACCGGGATCGCGAAGGCGATGCGGCTGCGTGTCAAGGCCGTCTACGGCGGCACGAACGTGAAGGAACAGGCGAAGGGCGCCGACAAGGCCCACATCTTGATCGCGACGCCGGGGCGGTTGGACGACCTCGTGGAGCGCCGGCTCGTGGACCTGGGCGCCGTCCGGATCTTCGTGCTCGATGAGGCGGACCGGATGCTCGACATGGGGTTCCAGCCGCAGGTCGACCGCATCGTCCGCTATCTCCCGAAGGATCGTCAGACGATGTTCTTCTCGGCAACCCTCGACGGTGCGGTCGGGCGGATCGCCGCGGTCTACACGCGCAACCCGGTCCGCCACGAGATCGAGTCCGAGGGCCAGACCGTCGAGGAAGCCGACCACCGCTTCGTGCCGGTGGACGCCCACGGCAAGCTCGCGATGCTGATCGAGCTCGCGCGCGCAGAGGAGGAGACCGGGCTCACGCTCGTGTTCGTGAACACGAAGCGCCACGTCGAGACGCTCGCACGACAGCTCCGGAACGAGGGCGTGCCGACCGTCACGATGCACGGGGACATGACCCAGCAGGCGCGCGAGAAGGCCCTCCAACGTTTCGAGGACAAACACGTGGGCGTCCTGATCGCGACCGACGTCGCGGCGCGCGGCCTCGATCTCGACGACATCACGCTCGTGGTCAACTACGACCCACCCCAAGACGACAAGGGGTACGTGCACCGCGTGGGACGCACGGCGCGAGCCGGGCGTGCCGGCGTGAGCGTCACCTTCGTGACGCCCGATCAGCTGGGCGACGTCAGCCGGATGGCGGCGCGGCTCGATCTCCACGAGGAGTTCGAGCTCGAGGGGATGAAGGTCGCCCCGCCCCGCACGGTGTTCAGTGGCAGCACCCGTGGCCGCCGCAGCGGCCTCAGCCGCCCGAAGCGCCGGCGCTAGGCGTGCTGCTCGCCGTCGATGACGGTAAGCGTGCTGCGGCGGTGGAGCGCCAAGATCTCCTCCGGCGGCACCGGCCTCGAGAAGAAGTACCCCTGGCCCAGCTCGCAGCCTCGATCGGCGAGGAACCGCCATTCGGCCTCGGTCTCGATCCCCTCCGCGAGCGGCGTCATCCCGAGGTTCGAGGCCAGCGTGATCATGGCCGAGATCATGCTTCCCGCGTTCTGGTCCTTGTCCACATCGCGGACGAATCCTCGATCGATCTTCAAGATGTCGACCGGCATATCGCGCAGCCTCGACAGGGACGAGTATCCGGTGCCGAAGTCGTCGATCGCGAGACGGAGGCCCCGATCGTGCATCTCCCTGAGGATCTCGATGGTGCGGTCGGGGTCGGTCATGGCGGTGGATTCGGTGATCTCGACGGTGATCCTCGTGGGATCCATGCCCGCGACCACGATCGGCGAGACGATCTTGTCGACGAGGTCGGGCTGCCACAGCTGCCTCGGCGACAGGTTGAACCCCACCTCGAGCGTGAGGCCCTCGGCGCGCCACATCGCGTCCTGCCGGCAGATCTCCTCGAGGACCCAGTCGCCGATCGCCTCGATCAGTCCCATCTCCTCGGCGAGCGGGATGAACTCGCCAGGGGGCAGCAGCCCACCGCTCGGCTCCGGCCAGCGGATCAAGGCCTCGACCCCGAACATCGTCCCCGTCGCGAGCGCGATCAGCGGCTGGTAGTGCAGCTTCCACTGCTTCTGTTCGACCGCCCTGCGGAGGCGGGTCGAGAGCGAGAGCCGCGTCATCGCGTCGGCGTCGTCGGCGGTGTGCACGACGTACCCGCCGGGGCCGGCCTTCTTGCTCCGGAACATCGCGGTGTCGGCGTTCTTCATCAGCTCGATCGCGCCGTCGGCGTCGACCGGGAAGACGCTGATCCCGGCGCTCGCCGTGAGATAGAGCTCGGTGTCGCCGACCCGGAACGGGTCCCTGAGGGCGTGCTCGACCCGGACGGCGATCGATTCGGCGACGATCGACGCACCATCTTGTCCGCCTGGCATGGGCGGCGTGCGATCGATGTCGGCGAGCAGCAGCAGGAACTCGTCGCCGCCGGGACGCGACACGAGGTCGGTGTCGCGGATCGCGTACCGCAGGCGCTCGGCGAGCTGCTCGATCAACGCGTCCCCGGCCTCGTGCCCGAGGGAGTCGTTCACGAGCTTGAAGTTGTCCAGGTCGATCGAGACCACCGCGACCCCGAGGTCGTTCCGTCGCGCGCGAGCGAGCGAGAGCCCGAGCAACTCGTCGAACATCGCGCGGTTCGGCAACCCCGTGAGCTTGTCGTGGTACGCGAGATAGGCGATCTGCGCCTCTGCGGCCTTGCGCTCGGTGATGTCGAGCATCACGCCTTGGATCAGCTGGGGACGCCCCTCCGCATCCGGCAGCACGATCGCGGAGTCGCGGAACCACACGACCTGCCCGTCCCGGCCGACCAATCGGTACTCGAAGACGAACGGCTCACCCGACGCGCGGCCTCGGAGATACGTGGCGACCGCCTCGTCGCGATCCTCCGGGTGCAGCAGGGTGGCCCACAGGTCGGGGTCGCCGATGTACTCCTCGGGTGAGACACCGAGGAGCTCCTGGATCTGCGGGCTCACGTAGCTCGAGCTCATGTGCTCGTCCGCGAGGTCGACGTACACGATCGCCGGGATCTGCTCCACGAGCGCCCCGTACTTCGTCTGCGTCTCCTCGAGTTCGCGGCGGGCGAGCGTCAACTCCGTCACGTCGAGCATCAGCCCGAGCCAGTAGAGGGGTGCGCCGTCCTCGTCCCGGATGAGGACGGAGTCCTCTCTGATCCAGCGCATGCGGCCGTCCCGATGGAACGCCCGGTACTCCAGGCAGAAGGGCTCTCCGGTCGCGATCGATCGCTCGCTTTCGGCGACGACGCGCTCGAGATCGTCGTCATGGACCGCTTCCTGCCAGACCATGAACCGGCTGCGCCATTCATCACGCGCGATGCCGAGGAGCTGCTCGATCGCAGGGCTCACGTCCACCATCGTGTCGTCGCCGACCCTGTCGAGGTAGATCACGGCCGGCAGCCGGTCGACCAGCCCGTGGTAGCGGGCCAGGAGGTCACGGTATCGCGCCTCCAGTGGGAGGCCGGGCAGGTCTGGGCCAGACGCGAAGAAGCCACCTTGGGCGGTCAAGGCGTCCGCGGCAGATGTCTCGTACTCGTTCAGCGTCAAGGGCCGGTACCTAACTGTCGGTAGACCCCTGAGTTGTCGGCTGCAGCGGAGCGGTTCTTGAACGCCGCTCAGGCGGGCACGCGGGCGCCCGCTCGTCGCTCGGTACCCGCGCTGCGGCCGTCGTTGCCCTAGCAGCCGGTCTCGTCGGGCAGGAGCGGCCGGAAGACGAGTCCGTACTTGACTCCCTCGCTCGTCCACGGGGTGAGCTCGTTCGCGCCCGCGGCAAGCGGCTGCAGGGTGTCGGTCCAGTCGGCTCCCGTGACTGCACCGCACCGATAGCCCGCGCCGGTGTCCTCGCCGAACGATGCGAGCGGGGGATCCAGAGGCCACGCGATCTTCGGCTGGGGAAGCTGGTCGTCGTGGCGGACGTCTCCGACGTAGACGCGGGCGCCCGAGGCGTCGTAGGTGGTCATCTCGCCGAGGGACCCCGCAGGCAGCCAGCTCTGGAGATCGCTCAGTTGCCGCACGAATGCGGAGAGCGCCTGGCGGGCGTCGAACTCATCCTTCGACATCCCCTGCGGGCGATCGCCTTCGAGGATCCCGAGCGCGTAGACGCCGAACGAGTGCGTGGCCCCGTTCACGGAGATCGTGAAGGTCGTGGTGGGGGCGTCCGCGATCAGCGTGCTTCCCATGTCGGTCATGGCCTGGTCGGTGTCCACGCCGGCATCGATCGCGGCCTGAAGGATCGCCTGTACGCCGTCCTCTGCGATCGGCTGCGTCTGCACGGACGGAAGCGCGGGGGGCGGGTAGATCTCGATCTGGGGTCCGGGGGTGATCAGGGATCCATCGCCGTAGAGGCTGAATTCGGGGAGCAGGCGGAGCTGATATTCCGGGGCGGTGAAGCCCCCGCCGGTCTCGACGCGCAGCACGAGCTGCCCCGCGCCGGTCGGGTGTTCGATCCCGCCACCGCCCGACGTGGTCGAGGAGGCGTCGGCGCACGCGGCGGATATGAGGGTCACGGTAGCGGCGGCAGCGATGGCGCGGAGCTTCATGGTGGATCCTCCTGTCGGTCGTTCCGGGTTCGACGCCCGTCGCGATGCGGGCGGTTCCCGCTGGGCGAACGAGCCTGCTGAACAGTTACGCTCGCACCGTGACGGCCACGATGCGAGCACTCCGCAAAACTGCCCGCGTGCCGGGCGCCGAACTCGTCGAGGTCCCGGTGCCCGAGCCGCGCGATGACGAGGTGCTGGTGCGGGTCCATGGCGCCTCGATCTGCGGGACGGATCTCCACATCTTCGACTGGAACGAGTGGGCCGAGCGCCGGATACCGCAGGTGCCGATGACGTTCGGCCATGAGGTGGCGGGGACCGTCGAGGCCGTGGGTGACGAAGTGCACCATCTCGAGCCAGGGGCGTTCGTGGCCGCGGAGACCCACATCGCTTGCGGGCACTGCTCGACGTGTCAGACGGGCCGCGCGCACATCTGCGAGAACCTCCAGATCCTCGGGGTTGACGTCGAGGGCGCGTTCGCCGACTACGTGGTGCTCCCGGCGCAGAATGCCTGGGTGGTCGGAGAAGGGATCGATCCCGATGCCGCGTCGATCATGGAACCGTTCGGCAACGCGGTGCACTCGGCCTTCGGCACCGGTGGTGGCGAGGACATCGCGACGAACGCGGTGGCCGTGATCGGCTGCGGCCCGATCGGGATGTTCGCCGTGGCGATCGCCCGGTCCCTGGGCGCGTGGAAGGTCGTGGCGATCGAGCCGAACGAGGCCCGCCGCGGGCTCGCCCAGACCATGGGGGCCGACGTCCTGGTGGATCCGTTCCTGGTGGACCCCGTCGAAGCCGTGATGGAGCTGACGAAGGGGACCGGGGCCGAGGTTGTCCTGGAGATGAGCGGGAATGCCCGTGCGATAGATCAGGGCACGAGGATGTTGGCGCGAGGGGGCCGCATGTCGCTGTTGGGGCTCCCCGACGGGAAGGTGACGCTCGACCTGAACGACCAGGTGATCTTCAAGGAGGCCCGGCTGCAAGGGATCACAGGTCGCGAGATGTTCCGCACGTGGCAGCAGACCACCACGCTCCTGTCCACCGGGCGCGTGGACGTCTCGCCGGTCATCACGCACCGCTTCCCGCTGGAGCGCTACGAGGAGGCGTTCGAGGTCACGGCGTCGGGCGCGTCGGGCAAGGTGATCCTCTTCCCGAGCGGCGGCCTGGCGCGCTAGAGGTACCCGGCGTCGGCCGCGCCGCGCCCGGTGGTGGTGCCCGGAGCGCCTGCCTCCGGCTCCCCGCTCACGACGAGGTCCACCCGGAACGGCAGGCGTTCCACCTCGGATCCGTCGATCAGGAGCGAGAACGCGAAGATCCCCGGCTCCGGGAACGAGAGGCCGTCGAGGTTCAGGGCCATCGGCACGGCCACCTCGAAGGACCCCTCGGGCGGCTTCTGGATCTGGAAGGACGCGTGCAACGCGAACCGCTGGGCTCCATCGGGATCCTCGAACAGGGTCAACGGTTGCTCGTGCGCGTCCAGCAGGGAGAGCTCGAGGTTGTGCTCGCCGTCGTCGCCCTCCTCCAGCGTCACGATCACGCCGATCCCCACGCGGTCGTGCCGTGCCGGGAACCCGCCGGCAGCGAGACGGTTCCACCCGGCGCCCAACACGTACAGCTTGCCGTCCACGGATTGGACGGAATCGGCGAGGAACGCGTGCACCTTCACACGGGCATCCTATCCAGCGCTCCGCGGTAGGGTTCGTTTCGTCGGCAACCGAGGAGACCGTCATGGGTGCGCTCGACTACCTGAAGGAAGAACTGGCGGCGCTGGATGCCGATGGCCTGCTGCTCCACCCGCGGACGCTCGAGGGGATGACGGGCGCGCGCGCCCGCTTCGATGGCCGCGACGTGATCAACCTGGCGTCGAACAACTACCTGGGACTCGCGAGTCACCCGCGCATGAACCGGGCGGCGGCCGATGCGGCGCTCCGGTTCGGCGCCGGCAGCGGCGCCGTCCGCACGATCGCCGGCACGATGTCGCTCCACCACGAGCTCGAGGAACGCTTCGCCGTCTTCAAGCACGCCGAGTCGGCGCTGATGTTCCAGTCGGGGTTCACGGCGAACGCCGGCACGGTGGCCGCGATCCTGTCGAAGGAGGACGTGATCGTCAGCGACCGCTTGAACCATGCCTCGATCATCGACGGCGCGCGGCTGTCGCGCGCCGAGATCGCCGTGTTCGATCATCGCGACGCCGACCATGCCGACCGGCTGTTGACCCAGACGGCCCGGCCGCGCCGCCACCAGCTGCTGATCACCGACGGCGTGTTCTCGATGGACGGCGACATCGCCCCGCTGCCCGACCTCGTGGAGGTCGCCGAGCGCCACGGCGCGATCATGATGATCGACGACGCCCACGCGAGCGGGGTCCTAGGCGCCGGGGGGGCCGGAACCGTCGACCACTTCGGCCTTCACGGGCGGGTCGACATCCAGGTGGGGACGCTCTCGAAGGCGATCGGGGTGCTCGGGGGCTTCATCGCCGGCGGGGCGCATCTGACCGAGTGGTTGCAGAACCGCGGCCGCCCCTTCCTGTTCTCGACGAGCGCGCCGCCGGCCGTCGTGGCCGCGTGCATCGAGGCGCTGGCGATCATCGACGACGAGCCCGAACGGCTCGCGCGGCTGTGGTCGAACACCGCCTCGCTCAAGGAAGGGCTGAGGGCGCTCGGCTTCGATATCGGCACCAGCGAGACGCCGATCACGCCGGTGATCACGGGCGAGGAGGAGGCCACCCAGACGTTCGCTCGGCGGCTCTTCGAGGAGGGCGTGTTCTGTCCCGCGATCGTGTTCCCCACGGTCGGCAAGGGACTGGCGCGCGTCCGCACGATCGTGACCGCGGACCACACCGAGGACGACCTCGCCGAGGCGCTCGAGACCTTCGGCCGCGTGGGCCGCGAGCTCTCGTTCATCTAGCGCCGCTCAGGCGGGAAGGCCGTACCTGGCCTGGAGCCCCGCGAGCAGCAGGTCGAGCCCGAACTCGAACTGCTCGTCTGGGTCACAACTCGCGAGATGGGGGAGCGCGGCGGCCACGCAGGGGAGCTGACCGGCGGCGAGCACGTGGGTCAACTGGTCCGGCGAGGGCGTGTCCTTCTCCATCGTGCCGCCGCCGAACATGCGGCCGCTCTCCATCATCACGAAGCCCATGATGTAGCCGCCCATCACGTTGAACACCTGCACGGCCTCGCGCTCGGTCATGCCCGCTCGCCCGATCGTGCGGAGGGCGAACTCCATCGGCATCAGGGCATCGAGGTCGGTCATCGGCTTCTGGCGCTCGGCGAACAGGGCCAGGACGTTCGGGTGGCTCTTGAGCATGCGGCGCCATTCGGATGCGCCGTGGCGCGTCGTGGTCACCCAGTCGCCTTCCTCGTCGGGGAAGCGGAAGTCGGCCATCACGCGACCGCAGATGCCGTCGAGAAGGTCCTCCTTGTCGGTGACGTGGTTGTAGAGGGACATCGCCTCGACGCCGACCTCGCGAGCGACCCGCCGCATCGTGACGGCCTCGACCCCTTCGGCATCCATGATCCGAAGCGCCGCGTCGATCACGCGGTCGCGGGTGAGACGCTCCCGGGGCTTGGTACTCGATCGGGTCGTGGCGGGCATATCCTCGTTCCGTTCCGGTTGACAACCTTACGATGTACGTCTATGTTCACGTACACCGTAAGCATACACCGTACGTCAACGTGGGCCGGCGATGCCGGCGGAGAAGGGGGGAACCCGGGATGAAGATCAATCCCGAGTCACTCGCGAGAGCGAGCAGCAGGCATCCGGGCAGGACCGTCGGGGTCTGGCTCTTGATCTTGGTGGCGGGGATCGCATCGCTGGCGACGCTGCTCGCAGGAGCGCTCACCACCGATTTCGACTTCACGAACACGCCAGAGGCCAAACAGGCCCAGCAGACACTGGAAGCACGCGGGCTCCAGGACGACTCGGTATCCGAGACGTTCATCGTGGCCGGGGAGGGCGCCGGCGCCGTGCAGGACCCCGCGTTCGTGGAGCGGGTGAACGGCCTGCTCAGCGGGCTGCAGGGGCTCGGCCCCGACGTCGTGGCCGCCGTCCCGCAGTCGTTCCCAGCGTCCTCGGAGGCGGCCGCCGATCCGCGGCTCGCCGCGCTCGGCCCGATCCCGTCCGAGGACGGCAAGGCCGTGCTCTTCTTCATGGTCTACGCGGGCGACATCGACGTGGCGACGGCGAACGTCACCCAGATCGACGCGCTCCGTGAGCAGGCGTCGGGCGACGGCGTCGAGGCCTACATGCTCGGCCAGGTGAGCTCCTCGGAGGACTTCAAGAAGATCTCCGAAGAGGACCTGCGCTTCGGCGAGGGCATCGGCATCTTGGCGGCGATCATCGTGTTGATCGTCGTGTTCGGATCGGTCGTCGCCGGCATCACTCCGATAGTCATGGGCATCTTCGCGATCGCCGTGACGCTCGGCCTCGTGGGGATGTTCGGTCAGCTCTGGAGCTTCAGCTTCTTCACTCCGAACCTGATCTCGATGATGGGCCTGGCCGTCGGGATCGATTATTCGCTGTTCATCGTGTCCCGCTACCGCGAAGAGCGGCAGCGCGGACGCGAGAAGATGGACGCGATCGCCGCCTCGGGTGCGACCGCCAACCGCGCGGTGTTCTTCAGCGGCATGACGGTTGTCCTCGCACTCGCGGGGATGCTCCTGGTCCCCACCACGATCTTCCGCAGCCTGGCAGGCGGCGCGATCATCGTGGTGCTCGTGTCGGTGGCGGCGTCGATGACGCTGCTCCCCGCGATCCTGTCGCTGCTGGGCGACAAGATCAACGCCGGCCGGATCTTCGGCCGCAACCGGGACACCGAGCACGGTCGTCCGGGCGGGTTCTGGGACCGCGCGTCCCGCGCCGTGATGGCGCGCCCGGTCGCGTGGCTCGTCGTCGCGGGCAGCTTCATGATCGCCCTGTCGCTCCCGTACTGGATCCAGGGGCACCCCGAAGACGACGGCATGGGCATCAAGACCGGGCTGTCGGGCATCAGCACGCTCCCGGACGACGTGCAGTCCAAGCAGGCCTTCAACGTGTTGCTCGCCGAGTTCCCCAAGTCAGGCGCCCAGGCGAAGGCGCAGATCGTGATCTCGGGTGAGGGTGTGGGCACGCCCGGTGCCGAGGGCGCGCCGGGGACGCTCGCGCCCGAGATCCAGCAAGCGGTGGACTCGCTGGTGTCGGCCGTCAACGACGATCCCAATCTCGGCGCACCGGGCGACGCCCAGGTGAGCCAGGACGGGTCGGTGGCGTTGGTCGAGATCCCGCTCGCCGGCGAGGCGACCGATTCGCAGAGCGAGGCGGCGATCCTGGCGATCGCCGAGCTGCGCAACGACTACATACCGTCGTCCTTCGATGGGGTGGACGCCACGGTCCTCGTGGGCGGCGAGAGCGCCTTCGTGAAGGACTTCTTCGACGTCTCGGACCAGTACACGCCGCTGATCATCTTGGTGGTGCTGGGCCTGTCGTTCCTTC
>Ga0315273_10001828_pt1 | contig 24623 bp, 20 predicted proteins | sample YL17G02_0_MG_FD_205753 | JGI IMG/M metagenome (GOLD analysis project Ga0315273, IMG submission 205753) | Sediment microbial communities from Yellowstone Lake, YNP, Wyoming, USA - YL17G02_0 | ecosystem: Environmental > Aquatic > Freshwater > Lake > Sediment | place: USA: Wyoming | collected... | reverse complement strand
TGGACGATGATGACATAGTATCCGGCACTCGTCTTGACGGCAAAGGACACCTCGTCTTTGCCCAGCGTACGGGCCAGTTTCCAGAGCTCCTCGGGATAGAGCGTCGCCTGGGTGAAGTACTGTCCGGAGGCGGCCGAGCGCACAAAGCGGCCATTGAGCGAATCACTCCGGATCTGGCGCAGCGCCTCATCCCATGACGCCCCGCGGAGAATCCTGGACCGGAACAGGTTGGCGGCGTCCCGTTCGGAAAACAAGGCGTAGCTTGCGCGGACGACCTCTTCCTTGAGCGTGAACTGAGAGATGTTCGCGCCGAAGAAGGAGGAGGCGTCCTGCTCCCTGACTCCCCCGGAGTCACCATAGACCTCCGTCTGGAGAAGTTCTTCAATGGCCAGTTGTTTCCGCGCTGCCTCCAGCCGGCTCCGGAACTGATCGGCGTCGGTCAGGCCGCGCCGCTGGGCTTCCTGGTAGAGCAGCTCCGAGACCACCCACTCGTCGACCAGGGCCCGGGACCGGCCGCGCGCGATGCCGAGAGAATCGCCGGCGCGCGCAAGAGCATCCTGGGTCAGCTCGACGGAACCCACGCGGGCGGCGTACTCCCGCGATGGCGTCTGTCTGCTGCAGCCGGAGGCGAGCAGGAGGATAAGCGGGGCTGTCCTCAGGAGCGCCGGGATGCCGTCACGGCTGTTTCTTTTCAGGTGCAAACGCGTCCTTGAGCGCAGATGAATTCTCGACCACGGGGAAGTCCTTCCGCACCCGTGCCAGCCATTGCTCTTCAAGCCTTTTGGACTCCGCGTCCTGATACGCGCTGGAGAGTTCTCCCCCCGCTTCATCGAATGCCTTTTGACGTGCCATCTCGCGTCCGTTCAACCGGATGATAGAGTACATTCCGCCGGAGGGGAAAGGAGCCGTCACATCGCCTGCCGTCAGAGAATCCGCCTTCCTGGTCCGATCGTCGGCGCTCACGGGCAGAAGAGCGGTGAGGGGTTTGCCGTACACGAGTGCCTGCTTGCCGGCGAGGAACAGTTCGACCCTGTTGGACCGGGAGACTGCCTCGGCCGACGTGTCCGCAGCAGAGGGGCGGGGCAGCGGCAGAACGGATGTCGTGATGAGCGCGGGATCGATCTTCATTTTCCCGGCGAGATACGATTTGACCCCATTGAGCCGCTTGGCAGCAAGCTTCATGCTGCGTTCCTTGGCGCTGGAGGTATCGGGACGTGCCGTGAGGGCCAGACGGAGTGCGCGGTCGGCCTTCATGGCAGCGGCGACGGCGGCAAGGGTCTTGACCGCCGGCTTTCCGAGGCTGGCCGATCCCTTCGCATACGTGACACGCTCATTGATCGGGGCGGCCATACGCAGCGAGTCCGCCGTGACCACCTGCTCAATGGTCAGACCGGATTTCAGCTTGGTGTGGATCGCGCGTGCGAGGGAGTCATTGGTCGCTTTCACCTCGGTGATGCTGACGCGGTCGGGCCAGGTGAACTTGTCCCTGTTTGCCGCGAAATACTCCTTCAACACGGAGTCGCCGATGGCGACCTTGTTCCACACATTATCCTGTTCCGCCTGGTAGAGCAGGATGCCCTCACGGTATTCCTTCAGCAGCGCCGCAAATTCGGGGACGTCCTTCGCCAGGTCGTCGGCCTTCACAGAGAACACGAGCTGCTCCCCGATTTTGTCGGTGGTTTCGATCATGTTTTTGCGAAGGAGAGAGGTGCCGAGCACCTCCGGTTGCGCCGCGATCAGTCTGAGGGCGCTGTCGACGGAAACGACATGTTCCCGTATGCTGTACAAGGGGAGCCGCCCCACGGCCGGTGTTATCCCCGCCGACCACGCGGAGTCGCGGGTGGATTTGGTGGTGTCGATCGACGACATCAGCCGGGCGAAGGCCGAGTCGTTCTTGCTGTAGCGCACATCCTTCTTGAGGGCGGCGAGATACGCGGCCTCATCGTCCTTGAAGCGCAGCTGTTGGTAGGTCTGCTGAAGTTCCGCCTTTGCATCGTCGAAGGTCTTGCGCGGCCTGACGTCGAGGCACTTGATGATATGGTAACCGTATACCGTGCGGACAATGCCCGACACCTGGCCGGGTGAGAGTGACATCGCCATCTCATCGAACGGCTGCACCCAGCGGCGGCGGCTGAAGTAACCGAGGTCGCCCCCCTTGCTGGCGGATCCAGGATCCTCCGAATGCCGGCGCGCCAGGTCGGCAAAGTCAACACCGGCCTTCAGGCTGTCGCGGAGAACGGCGATTTTTGCATACGCCTTGGCCGTGTCATCCGGCGTGGGTGCCTGCCCCGTGAACCTTGTCATGATGTGACTTGCGTGGACTTCCCCCCGGGAGGCTTTGCGGTCCGTGACTTTGATGACATGGAGCCCGAATTGAGTGCGGACGGGAGCGGAGGAGATCGTCCCCGGCTGCATTGCATAGGCGGCGTCTTCGAAGGGGGTGACGAGTTGTCCGGCGGTGAAGTAGTACAGATCGCCCATGTTCTGTTTGGCGGAGGGGTCCTGCGAGTGTTCGACCGCGAGCGCGCCGAAATCCTTTCCGGCCTTGAGTTGGGCGATGATGTCATACGCCTTACTGTAGGCGAGTGCGGAGTCACTGGGTGACGCTCCGGAGCTCAGCGTGAGCAGGATATGGCTCGCGCGGATTTCTTCGTTACGCCGCGCATAAAGCTTCTTAATGCCGGGCGCCACCACCTCGCGTTCCATCAGGAAGGGCGAGGCGAGGTTTCCCTTGTAAGTCTCGATCTCACTGATGAGTTCGGGTTTCTTGTCGAGTCCGTCCTTGTACGCGCCGGCGAGCTTAAGCCGATACTTGACGAGGAGGTCAAGGAATTTCTTTCTGTCATCCATGGAGGTTGCCGCTCCGGCTTCCCGGCTGCCGAGCGTTTTCAGGTAGAGCGCCTCATAGTCGGAGAGCGTGATGGGGGTGGTTCCGACCGTGGCAACGACGGTGTCGTGTTCCTTCGGGGAGCAGCCTGCCGTCAGCAATGTGCCTAAGGCCAGCATGCCGATCAGGCCGGCTCCTGGTGTCCAGGGATAATGACGCATACGCACGAATAGTCTCCGTTAGTGATCGAACATGGTGAAAAATCACAGTCTACTATAGTAAATAAAAGGGGTTACATAATCAAGGAATCGACCGTACCATCACCGTCGTAGCCGGAGAGCCCGGTCAAAATCCTTCGTGAGATCATCGATATCTTCGATACCGACCGATATGCGGATCATGCCGGGGCTGACCCCGTGGCGGGCAAGCTCACGGCGGGTCATATGGACGTGGGAGGAGTAGACGGGGAGACTGACCAGCGTTTCGACCCCCCCCAGCGACATGGCATTGACGGCCACCCGGAGGGCATCGCAGACCCGGGCCGCGCCGTGCGCGCCGCCGGGAACTTCGATCGTCACCATCCCGCCAAAGCCGTCCCCCCCTGCGTCCGTCATCTGCGCGCGCGCCAGGCTGTGTGCCGGATGCGATGGAAGGCCCGGATAGAGGACCCGCCTCACGCCGGGATGATGCTCGAGGAATTCCGCCAGTGCCATCGCGTTTCTGTTCTGCCGGCGGACGCGGAGGTCGAAGGTTTTCAGGCTCCGCAGGAGCAGGTAGGCGGCGAAGGGATCCGCGCACCCGCCGTAGTATTTCAATTGCGTATGCACCCCCGCGATGAAAGCCCGCGAGCCGGTCACGACTCCCGCCATGACGTCGGTGTGACCGCCGATGTACTTTGTCGCGCTTTCCACAACGACGTCGACGCCGAATGCGAAGGGGTTCTGATTGATCACCGTGGCGAATGTATTGTCCACCATCGTGGTGAGTTTCCTGCGGAGCCTTCTGCCGGCGGCGCGTGCATGGCGGACGGCCGCAGCGATGTCCACGATGCCAAGCGTCGGATTGGTCGGTGTTTCGAGATAAACGAGTCTGGTGTTGCTTCCCGCGAGACGCTCGAGAGTGCTCAGTGCGTCCGGCGGGACGTATTTCACGGTGACGCCGTGCCGTGGCAGGATGTCGCGGAAGAAACGGTATGTACCGCCGTACAATGCCGGCGTGCTGATGATCTCGTCGCCGTTCCGAACGACAGAGAGAATCGCCGATGTGATCGCGGCCATGCCCGAAGAAAAGAGGAGGGACTTCTCCCCTCCGTTAATCAGCGCCAGACGCTCTTCTGCTTCGGCGACCGTCGGGTTGTGGTAGCGCGTGTACACGTAGACGTCAGGGTCCCCCCGGGCATAGCGCATCGCGTCGCCGGAGTCGGCAAACCTGTAGGTTGTCGTCTGGACGATCGGCGTGGCCACGGGGCCCTGATAAGCGTACAGTTTCCTGCCGTGGAGCGCTCGGGTGGAGAGGGCGAGGGATTCCGCTCCTTTCGGGGAACGGGCTCTGTTTTTCATAGACGTTGGCCTATGGTGAGACATTCTTTGCCGGCGACGGGAGGGCGGGTGCGGCGAAGATGACTTTTTCGCGTTCGATCACGACCGTCCCGGCCTGCGACCCCTTGGGCTTCCGGACGTACCGTTTCTCGGTCATCGCCACAGGGACCATGCTTGCGTTCTTCATCTTGCTGTAGTACGCGGCAATGCCCGCGGCCTGTTCACGCGCCTTCTTTCCTGGTTCGCCTTTGCCGGTACCGACCTTGAGGACGACATGCGAACCCCCCGCGCCGCGGGCATGGAACCAGAGGTCGTCGGGCTTGGCATAGCGGAGCGTCAGGAGATCGTTGTTCGCACTGTTCTTTCCCGCCCACACTTCGAAGCCCCCCTCGACCGTAAAAATTCTGAAGGGGAGCTCTTCCCGCTCCCTGCTCCTCTGGCCGATGCCGAACTCATCCAGGCCCTCCGCATTCCCCGCCATGAACCTCCGGACGTCGTCACGGGTCGCGCAGAGTTCCGCGGAGGCAAGCAGGCGTTCCCCCCGGGCGATCTTCCCATCGATCTCTGCAGCACGTCCGGCAGTTTCGTGTGCCGTCGCACGGGAGCGCTTTGCTTTTTCGTAATACCGCTGTGCGTTCTGCATGGGGCTCAGGGAGGGCTCCAGGGGTATCGTCACCGTCCCCTCTGTCGAGGCGAGAGTGACCGAACGCGATCCTTTCGGGAAAGCCTGAAGGTTCGACATCAGGAGATCCGCGTGCCGTCCGTATTCATCGGCCCTTTCAGCCGCCCGCGCGTCTTCATCGATCGCCTGGCGTGTGCGTCGCGCTTTCTCGATCCGCTGGCGCAACGAGGAGACCAGAACCCCCTTGCCTTCCTCGGTCACGACGGCGGCCGCCCGTCCTGCGAGAAAGAAACGCACGGCATCGCCGGCATTGTCGAACCGCCGTTCATCGAGTGCCGCCCCCTGCCGGAGCGGGATGATGGAGAACAACGCGGGGATCGAGTCCGCTCCCGTATAGACGCGGGCCAGAGGGCGTCCAAGATCGCTGAGGACCGAACCTAGAGCGGCACTGAGGGCGTCGAGCGATGACGGCTCAAGTCGAGACGCCGGAATTGACGGGGAAATCCCGGCACGGAGCAGTACTTCCTGGACGAGGGTTGCGCCGAGAACAGGGAATGATTTTCTGAGGACGGAGGAGGCCGTGGCCGATCCCGCCGTTGCGGCGGCGGCGCGGAAGGCGGGGATGTCATGGACCACATCTCGTCCGGAAAACGCCACGACGGTTCCCAGCAGCTTTTTCGGGTTTTTGAATGCGTCGAGAACCGTTCCCCGGCTGTCCAGAAGAAGGACGTTGGATCTGGCGCCGAAGAGAAGCGCCGTCAGTTGCAGACCCGTCTCGAGCTCGACTGCCACAACCCGATCGTTGGAGAGTATCCGTACGCCGGTCACCGCCGATCCGACTGCGCCGGGCAAGAGATCGACCGTGTTTCTCTTTGCCCTGGCCATGCGATCACGCAGGTAGAGCGTCGCTCCCTCCGATCGACAGCAGAGAAGAAGATGGCGCTCGTCGTTGCGAAATGCCACAGCCAGCTCGTCCTTCTCCTGCGAGTATATCTCGCTGATCGGCCAACCCCGGATGATGGAATCAAGCGTGGAAGCGATGTACCGCAATGTGTAGTAATTACTTAGCATAACGTTATCAACAATATATTGAAAATTGCCCTTTTTAACAATGAAATCAAAGAATCGTGTTGATAACTTGTTGACAGGGAGGTGCAGAGTTCGTTTGAAACTTTCCATTGCAAATGCATCCCTTTTTTGGTAGTATTCCTTGCTAAAGTACCAGACCCGAGGGTTCATGATAGCAAGTATGACCGGATTTGGAAGGGGAGAGGCCTCTTCCGGCGGCCTGACCGTTTCCATCGAGCTTCGTACCGTTAACAACCGCTTTCTCGACGTTGCCGCCCGTCTCCCCCGCTCGCTCAATCTGCGGGAGAACGAGATCAAGGAACTGATCCGCCGGAGAATCTCCCGGGGAAAGGTCAATCTGGTGGTGAGCGTGGAGCGGGAAGAGAACGGCACGCTTCCGATCACCATCAACGCGGGGGCCGCGAAGTCCTATGCGAAGCTTCTGAACCAGCTCCGCAAAGCGGTCAAGATCAAGGAACCGGTGAAACTGGAGCACCTGCTCCAGTTCTCGGAGATCTTCGAGCAGAGGGAAACTGAGAACACCGACCAGAAGGAGTGGGACGTACTGCAACGGGCATTGAAGGCGGCACTCGACGGGCTGGAGAAGATGCGTCAGGATGAAGGGGGGGAGCTCGAACGCGATTTCCGCAACCGTATCGCGATCCTGGAAGAGCGGCTGGCACGTATTGAGGAGCTTTCAAAAGCTCAGGTCCCGGCAGAGCGGGCCCGCCTGCGTGAGCGGATCACGCAGCTGCTGGAGAATGAACCGGTGGACGAGGGGCGGCTGGAGATGGAGCTGGCGCTGATGGTGGACCGTCTGGACGTCACCGAGGAGTGTGTGCGCTTCCGCAGTCACAACAAGTTCTTTCTCGACGCGCTTGCCTCTCCCGAGGCGGCCGGCCGGAAGCTCAACTTCCTTATCCAGGAAATGAACCGGGAAGCAAACACCATAGGATCGAAGTCCAGCGCGACCGAGATCGCGCACATCGTTGTGGGCATGAAGGAAGAGCTCGAGAAGATCCGCGAGCAGCTGCAGAACATCGAGTAGCACATGGTCCCGGGAAAACTCGTGGTGATCTCCGCACCGAGCGGCGCCGGCAAGACGACGATCGCGCGGGCGGTCCTGGCGGCGAACCCGTCGCTGGAGTTCTCGGTATCGGCGACGACCCGTCCGGTCCGGCGGAACGAAGTCCATGGCCGCGACTACTTCTTCCTTGCGAAGGAAGAATTCCGCCGCCGCGTCGACAGAGGGGACTTCGTTGAGTGGGAAGAGATTTACGGCGACTGCTACGGGACCCTGAAAGAAGAAGTCGATCGTGCCATGCGGGCCGGGCGCAACCTCCTTTTCGACGTGGACGTGAAAGGGGGGCTCTCGATCAAGCGCCAATATCCGGCAACGCTTCTGATTTTCATCCGGCCCCCCGGTGAGCAGGCGCTGCTCGAAAGGCTCTCGCGCCGGAAGACGGAAGACCCGGGGACCATCGCGCGACGAATGGAACGCGTGCCGATGGAAATGGAGCTGGGGAGCGCGTTTGAACATCAGGTGGTCAACGACGACCTGGAGCGCGCCATCGGGGAGGTCGGGACAATCGTGAGTTCATATTTGAAAAACTAACGGAGGAGGCAGTACCCATGGCGATTAAACCGATTGACCTCGAGTATTTCAACCAGGAGGGAAAGAACGTCCACGAATCGATCGTGGCCGCGTCCAAGAGAGCCCGCCAGATCAACGATGACATCAAAATCGAGTTCAATCAGCGCGTTGAGATGTTTGCGACGAAGACGGAATCGGAGAGCGAAGAAACCGACGTCAATCCCGATCAGCTGAAGGTGAGCCTCGAATTCGAGAAGCGTCCCAAGCCGACCGATGTCGCGCTCGACGAGCTGATGTCCAGCAAGCTGGCTTGGCACTTCGATGTGAAGGAAGTTCCCGCACCGGTCAAGGAAGAAGACGAACCCGAGGTGGAGGAGGAATAGTCTCCCGCCATGCTGACGGGAAAACGCATATTGCTTGGAATCACCGGCGGCATCGCCGCGTACAAAAGCGCGCTGCTGGCACGTGAGCTCGTCCGCGGCGGAGCCGAGGTGCAGGTGGTCATGACCCGCGCCGCGACACAGTTCATCACGCCGTTGACCCTTTCGACGCTCACGCGCAGGGACGTGATCGTCGAGATGTTTCCCCCCTCTCCGGAGCAGCCAACGATGCAATGGACGCGGCACATCGAACTGGCGCTCTGGGGCGATGTGATGGTGATTGCCCCCGCCTCGGCCAATACCATTGCCAAGATCGCCTACGGCATGGCAGACAACTTTCTCACCACGCTGGTCCTTGCGCTCCGGTGCCCGCTCGCGGTGGCGCCATCGATGGATGTGGATATGTACTTGAATGAAACGACGCAGCGGAACATCGCCGCGCTGCGGGAGTCCGGATGCACCATCATTGATCCCGACAGCGGGGAGCTGGCAAGCGGACTTTCCGGTCCGGGGCGGCTCCCGGATGTTGATCGGCTGGTTGATGAGCTGTCGAAGATTTTCACGCACGCCGGCCAGGACCTCGCCGGTCGGAAGGTCCTGGTGACCGCCGGGCCGACCTACGAACCGATCGATCCGGTCCGTTTCATCGGGAACCGGTCGTCGGGGAAGATGGGTTTTGCGGTCGCCGCAGCCGCGGCGCAACGGGGTGCGGAGGTGACGCTCATCAGCGGACCCGTCGGGCTGCGCACCCCGCGCGGCGTCAGAAGGATCGACGTGGAGACCGCGCGCGAGATGGGGGAGGCGACAGGGAAAGAATTCGCGACGGCAGATCTCCTGGTGATGGCCGCGGCGGTGGCCGATTTCGCCCCTCTCCGGGTTGCCGACCGGAAAATCAAGCGAGAGCAGCAGACGGGAGCAACGATGTCGATCGAGCTCGCGGCCAATCCCGACATTCTGCGGTCGATCGCCCCCCGGAAACGCGGCCAGGTCGTCGTCGGTTTTGCGCTGGAGACGGACGACGGGATCGAGAATGCACGAAAGAAGCTCGCATCGAAGAATCTGGATCTTATCGTGCTCAACAACCCGCTCGACGACGGGGCGGGGTTCGGCGCTGACACGAATATCGTCACGATGATCCGCCCCGGTGTGGAGCCGGAGCGGCTTCCCCGTGCGGCGAAAATCGACGTGGCCCACGCGATTCTCACGCGCGTGATTCCGCTCCTCCACTGAGACGAACAAACGCAATCCCCATGGCGGATCTGCTGTCCGATATCCGGCGGTTCCTCACGCAGGAGCGCGAGATGTTCGGTGAGTCGCTCCTGATCGACGCACAACCACGCAGAGCATCGCCCATGCCGATACGAAAGGCTGCCTCCCCGCCTCCGGAGGAGCCCGCGCTCTTTGAACCGCCCCCGATCACCCCGATGGCGATCACACCCGAGCCGTGGGGAAGCGCACCGACGATCGGCGAGCTGAAGAGCGTGATCTGCCAATGCCTGAAGTGCCCGCTCGGTCACACCCGCACGACGTTTGTCTTCGGCGTCGGGAATCCGCGCGCGACGCTCATGGTCGTCGGGGAGGCCCCCGGCGCTGATGAAGACGCCCAGGGGGAACCCTTCGTCGGACGTGCGGGCCAGCTGCTGAACAAAATCCTCGAAGCGATCCGGTTCAAACGTGAGGATGTCTACATCTGCAACATTCTGAAATGCCGACCGCCGGGAAACCGTAAGCCCCTTCCTGAGGAAGTCGAGTCGTGTATCCCCTATCTCAGGAGGCAGATTGCGCTTATCAAGCCGAAGCTGATACTCTGCCTCGGACTCACGGCGGCGGAGAATCTGTTGCAGACGCGCGAGAGCCTCGGTGCGCTGCGCGGCAGAGTGATGCAGTACGAGGGAATCCCGCTGATGGTGACGTACCATCCGGCGGCGCTGCTCAGAAATCCAAACTGGAAACGCCCCGCGTGGGAAGATGTACAGGCCGCACGCGCGCTTCACGACGAACTCGTGGCGAAGGGTTGACGACCGGAGAGTAGTCCATGGCAGACAGCATGACACGGCGCGGAGAGATGACCGGTGAGCGAACGCTTCCGGAGGGGCGCATTCCCCCCCAGGCGGTGGATATCGAGGAACAGGTCATCGGGGCGATGCTTCTGGAAAAGGAGGCCGTCTCGCGGGCGGTGGAGGTCCTCGACGAAGACGCTTTTCATTCGGAGCGCAACCGCAAGATTTTCCAGGCGATTGTCGCGCTCTTTGAGCGGAGCGAACCGGCCGACGTGATCACAATCGCGGAAGAACTCCGCAGGCGTGGACAGCTTGATGCCGCCGGTGGCGAAGCGTACCTCGTTGAGCTCACAATGAAGGTGACCTCCGCAGCGAACGTCGAATATCATGCCCGCATCGTGCTGGAAAAGGCGCTGATGCGGCGGCTCATCACGGAGTCGAGCAGCATCGCCGGACGGGCGTACAACCAGACCGAAGACGCCTTCGATCTCCTCGACCAGGCGGAACAGGCGATCTTCAAGATCTCCGAGTGGCGCCTGAAGAAGAACTTCGTCTCCATGGAAAAGGCCGTCCACGATACGCTCGAGATGCTCGAGAGCATTCACGGAAAGCACGAAGGGGTGACGGGTGTGCCGACAGGCTTCCGGGACCTCGACACGCTCACTGGCGGGTGGCAGAAATCGGATCTCATCATCATCGCCGGACGCCCGAGCTCGGGCAAAACGGCGTTTGCGCTTTCTCTTGCCTCCAACGCCGCCCTGCACCGGAGCAAGCCGACGACCGTCGGCATCTTCTCCCTCGAGATGTCAACGACCCAGCTCATCATGCGTCTCCTCTGTGCCGAGGCACGCGTGGATGCGCATGCGGTCCGCACGGGGCGCCTCCCCGAAGACGACTGGAAGAGGCTTAGCCTGGGCGCCGGACGGCTGGCCCGGGCGCCGTTGTTCATCGACGATACCGCGGGACTCGGCATCCTGGAACTCCGCGCGAAGGCACGGCGTCTCAAAGCCGAGCATAACGTGGGTCTCATCATCGTGGATTATCTGCAACTCATGCAGGGGCCCAAATCCGCGGAAAACCGGGAGAAGGAAATCTCGGCAATCTCAAGGTCGCTGAAGGGCCTGGCGAAGGAACTCGACATCCCCGTGATTGCACTCTCCCAGCTCAGCCGGGCGGTTGAAGGACGAACGGACAAGCGACCGATCCTGTCCGACCTCCGCGAGTCGGGGGCGATCGAGCAGGATGCAGACGTCGTCTCCTTTGTCCACCGGCCCGAGATGTACACCGACCCGAAATCCGAAAAGATGGACGAAGTCCAGGGGCGGGCCGAGATCATCGTCGGCAAGCAACGCAACGGACCCATCGACGACATCGCGCTGGCGTTCGTGGGACGGTATGCGCGCTTCGAGAACCTGTCCATCGCAAACTTCGAGAACATGCCTGTCGGACCGGAGGAACAACCCTTCTGACTCTCCCATGACGTTCGATGCGATCTCCCGGAGGACGTTTCTCCATGCCGCGGTGCTGGCTGCTGGCGGGGTCGCGCTGCCGGCTTTCCTCCGCTCCGCCACGCCTCCGCAGGAGACCGCCCCGACGCCCTCCCTCGACGACATCGCGCTCACGGAGCGTTTACGGAGCGGTGGGAAAGAGGAATTTTCCCGACTGCCGGTTGGCGAGCGCGTTGCGGCCATGGGGAGGACTTTTCTCGGCTGGCCCTATACTGCGAGTTCCCTGGAAGAAGCCGGGGAGGAACACCTGGTTGTCAACCTGCGTGCGTTCGACTGCGTGACATTCTGTGAGACCACCCTCGCGCTGGCGCGTGTGACCGGGTCATCTGGTGCGACTCCCGCCGACTTCCGGGGCGACCTGCAGCTCATCCGTTACCGCAGCGGGCTGATCGCGGGGTATCCGAGCAGGCTTCATTACTTTACCGAGTGGGTGTCCGACAACAATGCGAAGAAGGTCGTCGCGGACGTCACGCGATCGATCGGAGGAGCGCAGAACAGGAAAAGACTGAACTTCATGTCAACGCACCGAAGCGCGTACGCGCAGCTCTCGCAGGAGGAAGTGTACGCGAGGATCGTCGAAACGGAAAAGCGGCTGAGCCGCATGGAACGGTACCGTATTGAGCGTGAGCGCGTCGCGCCCCTTCTGCCAAAAATCATGACCGGAGATATCATCGGCATCACCACATCCGTGAACGGGTTGGACTGTGCCCACACGGGGATAGCGGTCAGGGAGGGGGAGATGATGAGGTTGCTGCATGCGCCGCGTGCAGGCGAACGGGTTCAGTTCACGAAGGGATCGCTGGCCGACTACATTGCCGGCGACGCCCAGCATACAGGGATCATTGTTGCCCGGCCGCTTGAGCGGACCCGGGCGTAGCAGGTTCATTTCACCTCACACAACCATCAGAAGGGAACATTCCATGATTGCTCGTATCGCAGGACGATTGCTCTGCTGCTGGACGATGCTGGCGCTGGCTGTGCCGGCTTTCGCTCAAGGGGTGTACACGGAAGGCACGACGAGCGGCGGTCCCTTGGGGGACAGAACCGTGCTGTCGAAGACCTACATGATGCCGAAAATGTACCGCCATGAGAGCGGAACGGGTGAAGTAGCGATCATCAGGCTGGACAAGGAGATCCTCTACACGCTCAACCCTGCCGATAAAACGTACGCCGAGATCACCTTCACCGAGATGCAGGAGGTCATGAAGAAGGCCGGCGCCCGGATGGACTCGGACATGGCCGGACTCCAGGAGAAGATGAAGGACATGCCGCAGGGGCAGCGGGATATGATGGAGAAAATGATGGCCGGCCGGATGCCCGGAAAAGGGAAAGAGGCGACGATCGATGTCAAAGCGACAGGGGAGAAGAAGGTCATCAGCGGATACGCGTGCAGCAAGTACGTCGCAACACAGGACGGGAAGGAGTTCATCACCGTCTGGGCCACGAGGGACGTGAAGGAATTCGAGTCGATCAAGAAGGACTGGGAGGCATTCACCGACCGCATGATGTCGATGAATCCGATCAACGGGAAGGCGATGGTGCAGGCGTTCAAGAAGATGGATGGGTTCCCGATTCAGACCGAGACGTCGGGGATCACCATGATCGTGACGAAGGTGGAGAAGCGCGCGACACCGGTGTCGCAGTTCGAGGTGCCTCCGGGCTACACAAAAACCGAATCACCTCTGAAGTCCATGAAAGACTGACCCGAACACCGTACACGCCTGGTGCATCCCCGGGGGCCCCGTTTGCGGCCCCCTCTTTATTGGGGGGACTGCAGGCCGTTTGTGCAGCGTGGATCGGTCGTCTTCTTCACCATCTCGAACCGGTCCCAGCAGGCGTCGGAGACCCTGGTGAGGGGATGCCAGATGTGGTACTGAACCGCAAGATTGCGGAGCGACTTCCCCATGACACCAATAAGTGAGAGCCGGTACTGAATGTCCGAATCCTCGCCGCAGCCGGGGCCGTCGTAGAGTTCGTCGAAGCCGTTGATTGCGACGAGGTCCTTCCTGGCGACCGAAAAATTGCTCCCCAGCATCCCCCTGGCCCTTCGCAGAAGAAGACGTCGGAGAAGCCGGCCCGGCATCCTGATGCCGTCCTCCACGCGGAGCGAACGGCCTGCAAACCCGTCCTTGATCTCCTCCCACCCCAGTTTCTCGAACCCGCCCGCCTCCACCTTCTCGAGCGTAAGAGCCTTCGACCACCGCTCGCTTGTCTCGACACGCCGTCCGAGAAGGACTCTTCCGTCTTCACGCTCGTTCCAATGGTCGAGGAGAAAATGCTTCGACGGGAGACAGTCCCCGTCGATAAAGACGAGACGGTCCGCACGGGAGGCGCGGACAGCTTTGTTCAGCATGGTATTCTTCCGCCAGCCCCTGTCTTCGTGCCAGAGATGAGTGACGGGGAGGGAGTAGCGGGAACGTGCCCAGGCGATGATGTCGGCCACCGCCAATCCGGAGCCGTCGTCGGCGATGATGAGTTCGAAGTCGGTGAACGACTGACGTGCCGCCGCCGCCATGACAAGCCGCAGGTTCTCCGGCTTGTTGTACACGGCGGCGACAAGTGAGAGAGAGGGGTGTGGCATCACGCTCCAATATAGTGAAACCGGAGCGTCAATATCCAGATCACCTGGGCTGTTTGAACTTGAATGTGATGGTCAGCCACGCGGTCACGGGTCCCTGCCCCATCTCCGCGGGCGCGAATTGCGATTTCATGATTGCCTGCATGACCGGCTCCTCGAAGACGCTGCTGGTGCTCTTCAGCACCTGCGTGTCGATCGGCTTGCCGTCGGTGTCGATGAGGACCTTTGCGATGACGGAGCCTTCGCGGACGGTCGTCCAGACAAAGTCAGGAAACTGCGGTCTCTCCAGCTTGATGACTTTCGGTTCTTTCTCGACCGGGACAAAGGCCGGCGAAGGAGCCGGGGGTTCTTCAACGACCGCGGGCTTTGTCTCCGCCGGCGCGGGCCCGGCAACCGATGTGAGAGCTGCCAGCTCCTGCTTCGAAGGAGCGATCGTTATGGCCTTGGGCCCGGGAGTCGCGGCCGGCGGCTCACTCCTGAGGGGATCAGACTTCTGCGCCACCTTTGTTTCCGGGGGAGGAGAGACCGGTTCTTTCGCCTGCGACACGACGGTCTGCTGCGGCTTCAGCCCGGTGGCGGATGATTGCCCTGTGACAAACGAACCGGCAGCCTGCGTGTTCAGTCCGGGATCCCGCGGTGGTATCGCCGCGAGGTCTTCTCCAGCCGCGGAGTTCATCGACGAAAGAACGACGAATGTACCCCCTCCCAGGACGAGGATGGCGATCGCAAACACCAGGACAATGGCCTTACGGGAGCGTGAAGGTTTCTCCTCCTCGGGTTCGGTGGCGGAATGGGATGCTGCTCCGATGGCCAGCGCCAGACGGTCCCCGTACGCATGGGCTTCTCTGCGGCTGGCGTGCGGGATACTCCGTTCCGATGGCTTCGTAGAGGTTTTGGGCGATTCGAAATCGTCCGTCCAGGCGGTCGAATGACGGCTCCTGACGGGGGAAGGTCTGTCTTCCTCCCCGGGTCCACCCTGGCCGTCTGGTTCTGAGACAGAGACGGTGGGGGCCTCAGGGGCCGGGTCGATCGGTTCGGCCGCAAGGCGGCGCGCATGCTCAAGCAGATTCTCGACGCGGTCGGAGTATTGCTTGGCGATGGTGTTCTCTGGGTCCACCACAAACACACGCTTTACTTCCGCGAGGGCCTGTTCGTATTCACCCTTCATGACAAACTTGCTTGCGCGCTGGAAGTAGAGAAGCTTCAGAGCTTCAAGTTCCTTTCTCGCCTCGTCCTCCGGACGTGCCCCCGGTGCAGCGTGACGTTGACTTTCGTGAGGCATGGCCACGGGTGGCATGGCCACGGGTGGCATAGCCACGGGTGGCATGGCCACGGGTGGCACGGCCAGGGTTGACTTGGTCTCAGGTAGCATGGTCACGGGCGGCGGGGGGGGGGGTCCCGGTCGGGTCGACCGTCGTCCGTCCCTCAGAGCACACTCGATGATGCCGGGCATCGGTTCGAATAGTTCCTGTCGGCGCTCCTCATTGAGGTCATTGCTCCGTTCGAGCGCGGCGATCTCCTCAATCTGCCGCTTCAGCGCGGAGATATAAATGTTCCCCGGATCGGAGGAACGGACGATCTCGAGGAGGTCGAGGGCTCCGTCGTAGTCGCGCGAATCCGCTCTGGTCTGCACCTCATGCAGGAGATCATCGATCGGTGATTCTTTGGTTGGAATGTTCATGGCATCCCCGGCCGCATATGTGTGAGGGCGATTGATGACTATCGCCGCAGAAACCCACGAAAGAATATCTAGAAAATCAGCTAATTGATCATACAGCTACTCATTCAGGGAATATGTGATTCTAGACATAAGGACATGCTCTTCCCCTGTGACCTATGATAGGAACAAACGGCGAGCCAAAATCAAATTGCTGATTGCGGCAGAAAACGGGGATATTCGCGCAGAGGAGGCGGTAAAAGTGGGTTCCCGGTGGTAAGAATTACAACGATTCACCGGGTTCGTAGGTCAGGAGGAGGGGCTACCAGACCCCGGGAATCAACCGATGGCATTTTGGACAGGACCCCTGAGCCAGAGAGTTCCTTAGGACAGTGAAGCCCGATCGTTCGATGAGGAGTTCGTCGCAGTCGGGACAATAGGTGTTCTCCCACCGGCTGACCCGCCCGGACATATTGCCCGCATAGACGAACCGGAGCCCGGCGCGACGTCCGATTTCGGCGCCGCGCAGCAGAGTCCCCGCCGGCGTCGGGTCCGGATCTGTCATCCTGTAATCCTGATGAAACGCCGTGACGTGCCAGGGGATGTCGCGCGACACCGACGCGATAAACCGTGCGATCTCCGTCAGCTCTTCGTCGGTGTCGTTGAAACCGGGGACCACCAGCGTCACGATTTCCACCCAGACACCCATTTCATGGAGAGTGCCGATCGTCTCGAGGACGGCTTCCAGCCTTCCTCCCAGCTGCTGGTAATTCTTCTGGCGGAAACTCTTAAGATCGATCTTGTAGAGGTCGATGAAGGGACGAATATACTCCAGCACTTCCCGTGTTCCGTTACCATTCGATACGTACGAGCACCTGATGCCATATTCCCTGGCGAGGCGGAAGACCTCGATCCCCCATTCGCTTGTGATGAGCGGCTCATTGTACGTGCTCGTGATGATGGGGATCCGGCGGTGGAGAGCAAGATCGACGATCTGGCGTGCGGTGATCTCCTCCACCGGCGCTGCTGCGCCGGGGTCGCGTAGCGCCTGCGAGGTGATCCAGTTCTGACAGTATCCGCAATGGTAGTCGCACCCGAGCATCCCGAAGCTGAGCGCGCGCGAACCCGGAAGCGCGTGATAGAAAGGCTTCTTCTCGATAGGGTCGACGGCAAGTCCCGCGACATAGCCGAAGGGGACCTGCAGGGTGCCCTCGACGTTGTAACGCACCCTGCAGATGCCCTCGCGTCCCGGAGGAATCTTGCACCGGTGACCACAGGCAAAGCAGCGTACCCACCCCTTCCCGCTCCGTTCATAGAGCGTCCCTTCGCGGGTAAGGCGGGAGATCATGGCGGGCGATACGTTCATCGGAGGCTATGACGGTTGTCGATGATTCCGTGGTTGAGGACAGGACCCTCACCAAGCAGAGGAGAACGCCACATTTCCGGCCTGACGAGACATCGGTGGCCACAGGCCCCGGCGAGGGTCACCAGGCACTCTCCGGCCCCGCCGGCCTGCGTGAGTCGTAGAAACCCAGCTCTCCGGTGTAAATCGCCACGCGCGCCCAGATCCTTGCCGCGACAAAAAACTGCTGCATGAAGAAGAGGACCAGAATTGCCCCCCCGGACGTCGCCGGAAGAGCAGGCTCAAGACAGAGGTAGAGAACGATACAGGCGCCCGCCACCGCTGTCATCAAGAGCTGCAGACCCGTAGCGGCAAAGAAATTACGGACGACAAAGCGTGAGGATGCGAGGAGCGTCCGGAGCGAGGAGCGCGCGTCCGTGTGGACGATCATCACGCGGGCATAGTCGCCCGCCATCAGCATGAGTAGCAGAAGTGCCGCCGATGCAATGAGCCCTCCGGCCATCCAGGCGATCGGGACATTTTCCGAGGTTGCGTCAACCGTCCCTGCGACAGATCCGGCAAGGCCGAGAACTGCCGCCAGGGTGACGATGGTGACCGCACCCGTTGCCAGCATCAGCCGGATGAACCGCAGCGCATACGCTCCGCACCCCGCAAAGAACGCCCTGAGTGAAAAGGAGTTTCCGTCTCGCAGGAGCGTCAACACCCCCCCTGCCATCACGCTGTTTCCCACCGACGACACCGCCATCATGATCAGGGCCGTCTGCATCACGGCCCGGACGCCATCCCCGCGGGTGTGCATATAATCCGAAACAATGGTGAAATCGAAACCGTCCATCAGTGGTGCGAGTGCCGCCACACCGCCCGACGAGGCGATGGCAGAGCGGAATCCCAGTGCGATGATTCCGGCGAAGACCAGGTTGATCACGTAAAGGGCCGCGATGAGCCGGAATGAGGTGCCCGAGCGGAGGAGGGCTGTCCGGAAGATCGTCAGAAGCGGCATGATGAGGACTCCTCTCAGGTGAAGATGGCGGCGAAATGGAACAGGTTCTGTACCCAGAACAGGACCTTTAACGTATATTTCCAGAGCACCCCCCGTGGGGGATCGACGCTCTTGACATTGTTCGTGACATCGATATCCAGTGCGATCTTCCGTTCGGGGTCGATGCCCGCCCAGACAGCCCCTGCGTTCCGTACGTGCCGGAATTCCTTCACCCGGGCGGTTCCGTCCCAGATCTCTTTCGCGGTGCTGCCGTCGCTGAAGCGGACGAGGATCTCGACGGGGAGAATCACTTCGCCGAGCCGGCTTATCGTGATGGTTGAGGTGAAGACCGGGCCCGCGGCGCTGTCCTCCTTCGGGCCGTCTCCCTCCCCCTTTGCAGGCGGGGGACCGGGACTCACGTCAATTGCAGTCAATTCATAGTCGCACAGACCGGTACCGTCGATCGTCTGGTCGAAGTACCAATTCATATCATTGCCGAAACGATTGCCGTGGATCGTTCGCACCACCTCATTGACCACGGCGATGAAGTCCCTCCCTGACGGATGCCGGAAGCCCCACCGGCGGAAATAGGTCTTCATGATTGAATCCATCGTCGCGATGCCGACCATGCCCTCGAGCGTCTTCATGACGACGGCGGTCTTGTCGTAGGTCAGCGCTCCGTAGTTACCCCGTGGAAATTGCCAGGCGTAAGTCGCGATGGGAGCGCTCCGGGGGTTCTTCATGGTGGCATAGCCGGCGCGCGTAAGCTCAAAATCGCCGAAATGGAATCCACAAAGATCAGCCTGCGAAGCTCGCGCACCGAAGGCATCATCCATGATCCGCGTTTCGAAGTATTGGTCAAGCCCTTCGTCCAGCCAGGCTTCCTCGAACTCGTTGGATGCCAGCATCCCGTAAAAGTAGTTGTGACCGACTTCATGCACGGTCACCGTCTCCGGCCACCGTAATCCCTCCGGCATGATGCTGAACGTCCCCGCCGTGATGAGCATCGGGTATTCCATACCCCCGGCCCGGAATCCGCCCCACGCCGGGTCGACGATCGTGAGAGCGGGATAGGGGTAAGAACCGACATGGGCGTCGAGGTAGTCAAGCGCGGCCTTCGCCGCTCCGATGTGCCGTGCCGCCTGATGCAGGTGCTGCGGTTGCATAAGTGCCCGGATCGTCACATGACGCCAGGTGTCCGTCACCTCTTCGAAGAACGGAGAGGCGGCCCAGGCGAAGTCGTGCACATCTTCGGCATGATACGCGTAGGTGACGGTGCTGTCGCTGTTTCTGGTCTCCCGCACGCGGAGTCCCGTCGCCCCCACGACGAAGCGATCGGGCGTCGTGATGTTCACGTCATACACCCCGAAGTCGGCGTAGAATTCCGTGTTCGAATGAAACTGGTGGCAATTCCATCCGCCTTCCCGCGCGGAGCGCATCCCGGCGGGCTCATAGACCCCGATTTTCGGGAACCATTGTCCCGCCATGATGAAATCGCCGGGGACAAAGCCCGTCCGGGCGACGACCCTGGGAAGCCTGGCGGTGAATGTGGCAATGAGCGTGATGGTTTTCCCCGGGCGGACAGGGGCCGGCAGGGGGAGGCGCAGCACCGTCCGGTCGGAATCGTTCCCGTCGTCTGGGCTGATGAATTCCGCCCTCCCGAGCAGCGAGGTGCCGTCGGGCGTCTCCAGCGATTTCAGGTCGATCCACCCCCGGTCGTCGGCTCCTGGGGTGCGAAACCGGCCACCGGATTCACGCATGAACGTCGTTGCGGAGTTCCTGAAAGCGTTCAGGTACAGATGGAACCGCAGCTCGCCGACCAGGTCGGAGGAGGAATTGCGCCAGGTGAGCCGCTCCCTCCCCTGGAGCTGCTTCCCCACCGGATCGAGACGCACATCGATCGCGTAGGATACGACACGCTCACTGAGGGGAGCGGGGAACATCTGCTGTGCGCGAGAAGGCGCTGCAACGAGCGCTGATGCGAGGGTCAGCACGACGAGCACGGAGGTTTTCATATCAGGCCTGCGCAATGAGAGAGGTCGACGCGTTGTGACGGAAACACCCCTTGGTGTGATCATTCACCATCCCGGTCGCCTGCATGAACGCATAGCAGATCGTCGGTCCGACAAAGCGGAATCCCCGCGACGCCAGGTCCTTGCTCATCACGAGTGATTCCGGCGATGCCGCCGGGATCTGTTTCGGAGTCTTTGGTGAATTCCTGACCGGCATGCCGCCCACGAAGCGCCAGATATACGCGTCGAAACTGCCGAACTCCTTCTTCACCGCAAGAAAGCATCGTGCGTTGCCGACGGCCGCGGCGATCTTGAGCCTGTTCCGCACGATCCCCTCATCGGCCAGCAATGAGCGGACCTTGCGGGCATCGTAGCGGGCGATCTTCTTCGCGTCGAAATTGTCGAGCGCGCGCCGGTAATTCTCGCGTTTCTTGAGAATCGTCAGCCAGTTGAGTCCCGCCTGTGCGCCTTCGAGAAGCAACATCTCGAAAAGGCGGCGGTCGTCGTGAACAGGGATACCCCACTCGAAGTCATGGTAGATGATGGTGAGAGGGTGCGCCAGGGACCATGCGCAACGGGAGAGGGCCATGGTGGTTTGCCGGAATGTCCGCGTGACGATGTCGCAGTTCGTTTACAGTAATTCCCGGAGCTTTTCGTGTCCCGACCGGCTTACCTGCAGTTTCGTTCCATCCTTCAGCACGGCGATCAGGCTGTCTTTCGCGTAGGTCTCCAGCCGCGCGAGACGCTCGATGTTAAGAATGCTCGAGCGGTGGATGCGGACAAAACGGGAGGGGTCGAGGACGGTCTCCAGGAAGGCAAGCCGCTCCTGCTTGAGATGGGTCTTCCCCCCGGTGTGGATAGCCACGTAATCATCCCGGGCTTCAATATAGTCGATGGTTCCCACGGGGAGCACATGGACATTCGTCCCGTCACGGACGAGAATGCGCTCCAGAGGCACGGTCTCCGTCCGGCGGGACGCAACAATTGCCGCGAGGCCAGGTTGTGCAGGGGCAGTGATCCGTCGCCGCGCGCGTTCCAGGGCTTCCTCAAACCTCTCCGCGCTGAACGGCTTGAGAAGATAGTCCACGGCATGAACCTCGAACGCCCTGAGCGCATAAGAATCATAGGCGGTGACGAAGATAACGGCCGGGGGGGGCTCCAGGAGCTCGAGCACTTCAAATCCGTTCAGCTTCGGCATCTGGACGTCGAGGAAGAGAAGATCGGGTGTGAGTTCGGTGACGGCCTTGACCGCTTCGAAGCCGTTCGGACACTCTGCCACGACCTGCACGTCCGCATGCGATGCCAGATGCTCCCGCACAACTGCGCGGGCAAGGTCTTCGTCGTCGACGATGATCGCGCGCAATGCTTACCCCGGCTCAATGAGGTATTCGGATCCTCCGGCCGGGACGCCGAAGGACTTCTGAATCCCTCGGTACTGCACGGCGAGGGTGAAGGGTCCGTCGGATTCGACAGCGATGAGCACGCTCCGTCCTCCCGGTGCCGGCGTCGCCACGGCGGAGACCACATGCCCGTTGAACCGGAAGCGCTCGCAGCCGGACCGCCGTGTCGAACGGATGTCCCAGACGAGCGTATTCTCAGGGGCATGAGGCTTCAGGCCCACGCCGTATTCGATCAAGTACAGAATCGGCCCAATGCCGCTCCATCCCACCATATCCTTCACCACCGGGCTCCCGTCCACATGGCGTCCGGGTGCAATCGCATCGGGGGCGTAGTTCTCCCAGATCGTCCCGGTCTCTTTATAGACCTCGGCCACCGCGCTGACGTGTTTCAGCGCAATCTCCCGCGCGAGGTCATCATAGCCATACCTCTCCAACCCGCGGATCACCATGGTGTTTGTCGAGGGCCAGATCGCGCCGCGCCAGTACCCGCCGCGCCGCTCATATTCCGGTTCATCCGCCGCACAGGATGGGACAGGATGGGTTCGTCCGAAAGTCGCAGGGTTGCGCAGCTCGGCGACAAGTTTACCCGCCTGGTCCGGCGAGGCCACGCCCCCCATCAGAGTCCAGAAGGCCGCAATGGTTTTAACGGGGACGAGGCGATCGTCGGTGGTGCGGTCAAAATAGAAATTCTTTTCCGGGTCCCACATCAGCGCATTGATCCGTGCGGAGAGCGAGTCCGCCTCCAGCGCCCATCCTGCGGCCTGCTCCGGTGCGCTGAGGATGCTGTCCATGACCGCCAGATCGCGCGCGAACATCGCCATCTGCGCCGATATATCGACCCCCTGTCCGCCGCCAAGCAGGGAGGGGTTCCGTGGCGAATTGTCCATGCTCGCCCAATCAGTGACGTAGAGACCGTTGCCTTGCATCAGGTAGGTCTGCAGCGCCCGGTAGTAACGCACGAGAGGTTGGCGTACCATGCGCAGGCGGGCGGTGTCGCCCGTGAACCGGAAACTTTCGAGCTCAGCCCAGGCGGGGACGGGGTTATCAAGCGCGTCGAGCGTGAGCATCGGGGATGGATCGGGAAGATCGCGTCCGATATACCTGATGGTCACGGGATGTTCGTCGGTGTTAAATCCCCACGAGGAGAAGAGCGGCTTTCTCTGCTTGTTGATCCAGGGGTCAAAGTCGACGCCTGTCGTCCTGTCGATCTCGCGGCAGATCTCGCCTGTTTCGTGCTGTTTGACGTAGAAATTGTCGAGTGACGCAATGCCGGGGGTCAGCCCGTGGGCGACGTTACAGAACATCGTCATGAACGCCGTGTCCCAGAGAAAAATATTCTTATTGAAGGCGGCATCGATGAACGGGGAGACAAAGCCGCTCCCCGGGGCCGGCTCGTGGAAGTTGCGGAAGGCGAGCTCCCACGCCTTCCAGTACGTCTCCACCCAGACGGGGTTCTCGTCGTAGACCGGAGAAGGAAGGAGGTGCCTGGTGGTCTCAAAGCGCGGGAGAGGCGACGCGACGTACCTCATCGTCCCCCCCTGGTGTTCGGTCTGCGCGAAGGCGGAGAGGGCCAGAATACATGTGAGCGAAACGATAACGGGTTTCATCGTCATGGGCCCGCCGGCAGGCTCACGGTTGCGGCATACCGTGCCGGCTCCTCGACGATGTCGATCCTTCCACGGACACCGTACAGTCCGCGGAGCCGCTGACGCACGTTCTCAAGCCCCAGCCCCGTTCCCGGGTTCATCCTCCGCCCCGGCTCAAGGGGGTTCTCAATGGTGATGCGCACCTGCGAGTCGACGCAGGTGCCGGTCACGCGGATGGTGCCGCCGTCGACCATGCTGGCGATGCCGTGGCCAACCGCATTCTCGACCAGCGGCTGGAGGAGGAGCGGGGCAATGCGGCATGTCTTCGCGGCCTCATCGATGTCGGTGTCGATCATCAGCCTGCTGCCGAAGCGGACCTTCTCGATGTCCAGAAATCGCAAGACGAGGGAAAGTTCCTGCTCGAGCGATATCGTTTCGAGGGCGCCGTACTGCATGCTCAGCCGGAGGAACTCCGCGAGTTTCACGGTCATGGTGCGTGCCGAGCGCGGGTCTGTCGCCGTGAGTGCACTGATGGAATTCAAACTGTTGAAAAGAAAGTGGGGATCAATCTGTGCACGGAGCGCCTTCAGTTCGGCCTCGCGCGCCAGCACGCGAAGTTCCAGCGCGGTCCGCTCCGCGGCGCGGGATGCCTCGAATGTCGCCATCAGATAGTGGACCGTTGAGGCGAGGAAGAAGAGAAGTGTTCCTGCGGCGGCCAGGAGCGGTAACGATTCCATGTGCCAGGCATGCAAGGCCAGTCCGGGCTGTAACGATTCCAGCACAAATACCCATCCGAACCCGACCGCCACCCAGAGAGAACTCGAGAGCAGGGCGGCGATGACGTTGGTCAGCAGAAGCCTCGCGATGTTCGTGGTCGCCAGCGGGAAGGCCCGGCAGATGTACCAGGCGGAGAGGGACATGAATGCATAAAGAAACATCAGGGGAAGAGTAAACGCCAGGGCTGCGGTAGCAGACGCCCTGCCCGGAATTGCCAGCAGGGCGGAGAGCATCAGAGCGAGTGCGAGCCAGGCAAGCAGGTAGAGGAAAAGAGAGCGACGGTCTTTGAGGATGGGGTGCATGCTCCAATATACGCATCCGGAACGAGAAGGGGAATTGCAGATTCACGCAAAAGAAACGGTCCTGCGCTTCCCCCCGCCCCACGGGAGCATCAGTTTGTTATTTCCACCCCCCCCATGATCGCAGTTCCCTTGATGACGAGCCGTTTGGCTGATATATCGTTGGGCTGAACCGACTTATCGTCGAATCCCCCCATCAGCGGGAAACCCTGCATGCTGACGCTCCAGGAAGGGGGGACCTTGATCTTGATTCCCCCCCGGTGGGCGTGCGTGTTGTTCACGGCCGGCTCCCCCTGCGTGGGGGCCGGGCGCGGGGCGGGCGCGGGGGGCCCCGGGGGGGGGGGGGGGGCCCCCTGGCGGGGGCTTTTGGGGCCCGGGGTTTGGGGGGGGGGCGGGGGGGGGGGGGGGGGTGGGGTGGGGGGCGGGTTCGGTGGC
>Ga0315273_10001827_pt1 | contig 24631 bp, 19 predicted proteins | sample YL17G02_0_MG_FD_205753 | JGI IMG/M metagenome (GOLD analysis project Ga0315273, IMG submission 205753) | Sediment microbial communities from Yellowstone Lake, YNP, Wyoming, USA - YL17G02_0 | ecosystem: Environmental > Aquatic > Freshwater > Lake > Sediment | place: USA: Wyoming | collected... | reverse complement strand
CCGAAAGCCGACCCGAAAGCCGACCCGAAGTCCGATTTGAATCCCGGTGTTCGGCCGGAACCGAAGCCCGTTGCGGCTGAGGCGAAATCCGCGCCCGCCGTCACGGAATCCGCCGCCGCCGACACCAGGGCCGGGACAGCACCGGCGGCGGCCGCCGCCACGGAGGGCGCGCAGCGACCGAAGGCCGAGGGCTTCATCGTGCAGCTCGGCGCGTTTACCGATGCCTATGGCGCGAATGCGCTCTCGAACAGATTGAAGAAGGCCGGTTACCCGGCATATACCGAGCCGATCGACACCAGCCGCGGCACGCTGTGGCGCGTACGCGTCGGCGGTTATCCGTCGCGTGCCGCCGCGAACGAGGCGCGCGACAGGCTCAAAGCCGATGGCCACAACGGCATCGTCTCGGCGGCGAAGTAGTGGCGCCGGGAGGCGCCGTGTCGCCCCGGCCGCTGGCGCATGGCTTTCCTCGCGGATGACCGGCTTCGATTTCGGGGTGCTGGCGATCGTTGTCTTGTCCACGCTGTTCGCATTTTTTCGCGGTGTCGTGCGCGAGCTGATCGCGCTCGTGAGCTGGATCGCCGGTCTCGCGCTCGCGCTGGCGTTCGAGGGCCCGCTGGCGGCGATGCTGCCTGGTTTCGGCGCCACTCCGGCGGCCAGGCACGTCATCGCCTTCGCGCTGATCTTCGTCGCCGTCCTCGTTGCCGGCGCCCTGGTGGCGTACGTGCTGGCGAAATTCGTGCACGCCGCGGGCCTGGGGTTCGTCGATCGCTTTCTCGGCGCGGTGTTCGGCGTCGCGCGCGGGATGACAATCGTGCTGTTCGCGGTCCTGGTCGCGGGACTCACGACGCTGCCGCGGCACGAATGGTGGCAAAATGCGGCGCTCGGGCCGCCCTTGGTCGAGGCGGCGCTCGCGTTGCGGCCCTGGCTGCCCGCGGAGTGGGCCGAGCGGCTGGATTATTCGGCGACGGGGCGCAAGCCCGCGCGGCAGGAAAAGGCGGCCTCGCGGAAGGTGGACGGAGAGTCTGAACGATGTGTGGAATCGTAGGCGTCGTCGCGCACACGCCGGTGAACCAGCTGCTCTATGACGGGCTGCTGCTGCTCCAGCATCGCGGGCAGGACGCCGCGGGCATCGTCACGAGCGAAGGCGCGATGTTCCACATGCACAAGGGGCCGGGTTACGTGCGCGACGTGTTCCGCACGCGGAACATGCGCGACCTCACCGGCAACTTCGGCATCGGCCACTGCCGCTATCCGACTGCGGGGTCGGCGTCCTCCGAGCTCGAGTCGCAGCCCTTCTACGTCAATTCGCCGTTCGGCATCACGCTCGCGCACAACGGCAACCTGACCAACAGCGAGGCGCTGAAGCGCGAGCTCTTCCAGCTCGACTTCCGCCACGTCAACACCAATTCCGACTCCGAAGTCCTGCTGAACGTCCTGGCGTTGGAGCTCGAACGTGCCGCGCATCACGCGCGGCTCGACGCCAATGCCATCTTCACCGCGGTCGCCGGCGTGCACAAGCGCTGCCGCGGGGCGTACGCGATCGTCGCCATGGTGGCCGGGTACGGCCTCGTCGCGTTTCGCGATCCTTTTGGCATCCGCCCGCTCATCATCGGCGTCAACGAGGCGATGGGCGGTACCGAGTACGTCGTCGCCAGCGAATCGGTCGCGCTCGAGGCGCTGGGCTTCGACGTGTTGCGCGACGTCGCGCCCGGCGAAGCGATCTTCATCGATCAGGCAGGCACGTTCCATTCGCGGCAGTGCGCCGCCAATCCGCTGCTGCGCCCCTGCATCTTCGAGTACGTGTATCTCGCGCGTCCCGATTCGGTGATCGACGGCACGTCGGTGTACGAGTCGCGGTTGCGGATGGGCGGCGAGCTCGCCCGCAAGATCCGCGGCATCCCCGAGGCGCAGGACATCGACGTCGTGATCCCGATCCCGGACTCGAGCCGGCCTTCCGCGCTCGAGCTCGCCAACACCCTCGGCATCATGTACCGCGAAGGCTTCGTGAAGAACCGGTACATCGGCCGCACGTTCATCATGCCGGGGCAGGCGATGCGGCGCAAAAGCGTGCGCCATAAGCTCAACCCCTGCGGCATCGAGTTCAAGGATCGCGTCGTGCTGCTGGTCGACGATTCGATCGTCCGCGGCACGACGTCGCGCGAGATCGTGCAGATGGCGCGCGAGGCCGGCGCGCGCAAGGTGTACTTCGCATCGGCCAGCCCGCCGGTGCGCTATCCCAACGTCTACGGGATCGACATGCCGAACCAGCGCGAGCTGGTCGCCACCGGTCGCACCGAGGCCGAGATCGCCCGCGAAATCGGCGCCGACCTCCTCATCTACCAGGAGCTCGACGCGCTGAAGAACGCGGTGCGCGAAACGAGCCGCGGGCTGACCGAGTTCGAGGCTTCATGCTTCGACGGCAAGTACATCACCGGCGACATCACCGCCGACTATCTGTCGCACCTCGCCGAAGAGCGCGACGTAGCGCGCGGCGACGCCGATGGCGACATGCTGGAAGCCACCGAGCCGATCGCCGCAGGTTAGGAGCCTGTCGAACTTGGGGGTTCGAAAGCGAAACCCGGGCTACGAACCGTGATCGATCGGCGCCGGTGTGCCGATCACTTCGCCGCCGCGGGTGTTGCTGCAGCCGCCGGTGCCGCTGCCGGGCTGCCGGTCCCCGAGTTGAACATGTATTCGACGGCACGCTTGATTTCGACGTCGGAAAGCTCCGCCATGCCGCCGCGTGCCGGCATGCCGCCGTGGCCCTTGAGCGCGGATTGCGTCACCGAAGCGAAGCCCTGCTTGACCCGCGCGGTCCACGCGGCGCGGTCGCCGACCTTTGGCGCGCCGCCCTCGCCCGTCTGGTGGCACTTGCCGCACGCGGCGGCAACCACCTGTTCGCCGGTGCGATCGGCTACCGGGCCGGACGGCGCCGGCGGATCCTTCCACGCGGCGCCGGCCTGGTTCGCCATATACACGACGGCGCGCTCGACCTCGACGTCGGCGAAATCCGGATTGCCGCCCTTGGCCGGCATGCCGCGGATGCCCTTGAGCGCATGATCGAAGACGGTGGACGAGCCCTGGGCGATCACCTTCACCCATGCTGCCTTGTCGCCGACCTTGGGCGCTCCGGCAAGACCGGTCTCATGGCAGGTCTTGCACACCTGGTTGTAGACCTCCGCACCGGTCGCCTGACCCTTCGGTCCGCTGGGCGCGGCAAGGGTCACTTCGCCGACCGCCTTGATCCGCGCGAGCACCGCGTTCTGGTTGTCCTGCAGGCCTTTCTCACCGCTCGTCATGAGCTGGGACAGGAGCACGATCAGCGTGATCGGCACGATGAACGCCAGCACGATGATGATGATGAGCTGCCTGGGAGTCTTGATCGGGGCTTCGTGCTGGTCGCTCATGGGCGTTCCTGGTCCGATGGCGTAGGCGAGGGCGGGGAGGGATCGTCGGTCGGGCGCCGGCGCGTCGAAATTCGAGCGCGCGCATCGCGCCGTTCCGGCCAAACGGTAAATTATACCGCGCCGAGGCGCTGCTCGGAACCCGAACTGGACGCTCGTTCGACGGGCGAGCTAGAATGCGAGGTGTAGCGCCCGTAGCTCAGCTGGATAGAGTGTTGGTTTCCGAAGCCAAAGGTCACAGGTTCGACTCCTGTCGGGCGCGCCATCTCCCTCGAGCGGCAAGGCAACCGCCCCGTCACGAGCCGCGGGCGCACCCACTTCATTCGACCCTCGGCCCGGCGGAACCCGATCTCGACGTTTGCGCCATCGGCACGGCCGGACCGCGATCGTGCCCCTGGCGCGGGGATTCGCATTCATGGGTATCATCGCAGGGTTCCCTTATCCCGTTGCGGAGTCGACCCATGGCCAAGGCACTTTGGATTGCGTGTTACCGCTCGATCAGCAACCCGGAGGCCCTGGCGGCGTATGCGGTGCTCGCCGCTCCCGCCATCAGGGACATGGGCGGACGTTTTCTGGCGCGGGGCATGCCCGCGCAGGTGTATGAAGCGGGGCTGAACCAGCGCACCGTGGTCGTCGAGTTCGACAGCGTGCAGCAGGCGATCGCCGCGCACGACAGCGCCGCGTACCAGGCGGCATTGCGCGCCCTGGGCAACGCGGCCGAGCGCGATTTGCGCATCGTGGAAACGTTTGCCTGAAGCCGTGGCGCCGCTGCCCCGCAATCGAACATGATCGTCGCTCGCCCGACCGCCCGCGCGCCGATCCGGCGGCGGGCTGCGCCCACCGGCTGCGCCGCGCGGCGAGGCCCCGCGCTGCGTGGCCGTGAACCCGATCTCCCATGCCAACCTCCGACCTGATCCTCAACGCCGCCCTCTCCGCCGCCGCGGGAATGTTTCTCGCGCTGGTCACGGTCCGGCTCGCGCCGGCGCGGCGCAAGAGCATGCTGACGATGACGCTGGTCATGACGGCCGGGGTGCTCGGTCTCGTCGCGCTTGCCGGGTGGAGCGATGCGTTTGCGGGGACGACGCTCGTGATCGTCCTGCGCGAGCTCGCGCTGGTGCTGATCGCGGTCGCCATCGCGCTCGTGTTCCTTGCGTTCATGTTCCACGCGCTGCTCGTCAAGAAGGCTGTGCCGCGCATCCTCGCCGACGTGCTGCTCGTGCTGCTGTTGATCGGGTACGTGCTCTACCGGATGCACGTGGGCGGCGTGAATCTCGCGGGCATCATCACGACGTCGGCGGTGATCACCGGCGTCATCGCCTTTTCGCTGCAGGAGACGCTCGGCAACCTGTGGGGCGGGATCGCGCTGCAGCTCGACAACACCTGCCGGCTCGGCGACTGGATCCGCATCGAGGGAGTGACCGGCCAGATCGTCAGCATCCGCTGGCGCTGCCTCGCCGTTGCCACCAACGAAGGCGAGACCGTCATCATCCCGAATGCGCAGCTCATCAAGCACCAGGTGACGGTCCTCGGGCGCCGGGGCGACGTCAAGATTCCGTGGCGGCGCCGGGTCAAGTTCGGTGTTTCCTACGACACCGCGCCGTCGAAGGTGATCGCGGTGGTGGAGGCGGCGCTGGCGCGGGCGGAGATCGCGTGCGTCGCGGCAGAACCGGCCGCCCGCTGCACGTGCGCGGATTTCGGCGACTCCAGCATCGGCTATGGCGTGCTGTACTGGATCACCGATCCCACCTACGACCAGGTGACGGACTCGGAGGTCCTCGCCCACGTGTTCGCGACGCTCGCGCGGCACGGCATGGAGATCCCGCTGCCGCGGAGGGTGTTGCTGACCCAGCGCACGCTCGACGCCAAGCGCGACGCCGCCGCAGCGCGCAATCTCGCGGTGCGGACCGCCGCCCTCGCGGGGCTCCCGCTGTTCGCGACGATGACGGACGGCGAGCGCCTCGCGCTGGCGAGCGAGTTGACGGAGATGGCCTACCTGTCGGGCGACCTCATCTCGCGCGAGGGCGAGTTCTCCGACTCGATGTTCATCCTCGCCCGTGGCACGGTCGACGTCTTCCGCGGGGGCTCGCGCGAGGAGCCGAAGCGCACCCACCTTGCCGACCTGACCGCGCCCAACCATTTCGGCGAGATGGGGCTGCTCACCGGCCAGCCGCGCACCGCATCGATCATGGCCAAGGGCGACGTGCTCTGCTATCGCCTCGAGCGGTCCGGCTTCGACGCGATCCTGCGCGCGCGGCCCGAGTTGGCAGCGGCGATATCGCAGACGGTGGCCGAGCGGCAGGCCGCCAACGACGCGACGCTGCGCGCATTGTCGGAAGAGGCGCGCGCGCGGCAGGCATCCGGCCGCGCGGCCGATCTCGTCCGCCGCATCCAGTCATTCTTCGGTCTGGCGGACTGAGAGGCTGAGAGTCTTTCGATCATGCCCGCTCATCACGCCAGAAGACGCCCGCTCGTCGTTGCCAATGCTCGCCATAGCCCGAGCTATGGCTGCGCTTTGCGCCTCGATCGGCCGCCTTCTGGCGCGCTGCTCGGGCACGCTCGAAAAACTCTCAGCCTCTGATATGAACAGCCCCCACGCTCACTTCGTTCGCTGCCCCCCAAGGGGGTGCACAGTGCCCTTCGGGCGGCCGCGCGGGTACTGAGCCGGCGGCGCGGCGCCGCCCGGCCGCCGCGCCTCATTCGAACGAGCGGGTGTAGTAGATGCCGAAGCCGCTGATGATGCCGGCTTCGGCGCGCAGCGTGATGGTGGGCGTCAGCGCATACTCGATCTTGAGCGCGTTGTTGGCGACGCTCAAACCTTGCTCGTAGACGATATAGAGCCGGTCCGAAAGCCGCTTGCCGAAGGCGACGACGCCTCCGCTGACGCCGCCGGACGTTCCCGTGCCGCCGGCCGCGCCCCGCGGCGCGGCGCCGCTCCTGAACGTGACATCGTCGAGGCCGACGCGCCGCGCGATGTTCGATCCCAGCGGCGCGCCATCCTGGCCGAACAGCGCAGCCGCGGCCGCCTGCAGTGCCGCGACATCCGCGCCCGATGCGCGACCGAGGCCGCGACCCAGCACCAGCCACGCCAGTATCTCGTTCTCCGGCACCGGCGGCTCCGAGGTGAGGCGCACGCGCGGCACCCGGACCGTCCCGGTGACTTCCACCCCGGCTTCGACGGCGAGATTCTTGCGCAGCGCGACAACATCGAGCGCGGGATTGTCGACCGGCCCGTCGAAAATGAGGCGGCCGCGGGTGATCACCAGTCGTTGCCCGAAGGCCTGGTAGATGCCGCGCACCGCCGCGATCGTACCTCTGGCGATCAGCGTGCCGTCGGCGGCGGTGGTGACGCGCACGCGGCCTTCGAGGGCCGTCTCGAGTCCCTGCGCGAGCACCGTCAGGTTGGTGCCGGCATCGAGTTCGAGGTCAAGGGCGAGCGCGACGGGCGCTGCCGTGCCGCCGCCGCGTTCGCCCGGCTTCACCCAACCCGCGACGATCACGTCGTCGCCGAGGCGCCCCGGGCGGCTCGGCGCAAACTCTATGCGGCCTTCGACGGCCCGGAGGGAGCCCGTCAGCGCGAGCGCGCGCCCGGCGTAGGCGATGGTGCCCTCTCCGTCGACGACGAGCCGCAGATCCGGCTGATTGAACGCGCGGAACCTGTCTGCGCGCCACGCGAGGCGCGCACCCGAATCGGCGGCCGCCCCGCCGTTGGCGCCGGGCTTCGGCGCCTGCAGCGTGCCGGCGACCGTGAAGCGACCCTCGCCCGCCGCGAACGTCAATTCGTCGAGCGTGATCATGTTGTCGGCGACGCGCGCGCGCACGGCGCCGCCGCTCCAGTGGATCCCGTACTGGGGCGCGGAGACGGTCAGGTTTTCCGCGGTGATCGTGCCGGTGATCGACGCGCGTGCGCGCGTGCCGCTGGCAGCGAGATCGAGGCGGGCCTGGCCGCCGAGCGACGCAGTGGTTCCGATCCACGGTTGCAGCGCCCGCAGTGAGGCGAGGTCGGCTTTGAGGGTTGCCGCAAGCGGGGCATCGGCGGCGATGCGGCCGGGGGCGCCGCCGGGGGTGGCGCCGAGGGCAAGCGTTGCCTCGCCACGGCCGAGCCGGGAAGCGGCGAACGTCACCCGCGCCGACACCGCGTCGTCCGCGAAGGTTGCCATGGCCTCGAAACTGTCGACGCCGAGCGCGACCTCGCCCGCATCGCGCGTGCCGGGCGCCGTCGCGTAGAGCTCGCCACGCTCGCGCCGGACGGCGATCTTGCCATTGAGACGCGGCGCGGCGGCGACGTTCCAGGCGCCGGCGAGCATGACGGTCGAGCGCAACGGCAGCGTGGTTCCGGACAGTCGCGCCACCGTCGCCAGCGGCAGGTCGGTGAACGCGCCCTGCGTGGTCACGCGCCCCTGTTCCCACGCGAACGCATCGACGCGAAACATCCCTTCGGCGACCCGCAGCTCCGCGGCGCCGAGGCGCACCTGCTCGCGCTCGACGGCGAGTCGGGCCGGTGCGGCGAGGCGTAACGCATAGGTGCCGCGATTCTCGAATTCCTGCACCAACCCCGACCAGGCCCACCCCGCCGCGGCGGTCGTCTCGCCACCGGCGGCGAAACCGCCTGCGGCCAACCCCCCTGCGAACTTCGCCTGCAGATCGATTTCGTCACCGGCGAGCGTCACGCCCGCTTCGTGCCGGGCCAGCGTTCCGGTGACGCGCGCACCGGCGGCGGCATACTTGCCCGTCGGTGTGGTCAGCGCTGTCGCGGCGACGTCGAGCGTGACCGCGCGGTCGAAGAGCGCTTTCGCTGCGTCCGCGGCAGTCCGCGCCGGCGCGGGGAAATCGCCGCGGGCGTCCACTGTGCCCAGCACCCAGGCGCCGAGCTTCAGCGCTTCAGCGTGAGCCACGAACGCGAGGCCCGGACGCGCGGGCTCGCCGTCGACATGGCCGCGCGCTTGCAGGCGGCCCGTCGCTGCGCGCAGCGCTGCGGGCACGCTGTCGCCGGCAGCGGCGATCACGTCGGCGACCTTGGGCACGTCGACGGAAAAATCAAGGCGATCGCCGGCGCGTCCGTAGCCGCCCGTCGCGTGCAGCGCGGCGCCGGCGAGCGTGGCGTCGACCGCCGCATCGCGCACCGCGGTTGCGTCGAGCGTGAAGCGCGCGCTGCCGGCGACCGGCGCGCCGGCGAGCCGCGCCGTCGGCGCGACGGCGAGCGTGACGTTCGCCGTCCAGGCGGGAAGCAGCGCGCCGGTGACCGCGATGTCGCCGTCGAGCGAGGCTTGCGGAAAGGCGCCGAACCGCGACGGATCGAGCCGCGCGGCGGTGGCGGTGGCGTCGAAATGGCGCGCGCCGTCGAGCTGCAGGCGCCCGCTGCCCCTCAACTCGCCCCCTTCAGCGCGCGCGCGGAACTGGCGAATGGCGACCGCGCCGCCGGCGATTTCCGCGACCGCGCCGAGCGCGATTCCGCTTTGCGTCAGCTCGACCTCGATGCGCTGCTTCGCCGCGGCGAGCGTTGCCCGGAGGCTGCCGGAAAGGCGCGTCGGCGCGAGTTGCCGGTGGACGCGCGCGAGATCGAGATCGCGGACCGCGAGCTGCCATTCGCTGGCCGCGAGGTCGGGGAGCCCGTCGCCGGCGATCGGCAGGCGTCCGCTGCCGTTGGCCGCTCCCGCCGCGCCGAGGTTGGCGACGAACCCGGAGAGGTCGATGGCCGCGTCATCGGCGACGAAGCGCGTGGCCAACCGCGCGAGGGGCAGCCGGCCGGTGTCGATGGGTCCGGGCACGGCGTTGCTCGCGACCAGGTTTCCTTCGAGCCGCCCGTCGGCGTGCGTGGTTGCCGTCAGCGTGACGTCGAGTGCGGTGGTCGGCAGCGCGGGCGCGAACGCGGCGAGATCGAGCCCGGTCGCATCGAGCGCGACGCGGGACAGCGGCTGCGCGGAAAACGGCGCGATCGTGGCGGTGCCCTCCAGCGCCGCGCCGAGCGCGCGGCCCTGTGCCTTGACGTCCAGCGCCGCGAGATCGCCGGCGAGGGTGACGTTCGCGGTTGCCTGGCGGACGAGATCGCTGCCAGCCAATGCCAGCGTGCCGTCGACGGCGAACGGCGGCAGTGCGGACAGCGTGATGTCCCCGGACAGCCTGCCCATCGCGGCGGCCATCGCGATGCCCGAGAACGCGTGCGACGCGGCGCCGCCCCGATAACCGAAGGCGATGTCCGTCACCGCGCGTGCCGTGCCGCCGTCGCCGAACACGAACTCCGCGATGGCGGCGCGATTCACGGCCACTGCGATCGGCAGCGCCAGCGATGCGGGCAGCCCGCCCGCCGTGCTCGTCCCCGTGTCGACCAGGACTCGCCGTGCCTGCAAACGGTTGATTTCGATCGCGCGCGACCAGAGCGCGGCCGGCGACCACGTCAGCGCCACGTCGTCGAGGGTGACGACGAGGTCGTCGGCGCGATAGACGATGCGTTGCGCCTGCATCGTCGACAGCAGCGAGCCGCTCGCACCCGTGACCACGATGCGACCGCCGCTGCGCGCGGCGAGTTGGGCGACACCGAACTCGAGCGCCGACTGGGTGCCGAGCCAGGCGCCGCCCGCGACCAGCGCGAGAACGAGCGCCGCCACGGTGGCGAATACCACGCGGCGGAGGCGGCGGCGCCGACCCGGGAGCGGCGCCTCGTTGCCGGCCGGGGAAGCATCGCGCATGGGGGTCGGATCGGGCATGGCGTTCGCGGGTTTCAGAAGGAAAGTCCGACCGAGAGATGCAGGCGCACCTGCGCCGTCTCCTGTCCGTAGGCCACGTCCACGCGGAACGGCCCGATCGGGCTTCTCACCCGCAAGCCGGCGCCGTAGCCGAGCACCGGCCGCCATTGCGCGAGATCGTCGTTCGCGTTGCCCGCGTCGACGAAGGCGGCGAGGCCCCAGCTCTGCGCGAGCCAGCGGACGGCCTCGATGCTCGCCAGCGCATAGTACCGGCCGCCGACCGTCGCGTCGCCTTGCTGCACGCCGAGGCTGTCGAATGCGTAGCCGCGCACCGTCGTATCGCCGCCGGTGCGGAACAGGAGCACGGAGGGAATGCCGTTTCTCGACGGCGCGATCACGGCGCCCGCTTCGGCGCGGACTGCGATCGAGCTCGCCGCGTCGAGCGGAACCCACGCCGAGAACTTGGCGATCGCGCGGCCGAGCGACTGCGTGGAGACCCCCGGCGGCGCGGCGCCCAGTTGCGCATTCAGCACGTAGCCGCGGGCAGGGTCGATCAGGTCGTCGACGATCCGCCATGTCCGCCCGACGTCGAAATACAGCGCGTGCGATCGCTGCGCAGGCGCGCCGGAGGGGTGCTGGTCGTCTTCGTAGTACGCGACGCCGTACTCGGTGTGGTTGCGTTCGTCGAGCGTCTGCCGGCGAGCGCCGACGGCGGCGGTGCGCGTTTCGAGGCCTTCGATGTCGGTGTGCTCGACCTTCGCGCCGAAGGTGTCGAGATGGCCGCCGGCGGTCGGCGGGCGGACGAAGCGCAGCGACAGGTTCTGGATCTTGACGTCGGCGCCGCCTTCGACCGACATCTGCAGCGCGCGCTGGTCGAAATTCATGTCGGAATAACGAAAGCTGCCACGGATCTCGGTGTCGGTCGAATAGCTGATGCCGCCTTCGAGGCGTTTCGGCGGCGCCTCGATCACGGTGACCGTGATCGTGGCTGCGTTGGCGGCGCCTGTATCGGGTTCGATGCGCGCCTGCACGCTCGCGAAATACCCGGAGGCGGTGAGCCGGCGCACGAACTGGTCGAGACGCGCCTCCGAATAGAGGTCGCCGGGGGCGAGCGTGCTGAAATGGCGCACCATCGCGGCGTCGTATTTCGCCAGACCAGTGACGTCGATGGTGCCGATCCGGAACGCGGGCCCGCTCGCGATCTCGACCTCGAGCACGGCCGCGCTTTGCTGCGGATCGATGCGGGCCTCGCTCCGCACGAGCTTCGCGCTGGCGAAAGGACTGGCCGCGAGGGTGGCGACGGCCCGCCGCTTGGTCGCATCCCACGCGGTCTGCCGGAAGATGGTGCCGACGGGAAGCAGCCACTCGCTCTCGACCCTGGCGATGGCCGCCGTCCCGTCGGCCACGTCGTTCTCTGCGGGGCCGGTGATCTTGACTTGGACGGCGGTCACGCGTGTCGGCTCGCCCGGATCGACGGTCATGCGCACGATCAGCCGGCCATCGTCGTCGGTCGCGGCTTCTCCGAGGCCAACGGTCACGACCGCGGAAAAATAGCCTTCGGCCGCCGCGGCCTCGCGCGCCTGCTCGATCGATTCGGCGATCAGGCGGTCCAGCAGGTCCCGCGTCATGTCGGCGTAGTCCTGCCAGCGGATGAGGTCGACGCTGCCGGCGACCGTTTCGCCGACGGACGGCGGCGCGTCGACGACCACGCGATAGCGCACGGCGGCCGGCGGTGCCGCCGGTACGGCGTCGGTGGCGGCGCCGCCTGCGCCCGGCGTTGCCGCCGTCGCGCAGAAGGCGAGCAGGCAGGCGACCTTACGGAACGACGGGTGGCGGAGCAGGGATACAGCGATGGTCACAGATGCGATTATCGTCCATCGCGGATTCCGGCCTGGCGGCGGTCGCCGGCGGCAACGGGGGAAGCTCGGGACGGCGCGCCGGCGGCAGTTCCGGTGGGTCGCGCCGCGGCCAGTCGAGATTCCAGTTGACGCCCGGAGGATCGCCGAAGCCCCACAGGCCGATGCCCACGCGCGAGACGCCGCTGGCGTCCTGGCGGACGGCGCAACCCGCGAGGCTCGCGAGCGCCAGCAGTGCGCCGAGCGCGACGCAGCGCGCGCAAGAAATGCGGACAGATCCCAAGCGGGGACAGACCACCGATGCCGCTCGCGAGTCAAATCTCAAGCGGCAACCGTGGTCTGTCCCCGATTGGGGTCTGTCCGCATTCATCAGCCAAGGAATCCGAGATCTCCGGGGGAAAACTGCGCGAGATTCGGGAATACCGTCGCCAGGTCGTCGGGCGTCGCGCCGTACTGGCCCACCGCGGTCGTCGGAATCCAGCGGCCCTCCCTTTCCGCGTCGTCGGTGCCGCCCAGCACCAGTTGCGGATACTGACCGTAGAGCTTCCCGCCCTTCACGGCCCCGCCCATGATCAGATGATGGTTGCCCCACGCGTGATCGCTGCCGCCGCCGGCCGCCGGTTGCATGGTGCGGTCGAAATCGGACAGGGTGAACGTCGTCACCTCGCCGGCCATGCCCAGCGCCGCCGTCGCATCGCAGAACGCCTGCAGCGCAGGCGACAGCTGCCCGAACAGCGTCTGCTGCGTCGCGAGCTCGTTGTTGCGGGTGTCGAAGCCGCAGAGCGAGACGAAGAAGATCTGCCGTTTCGCGCCGGTGGCCGCCTGCGCCTCGATCAGCCTGGCCACGGCCGTCGCTGCGGCGAGCGTCATCCGTCGATTGCGCAATGCCTCGATCATTCGCATGCCCTGCTTTGTTCCCGGTGGTCCCGGCATCCATTATTCCATCGGCAGGGAGCGGGAACTCTTCCGGCCGTCGGCTGCGGCTGCCCCCCGAGCGGCGCCACGCCACGTCCTGGTATCGAATCGCGCCGGCCGGCGACGTTGCGCCTACCGGTTGTCCGTAGCTATCGAACGATCGTACGAAGGCGGCGCACAAATCGCTTAAATCTTAGTGTTTTACTTTTGGTTTACGCGCTAAGTATATGTTTACAATCGCAGAAGAGTTTTGTGCAACATCGAGACTAAGTGCTTGATGGAACAACGGAAAAAGCGTTGACCAATGTCCGAGGATTCCCTTATAGTCCGCAGGGGTGGTAGGAAGTGGGTAAAAGTGGGGTAATGTGCGCGCGTTCGATGCCGGTCGGCCAATCCGGTGACTGAGCGCTCACCTTTCCCGCGGCGCGGAGGGGACGGCAGTGGCGCAGGGAGCGGCAGCATCGACGGCCAGCGGGACGGTGTTTCGGGGCGTGACCCATCTCGCGCTCGACGCCAAAGGCCGTCTCGCGGTTCCCGCCCGCTACCGCGAAACGCTGGCGGCGGGCGGCGCGGCGCCGGCCGAAGCCGGCGGCAGCGGACTGATCCTCACCGTCGATCCCAGCGGCTGCCTGCTCCTCTATCTGCGCCTCGCGTGGGAGCCGATCCAGGCGCGCCTGATGGCGCTGTCGTCTTTCAATAGCGAAATCCGCCGGCTGCAGCGGCTGCTCGTCGGTCACGCCGACGACGTCGACATGGACAACGCCGGACGCATCCTCGTGTCTCCGGCGCTGCGCCAGTATGCGGGCCTCGACCACCGGGTCGTGCTCGTGGGCCAGGGCAACAAGTTCGAGCTGTGGGACGACGCGCGGTGGCAGGAGCAGACCGCGCAGGCGATCACGTTCTCCGCCGGCAACCTGCCGCCGGAACTCGACGGCTTCTCGCTTTGATGGACGAAGATGGCCACGTCCCCGTCCTGGTCGAAGAAGCCGTGGCCGCACTCTCCATCCGGCCGGGCGGCATCTATGTCGACGGCACCTACGGCCGCGGCGGCCACGCGCGCGCCATTCTTGCCGCGCTCGGTCCGTCCGGCCGCCTGGTCGGGCTCGACCGCGATCCCGCGGCCGAAGCGGCGGCGCGCGCCCTCGCCGACTCGCGTTTCACTTTTCGCCGCGCGTGGTTCTCGGAGCTTCCGGAGGCGCTCGCGGGGCTCGCCATCGCGCACGTCGATGGCGTCCTGCTCGATCTCGGCATCTCGTCGCCCCAGATCGACGACGCGGAGCGTGGATTCTCCTTCCGCGCCGACGGGCCGCTCGACATGCGGATGGATCCCACGCGCGGCGAGTCGGCCGCCGAGTTTCTCGCGCGTGCCGGCGCACGCGAACTGACGGAGGTACTACGCGACTATGGTGAAGAACGGTTTGCTCAATCGATTGCAGGAGCGATTGTTGCGGCTCGCGCGCTCGCACCCGTCATCCGGACCCGGCAGCTGGCGGCGGTCGTGGCCCAAGCCGTCCGCGCGCGCCCGCGGGGTGATTGGGGTCAGGATCCGGCCACGCGGACCTTCCAGGCTCTCCGCATTTTCGTCAATCGGGAGCTCGCGGAGCTCGCGCTGACGCTGCCGCGGATCGTGCCATTGATGAATGCCGGCGGCCGGCTTGCGGTGATCAGCTTCCATTCGCTCGAGGACCGGATCGTGAAGCGCTTCTTCCGGCAAGGCTCGCAGCCCTGGGGCGGCGATCCGCGCCTCGCGCGTTTGGCCATCCGCGCCGACGTGCTGCCGGGTGCGCCGCTCAAGGTCGTCGGCCGCTCGATCCGGCCCTCCGACCGGGAAATCGCGGCGAATCCCCGCGCCCGCAGCGCAACGCTGCGCGTGGCCGAGCGCACCGGGCACCCGGTGCCGCCGGAGTTCGCGCCCGCCGCTGCCGGCGGCATGACGAAGCACTAAGCCGGCGATGGTGCGCCTCAATCTCCTCCTGCTCGCCGTGCTCGTCGCCTGCGCGCTGTCGCTGGTCACGTCGCGGCACCAGGCGCGCAAGCTGTTCGTCGAGCTGGAGCGCGAACGCTCGGCCGCGCGCGGGTATGAAACCGAATACGGCCAGCTGCAGCTCGAGCAGTCGACCTGGGCCATGCCGGCCCGCACCGAGAAGATCGCGCGCGACCAGCTGAAGATGCAGTTGCCCGGCCCGGGCCGGGTCGAGATGGTGCCGGGCGGCGCGCGATGAGAGGCGGCGCGGGGGGGGCTATGGCAGGCGCGCGGCGCGGCGCGGCGCCGCTGCCCGCGTTGCCGCGCTTCCGGGCGCCGCTCATGTTCGCGTTCATCGCGCTGCTCTTCGGCGGACTCGCCGTTCGCTCGCTCTACCTGCAGTGGATCGACAACGAATTCCTGCAGGAGCAGGGCAGCTCGCGCTACAGCCGCGAGATCGAGCTGCCGGCACACCGCGGCCGCATCGTCGACCGCTACGGCGAGGCGCTCGCCATTTCGACGCCGGTGAAATCGATCTGGGCGTTTCCGGCCAAGGTGGAGGCGGCGCCGGCAGAGCTGGCGGCGCTCGCGAACCTGCTCGAGACCTCGCCGCAGGCGCTCGCGCGGAAGCTCGGCGGCGGCGATTTCGTCTTTCTTGCGCGGCAGGTGCCGCCCGAGGTGGCCGAGCGCATCGCCCAACTGAGGATCAAGGGGATTCACGACCAGAACGAGTACCGGCGGTTCTACCCGGGTGGCGAGACAGTGAGCCACATCCTCGGCTTCACCGGCGACCAGGACGCAGGCCAGGAAGGCATCGAGCTGGCGCAGCAGGAGTGGCTGGGCGGCAAGCCGGGAAGCAGGCGCGTCATCATCAATCGCCGCGGCGACGCGGTCGAGGACGTCGAGGCGATACGCGCGCCGCAGGCCGGGCGCGACCTGGCGCTCGCCATCGACTCGCGGCTGCAGTACCTCGCGTTTCGCGAATTGAAGGCCGCTGTCGAGCTCAACAAGGCGAAGGCGGGCGGGCTCGTGATTCTCGACGTCGAGAGCGGCGAGATCCTCGCGCTCGCCAACTGGCCCACGTACAACCCCAACGCGCGCAACCGCGTGGCGCGGGAAAAGATGCGCAATCGCGCGCTGACCGATGTCTTCGAGCCCGGCTCGACGATGAAGCCGTTCACGATCGCGAGCGCGCTCGACGCCGGCAAGGTGCGACCGGATACGATCATCGAGACCGCGCCCGGCACGCTGACGATCGGCCCGAACACGATCCACGACGCGCACCGGCACGGCGCGCTGACGGTCGAGCAGGTGATCCAGAAATCGTCGAACGTCGGTGCGGCGAAGATCGCGCTGTCGCTGCCGTCGGAGACCGTGTGGCGAATGTTCGCGGACGCGGGTTTCGGCACGCCGCCCAGGACCGGATTCCCCGGCGAAGTCGCCGGCCGCCTGCGCCCGGCGAAGACGTGGAAACCGATCGAGCAGGCGACGATGGCGTACGGCCACGGCATTTCCGTGAATCTCGTGCAGCTGGCGCGCGCGTACACGGTGTTCGCCACCGACGGCGAACTGAAGCAGGCCACGCTGCTCAAGGCCAACGGCCCCGTCGCCGGCCGGCCGGTGCTGAAGCCGGAGACGGCGCGCGCGGTGCGACGGATGCTGGAACTGGCGGTGGGGGCGGGCGGTACCGCGCCGCAGGCGCAGGTTCCCGGCTATCGCGTCGGCGGCAAGACCGGCACGGCGCACAAGCTCGAAGGCCGCGGGTACGCGAACAAGTACGTGTCGTCGTTCGTCGGCTTCGCGCCGGCGTCGGAGCCGCGGCTGGTGGTCGCAGTGATGATCGACGAGCCGACCGCCGGCCAGTACTACGGTGGCACCGTCGCGGCGCCGGTGTTCTCGCGCGTCATGGGCGCGTCGCTGCAGATGTTGGGCGTGCCGCCCGATGCGCCGGTGGGCAACATCATCCTGCCGCCGCCCGGCGCCGAGGTCCGCGAGGAATCATGATGGCTGCCGCCCGCGCCGCAACGATCGATCCCGCCGCGCTCGTCGCCGGGATCGGCGCGCCGCCGGCGCGCATCACCGCCGATAGCCGGCAGGTCGGCCCCGGCGACGCCTTCGCCGCGTTCCCGGGCACGCAGGCCGACGGGCGCGCTTTCATCGCCGACGCGATCGGCCGCGGCGCGGGTGTCGTGCTCTGGGACAACGCCGGATTCGAGTGGAATCCGGCGTGGCACGTGGCGAACCGCCCGGTCGGCGGCCTCCGCGCGCAGCTGGGCGCGATCGCCGACGCGATCTACGGCCACCCGTCGCAGGCGCTGTGGATCGTCGGCGTCACCGGCACCAACGGCAAGACGACCTGCACGCAGTGGATCGCACAGTGCCTCGACCGCTGCGGCCGGCGCGCCGCGGTGATCGGCACGCTGGGCAACGGTCTCGTCGGCGCCCTCGCCCCCGCGCTCCACACGACGCCCGATGCGGCGCTGGTGCACGAGACCCTGGCGAAATTCCGGGCGTCCGGCGCGGCCGCGGTGGCGATGGAGGTCTCGTCGCACGGCCTCGACCAAGGGCGCGTCAATGCGGTCGCGTTCGACGTCGCGGTGTTCACCAACCTCACCCGCGATCACCTCGACTACCACATGACGATGGCGGCCTACGGCGCGGCGAAGGCGAAGCTCTTCGCCTGGCCCGGGCTCGCGACCTGCGTCATCAACACCGACGACCCGTTCGGGCGGCACCTGATCGACGCTGCGCGGGCGAGCGGTGTCAAGGTGCTGAGCTACGGATTGGCCAGCGGCGACATCCGGGCGATGTCGTTCGCGTCGACACCCGCCGGCATTGCGCTGGCGGTCGCGACCCCCTGGGGCGAGGGCGAGGTCCGCGCGCCCGTGATCGGCGCGTTCAACGCGGCGAACGCGCTCGCGGTGCTCGGTGTCCTGCTCGCGAGCGACGTGCCGCTGGCGGCGGCGCTGGCGGCGCTGGCGCGCGTCGATTCCCCGCCCGGGCGGATGCAACGGCTGGGGGGTGAGGGCCTGCCGCTGGTGGTGGTCGATTACGCCCACTCGGCCGACGCGCTGATGAAGGTGCTGACGGCGTTGCGGCCCTGGGTCGCTCCCGCGCGCGAGCTCGTCTGCGTGTTCGGCTGCGGCGGCGATCGCGACACCGGCAAGCGGCCGGAGATGGGGCAGGTCGCCGCCGAGGTCGCCGACCGCCTGATCGTCACCAGCGACAACCCGCGCACGGAAGACCCCGTCGCCATCGCCGCCGCAGTGGTGCAGGGCATCCGCGCCACGACCCACCGGCGCTGGAGCGTCGAGCTGGATCGCGCGACCGCGATCGGCACGGCGATCGCCGGGGCCCGGGCCGGCGATGTCGTCCTGATCGCCGGCAAGGGCCACGAGGACTATCAGGAGCGCGGCGGGGTCCGCCACCCGTTCTCCGATGCGCGTGTCGCGGCCGCAGCGCTCGCCACATGGAGCGGTGCATGATGGACACGGCAACCGCTGCCGGCGTCGTGCGCGGACGCCTGTACGGCGGCAACGTGCGCTTTGCCCGCGTGACCACCGACACCCGCGCGCTCGCCCCGGGCGACTTGTTCGTCGCGTTGAAGGGCGAGCAGTTCGACGGGCACGATTTCGTCCCCGCGGCATTCGCGCGCGGCGCGGTCGCCGCGCTGGTCGCTGCCGATCGCGCCGACGCGCTTGCCGGCGAACTGATCGCGGTCGCCGATCCTCTGGCGGCGCTCGGACAGCTCGCCCGCCACTGGCGGGCGCAGTTCACGCTTCCCGTGGTCGTCATCGCCGGCAGCAACGGCAAGACGACGGTGAAGGAGATGGTGGCGTCGATCCTGCGCGCGGAATTCGGTGCCGGCGCCGTGCACGCGACGCGCGGCAACCTGAACAACGCGATCGGCCTGCCGCTGACGGTGCTCGGCCTGCGCGCGCCCCACAGGGCGGCGGCGATCGAGCTCGGCATGAACCATCCCGGCGAGACCGCGGAGCTCGCGGCGATCGCGCAGCCGACGGTCGCGATCGTCAACAACGCGCAGCGCGAGCATCAGGAGTTCATGCACGGCACCGCGGCCGTCGCGGAGGAGCACGCCGCACTGATCCGGGCGCTCGCCGCCGGCGGCACCGCAGTGCTGAATGCCGACGACGCCCACATCGGCGTGTGGCGCGACGCGGCGCGCGAGCGCGCGGCGGCCGTCGTGGATTTCGCGCTCGATCATCCGGCGGCCGTTGCCGGCCGCTTCGTGCCCGCCGCTGCCGCCGGCACGCTCGAACTGTCGACCCGTGCCGGCAAGGCGACGGTGCGGCTGGCGGCGCCGGGCCGCCACAACGCCGCCAATGCGCTGGCTGCGACCGCGGCGGCGCTCGCGGCGGGGGTTTCGCTGGCTGCCGTCGTGCGCGGGCTCGAAGCCTTTCGCCCGGTGGCTGGCAGGCTCGTGCCGCGCATGGCGGGAAGCGGCGCGGTGGTGATCGACGACACCTACAACGCGAATCCCGACTCGGTGCGCGCGGCGATCGCGGTGCTCGCCGGGATGCCGGGACCGAAATGCCTGGTGCTGGGCGACATGGGCGAGGTCGGCGCGCAGGGTCCGGCGTTTCACGAGGAAATCGGCGAATTCGCGCGTGCGCAGGGCATCGACCGCCTCCTCGCCGTGGGCGCGCTCGCCGCAGCCACCGTGGCGGCGTTCGGCGCCGGCGCGCTCCACTTCATGTCGGTGGAGGCGCTCGCGCAGCACGCGGCGGCGACCATCGATCGCGGCACGACGGTGCTGGTCAAAGGCTCGCGCTTCATGCGGATGGAGCGCGTCGTCGCCGCGCTCGCCGGCGAAGCGCCGGACGGAGGGCCGCGCTGATGCTGCTCTGGCTCACCGAACTGCTGGCGAAGGAGATTCGCGCGTTCAACGTCTTCGGCTACCTCACGCTGCGCGCGGTGCTGGCGACGATGACGGCGCTCCTCATCTCGTTCGTGGTCGGCCCGCGGATGATCAGCTGGCTCACGCGGATGAAGATCGGCCAGTCGGTGCGCGACGACGGTCCGCAGACGCACCTGGCCAAGGCGGGCACGCCGACGATGGGCGGCGCGCTGATCCTCGTCTCGATCGTCGTCACCACGCTGCTGTGGGGCGACCTGTCGAACCGGTTCGTCTGGGTCGTGCTGCTGGTGACGGCCGGCTTCGGCGCCATCGGTTGGGTCGACGATTACCGCAAGGTCGTCTACCGCAATCCGAAAGGGCTCTCCGCGCGCGCGAAACTCGGCGCCCAGTCCGTGATCGGGCTGATCGCCGCCGTGTACCTCGCCTTCTCGGTTTCCGCCCCCGACAACGCGCGCTTCGTCCAGATGTTCTTTGCCTGGGTCGGCAGCGGGTTCAACCTCGACCTGCCGCCGAAAGCGGACCTGATCGTGCCGTTCTTCAAGACCGTGACGTATCCGCTCGGCGTCTGGGGCTTCATCGCGCTGACCTACTGCGTGATCGTGGGCACCAGCAACGCGGTCAACCTCACCGACGGCCTCGACGGCCTCGCGATCATGCCGGCGGTGATGATCGCCGCGGCGCTGGGCGTGTTCGCGTACGTGAGCGGGAACACGATCTTCGCGCGCTACCTGCAGTTTCCGTACATCGCGGGCGCCGGCGAGCTGGCGGTCATCTGCGGCGCGCTGGCCGGCGCCGGGCTCGGCTTCCTGTGGTTCAACGCCTATCCCGCCGAGGTGTTCATGGGCGACGTCGGCGCGCTCGCCCTCGGCGCGACGCTCGGGACGATCGCCGTCATCGTCCGCCAGGAGATCGTGCTCTTCATCATGGGCGGCGTGTTCGTCGTCGAAACGCTGTCGGTGGTGATCCAGGTGGCGTCGTTCAAGCTCACCGGACGCCGCGTGTTCCGGATGGCGCCGATCCATCACCACTACGAGCTGAAGGGCTGGAAGGAGAACCAGGTCGTCGTGCGCTTCTGGATCATCACGATGCTGCTCGTACTGTTCGGACTGTCGACGTTGAAGCTGCGCTGATGCGGACCGCCTGCACCGGACGCAACGCCGTCGTGCTGGGCCTCGGGCTCACCGGGTTTTCGCTGGCGCGTTACCTGGTCGCGCGCGGCGCCCGGGTGACGGTGGCCGACACGCGCCCCGCGCCGCCCTTTGCCGCCGCGCTCCATGCGCTGCTGCCGGACGTTCCGCTCCTCACCGGCCCGCTCACCGACGCGATGCTGGCGGATGCCGATCTCATCGCGATCAGTCCCGGCGTGGCGAAGGACAACGCGCCGGTGGCGGCCGCCGTCGCGCGCGGCGTCGAGCTCGTCGGCGACGTCGAGTTGTTCGCGCGGGAGTTGCCGCCGGAACAAAAGGTGCTCGCCGTCACGGGTTCGAACGGCAAGACGACCGTCGCCGCGCTCACCGGCGCGCTGTGCCGCGCGGCGGGGCTGTCCACGATCGTCGCCGGCAACATCGGCGACGCGGTGCTGGACGTGCTGGAACGGATCGGACCGGACGCCCACAGCCGGGCGTGGCCCGACGTGCTGGTGCTGGAGCTCTCGAGCTTCCAGCTGGAGACGACCGCAAGCCTTGCGGCCACTGCGGCTGCCGTGCTCAACGTGACCGACAACCACCTCGACCGCTACGCGGGAATCGACGACTACGCCGCGGCCAAGTGCCGGATCTTCGCGGGGGGCGGCCTGCAGGTGCTGAACCGCGACGATCCGCGCTCGCTCGCGATGGCGATTCCCGGGCGCGTGGTGGAGACCTTCGGCGCCACCGTTCCGTACGCGGAAGGCGAATGGGGGCTCGTCACGCGCCGGGGCGACGGCAGCGGCCTGTGGCTCGCCCGCGGCGGCGCGTTGCTCGTCCCGGCCGCCGACTTGGCGCTCGTCGGCCGCCACAACGCGCTGAATGCGCTGGCCGCGCTGGCGCTCACCTCCGCGGTGGCGAAGATCGCGCGCCCCGTGCTGCTCGCGCTGACCCGGTTCGAGGGCTTGCCGCACCGGATGCGCCGGATCGCCGAGGCGGGCGGCGTGCTCTTCGTCGACGATTCGAAGGCGACGACCGTCGCCGCGACCCGGGCCGCGCTCGAAGGTCTCGATCGTCCGGTCGTGCTGATCGCCGGCGGCGACGGCAAGGGGCAGGCCTTTGCGCCGTTGCAAGCGATCGTCGACCGGCACTGCCGCGCCGTGCTGCTGATCGGCCGCGATGCACCGCGGATCGCGGAGGCGCTGGCCGGAAGCACCACACCGGTCGAGATGCCGGGCACGCTGGATGCCGCCGTAACGAGGGCCATTGCGCTCGCGCAGCCCGGCGACGCCGTAGTGCTGTCGCCCGCGTGCGCGAGCCTCGACCAGTTCGCGAACTACGTCGAGCGCGGCCAGCGGTTCGCCGCGCAGGTGAGTGACCGGCTCGGAAGGACCGCCGCCCATGCGTAAGGCAATCGCGGCGACCGCGACGCTCGGGCCGTTCGGCATGCTGCGGGCCGTCGGCTCGATCGGCGCGGTGCCGCGCAATCCGCGGACGATGCCGAGCTACGACGGGACGCTCGCGTGGTCGGCGCTGCTGCTGCTAGCGATCGGGCTCGTCATGGTCTATTCGGCGTCGATCGCCATGGCAGAGGCGTCCGGCCACACCGGGTACCGGGCATGGTATTTCCTTGCCCGTCACCTCGTGTTCGTGATCGCCGGCCTCGGCGCGGCCGCGATCGCCTTCCAGGTGCCGATGAAGGGCTGGGAGCGGTTCGCGGGGTGGCTGTTCGCGGCGGGCGCGCTGCTGCTCGTGCTCGTGCTGGTGCCCGGCATCGGCAAGGCGGTCAACGGGTCGCGCCGCTGGCTGTCGCTCGTGGTCGTGAATCTGCAGCCATCCGAATTCATGAAGCTCGTGGTCGTGCTCTACGCGGCCAGCTACGCAGTGCGCAAGGCGGCGTTTCTGCACGCGCAACAGCCGCTCTCCCAGACGCTGGTCAAGGGATTCCTGCCGCTGTCCGCGGTGATGGCCGCCATCGGCGCACTGCTGCTGCTCGAACCCGACTTCGGCGCGCTGGTCGTGATCGTGGCCATCGCTTTCGGCATCCTGTTCCTCGGCGGGCTGGACTGGCGGCTGTTCCTCGCTCTCGTGCTGATGCTCCCGCTGGCACTCGGTGGCTTGCTGGTCGCGGCTCCCTACCGGATGCAGCGGCTGGTCGCCTTTCTCGATCCGTGGTCCGATCCGTTCGGCAAGGGCTACCAGCTCTCGCATTCGCTGATGGCGTTCGGCCGCGGCGAGTGGCTCGGCGTGGGACTCGGCTCGAGCGTCGAGAAGCTCCTCTACCTGCCGGAAGCGCACACCGACTTCCTGCTCGCGGTGATCGCCGAGGAACTGGGGTTCGCCGGCGTGCTCGTCGTGATCGCGCTCTTCGTCTGGCTGATCTTCCGCTCGTACGCGATCGGCCGGCAGGCGGCGCGCCTCGCCCGGCCGTTCGCCGCGCTGACCGCGCACGGCATCGGCATCTGGATCGGCGCGCAGGCGTTCATCAACATCGGCGTGAACATGGGCGTGTTGCCGACCAAGGGCCTGACGCTGCCGCTGCTGTCGTTCGGCGGCAGCGGCATCGTCGCGAACTGCATCGCGCTCGCGATCCTGTTGCGCGTCGATTTCGAGAATCGCCGGCTGCTGCGGGGCTTCCCGGTATGACCGGCACGGTGATGATCACGACGGGCGGCACCGGCGGCCATGTGTTTCCGGGGCTTGCGGTCGCGGCGAAGCTCGTGGCGCGCGGCGCTCGCGTGTTCTGGCTGGGCACCAACGACGGCATGGAGGCGACACTGGTTCCGCGGCACGGGGTCGAGTTCGAGGCGATCTCGTTCGCCGGCGTGCGCGGCAAGGGCTGGAAGCTGGCGCTGCTCGGCCCGTATGCGCTGCTCAAAGCCTGCTGGGCGAGCCTGCGGATCATCGGGCGGCGGGCGCCGGATGTCGTGCTGGGCTTCGGCGGCTTCGCGTCGTTTCCCGGCGCGCTGATGGGCGTGGCGCGCGGGAAGCCGCTGGTGATCCACGAAGCCAACGCCGTCGCCGGCCTCGCCAACCGCGTGCTGGCGTACGGCGCCGACCGCATTCTCGTCGGCTTCCCGAACGCCTTCCGCGGCCGGCACGCCGCAAAGGTCGAGTGGGCCGGCAATCCGTTGCGCGAAGCGATCGCCGCCGTCGCCGAGCCGCAGGCGCGCTTCGCCGGCCGCTCGGGGCCATTGCGGATCCTCGTCGTCGGCGGCAGCCTGGGTGCCGCCGCGCTCAACGAACGCGTCCCCGCCGCACTGGCACGGCTCCCCGCGGCGGCGCGCCCGCGCGTCGTCCACCAGGCCGGCGAGAAGCACATCGAGGTGCTGCGCGCCGCGTACGCACGCGCGGGCGTCGCCGCCGACTGCGTGCCCTTCATCGCCGACATGGCGGCGCGCTACGCCGACGCCGATGTCGTGATCTGCCGCGGCGGGGCGATCACCGTCGCGGAGCTGGCGGCGGTCGGCGTGGGTTCGATCATCGTGCCGCTGCCCGGCGCCATCGCTGACGAACAGAGTGCCAACGGAGCGTTTCTGGTCGCCGCCGGCGCCGCCGTGATGATTCCGCAGGTCGAATTCTCGCCCGAGCAGCTCGCCGAACTGCTGCCGACCCTCACGCGCGCCCGGCTGGCGGCGATGGCGGCGGCCGCGCGCACGGTCGGGCGCCGCGACGCCGCCGACCGCGTCGCCGACGCGTGCGTCACGCTGATGCGGAAACCATGAAGCACAAGGTCAAGCGCATCCATTTCGTCGGCATCGGCGGCGCCGGCATGAGCGGGATCGCCGAGGTGCTCGCGACGCAGGGGTA